>JAABUW010001519.1_pt1 | contig 38337 bp, 3 predicted proteins | sample 5560081 | NCBI WGS metagenome assembly JAABUW01 (sample SAMN10711882, study PRJNA513363) | rock metagenome | isolation source: Antarctica rocks | place: Antarctica: Victoria Land, Knobhead sud | reverse complement strand
GGCGAACCAAAATCTCGAACCTGGCTGGCTCTTTGGGCAAAGGGTGGTCCGTTTTCTTGGACGTGGCGATGCCATTGATGTTGTTCCTTGAGCGGGACGCTTCGGGTCCACCAATATTATAACTCCATTTGCCTATGAAGAGCTTCTCAATTGCGTTCAATATGCTACCCATGGTGATTCCTGCCGGCAAAGCCTTCGTCATTCTGTTCTCCATGCGATCATGTACTGTTAAGTGGAAATAGTATGCTGCCGCAAACATAATAACGATAGCAGCGTAGCGAAGGGAGGAAGTAGGCTTGGTGAAAGCTGCAGCACCGAAAGCAGACAGTTGAACAGCCAGCAGTCCATATGGATGGGTCAATGCAGAGAGGATTATGGTAAAAACAGCTGATGAAGGAGACATCATGCCGATCTGAACGAAGTACTGAGAGGGAGATCTCGCAAGCCAGCAATGAGTGCAGACAGATAAATAGCAAACCTTGGAGCCTTTGATATTACTTTCGCGTGTTTTCGACACTAGTGTTGGCTTCCTACTTTCCTGAGCGGTCCAGCCGCGTATGATTCTATCCTCACCCAATCATACAGCAGGACGTCATAGCAAGTAAACACCTGGCGGTATGGCTCGAAGATACAACCTGATCAGCAAGTTAGCCCACATGCTACGCAATACGAGGGGTCGATTAAAAAGTGTTCAAATGTTGAAGCTGATGCAGACCGAAATCAGCAATTGAAAGTCAAACAGCCGTCACGCGCCACGCCAAGCCGCTAGACAGGGGTGAGAGCTGTTGAAACCACAGCCTCAATGCTTGCGTCAGTAGTCAGACCTATGCAAAAAAAAAAAAAAAAACCCTCAATCGAACCCTAGCGAGTTCGCTTATGTTAGGATCGCGCTAGAGCTAACACTAGAGATTAGTTTCGACGTAGTAAATACACTAGCATTTAATATATTTAAATATATTTGTATCGAGTATAATATTTGTTATAGTATTATTTTCTTTTTTTTTATATTAGATTTGAGAGCAAAACTCTTATTTCTCGATATTCTAAAATTATTTTAATAATAGTATATTGAAAAAATTCTTATTATATATTTGAAAATTGTATATTTAGTATTGCTATTTTAATTATATATTTATTAATAGATTAATTACAATATTACTATTTATATTTTATTTAGACTAATCGCGTCAAGTCGATTAATCGAGTTCGAGTCGATTAATCGAATTGAATCGAGTCGAATCAATTCCAAAAGTTAGAATCGAAAAGTCGGATCAATTCCTAAAGTTAGAATTGAAAATCGACTTAAATCGAATTAAGATTTAGAAATAAAATCGAAATCCAACTCAAAAAATCGACTCGAATTATTATTTTTAATAAATTCTATTATTTTTAGTAATAATTTGATAGAAATAGTTAATTTATTAAATTTAATTAATAATTATATTAGAAATATCTATCTATAATAGTATTACTATAATATATTACTATAATGCATTATCTATAATAATAATAAATCTAAATTTAAACTTTTTTATATTATTTTTAGTAATTCTTGACACAATAACGTTATTTTTGATTTCTTAACAATTCGATTCGATTTCTAATATTGAAATCGAAAATTAAATCGAATCGAATTAAATCAATTCTAAAATAGCGTTAATTTAATTGAGTTTTAAGTCGATTTCTAATATTAAAATTGTCGAATTAGATTGATTTCAATAGTTGAACCCGAAACTCGATCCGATAGTTAATCTAATTTTATTTAATAATATTATTTTAAAAATTAATTAATTTAACTATTAACTATAATATTGTTCTAAAAATAAAAATTAGAATTTTTTTAAAAATTGAAATTAATATATAGATATAATTACTTTCTATATATTTTTATTATTTTATTTAATATTTCTTCTAGTTATATTATTTTGTTAATTTAAATTTATAGTTTTCTTAATCTATTATATTAATTGCAAATAATAATTATTATTAAAAAAAATTCTTTAATTTCTGCAATATTTTAGAATAAATAATAATATAAATAATAACAAAATAAAAAATAAAAAAATAGTTAAGAAAAAGATTATTAATATTATAAATAAACTAATTGTTAAATCGAATTTCGATTCCAACTTTTAAAATCGACTTAACTCGACAATTCTAATATTAGAATTCGATTTAAAATTGGATTTAATTTCTATTATTTTAAAATCGAATTAATTTGATTCGACTTAATTCTCGATTTTAATATTTGAAATTAAATCGAATTGTTAAGAAATTAAATATAATATTATTATATCAAAATTTTCTATTTTTGAATATATAATTTTATAATTTTAAATTTTTTGTTGCAATATTAAGTAATATGTTTCGACTTAAAAGCTACTCTTGCTTATATTATCTTAAAACAACTTACTTATATTAATTGTTACTTATAATATTCTTTTGTATTATCTTTTTATTCTTAAGTTGTTTTCTTAAATTGTTAAAAAATATTATTATATTATATTTGTATTCTTGTTTATAAAATATCGAATTCTTTAAAAGCTTTAAGTCAATTGTTGTCTTTAAACAAAGAGAATTCTAGCAAATCTATCTTTTGCAATTTGCTATCTAGTAACTTATATTCTAATTAATTTGCAAATTAATTTGATTAAAATTTTCTTAGTTTTGCTATTAATACTAGAAAAAGAAATCTTTGCAAAATATTTGACAAAATATCTATTAATTATTTATTGCTTATTTTAACAAAGAAAAACAAATATATTAAATAGAATGCAAATATTAATACTTAATTTTAAGTATAATAATTACAAACAATTGTTAACAACAATATTTTAAACAAAACTTAATTGAAACTTGTCAATTTACGTTAAGCAAAAAAAACTAATATAGAAGCACAATTCGAACTTTGAAACAAATATGTTTAAATAGCTTCGATTGTAGATAGTATTTCAAAAATTGTATGCAAAAGTTGTTACAAAATTTTGAATTATTCTATTGTTTACAACTATTTAAGCATATCGAATATAAAAAAATATCTTCTATTCTTCTTTTGTTTAAAACAAAAACAATTTTAATTACAAATTACAATTAATCTAGTCTTTAGTCGCGTAAATTACAATTAATAATATATATAAATAATATATAACTAACAATTTATTCGAAGAAAAATAATATCAATTTGTTGTTATTTTTTATTTAAGATAATTGAAAAGATTAACTATATAAGACTTTTGTAAATTTGAATTTGTTTTTTCGAACTATTAACAATTTTAATTTTCGAAAATTGTTAGAAATACTTTGTTCAAATTTGATACTTTTAAATTGTATTAAATTATTTAAAATAGTTCTCTCAAAATAGAATTAAATTTGTAAGAAAATCAAGATAGATTTTAGAAATATTTAATATATCTTTATTGTTTTAAATATATAATCTAGTTCTTAAAGAGTTGTCTATCTAGAAGTATTAATATATTGAATAAATATTACATTTCAATTTCGCAAATATTTTATTAAATTTACTTCTCTTAATATCGAGTATATAGATTGTTAATTAATATTAAAGCTTGTAAAAATTTTGAAATCTTTCGAGATTAAAAATAAACTTCTTAAAATTGTTACTAATAATACAGGTAATAACAATATACTTAAAAACAAACTTAAAATATCTTAAATTAATAAAAGTTTTAATAGAACAAATAATAAAATTTTGTATTTTGTTTAACTTATATAATTAATTTTGTAACTTAGATTTTTATTTCGATTATTAAATTAAAAGCAACAAATAATAATATTGTTATACAATTAAAAAATAAAAAACTTTAAGATATTGCAAGAAATACAAACTTGTTTAGTATAGTTAAAAAAATATTTAAATTTGTAATAATACAAAAAAAAAATATATTATTTTTATTAAGTTTGCGCTTTTATAATTGCTATTAATAGCTTAACTTAATATTTGCTTTAATTTAAAGTCTTTTAAAAGAAAATTAATAAAAAGTTACAAAAACTAATATAAAATATTTATATTTATTAAAACTCTATCTATTTTATACTTTGTTAAGTATATTAATTACACGATTATATTAATCTTTAAATAGAAAAATATTCTTAAAATTTAAAGATTTAATAAGTTAAGTTTAACAAAAGCAAGTAAAACTTAGTTTTGCTTATTAACTATTAGGATTAGAGCTTTAATAGCTAGTATATAGTTAATTGACAAGAATACTAGCTATATAGAACTAACTATATATAGAAAATAGATATAAGTATTATAGATGTCAAAACGCTAGACATTACTTATAATATATTCGAGACTAAAAAGTAAAAATTCGAAAAATAATTAAAAAGCAAAGTCTATTTAGTTTGAAATTGTAATATTTTTTTTTTCTATTTGCAAGCTTTAACAAAATAATATCGAATTTTTTAATTAGTATTTTTTAGTTAACTTTAGTTAATTTTAAATACTTGTTAAATATAAACTTTAATTAATATCGAATATATATCAAATATTGTTTAACAATTAGAATTGAAGTTTTCGATATATATTAAACAAAAGAATAAATTTGTCGAATAGAAAAAAATAATCGAAATTTTTTAAAACAAAATATACAAAAAACAATAATATAAGTATATATATTGCAAATAATATTCTAGTTAACTTTCGACTACTTTCGATTAATATCGAGTATATCTATTAAATATAATTTAATGCTCGAAATTAAATATTAAACAATTGTCGAACAACAAAAATCGAGTTTCGAATAATTTGTCAAACAACAACAAGATTAAGAGAGAAAAGAAAAGTAAATAAATTTTAAAAAAACATTAAATATAGAAAAATTAAAAAGAATATAAAAGATTACTAATTCTAACTCTAAAGAGAAAGTCTAAGTTATATAACATAAAAATCGAAAAGTTAATAGCAAGATAAAAATCAATTGCGTTTAAAGAAATTCGAAGAATCGATTATATACAAGAAAGTTTAGAAAATCGATTAGTTATATAATCTAAGAAAAGATTAACAACAACAAAAAAAATATTAATATCGAAAAGTCAAAATTTGTTAAATTTTAACTATATTTGAACATTTTTGTTTAAATCTACAATATAGAGAAAGAAAATAATATAAAAATATCTTAATAATAATTTATATACAATTGTGTATATATTTAGAAATATTAAGCCAAATTTGATTCAGAGAATTTTTAGAAAAAATATCAATAAAATATCTAGCAAAAATACTATAGAGACAACAACAAAAATTGCAAATATATATCGATTAATATTTGACAATAATAATATACTAATAATATATTTTTAGAATTCTTGTTAATTGCAATAGAAAATAAGATAGTATATCGAATTTAATTTTAATTGCAAATATATAACATATAATTTCCAACAATAATAATATATTGACAATATATTTTCGAAATCGATTCTAGATACAACAACAAAAGTTATAGATATATATTAAGCAATATTTTAACAATATATAGAAAATATAATAATACAAACTATTCTATTTATTAGATTTTTAATTAGAAGATATTCTAAATATTTAGTAAGATTTTGTTGTATCTAAATATTTATAGTAGAAGTTAACAACAAAATTAGAGTAGCTATTAGTTATAAAATAGTTTAGTTATTTAAATCTATTATTGTAGTTTGTATAATTTGTAAAAAGAATTTAATACTATAGTATTTTGCGTTTGTAATCTATAATAATTAGATTTAAATTTATATTATTATTATTTTTGTATATATTATATTGTAATACTTCGATAATTTTAATATAATATTTGAAATTATTGTCGACAATATTGTTAAAAGTATTAACAAACAACAAAAACTTACTTTATTAATTTAATAGAAATTTACTTTTGTTAAAATACAAAAACTATAAATAAAATACTAAATAAATTTTTATTAATTTAAGCAATTCTAGTTTGTAAATATAATTGTTAATTGTTTAAATAATTTTATAAAGATTCTTATTTTTATATTTTAGAAACTTATATAATTAAGTTATTTTAATATTTTAAATATTAAATATAATTTAATTATTAATTTTAAACTTCGAGATTGCAACGCATTTGCAATTAGCATTTTTTTTTTTTTAACTTAAATTTAGATAAGCTATTAACAAAGAAAATTGCGCAAAATCTTAATTTTTTTAATAGTTTTGTTAATATTCTTTATATTGCAACAAGCTTTAAATATATTATTGTTAAAAAAAAATTCGAATAGTTTTAGATCTAATTATAATAGATAGTTTTTAATAATAGTAAAAAAAATTAAGTTAATAGATTTGCTAATATAATTGTTTGCAACAAATTCAATAATAGCAAAATAATTAATTTAGTTATTCTAAATTTCTAATTGTACTATATATATATTCGAAGATATTATTTAAAAACAATATTAATATTTTTAATTTAATTATTGATTTCTAAATAAAATACAATTAATAATTTAAATTTACTTTTTAATTTTTTGCAAAGATATTGTTAGAAGTAAACAATAAATTAAGTATTTCTATTAGAAACAATAATAGCTAAAAAATTCTTAATATATTAGACAAAATTAATAAAAATTTAAATAATAGTTTTAACTTTTAAAAAATTTATAAATATAAATTTTTTATTTTTAAATAGTCTATCAATTACAATTAAAATATATTAAAAAATCTTTTCTTTATAATAATATAATAATAGAGAGATAATAAAGTTGCAAAATATATTTTGTTAATAACAATCTAAAATAGATAGAAATTTTAGTAGATTATACTTATATTTGCAATATAATTTAATATATTTGCAAATTAAATAGCTTTTAATATATTTTTTAGTATTTAAATACAATATAGATTAATAATAGTAATATTGTATTTTCTCGAGAATAATTGTTTAATCTAAATATTTAATATTTAACAATTTATACTAAAATTTAATTGCTTTAACTTAAAAAACATTATTTGTATTTTAAAATATCTATATTTTGTCTTAAATAAATAGATACTTAATATTAATTGTTAAATATTTAATTATTGTATAGTTTTCGAGTTTTAACATAATTGTTTTGCAAAAATAATTGAAATTTTTTGTTTATTAATTTTTTTAATTTTTTTAATTTGTTCTATTTTTTTGTTATATAGATATATTTTTAATATTTGTTAAATAAGAATTTTAAAATTAAGTTCTATTTTAGGTTTTTTCTTTTTTGTTAAATTAATTGCAATAGCAAGTAAAAACTAAATTATAAAAAGAATTGCAAATAAAAATAGCTAAATTATAGACAAAACAAATATATCTAAAGAGAAAACAAAATTAATAGCTAAAACAAAAAAACTATAAACTAAGAAATTGTAAATACAACAATAGTAGATAAAAAGACTAAAAAAAGAGATTTAGTAAAATAAAGTTTGTTTTGTTAAAGTAATATAAATATTACAAATAATAGAAATATAAATAATTTTATATCTTTGTTAGTTGTTAGCAAAATTTAAGTTAATTTTTTGTATACTTTTGCAATTCTTTTGTTAGCAATTAATTTAAACTTAATAGAGTTTTAAAATAAATAAACTAATTTTGTTACTAAATTATAGATAATACTTAATAATAGCAAAATTAATATAATAGCTTTAACTATATCTAATTTTAAGTTATATTATTTAAAAATTGTTTATTATTAAAATTAATTGAAATATTATAGCGTTTACGACGCGCTAGCGTCTTAGAATATAATAGGACACGTAATCTCGAATACTTATAAAAGTCTCAAATAGTACAACATCTCTTTCTAATTAAATAGCAAAAAATAGATTCGCATATTATAGCAAATATTAAATAGAGAGAAAGCTTATCTCTTGTTATTTTTTAACAATTAGTTCTACTATTATTTATCTTATATAATTGAGACATAATAATATAAGTTTATTATATCTTACGTTTTTTACATTTTAGTGTATTAATAAAAAACAAACATATTTGTACTTTACAATTCTATTTGTTCTATTTTTCGAAAAGAAAAACTTAAAATATAATAGTATTATATTAAATTATAATAGCTTAAGTTACAATAATTATTTAATTACTAAATTAAAGTTTGAAGACTTTAATATCTTTCGAGACAACAATTGCTTACAAAATATTAACAAAAATAATTTTTGCTAATATAACAATAATAAAAAAAATTCAACTATAATTAAAACTTCGACTTTATATTAGTAAATAAAAATCTTAATAATAAAGATTTAAAATTTATAAAATACTTAATAAATTCAAGTTATAATATTTAAACAAACAAATTCTTAAGTTTCTTAATTTGTTATTATATTATTATTAATAATATTTAAGTCTCTAAAACTTAAGAAGCTAAAATTGTACAAAAATTAAAGTGTAAATAAATATATTATTTAATTTCAAAAAATAAATATTAATATAATACAATTTTTAATATACTTTATTATATATAAAAACAAAATTCTTTATTAAATCTTATTTTTGAAAAACAATATTACTACGCAATAATATTTAAGAACAAACAATAATACTAAGCTAAAAAGCAAGATCTTTAAAGAATTTAAAAAGTTTTTATTAAATTTGATAATTAATTTTGCTAATTGTTGTTCTCTTATTTACGAAAAATAAGAAATTGCTAAACTAAAATTAGATTAAAAGATAATTATCTTTAAGAAATATCTAAATAAGTTAAAGACTTATTTAGTATTGCTTTTAAAAAAGTATAGAATTTATATATTTTTAGTTAAATTAAAGTTAAATCTAAAAATAAAGATTTTAAATATTAATATAATATTAAATATTCGCAATAAGCTTTTAATTATAATTATTATATAAAAACAAATATTAAATTGCATTTGCAAAGCAAATATAAATAACTTTAAAAATTAGCAATTTACGAAAAACTCTAATATCTCTTTAGACAAATTTTACTAAAATTGTTACTTAAATAATGCTAACAAGTTTATTAAAAACAAGAAATTCTATATTTTTAAAAATTTGTCAATATTGTATAAGCAAATTTACGAAATTAATAACGCAAACTATTTAAGAAATATTAAATGCTTTAAATATTATAAAAAAAGATATTATAAAACAAAATATTTTAATAAGTACAAATAAAACAAATTTATTGTTGCTATTATTCTTACAATAAATACAAAAAAAAATCGTTAATATTTCGCAAACAAAACAAAAAAGACAAAGAAAAACAATAAATTCGATTTTAGTAAAAGATTAAACTTAACTTCTTAAGAACAAATATTAAATTACAAACTTAGTTAATTCGAAAGCTAAAATAAATCTTATTAATTATATCTATATAATACAATAAAAATTGCAATTTATATTTACTATTTTATCGATATTAAGTTTTTTTAATAATAATAATTGTTTCTATTATAATATCTATAAATTAATTTATTATTTAATTAATTTATAAAATTAGTATCAAGAATATATTACTTTGTTTTATTTAATAAAATATATAAGTTTTAATTTTATATTAATTATATTAATATTATTTAAGTAAAATATATTAATTAATTCAAAAACGCAAAGCTAACAATTTAAGATCTTAGATAAAAAATTAAAAATAATTAATTTTAAGCAATTTATTTTAGATTTCGTTAAACGTAATATAGTTTATACAATTGTTTGCGCTAATGTTACAAAAACATTAAGCAAAAAACTAACAAAATTTAAGATTTCTAAAAAATTAAAAAATCTAAAAGATATCTATAATAATAAATTAACTAAAATTCTACTAGAATTAAAAAAAAAATTATATTATTAAGTTTTAAGACAATAAAAAGTTATTGTTTATATCTCTTTATAATTTTTCACAAAACAAGCTAGCAATATTTTAACAATATTTTGATAATATGTTAGTTAAAGATTAAATTAAATATTTAATTTTGTTTGCAAATATCTCTATTTTATTTATATTAAAATCGAATAATAAATTACGTTTATATATTAATTACAAAAATTTAAATACAATTATTATTAAAAATTGTTATTTATTGTCTCTAATTATAAAAACGCTAAATTGTCTATACAAAGCAAAGTATTTTATTGTCTTAAATCTAAAAAATATCTATTATTGTATTTGCATTAAATACAATAATAAATAAAAGATAATATTTTGTATATATTATAAGTATTTTAAGTATTAAATTATATTATTTAAACTAGCAAATATATTTGCAACTTTTTAAATTTATATTAATAAAATGTTGCAAAAGCTAATTAATATAACTTGTATAATTTATATAAATAATATACTTATATATAGTAATAATTTAGCGAAATATTAATATTATATTAAACAAGTATTAAAACATTTTTGCAAATATTTGTTATATATTAATTTAAAAAAATATAAATTTAATATTATTAAGATTAAATTTCTAAACTTTATTGTATTCTTAAAAGATATATAAATAAATTTAAATTAAAACAATTAAGAAGTAATTTAAATCGAAAACTTATTGCATACTTTAAATATTTTTAGACTTCGTAAACTTTTATAGACACTTTATATATTATTATTCGAAAAAAACTATTTTTTTTACTAATCTATTGAAAAAAAGTAAGAATAATAAGAAATTTGATTTTTTTGTTTAATTAAATAAAGCAAAGCAAGTGTTTTGTTAACTTTGCAATATCTTTATATTGATTTCACTACTTTATTACTACAACTTAAGCAAAAAAATAAAAGTAAAAATTAATGTGTTTAACTTTGCAATCGCGAGCATTCTAAGTTAACAAAATAATAGCAAAAATTAACGCTTAATAATATTCTAATTACAAAAGATAATTTCGACAAAACAAAATTATAAGATATATAATTAAGAATTGCTAATTATTGTAATTGCTTTTAAGCAATAAAAACACTACTTAAAAGACAATACTTATTTTATTAAAATATAATCGAATTATAATAATTTTAAGAAATTTATAAGTTAAAAAAAGCTAAACTTAAGACAAGCTTGCTAAACGCTTAAATTACTTATTTATAATTTTGAAATCTTTTATTGTTTAAGTAAGAAAAACTTAACAAATAAATTATTAAGATATTCTAATTATAAAAAAATCTTATTGTTAAATATAAGATTATTATTAATATTGCAAAACAAATTAATATTATTATTTAACAAAGATTTGTTAGCGCAAAGCAAACAAAAAATATTGAATAATTTAATTCTTATATTTTAAAATAAGCTAATATTATTGTTTAACAAAAATTTGTTACTATAAAGCAAACAAGAAATATTAGTTAATTTAATTTTTATATTATAATTAGCAAAAGTACTTACTAGTAACGCGAAGATTTTGCAATTATAAAGTAAAAAGAAAGTTTTTAAGAAACTAGTATTTTTATTTTTATTAATTAGTATATAAGTTGTTATTGTATAAAAAATCTTAAAAATTAATAAAATTCTTAATAAAGAATCTTCAAACTAAAGACACTTAAGTTAAAAAAATTTAAATCGAAATCAAAAAGTTGTTTTGTTATAAACAAAAAATATAAACTTTAAATTAAAAGAGTTTTGTTAAATACAACAAATTACTTTATATTTTAAAAGATATAATTATTAAAAAGAAATTAATTCGCAAAAATTATAATAACTCTTTAATAAAATATTTTGAAATTAAGAAAATTTTAAATTTATTTTAGCAAAAGTATTTCTAATTTGCTTGCAATAAACAAGTAAAAATATATATTAAAATATATAATATTTGTTAATATATTAAAGTTTTTTGTTATAAATTATATAATAAGTTTCGATTCTTATTTATTGCAAAAGAGTTATAAAAAAAAATTATAAATTTTATAATAAGTTTGTTGTCAAACAAACGTTATAAAGTTATATATAACTTAATTTTTGTAATAGTCGATTGTTGTACAAAAATAATTAAATATATATTTGTAATTACTAGAATTAATATTGCAAAATTAACAAAAATATTTTTTAATAAAATTGTCTTATATTTCGAAACGTTAGCTAGCATAATAAACAATAAAAGATTTATTTTTACTAGTGTTTTTTAATTTATTATATGTTTTTATATATAAATTAAAAGATAATTAAATATTGTTTTTTATTCTTAAATAAATAATTTAATCAAATAACAAAATTAAGCTCTTAAATATTATTTTCGCATTTATATTAATACTAAATAGACAAAATAAACAAATCTATTATTAATAATCAAATTTATCTATAATAATAGTTATTATATTTTAGTTAAAGCTTTGTTGTTCTATTTAATATACAATTATTACTTAAAGATTTACTATAAAGTTAAGAATAACTTTATTAAAGAGAAGAAATTGTTAACACAAAAACGCGTAAAATAATTTTATAATTTAAGAAAATTTTTAGCGAAACGTTTTAAAAACGCTATTGCGCAATAAGCGAAATACTATAATAAAAAATATAAATTAAAGAGCTTTGTTATAGAAAAATTAATTATACTTTTAACTAGAAATTTAAAGCAAAAAAAATTTAGCAAAAAAATATTGCACAAGTATATTAAATTGTTTAAAATTAAAAACAAAATTAAAATACAAATACAAATTTATTGTTTTATTCTATTTAATATTTATTAAATTTATAATACTTTTTATATTTTACTTTTAAAGTTATATTTGTATTGCGTTAATAATAAATAAACAAAATAAATATTGCAAACTTTAAAACTTATTAACAACAAAATTTAATAAAAAATTAAAAAAATTCTAGATAAAACTAAGTTAAAGAAGCAAATATAATATAAAATTAAATAAATAAATTAAGATAAAAAGTATAATCAATAATTAAGAAAAAAGTTTCTAAATAATATTAATAAATTACAAAAGAACTTTAAAAAACAAATATATAGCAAATAAAAACAAAAAAGATAATATAACGTATATTGCGACAACAACAATTATATTAACAATAATTTGTTTAATAAAATATTTCGCAATTGTTATTGCATTGTTATTGTATAATTAAGTTATATAAAAAGATTTCTTTATTTTGTTATACAAAATGTTAAAAATAATAAGATTGTCTCTTTTAATATAAATACTTAAAATATAGCTTAAAAACAAAGCTATTTTATTATTGTTAATTAGTCGACAACGTATTGCAACAACTTAACAAACTCTTAATATTTTATTAAATTTGTTTTAAAACAATTAAAGAAAGCTTTTAAACTTATTTAAAAATAAATTATTAAATTTTTTAAAATTAATTATAGACAAATCTTTAAAATTGTTCGAAATATTTACATTCTTTTAAAAAAAAAAACTATAAAAGATTTATTTTGCACAATATTTTTTATCTTTGTTATAAATTTGTTTTTGTTGCTTATATATATTTTTATTTTCTTTATCTTTTAAAAATATATAAACAAACAAAATAAAAACAAAATAAAAATAAAAACTTATTATATTTTTATTTAATAATTTCGTTAACAATTTAAAGTTACAAAAAGACTTAATCTTAAAATTGTAAAATTTTACAAAAAAATCTTTTAAATTTGTTTAATTTAAATCGATAACAAATCTAGAGATAATTTGTTTCAATTTTATTTTTTTTTGTCTTTATTAACAATTTAATTTTGATTTTATTTTGATTTTATTTTAAATTTTAAATATATATTAATAAAATATTAAAAAGTAAGTAAAAATTTTATCTTTAATACTTTTTTAAAAAATAAATCGATCAATTATTGTATTTTAGCAAAAATTTTATTTTAAATTATTTTTGTTTTTGCAAATTTTTGTTCGAGTTCGATTTAATACTTTTGAGCGAAAATTAAATTTTGTTTAAATTGTTAAATACAAAATTGAGCTTAATTTGTTATTAATAAAATAAACTTTTTATTGTATTGTTAATTTTTTATTGCGCAAACTATATTTTTTTGTATATATTTTATTTGTTTAGTAATTGTGTCTTTTATTTCGAATCTTTTGCAATAATTAATAGACTAATTGCGTCGAATCAATTAATCGAGTTTGAATCGATTAATCGATTTGAATCTTAGCAATTCGAATCAACTCGACTTAAAAGTCTTGACAAGTCGATTTCTAAAGTTGAAATTAAAAATCGAGTTAAGTTAAATCGATTTCTAGAGTTAAAATCGAAAATCGATTCAAAAAAATTGACTCAAATTGTTAAAAAATAAAGTTATTTAGTAGCAAATTTAATAAACAAAAATTAGATTCTAAATTTTATTATTTTTTTATCTAAATATTCTATAGTAATGCAATAAAGTAATATATATAAACTATTTAATATTTATATAATAAATCAATTACAACTATTATAGTTTTTCGATAAACTTCGATCTTATATTTTATCAAAAAGTGTATAGTAATATATTTAGATAATATACTTAAACTTATTGATGCTATTAACTAGTTTAAGATCTTTACAATCTTATAATTAACTTTATTCTTAGCATTATTATTATTGTTTTTACTCTTGTTATTATTATTATTGTCTTTGTATTCTATATTTTTATACTTGTTATCTATTATTTTTGTATTATCTTTTGTCTTCTTTTATTTTATCTTTACTTTATTATTATTAATCTTAATCAAATTTTTAATATTGTTATCTATCGATTTTAAAGAATTAGATATTTTGCAATCTACAATAGTTTTATTGCTTACAAAAGTATCTTTAAATCTTTCAAATTTGTTAATTGTATCTAAATTGTGCACTTTTTTTAACTTATTAAATTCTCTATAATATAGAATACGTTGTTAAATTATTTTGATAATTAATATTATATATTTAATTATATTTTTGCTTAATTCGAACTATTTAGAATTAGACTAATATATAAATTAGTTATTTTATTTATATTAGACTCTATATATATTTAAATATTAAAAGATTATATTGTATTTATATCTTTATTTTTTAAGATTATTTGTATAGTAATTGTATTAACTTTAGTTTATTTTGCAATATTTTTGTCTTTAATTTTCTTTATTAGTTCGATCTTAAAGTATTGTACTACAATATAATTAGCTCTTTAAATATATATATATTACTTAAATGCATTATTATACAATTCTTTTTCTACTCTTTTATTAGCTATTATATTTTTGATGTTTTTTTCTATATTAATTTGAATTTGTTTAAAAACTTTTTTAAAAACAATTGTTGCTTGCAACTTAATTAGACGCTTGTAAAATATTATACAATTAATATTTTGCTTTTTGTAAAGTAGCTTTTTATCTTTAATTTATATTGTAGCACAATTTCTATTAACAATAGTCTACAAAAAAGTTAATAAAATAAATATTCTACGCTTTGAATTAGTCTTAAAGATAATATATATAAATAATATAGAGCAAATCTCTTACTTAATAATATCGCATTAGCTATTTAGCAATATTCGAATTTCTAAATAAGAAGAAATTCGATTTTAAAAAGTCTATTCTTTTAATTAGTTTTAATAATAATATATACAAATAATACAAAATAAACTTGTATATTAACTATATAAATTAAGATAATAAATAATATTAAATATATTAATTAATATATAATATTTAAACAAAAAAGTTGTCGCAATTATAAGATAAATTTACGCGCTTAATATTAGGATTAGAATTCAAATATTACTTTTATCCAATATTATTACAACTAAAAATTATTATCTCTATTACGTCAATTATTGCATAATATATATTTTTTAACTATTAAAATCGAATACAAGTATATATATCTATTGCATATTATTCTATTGTATTATTTATTAAATACTTAATTGCAAGATTTGTTAATTCTTGCATTCTATATTGTTAATTCTTTTATTTAGTATTAAAAATTCTTAACTTAACAATATATTTTGTTTTAAAACTCTAATAGTTCGAATTAAACAAATTAATAATATATTCGAGTAATACATTTAATATATTATATATTACTAACATACTTAATTTAGCTTATAAGATAGAAGACAAAAAATTGCAAGAAAATATAATAGCACAAATTAATTATAACAAAAAAAATAAATCGATTAAGATAGCTTCTAATATATAAAAAATAATACAAAAAAATAATATATTAAGCTATTATTAGCTAAGTATTTGTAATATAGAAGAAGCGCAAATACAAATTCGAAACAATAGCTCTATATAAAATTTGCAAATATTAGAAGATTAATAATTTATTAATTTCGAAAATATTTTTCGCAAAATTAATTTGAGAAATCTTGTAAAATAAAGTTGTTAGCAAAAAAAACAATAAAGAATATCGAATTTAAATATTAATCTTGTTAGTTTTTTAGAAAATTATTGAGAGTTTTATAATTAACTTTTTCTCTAGTAAGTATATTATTTATTTGCATTATTATTGTTTCTATATAGTATATATTGATATTTTGCTTTATATATTTAGATAGTAATCTTTTTGCTATTTATGTTAATTGCAAGATTATTAAGTCTAAGAATTTGTAATTGTTAAAATAGTTAATATAGAATTTAAAACTTTACTATAGTAAGTAGTAATAAAATTAACATTCAAATATTTTCGTTATATCGAAAATCGAAATAGTTAGCAAGAAATTAAGAATTTAAACTATTTTACTTATTGTATTTTATTATTTGTATTATTTTATTGTATTATCTATTAAACGCATTGTCTTGCTATATATATTTTTTTTGTATTCTTTTCTATTAAATATAATAATCAAAAAGTGTATTATAATTATATATTTAAATTATCTAGATAATTAGAGTTAAATTATTAATTTAACTTCTCTAATTAAAGAGTTTAACAATTTTGTTCTATATAATTTTATAAAAGATTATATAAAAAGAAAATTATTATATCTTAAAAGAAATTTGAACTTTTGTTTTTTTAATTTTTTGTGCTAATAATATACAATTTACAATATAATCTTCGATAGCATTATAATACTACTTTAAACAATATTATAGATTGTGCATTATTATTATAAGAAACTAAATATACTATTACTAAGTTATCGAGACTTAATTATTTATTTTTATTATATTTAAATATATATTAAAATTAGAGATAATATAATTTTTAAAAAGTTAAAAATATTAATTTAATACAATTTTTAGTATTTAGTTATTTTAAATATATTATTTATCTATATTATTGCTAATAATATTTGTTTGTTTATAATAATATTATAAATATAAAATCTTTTGTACAATAATCTAGCTATAAATAAATTTTACTTAAAATAATCTTAAATTTTATTCGAAAAAAATTTTTACTTTTATTAACTTGTTAATTATTATCTTGTACTTTGCAATATATATTTTACAACTTAACAATAGTTTTCTTTAAATTTAAATTTATAGTATAATTATAGTATTTAATTATTATAATTTGTTTAATTGTTTGCAAACTTATTTAAAATCGATTTTATTAATATATTCTTTAAGCAAAACTAAAAGTTTGTTTAATATCTATTAATAATATTAAATAAAAAAGAATATTTTTAATTATTTGTATTAATTTAGAATAGTTCGAAGTATTATCTTTTTAATATTTTTATATTAAATATTTATTTTCTATAATATTAGCGCAAAGATATTAATTGTCTTTGTCTTAAATTAAACAAAAGTATTAAAATTGTTAAAATAAGAATTTTACAATATTTGTATCAAATTATAAAAAAAGTTAATTAAAGATTAAATATATTACTATATTGTATTATCTTTTTAACAATATTTGCTCTTTGTGCTCTTGCTTTTAAAACAACAACTAAATTATAATAATATTAAAAATAGATTTTAAATTTTGTCTAATATTTTATTTTATAGTTTATAGAACTATTATTATTTTTTTTGTTTTATATCTTGTAAAGATTTAATTTTTGCGTAGAATCTAAAATATTAACAAGATTATATAATATTTTATTAAATTTTTTTGTTTTCAAATAATATTTAACAAGCTTTGTCGAAGCTTTTTTACAAACTTTTAGTATAATTTCTCTTAAAGAACAATTATAATTTGTTATAGTTTTCTTTATATAATTAAGATAATTAAATATTGTATCGAATACTTAAAATTTTAAATAAATATTAATATTAGTTGTTTGAGAAACTATAAGAGTATATTTATAGAAAAAATTTAATATATTATTAAACAATTAAATCGATTGTTATTTGCTTTTGTCTAGTCGAATATACTAAATTTTTTAATTTTCTAAATATTTCTCTATTTAAAGATTAATGTAGTTATGTAGTTAATATGCACAACAAAGTATTAAATAAATAGAATTTTAATAAATACAAATATCTTATATTAGTTTTCGAAATTTTTTATTTTTTTGTTCTTAAAAGACTTTAAAGCAAATTAAATATTAAAACAAACTATTAATAGCAACAATAAAAGCGCAAATTTAAATAAAATTTAGCAAATATATTATCTCTTTGTATTACTATATAAACAAATATCTTTTTAATTATAATAAACAAGTTTATATTTTTTGCATTATTTTAAACTTGTTTATTCTTTAATTAAAGAACAATATTGTTAACAATTGTTTTTAATTTAAGAGTTGCAATAAATTTTTAAGTTATTAAATTAATAATATAGATTAAACAAGAAATAGAATTTTGTTATTTATTTTATTAAGATTCTTGTTAATTTAAGACTTTATTAAATTTGTCTTTAAGAGTATTGTTATTGCTTGCATTATTAGTAACAATTTTAAGAAATTTGTTTTTAATTTTAAAGAATTTTAATATCTTTATAAGCTTTAATATTAATTGTTAATCTATATATTCGATATTAAGAGAAGTAAATTTAATAAGATATTTGCAATATTAAAATATAATATCGATTCAATATATTAATACTTTAAAATAGACAACTCTTTAAGAACTAAATTATATATCTAAAATAATAAAAATATATTAAGATTTTTTTAGATTTAATTTAATTTTATTACAAATTTAATCGAAATTTGTAAAAATCAATTTTAATAATTTAATACAATCTAGAAGTACTAGATTTAATTAAAGCATTTCTAGTAATTTTCGAAAGTTCAAATTATTAATAATTTGAAAGAGTAAATTCAAATTAACAAATATCTTATATAGTTGATTTTCTTAATTATCTTAACTAAAGAATAACAAATCAATATAACTTTTCTTCTATTAATATGTTAATTTTGCATTATTTATTTATATTATTAACAATAATTTACGCAAGTAAAAACTAAATTAATTACTAATTATAATTAAGATTTTTTTGTTTTAAACAAAAGATAGATTAAAGATATTTCTTTATATTTAATATATTTAAATAATTGTGTGCAATAGAATAATTTAATATCTTTTAACAACTTTTGCAAACAATTTTTGACAAGCTATTAATAGTTAAGACTATTTAAATATATTTGTTTCAAAATTTAGATTATACTTTAATATTAATCTTTTTAATTTAATATAAATAAACAAGTCTATTTTAAGTCTTGTGCAAGATACTCTTATTAATTATAGTATATAATTACTATTCTTTAAACTAAATCTTAGTATTTGCATTCTATTCGATATATTTGTTTTTGTCTCTTAATTTAAGTAATAAAAAATTATTTAAAAAATTATTTAATATTTCTTAAAGCTCTCTTTTTCTAGTATTAAATATATAATTAAAATTTTAATTGAATTGACTTGCAAATTGATTAAGATATAAAGTACTAAATAACAAATTGCAAAAAATAGATTTACTAGAATTATCTTCGAATAAAGATAGCTATTAACTAGAAACTCTTAAAGAATTAAATATTTTGTAATCGAAAATAGTATAAACAATATCTTTAAGTAGTTTAAAGAAAAAATTTCTAAAGTAAAACAATAATGCAAAAGAATAATGCAAGTATAAGATAAATTAAGCAAAATTTTATACTAACAAGTAATTATAATATAATAATATAGCAAATTGTAATCTCGATAATATATTATAATTACACAAATTTTAAAATAGTAATTCTTGATATAATAATATAATTTTCGATTTTTTAACAATTCGATTCGATTTCTAATATTAAAATCGAAAATCGACTCGAGTTAAGTTAGATCGATTTCAAAAAAGTAAGAATCGACTTAAATTTCGATTCGATTCCTAATATTGAAATTGTCAAATCAAGTCGATTTTAATAGTTGAAATCGAAATCCGACTCGACAATTAGTCTAATAATTAATAATAAAATTCTTTATATAATCTTAAAAGTATTTAACAAACTAATAAATATTAACAATTATTATATTGTAAACGCAAATAAAATTTATTGCAATACAATAATTTAATTTGCAATAAAAAAATTTGCAACAAATATAAGCACTTTTTTTTTCGCAAATATATATATACTTGTTTATATAAATTATATAAAAAAAATTATTACAAATTATAATATATTAGTATTGCAAACAATAAAGTATTAAGATTATTTACTCTTTTCTTTTTTTACTTTTTTAAAAAATATAATTAAAAAAACAAAGAAAAAAGAAACAAAAAATATATTAATTTAAGATTTGTACTATATATATAAGCTTTATATATTGTTGTCTTTATAATAATTTATTTATAGCAATAAAACAATTATAATTAAGAAAAATATAAGAAAAAAGAAAGAAAAGAAAAGAGAAATAACAATATTTATATTTATAATTTATTTAATATTTGCGTAATGCTAACTTTACTTTAAACTTTATTTAGAACTTTAACAACAACAAAGAACAAAACAATAACGCATTATAAACTATTATTGTTGTTATTATATTATTCTATAAATTGTATTAGATTAAAGCATAAATTTATTTTTATTAAACAAGAGACTTTTTTTCTTTTAATTTTCAAAGAGATTTAAGAAGATTTTTAACAAACTTTTGTAGCATTAATATTTAGTAGACGCTTTTGTCTTTAATAAAACTAATACAACTTCTTATATTATTAAGAACTAGTACTCTAAAAAAAGATAACTATAATATTATAACATTTACAATGCGTTAGCGTCTTAAAATATAACAAGATACGTAATCTTAAATATCTATAAAAGTTTTAAATAATACAATATTTTTTTTTGATTAGATAGCAAGAAATAAGCTTGCACGTTATAGCAAGTATTAGATAGAGAAAAGGTTTGTCTCTCGTTGTTCTTTAACAATTAGTTCTACTTCTATCTATCTTATATAGTTGGAATATAGTAATATAAGCTTATTATATCTTATGTCTTTTATATCTTAGTGCGCTAGCGAGAAGCAGGCGCATTCGCACTTTACACTAATTACAAGAATTGTTTTTGTTAGAAAGCAAATTCTATAATTGTCTAATTAAATTATCTAATTTTGCGTCTAGTATATTTGATTAATAGATAATTTTAAAATTAAATTTAAATAGAAAATCTATTTAGCAAGCTTAACAACAATTAAGTTGCTTAATAGTTATAAAATATTTTAAATTACAATAATCGATAATAATTTTAATAAATTGTTTAATAGATATATCGATATATTCTAAATACTATTTTTTAAAAATATAAATAATAGTTAATAGTTTTTTGTTATAAATCTTGTAATTGTATTTTGTAGATAATATAATTTTAAATATATAAATTATCGAATAGAGTAATCTATTCGAATTTATTTGCAAAAATACAATAGCAATTATAAAATTAAAAATATTGTTTTTAATTTAGATTTTTAAATTAAGATCGAAATATTGCAAAATAAACTAATTAATAAAAACTTTTTTAAAAGATTTAAATACAAGATTTTCGAAATTGTTAATTAAGACTTTTGTTTTTAAGCTTATTAAATACTAATAAAGATTTAACTAAATTTAAATAATTATAGATAAATTGTCAATAGAAATTAATAAAATCTAGAAAAATCTATATATTATGCACGCAAATAGAAGCTTTTTACTCGAGAATATATTTAATTTTCTCGAAATTTATTCGAATCTTTTTAATAGTAATAATTAGATCTAAATATTTAATTTGTTTAACAAAAAAAAATTGTTAATATTTAAATAAAAGTCTGCATTATAAAATGTAGCAAAAACTTTATTTATATAATTCTTATATTTTTTTTCGATATTATTGTAGATTAAGATATTATTTATATAGATAATACAAAAATTGTTTAGATAGAAACTAAGAATCTTATTAATAAAAGACTAAAATATAATTGAAATATTATACAATTTAAAAAATATTACAATATACTTAAATAAATTATAACAAATAATAAAAATTGTTTTGTATTTATTATTATAGTATATTTAAATCTTGTTAAAGATAACAATAATATTAAATTTGCTATAGTGTTTAATCTTGTATAATTGTTGCAAGATTTCTCGAATTAATAGTAAAGTATTGCAATTTTTAATTGTAAAAGTATTAAAATTTCTATAATCTATATAGATATATAAATCTTTATTAGATTTCTTAACTATAAAAGTAGAAACAATATACTATAAAATACTATTGCAAATTTAATTTTTGTTTTTTATATTATTTAGATAGACTCTAATAATCTTTTTTTTAACAAAATATATTGTAGACTTTTTTAGTTAAAGAAGTTGTTTTTGAAACAAAATTAATAGTATAATTAATATTTTTATTAAACAATAATTTGTTAGTTTTTTGCAAGTTAAAGAACTTAATTTATTGTTCAAATTTTAAATAAATTTGTTTTTTAAATTATTTTATATTTAAAGAATTTTGCTTAAGTTTAATATAGAATTTGTTGTAATTATTAAAAATAATAGTTGCAATATTTATTGTAATATTGTTATCTATAATACAAGTTAAATATATTTTTTTTTAATTAATATAGTATAACAAAGTACTTAGATAATATAATAACTATTTTATAGTTTTTTTTATTAATAAGTTTTAAAAATAAAAAAATGCTAATTTAATAAATACTAATTTTATCTAAAAACTTTAGAAACAAATATTCTAATTATTTGTATTGTTTGCTAAAAATTTCTAATAATTAATAATTTAACAAACAATACTCTATATAGTAATCGAATTTAAACTAAAAAAATTGTATATTTTTTTTAAATTGTATATTATACTTTTTTATTTAAAGTATATTAAAAATAATTGCCAATTATTTTAATTTAATTATTAAATATTATAAGATATTAATATATTTGTTTAGATTAATAGTAATTTGAGCAATATAGATAATATTAGAGACAAATTTATTATTAATAAGATATAATTTAATCGAATTTTGCAATAGTATAATAGAAAGTTTATAAAGTTTAACAAATTTTCTATTAATAAAAACTTTATTAAAGATTTTAATATTAATAAATAGTATTACTTTAATATAATATTTATCAAAAAATAAATAAATTTAATTTAAGCAAATTTTAATATAAAAATTTAGTTGCTAATTATTAAACAACTTATTGTTAATAGTATTAAAACTAAGCTTAACTTTAACAAATAAAACTCTATTATATAAGTTAAATATAATTTTAAACTTTTTTATTAGTTTTTATAAAAATATTAGTTTTTGTTTTAAATTGCAATTTTTGTTAAAAATATTTAGTTTTTTGATTTGCTAGAATTATTTAAATTGTTATTTAAGATATTAAAGTTACTCTCTTTTTTAAATATTATTAATTCGAGATTGCTAATATTATAACTCTTAAATTTAATAATAGTTTTTTTTTTAATTTTAGTTAATTTGTTCTTGCAAAAAATATTTAAGTAATTAGAATAATATTTCGAATACAAGTATTTTTAACAAAAAAAAAAATTTTAATTTTATTCTTAAGTATTTAAAATCAAAAAACTAATTTTGTTTAAAAAAAAATCTTTTGTTTAGTTATACAATTAATTAATTTGTTGTTATAAGTTTCGAATCTATTTATAAATTTACGTATAATATTTTGGTTTTTATTTGTTTGCATAATAGTAAATTTATTATACGCGCTAGCTTGTAGCAATTAATAATTTTTCTTTTATTTTATTCTAAGATCTATATTGTATAATTAAAAGATTAAGTTATTAATATTAATAATATTAATTATATTAACAAATCGATTGTATAATTTCTTGCTTAGTTTTAAATCGAATTAATATATTTTTTAATTTTCGAACAACTTAATATTTGTTGCAGTTAATATAAATCGAGTTATATACTTGTTAAAATTTTTTAAAAACTTTATAACAAAATTAAATAATATAAGTTTAATCAAGTTTCTATATTGTTAATCAAATTTGTTAAATTAAATATAAAAATTTGCTATTAGTTTAACTAATATATTATAGAATTAAGCAAAATTGTTGCTCTAATTCGATAAACAATATTTAATATTTTTGAAAATATTTTTTGTATATTTAATTGCAATATATATTAGCTTAACTAATTTGCTATTAAATATACAAAAATAGATTCTAAATTCAACAAAAAGTACTATTTGCTATTAATCGAATTTTTTTCAATTATTTAAAAAAATAATTAAATTAAGAAATTTAATATTGTTATATATTAATTTCTTAGTTTTAAGCAAGCTATTTTTATAGACTTTATTAAGCAATTTGCAATTTTGTTAATTTAATTTATAAAAGAATATATTGTAATTATTGCTATTGCTACTAAGATTTCGACAAAACAATAAATAATAAATAGATTTAAATTGTTTCCAATAATTATATTTCTTAATTAATTTATTTTGTTTCTTAATTAATATACTAGTTGTTTTTTTTTATACTTTATTTTTAGTTTACTTTATATTTTGTTTTTTTTATAAATTTTTGCAAATAGTTTAAACTTTGTTCAAATTTGTTTCTAATTATACAATTTTTTTGTTTCGATCTTTTTTATATTGTACTAAATATTGCACGCAAAAATAGATATATTAATATACTTAAATTAATATATAAGATTTTTAATTATATTTTTAATAAAGTTGTTGCTATATAAGAGTTTTGCAAAGTTTTTTTAAATTTTTTGTTAACAACAATTGTAATCGAAGAAAAACTAATAAAATAAAAATTAATTAATTTTAATTTTAGTTTTATATCTAAACTTTTTAATAAATAGAAATAATATATTAATATTTTTAAAAAAATTATTGTTAAATTCGGTTAATTTAGAATTTTTGAAAACAAGTTTAAATAAAATTTGCAATTGTAATTTTAACAAAAATAGCAAAACTTTAATATTTAATTAATACTAAAATCGATCTTAAGATACAATATTTTTATAAAACTTAAAATTAAAGTAAAATACTTAATTTTTTATAACAAAATTGCAATATATTGTTGTAATAGATTTGTATAAATATTGTAAATTTTAAAAGTTATAGACAATATTAAAATAGTAAATAAAAATATAAATTTAAATAAAATACTTTGTTTAAATATATTTGCTCTAATTAGATATTATACAATTTATTTTGTTTAATTAAGTTAGTAAATATTGAAGCAAATTTATTAATATCGAAAACAAATATTACTTAAATATCTTATTGCGTAGTAAGTTTTGCGCAAAATAAAAAAATATTATTTGAAAACAATAATATTATAATACAAATGTTAAATTTCAACAAGCTTGTTTGTTTATTTTAGCAAAATTATTAAATTGTAATTAAAACAATTTGTTGTTTATTTATTTTAGCAAATTTACTATTTTTTTCGTAAGATCTCTTTTAACTTAGCGCAATAAAAATTAAAAAAAATTTACTTAAAAAGTTAACAAAATTTATTATTATTAAGTTGCACGTCTTTCTTAAAGATATTTATTGTTGTAACTTAATTATATTTCGCAAAGCGCTTATTTTAATAACTTTATATCTAGAATTGTTTTAGTAACTTTGTATTTAAAGTTGCTTCAATAGCTTTGTATCTAAAGTATATTTCGAAGAAGAAAAAGTTAGCAAATATAAATATTTTTAAAGTACAATTCGCAAGATTGTTTCTAAAGAGATAGCTAATATTATATTAAAGTTAAAGCTTTAATAGCTAGTATATAGTTAATTAACGAAAATACTAGCTATGCAAAACTAACTATATACAAAAAATAAATATAAGTACTATAAGTGTTAAGGCGCTAAACGTTACTCGTAATATATCTAAAACTAAAGAGCGAAGACTTAAAGAGTAATCAAAGAGCAAAGTCTATCTAGTCTAGAATTGTAATATTAATAATCTTAATAATCTTGTTTAATTTAAGATTAAGATAATCAATATCTTTGTATTAATATTGTAGAAAATAAATATTCGATCTAAAAATATTAAAAAAACAATATATTAAACTTTTTAAAGCTAACGCAAATAACTTGAAATATATTTTTATATTTAGTATTATTAATAGATATTAAACAAACTTTTAGTTTTGTTTAAAAAGTATATTGATAAAATTAATCTTAAATAAATTTGCAAACAATTAAATAGATTATAATAATTAAATACTTTAATTGTACTATAAATCTAGACGCAAAAGAAATTGTTCTTAAATTGTAAAATATATATTGCAGAGAAAAAAATAACAATTAAGCAATAAATAAAGAAGAAGATTTCTTTATACTAGATTTTAAGATTGTTTTAAATTAGATTTATTTATAGATAAGTTAATTTTCGAAAAGAAGATATCTTTAATAACTTCAAAAATTATTAGATACTATTAGTAATAATATAAAGAAATAATATATTTAATAAATTAAATTGCTAAAAGATATCTATTAAAAGTAAAATCTTAAAAATTCGAATCTTAACTAATACAAAAAACAATTATAATTGTTTAAGAAAAACAATATTTTATATTTGCTTAAAAAGAAGAATATAATATTATTATAGAATTTTTAACTTAGAAAATCAAATTGTTTTATAAAATTCTTAATAAAAAGCAAATCTCTTAGCTAAAGTAATATATGCTTTGTATAAATAATTGCAAGATTCGAATCTATAATACGCAAAATATTAGTTACAATTCTATTATTATAATAGTAATATAAAGAGATAATATATTTACTAAAAAGAAAAATAATTATAAATATTTTTGTTGCTTTCTAAAATATTGCTAAAGCAAAGTTTTAAATACAATAGTTAATTTAATTACACTTATAATTATTGATCTTATTATAAAAAAGTTTATAAATTAAATACTAAAATACAAGTTAAGAAATAAAAAATTTAATTAATTTTTGATATTTTTGAATCTTACAAAGAGCAACAATATTGGGCTTTTACTTTTGTGCATACTTGTAGTAATATAAGTGTATAAGAATCTAAGTTATATTAATACTACAAAAGACAACTATATACTACTAGTGCAAACGCGATAGAAAGTCGCGTCTACAAAAGACTTTCTTAGATAGAAATTTTCTATCTAAAGTTTGTCTACTATAACAGTCTACTATAAACGAAAAGATAGACGCTATCTTAGTATTATAAAAATATTCTTGTTAAAACAATTAATTGTAAGTTATACTAATCTTGTTTGCAAAAAACTTTTATCGAAAAAACAATCTCTTAATAAGACGTAAAATCCAATAAGAAAATAATATAATATTTAACAACAATTATATTGATACTTAAGTATTTGTATTTTGCTTAAGTAAGAATTTTTTAATTAAAGTAGTTAAAAAAGAAATTTTTATATTAAAAATAGATCTAATAGTTAAATTCTGCTTTAATAGTAGCAATACAAAAGAAAAAAACACTTTTAAAATAGCAAAAGACTTAAAAAAAAATAACAATAAATTTCTAACTATAGAATATTAAGACTCTATTAATTATTTCTATAGATATAGAGAAAAGCAATATTTTTCTAATAAAAGATAACTTCTTTTGCTTCGAAAATATATTCGACTTTTCTAAATATTCGAAAAGAAAAATTGTTTTTGCAAAAAGTACTTTGTAGTTCTTTATTAAATCTATAGCATACTTTATTTCTAAGAAATTTCTATACTTATTTTACTTTGTATTATAGTTTTTTTAATAAATAAAATATTCTATATTACAATTAATAAAGTTGCGCTTGTCGACAATTATCTTAATCTTATAAAACTTTATTTTTGCAATATTTTTTTTAATAAATACAAATTTTAAGTAATTAAGAAACAAATATTTAGAGAGATTTTTGCTCGACAACACAAACTTCAATTATACTATAGAAAATACAAAATAAATATATTGATAAGACAAAAGATTTAATCGATAAATTAGATATTTTATTTATTCGAAAATCTTAAAAGAATTAACAAACTACTATAAGAATTTCTTTTTTAGTTTAGTAGTAAAAAGAATATTGTAGTTGCAATACAAACAAATAAGCGCAAAATCTTTTGCTTTTATAAAAAGAGACTAATATTTTTTATTGTAAATATATTTAAAGTATATTTAAACAAAAGCAATAATATTAATTGCTTTAATACAAACAATAAGCTAACGTTTTTTTATTTTAAGAAATACTTCTATAGCAAAAAGAAATATTGTAATAGAATTTTCTTATATTGTAATAATAGTAACAAAAGATTTTACAAAATTTAAAGACTAGATAGAAATAAATTTATATACTATTTTATTTAAAGTAAGTTCGATACTATACAAAGAATTATTAAAATCTTTTTAAATACTAAAAAGTATATTTAATTATAGATTAAAATATTTAAGTTTAATAATAAGAAATCGAAATACAATTTTTATAATTTAATTAATATACTTATTCTAATTATTAGTTTAAGAAGAATATATTGTAGAATAGAGCAACTTTATTTTAAAATAAATAAATATAGCAATTTATATTTCTGATAGAAATTTTCTGTCGCAGTTGTTTATAATAGCTTTTAAAAAATCGTAGTTTACTATATTAAGACAATTAAACAAACTATAATTTTACTATATAGCAATAAAAATATTCTTTTCTAATATAAGTACAATATGCTTAAAATATTTGCAAATAACTAATATAAGACAATTGTAGTAATTCTTTATAATCTCGAGTAATATTAATACAAAATCGATTGTAATAGTATAAAAGAAAATCGAAAAAATAAAAATTAATTGCAAAGATCTATACAATTTATATCTTTGCATTTAATAAGTTTAATACTTAAGATAATACTTCAAATAATTGCAAATATAACAAGATAAACTACAAATATAATAAGAGAACACAATCTATTTATAGCAATATACAAATTCTAAATAACTATTGTTATATACTATAACAAGAATATTCTATATAATAGATTATAGAATACAAAGTTATATATACTTTTCTATATCAAAATTATTTAAACAAAAAATCAATTTGTTAAATTCTTAATAGAAAGAAAGTTTTGTACTGTTTTTAATAATAGTAATCTATTTGCTTAGAATATTGTAGATTTTCTTTTAGTTAAAATTAGTTGTATATCTTGTAACAATCTTTTTGCGAAAATTGTTATTAATTTCTATTAAAACTATAGTAAAAAGCGTGTTAATTTTATTCTTTTTAAAGAATTTTTTCTTATTATTGCTTGTCAATCGAAATAGAATATTAAAAACAATATATTTTTTTTCTAATTTATATCTAAATTCTAGCTCGAAGTATTAAATATAATCTAAGATACAAATAAGATACAAATTTAGTCTATCTATTAATATTGTATTTATAGATATTTGTTTAATTATTTTAAGCGTAGTATTGTAATTTGTAAAGACAATTGTTATATTAATAAAAGATTTTAGCAAATATTTGATTTTGTATAGTATTTATACAATATTGACAATCTTTAATTCTATTAATTAGTAATAAGTTTTTGCTTCGATAAACAATCTGCTTAGAAATATAATAAACTTAATTGTTTTTTTTAGAAAAGAACAATTTTTTGTCTTATTTTGCGAATTTCTTAATATAATAAATTATAGCATCAAGATTAAACTCTTTGCTTACGTCAAAATTTATATATAAACAACGTGCTAAATTTGAATATATTAGATAGAAAAATCTTATAAGCAAGAATTGCAATAACTAAAAAGAAATATATTTTTTTTCTATAAAAACAATAATGCGCGTTCTAATTAAGAAAAATTTTCTAATATTTTTTACAATAGAATTGTTGCAAAGCAATATTGTTTTTAATTTTTAAAAAAGTTTAGCAATTTTTGCGTAGAATAAGATATAATTACAAAGTTAATCTATTAGATTATAATAAGTTTCTAATATCTACAAATTGCAAAAATATTAAAGCAAAAAAATAATCTTTAGTTTTTTTTCGACAATAGTAAGATTGAAAAAATTAATTTTCTATTTGAGAAAATATATAGTAAAATAGTTAATAAATGTTTTTTTAAATTTAATAGAGATATTGTTGCTATATAATATATTAAATATTTAATACAAGTTAAAAAAATACTTTGTTAAAAATTTCGAGTAAATAATAATATTGTTAATATAAGTTTTTGCAAACTAACAATAAATATAAAGTAAACAATCTATTTGTTGTTATATATATACAAAAGAATTTTTATAATTTATTATTGCTATATTAAAGAATTTTTGTTTTTTGTAATTAACAACAATAAGTTTGTGTTAATCTTTTAGATAAACTTGTTATTAATAGAAAAAAATAAAACAATTTACTATAGTAATATATTAACAATCTAGAACAATAGAAATAATTTTTGATTATTTGAAAAGCAAATATATATTTGACTATATTATAGTATTAAGTTTATAAATATCTATTATTATACAATCTTTTTGCTTGCTATTTACAATTCTTCAAATATAGAAAATTAAATAGCTAAATAAAATAAAGTCTTTAATTGAGAAAAGCTTTTCTTAATTTTAAAATTTATTAAAAATCTAATTAATTAATTTTCTATTTTTTGTTCTTAGCAAATATATTTTTATCTTTTTAGAAATACAAGACTTTTAGTTTGTTTTAAAAGAAATTTATATTTAATTTTTTTTAAGAAACTTTACAAAGTCGAAATTTTGAAACAATTTGTTATATTTTTTAAGAAAATTAATAAAAGCTATAATAGTCTTTGAACTAAACTAATAAATAATAATTTTATTAAATAAAATAATTTTCGAAATAAATACAAAATTTTATTTTAACAAAAGCAATATATTTATTAACAACAAATTTAATACAATAATAGAAATATATAATATTTTTATTTTTATTAAAAAATATTTCTATAAAAACACAATATATTTAATTAATAAATCTAATATATATATAACAATATTAATTAATATTATTGTAATAAAAATTACAATAATAATTTTTTTAAATTATTTTGTTTTGTATTTAGTAAAGAATCTTTGCGTAATAAGTTTTGTTATATTGTTGCTTTTCTTTAAAGCAATCTAAAAAGTATTTAAAAATTCTAGCTTAATAATACAATTAAGACAAAAATTTCGAAAAATATAAATAATTTTATTATTTTTATTGCAAATTAAAATATTTTGCGTTTTAATATTAATTAGATAGATATATAAAATAAAATTTAGTTTATTCGATTTAAAAAAAAGTTGCAATTAATAGAAATAGCAATATAATATATCGAAATTGTTGCATTAAATTGCAATAATATAATAATTATTTTTTAAGAATAAATATATTTGCAAACAACAATATAAGAAGTTTATATTTTAATATTAATAAAAATATTACAACTAATAATAAAAATAGTTTTGTTTATTATATTAATAATTATATCTTTAAATTTAAGCAAATTATTGTTAATAAATATATTAATTTTTAGTTTATTAATTAACTATATTTTTTAAATAATTTTTGCTATAGCAAGTTTGCTATTTTTTGTACTTTAAAAATATAACTTTTTAATAATATATTTGTTAATAAAATATTTATTGTTATTAATTTCTTAAATTATAATAGACAAAGTTATTTTGCAAACAAAAGTATTTAAAATTTAAAAAAAAAAATTTTAAAAACAAATTTTTTAAATCGATATTTAAGCAAACAAAATTAGATATAATACTTAATAAAAGCAAAGATTTTGCGCAAGTATATTTTTAATTGCAAATTCTATATTTAATATTAATATCTTTTGCATAATTAATAGTAAAAAAAATAATAAAAATTTCTATTTTATTAGAAATCTTTATTGCTTTAATAGTAGAGATACTATTAATAATAATAAATTCTATTTTTTTATTTAAAAATTTTGTTTTTGTAAACAATTAAAATACTTTTGTAAAAAATACAAAAACTTTTTTAAATTTTTAATAATAAAATTTTTAAATATAAAGATAGAATTTGTTGTTTAAAGAAAAAGTTTTTTTGCAAAAACAATATTCGAATACAAATAAAATTTTTAATTAAAAAAAAATAAATATAACAATAATATTATTTTTATTTTTTAATTAATTGTAAAATTTATAGTATTTTAACTTTTTTAAAATATAGTAGTTGTTGCTATCTAAAAAATTATTAATATAATTTTTTTCTACTTTGTTTTTATTTTTTTCGATAATATAAGTTTTTGCTTTATTGTTTAAAATATTATAATTACTATAATTTTTGTTGCTAGTATTCTTAAATTTTTTGTTATTTAATTAAGAATTTAAATATTGTTGTTAAAACAAATTTTTTAAGTTTAAATTAAATATATTTGCTAATTTAAAAAAAAAACCTATTTGTTTATTAATAAAATAGTTAAAACAAATTGTTATTAATATTAATTATTATAGTTTTAAAACTAAAAATTCTAATATTAATAAATAAAATTTTAAAACTAATAAAATATTTAGCAAAAATTAAAAAACTAAAAAATATAACAATTGTTAAATAAAAAACTATTTTATTAATTATTTTGTTAAGAGTTTTGTTTATTAATCTAACAATTATTTCTATTATTAAAAGTGCTAATATAAAAATTAAAATTACTAAAATTGTTTTATTTAGCAACAATTATTTGTTATTATATATTTTTTTTCTTGTTTAGTATTTCGAAAAATATAAACAATATAGTATTGATTTTTGCTTAAAAAATTTAAGCGCAAAATTTAAATTTAAAATTATTCTATACTTAAAAAAGTTAATTGTAAATCGAAATATATTTTGTTGTTTTAATATAATATATAATATTTTAAATATAGACGCAAGAATTTTTTTTATAACAAATATTTATTATAGTATATTTTTTTGCTTGCAAAGTTTGTAAAGTAACAAACTTATATTTTTTAAAACAATATATTAGTTTTCGATATTAAATATTTAATATAATATTATAATAGAATTTTTTTTTGTAATTAATTAGTTTTGTAAAATATTAAATTAAACTACTATTATATAAATATTCAAAAACAAGTTTCTTAATATAATATTTTTTAACAAATTTTTTTGCTATATTTTTTAATTAATTTACAAAAACAAATATATTTTAATAAAAAATATAACAATTAATATTAATAATTAAGATATTGTTTAAATTCTTGTAAATAGAATTAAAGTATTTAATATTTTTTGCAAACTTAATTGCTAAAAAATTAAAATTTGTTTTATTAATATTAATAAATTTTAAAAAAATTTACAATTTTAAAAAATTAATTGTAATATTAGTTGTAATAATAAATAAGATTTTAATACTTATTTAAATTACAATTTGTATTTAAATTTAAGTTGTCTATTTTATATTAAATAAAAAAACAATATTAAATATTTTTCGAAATATTTTCTTAATAGTTGCGAAAATATTTGTATTAAAATTAGAAAACTCGAATTTTAATATTATTTTTGTAAATAAAATTATGCTTTTATTAAATAAACAAATTGTTACTTTAAAATAATAAATTACAATATAAAAAGTAGATTAATTAGTTATTTACTCTATAAATTAAAAATATATTGCTTAATCAAATTATTATATTTATAATTTCTAAAAATAAATTTAAGAAAAACAAATTTAAAAACAAGATTTTAAAAGTTTGCAATTGCTATAGAAATAGCTTTGTTTTTTATTTAATTAAAAACAATTTTTTTGTATTAATAATTGTTAAATAGAAATTTGTTAATCTAATATATAAATAGAGCAATATTTTAATCAACAAAAATTAGTTTAATAAAACAAAATTCTTTCTATTTGTTATAAAAGCAAATATAGACAAGAAATTTATATTAATATTGCTACAAAAGCAACAAATTTTTTTTTAACAAAATTTTTTTATTATAAAAGTACATTGCTTGTTAATATAAAAACAAAGATAAAATTCTTTAATTAAAAAACTAAAACAAAAAAACAAAATAAAAACAAAATAAACAAAATAAAAAAATCGAATTAGAAGAAAAACTAAACTACTTATATAAAAAAACACAATTTTTTAATAATAAAAGTAAGTAGAGCTTTCTAATAATTGTTATTAATTAAAAAATAATATTAGAAGCAATCTAATAATAGTAAGTTAAAACTATTAAAATATAAGAATATAAATATATAAGAATTTAAATTGTATTAATGTTACAAAAGACAACTATATATTACTAGTATAAACGCAATAAAAAGTTGCGTTTGCGAAAGACTTCTTTAAGTAAAAATCTTCTATTTAAAGTTTGTCTACTATAACAATACTATTGCAAAATATTAATATATTAGTTGAAAATATATTATTTATTTGTATTATTTTAACTATATTAGTATCTCGAACACTTTTTTCTTTAATATTTTTTTTTTTAGATTTTTTTTGGTTTGTGCTTATTTTATTATATCTAGATTAGAAAATCAATCTATTGCGAGAAAACTTCAAAATCGATTAATAAGCTAGAAATTAAGTATATTAATTTTAGACAAAATATTTTGTATTATTTGTATATATTATTTATTTGCTTTACGCAAGCTATCGAAAAAGATAATAATATTAATAATATTAAAAAGAAATTTATATAAATATAAAAGAAAGATATTAAGTTTGAGACAAAATTCAAAGAAGTTATAATAAAATAAATAATAATTTTAATAATTTTAACTAGTGCAAATACGTTAAAAAATTGCGTAAAAAGAAAGACTTAAATTTGTAATTAATAATAAAAATATATAATATAAACAACAAAGCAGTTAACAAATATAAACTTGCGTAATATATTAACAAAATCAAATATATATTAATATAAAAAAATAACAATCTTGTATTAACAAAAGTTTAAAGAAACTATTAATAAGTAGATTGATCGTCGAATCAAGTTTCGATTCCAAATATTAAAATCAACTTAATATATCGATTTCAACCCTAGGAATCGATCTGAAACCCAAGTTGATTCCTAATATTTTAGACACAAATTGATACAATTCGACTCGATTTTCGATTCCAATATTAGGAATCGAATCGAATTGTTAAGAAATCGAAAATTACGTTATTTTGTTAAGAATTTCTATTTTTGGATTTAAATTTTTAATTTTTCAAATAAATTCTATAGATATTGTTTAATTATTAATTTATTGTAGAGAACACAAATATATTACTATAATACATTATCTATATCTATAAGTGTATAGATATTATTTGAATTTTTAAATATTAAAAAACTAATATTAATATATAATTTGTATCTATAGATCTATAGATGCTATTTAAATTTTTAAATATTAAAAAATAAATATTAATATATAATTTGCATCTATAGATATTATAGATACTATTTATTAATTATTTATTTGTTTATTAAAAGTCTTGACAATTCGAGTCGATTTTTTGGACTAGATTTCGATTCCAACCCTAGAAATCGACCCGAATCGTTGGTTTCGACCCTAGGAATCGAATCGACTTTTTGGTTCCAACTTTTGGAATTAATTCGATCTAATTTAAGTCGAGTATTTGACTCAAACTTAGTAATCCGATCTAACGCAATCAGTCTATTAATAAGTAAATATTAATTCTAATTTTAATATATATATTTTTTACTTTGTTTTAGTAAAACTACTTATTAATATATTATCTACAATTTTGTTAATTTTTCTAGATTTTCTATTCTTTAAATTCTATTGCACTCTACTAGATATTGTAAGAAATTTCTAAATTGCTATATAATTGCATTACTTCTATATATTATTTGGAAAATAAGCTAAGTATATATACAAATAATAAATGCATTGTTAATTAATTTAGAAAGTATTGCAAGTTGCAATTGCGCACAAGAATAAAATAATAATAAGAAGAAGTTGTATCGAAAATAAAGCAATAATTGCAAAACTATTTTAATTTAACTTAAAAAATTGTATAAAACAATTGTTTAAAAATAAGTCTTTGTATTGAATTGCAAATATATAGAGAAAAATATTAAAAACAAGATTGTAAAATATCAAATTAATTAAGATCTTTATAGTAATATATTTAAATAATATAATAAAATATACAATATTAACAATTTTATAGCAAAATACTTTAAGAATAAACTTAGATAAAAAGCAAAAAAAAAAATTGCAATTAAAAAAGCAAATCGATTTAAGATTATCAAAAAAGCACAAAAGTTGCATAAAAATACAAATATAATAATAGAATTATTTTCTAAGAAAATATATTTTATCTAAATATATTATTTGTGTTTTATATATAAACTAAATAATATTATAGTTAAATATTAATAACAAACTTAATATTAATAAGAGTTTTTCGATCTATATAAAATCGATTGTAAAAAAAAATTAATAACAAACTATTTATTACAATAACTTAGATAACTTGAAAAAAACTAATAATAACAATTCTATAGAATTGTTTAATATTTTTGTTAAAAAAATTGCAATCTTAAACAATACAAAGAAGAAAAATATTTTAAATTCTATTATTTTTAAGATAAAGAATTTCGATAATATAGTTTAAAAAAATAATTGTAAACAAAAGACTTAATACAAGATTTAAAATAATATAAAAAAGCTAGATTATAACAACTATTTGATAACAAACAATAAAAATAATAAAACAAATAATAAAAACAATAACAATAAAGACAATAACAATAAAATTAATAAGAATAACAACAACAAAAATATTAACAAAATAAAGAATAACTCGAATTAGACTATTTAAAATAATAGTAAAACAAACAAAATTATTAAGATTTTAAATTAATAACTTTATATATATAGTCTAGAGAGTCTACTATTATAAGAACAATTATAATATATTATTCTAATATATTACTATATTGTATACTTTATTTTGTTATTCTTTTATATTAAAAAAATTTTAATTAAAATAGATATTAGAATTGCAACTTGTATATAACTTTATTTAATTTTACTTAATTTAAAGACTTTAATTCTTAATAATATATAAAAAGTATGTATTTGATACTTTGATAATTATACTATTGTTTAAGTATTATTTCTTTATAGATAAATAGATAAAATAAACTTAAATAATAAGTTTCGATAACTTAATAATTAAAGCAAATATAATTGTTAATAGTTGTTGTTAAATTTGAGAATACGTTGCAATGTCGACATTAAACTAGCTATAAATAGTATTAATCTATTTGATATTTATATTATATTAAGAATTCGAATCTCTTTTAAGATACAATTAAATTTACTTTTTAAATTTCAATTCTAAATAGCTCTAAATATATTATTTTAATATATTACTAGATAATTTACTATTAAGAGATTATAGAATAGAATATAACTTTCTACTATTTATTTTAGAATTTCTTTATACTAATACTAAGTCTTAACAATTCGAATCGATTTTTCGAATTAATTTTCGATTTTAGATTTACAATTTAATTCGAATAGTCGATTTTAATATTAGAAATTAAATTGACTTTTAAATTTTAACTTTTAAAATCGATTCAATATAATTCGAATCGAATATTCGATTCGAACTCGATAATCCGATTTGACGCGATTAGTCTAAATTATAAAAAATATATTTGAATATAAAATTAAACAAAAATACTTAAAAATACTTAATATAATTTTATAAAAAAATTTAATTATAATTGTAAAAACAAAATTTAAGAAAAATTTACTATATTAGATATTGTTATTTATATTATTATTAAAAAAAAACTATTAATTATTAATTACTAATTTTAAAAAACAAGAATAACAATTTGATTATATTAAAGAATATATATAATAGAAACTATATATATAATTAATATTATTATTGTATCTTTTATATAATATTTAATAATTAAATCTAAGTAAAACAATATTTATAAATTTGGAGATTATTGTATTTAAGAATTTTTTAACAATATTTTATATTATAAGTTCTATTAATCAAGATTTTGTATATTTATTATTAATAAATTATATTTTGTAGACAAATAAAAGAAGTTTCGAACAAATTATATTTATTTTAAAGTTTTTTGTATAT
>JAABUW010001518.1_pt1 | contig 38339 bp, 30 predicted proteins | sample 5560081 | NCBI WGS metagenome assembly JAABUW01 (sample SAMN10711882, study PRJNA513363) | rock metagenome | isolation source: Antarctica rocks | place: Antarctica: Victoria Land, Knobhead sud | reverse complement strand
AATAAGCGTATATAGATAGTTCAAACCCCAACATTTTCTATAAGGATGATAACAGTAGGTACTACACAATATATTAGACTCTTCTCTAGAGTTCTTCATTACTTTGACTATAGGGCGAGAAGATCAGCATATCCTTCATGAGACCGGCTGAGCCTTGGATGTATTGACGAAGTATAACATTGCCGCCACAACAGATTTTACATCTAGTGGTGTGAACATTTTGTTAGATAACTGTTTCAAATATACATCTTAGTTTTTGGACCAAGGACTTACCACAGCAACCCATAGGTATCACTTCGACACCACTTGGACACCGACACAGTTACGAGAGAAGGTGTGACTAAGCAAAGCATTGCCGACATAGCAGCCCACCGAGTCAATGTTGACAACCATACCATATTTACACCTTTGAGAAGCTCGTTACAAGACCTGTAACTCCAGAAGCTTAGTCAAATGCTGAGTGTGGAGCAGGTTTGTACTGTCTGCAACAATCGTTTGGCGTGTATGTCATCGTTTCTTCCATATGCAGCTCCTTGACGAGAATGTTGCCTTGCCACTTGTAGGACAGCTCACTGACTGCTTCCGCGTTCGACAGAATCTGCCTCACCTCGACTGCCAACATATCCGAGAATATAACATAGACGCCTACGGTCATTTGACCTTCTGTATCAGCCATGGATGGTGCTCGAGATAGGATAGCTGAGCTCATCTCATCACTTAATAGCAAAGATGGACTAGATTCCTCTCGTGTCAGCTCGCCAGGGGGGGGAGGAGAGCTGTGCAATGGTGGGAACACGCAAATTGCTCGTAATAGGCCAAGAACATACCCCTACTTTCGATATCTACCCTATAAGGTCGAAGACGAGGCTGAGCGGCAGAGAAACTTTGGCGAGATATTGAAATTCCTCTATGTTGCTGTTGAAGCTGGAGACTTCTCGCCCGGGGCTGTACACTGGACCAGGGAGATGAGGAATTGGTTGAGTCTCAAATTTGACCCAACGAAGGAACAAAGGCTCAAGATGGTCAAGCTTTACTATGAACTTGCCCTTGCACCGGGCATTGATGTGACAGCCGCTGAGAGGTTCTCAAGCATGTTTATGGTCTTGACAAAGTATGGTTCTCTATACCTCTCTTGCTAAATCCATAGCTAATTCATCTGAAGACGGAAACACTATCTCCGGTCTGGCGTAGATTTGACCCTCGATTGGAAACCGCTTTTCCGGGAATTGAAAGTCTTTGTACTTCCCTCAGAGTCAGGCATGGTTCATACAACAAACGTCAAACGAAATTTCCGCACACTCACCAAACTCTGTACCTTTGCACAGCTCTATTTCGACCCGATGGCCATACCAGCAATGCTAAGGGAGATCCTACCCTACTTCAGTACATCCTTCACAGAGGGTGCATATGTGGTGGCTGGACTATTAAACCTCCTACTACCAACGGCTCCTGCACCAGCCACAGAGTATAAATTAGTACCGCAGCAGTATCTTCCAACGCTGTTCCACTTGTGGTCGTTGATCAACCGCTCAAGGGTATTCGATACATACTTTCTTGATTTGTTTTCACGGCTAGCTCGTGACTCTCTGGCTGCAGAACATATTCCTTTCACAGAATACGGCATATACACCAAAGACCAGTCGTCTCTTGTATTCACTGCTGTGCTCCGTCTTCTTGAGATCCCTGTTGGGCAAGCAACTTCACCATACAGCGCCACAGTAGACATCAATGCAGGACTTGCGATAATGCTAGAACGAGATCCAAAGAAGCACCCGATTGCGCATCACATCGCCCGATGGATTGTGATGTCACTTTCTCCAGCCTGCCTGGGTAAACCCGATTCAACCATGGCTTGTCTCGAGGGTCTTGTCCAAGCTGTGGAAACCTTTTTCCATCCATCAAATTCCGGTGGTTGGACCAAGACGTTATCTCAACTAGTATACTACCTTGCAGACTTCTTCGTCATGAGGTGGAATCGTGAGAAGAGTGGAGAGATGGATATACCAGAAGAACGCAAACTTAACGATGTACTAAAGCGCCGTTTTGTTTTATGCTTAAGGGAGGTTATATTTATGGGTATTTATGCTAAGAGTGGGACTGCCATGAATTTCTCCTTGTCGACTCTTCAAAGCTTAGCATACCTGGAACCGAGCCTAATATTGCCCGGAGCACTTCAGCGAATCTATCCCTCTATGCAGGGGCTTGTGGAAGTTCACCGCACAACATCATCTCTCCGCTCACTCCAAATACTCTCACGGATCATGGTACGCACAAAAGGCTTCAGGTGTCACGTCACTACTATGTTGGGTCTTGCTCTCCCTGGAATAGACGCAAATGACCTTGAGAAAACTCTGTACACTTTATCGTACGTTCAATCAGTCTCTTACAATATACCCTTCCACGACTTGACCAGAGGGAACGGCAACATCAGTGGCAGTATGCTTGCAGTTGAATGGATTACCTCCGAAGTCGAGAGGATGGAACAAGCAGGCGTTAACGTGGAGCTTGACTACCAAGACCAACTCAGCGATGAGGATGAGGAGATGATACTTCGTGCTTCAACGGCATCATTTGCCGAATTCCTGAGTTCTTTTCTAGGTAGAGTTTTTACTCTTTTAGAAAATCTTCCTGACGCCTCAAGAGTACGATCAGGTTCACCGGAAGAGAACGTTGTGAATACCTTACCAGCCACCTTCACGCCTCTTCTAGCTTCCTTGTCTCCTGAGTTGTATGATCTAGCACTCAACAAGATTGCTGATTTTGTTGGCAACCATGTCATTCATCAAGCCCGAGATGCCATGGCCTTTATTTGCAGTGCCCTGTGCAAAGTCAATCCAGTGAAGGCCCTGAAGCGTCTGATACCCATGTTAATACAGTCCATTCGAACAGAGATTGATGAAAATGGTGCTGCATCAACTCGCAACACTGGGACCGATGTACTCCCTAGGGATCGTGGGCTTGTTTGGAATGTCAGCATGCTAAGCATGTGTGTGGTTCATGTTGGTGACGCCGTATTGAACCACAAGCAGGAACTATTTGACATCGCGGTTTACATGCAGCAGAAGTGTAAGGGCATACCAACTGTACACATTTCCAACTACATTCACCATTTGCTTCTTAATCTTACGGGTACTTATACCATTGATTATTCTTTGTACGAAGCAGACGTGCTCGTTAGGGGTCTTGGTCCCCAGGATTGGGGAATGATCCCAGATCCCCAAAGCATCAACATCAAATGGCACGTCCCGTGCAAAGAGGAAATAGATTTTGCTGTGGAATTGTTCAAAGCTCAAGGCGAAAGCGCATTGCACCAATTGGCCGCGCTCACTGATGGAAACTCAAGCATCAAACGAGATGGCACTGGTAAAGAATGGTCAGACGAAGTATCACGGAACCTTGTGCTTCTTAGATTGCTGCTCTCGGGTGTATCTTTGCTTTTCGATTCATATGCTGTTAATAAACAGGATTCTGACACTGACACGGACATGAGCGATGGTGTTGACATCGTTCGTACAAATGGAGTCACCCCAGAAGGGCAGAGCAACGATGCAGACATCTCAATGGAAGATTCTGAAGAGGATGAGGTGAAGCCAACATTCAAGTATCCGGTAGGGTATTCGCTTAGGGAGAACGACCCTGTTCATGAAGAAGTCCATGATTTGCGGGAAAGAGCAGGGGTGTTGTTGCATAAGGTTCATCGGTTCTTGGTCGAAAAGCAGGAAGACGACGTAGCATGTTTCGGCCCTCTGTACACTGCCTATAGGTCTTGGTTCATTGATGTTGGAATCGAGAGATCTGCCCACGTGCTGGACCGGGTCACGAGGCTTCTGTCTGCGGATATCCATCCATACAAAGTGAGTGGACTTAGAAAAGAATACCCGAGGCCCTTACTACTTCGCAGAGCAAACGTGTATCATTTACAGCGCCTCCGCCATAATTCGACTCCGAGACCGAAATCCGACCTTTCGAAGCAGCTTCTTCTCGATCTCGCTGAATCGGGCGTTTCGCTTTATACCGAGGTTCGTCGAAACGCGCAAAGCGCAGGAGAAGCTGCCCTCAAATCCATTATTGGAGCACGGCCTTTGGTGATACCCCCCTTGTTGGCTGCGCTTGAGACCGGTGTGGAGAAGAGTGACTTCCCTCGTATCAAAGGCGCCATATATTCGCTACTTTTTGGTAGTCTGGCCAAGACAATCGGCCGCGATTGGAGATATGCCCCGTCTGTTATAAAGGCCTATATCGCCGCGAGCACAACGGATAAGCCGTCGATTCAAAGGCTCTGTTCTCAGGCCACTCTCCAAATCATGGACTTCGGGAGGCCACTTGAGCGAACAGTCATTCTGGAGAAGGATGTAATCCGAGCTATAGCGCCGACCGGTGATGTTCAATCGACGATAAGCAAGAAGAACGAGAAAGTCGTGCAAAAGCGCTCCCTAACAGAAGCCAAGAAAGCTGCCTTGTCGGAAGAACTCATTGACATGGCTAGGAAATCGCACTGGAAAAAGGCGAGCCGTACTGCCGCAGTTGTGATCACCCTTGGCTTCAGATTCGACAGTATAGCATCTGAAAACATGGTAGATCTCATTTCTCGAGGTGCAATCGACTCGCATCCTGGCTTAAGAGGCCTCTATTCTGGCGCTCTCGTCGCCTTATTCTCCTTAATAGACTCTCGTGCGAGTGCACAGCATAATTATGAGAATTATCTTCTGGACAGGCAGTTCCTTCCGGCCAAGATTCAAGTTACGACGCGCAGGGAGGATTCGGGCTGGACCAAAGATTTTCTAGCAAGTTTTGCGCAGGCGGAAGTAGAATATTTCATCGATCATGACTATCCTGGTTGGCTTGTATGGGACAAGACTATGCCCGCTTATAAGTCAAATCCTAAGACTGATCTAGAGTTTGACGATGCAGAGCGAAGAGTACTCGAACAAATCGGTAAAGTATTGGACCGGGCCTGGTTCTCGGCCTTCTTTGGTTATCTCAAGCAAGAGCCGCGCGATGCTGCCGCAGACCGCTTCCGCATGTCTAGCGCACTGTTGCTGGTCTACGCTTTCGAGCTCATGTATCAAGGGTTCACGACCGCCAACCTCTCAGACATTGAAGAAGAGGTCGCTAAGATCTTTGGTGACGGGTCTGATAAGCATCAGCATCGTGCAACAGCGGAGATCCTAGGAGCTCTTCTGACATCCACTGTCGACAAACCTGTTGAGAGGCGAACTACGATATGGGGGTATGCCTTCCCCATCGTGCAGAGAGTCTTCGCGGATGGGCTAACGCCTGAAAATTCCGCCTACTGGATGACATTTTTACACCTAGTTCTGCAAGGAAAGGATCCACGGCGATCATGGCCCCTTGTCGATTCGCTCGCCTCTTTTAAATTAGACATGACTTCGAACGCGGCATTCAAAGAAAGCTCAAAGATACAACTACTGCAGCAGTGCGTAAGTGACTTAGGATGGCACTTCCAATTAGAGAAACCCATCATCGAAGACTTCATCAAGCATCTGGATCATCCTTACAAGGGTGTCCGTGAAGCCATGGGGCACACTTTAGCTACCATCTACCGTACTCGGTACCATGAGTCGTACAAAGACACTGATACGTTAGTGGAGGACCAGAACGCGGCGTCTTCAATTGGGACACGCCCATACCAGCCGTCGGAGGATTATTCTAAAACCATCATTGACATCTTTGAGCGTCTGGAAAAGTGGAGGCTAGAACGCAAGCCAGGCTCACAAGTGCCCTCGTCATACACTTCCGGCAGCAAGACTGTGCTACTGTGGCTTGACTCGACGTTGTCTTCGTACGAGTGCACACAATTATTACAATTCTTCCCGAATGTATTCATGGAGCAGCTACTGCATATGATGGACATCAAGGAAGATCAAGAGCTCCAGGGTCTAGCATACCACGTCTTCAGACACCTTCCGAACATTCCGCATCGAATAGGTGAAGACGCAGAATTTATCGCTGCCCTCATCCGTATTGGCACAACCTCCTCGTTATGGCACCAGCGCCTCCGAGTCTTGATAAATATGCAAGTGGTGTACTTCCGACGTCTTTTCCTTATCTCCCGTGAACAGCAACAGAAGCTATTTGATTGTGTCGCAAGCATGCTAGAAGATACTCAGCTCGAGGTACGTTTAGGCGGGGCATCTACCCTCTCTGGTATAATTCGATGCTCGCCGATTGCGTTGCGTACAAGTGTTGTGCAAGATCTTAGCAAGAAGTTTACAAAGATGCTTCTCGATTCGCCACTACCGAAAAAGCCTAGAAATGGTGCTTCCGTACCGGTATCTGGAACAAGCACACCCACACCTGAGCACACGAAGCTGGTTCTTACTCGTCACGCAGCTGTACTGGGACTCGGTGCCCTCGTGCAGGCCTTTCCGTATATTTCCCCACCGCCTGCGTGGATCCCAGGCGTTCTGACAACGCTAGCTAACAAGGCCAACTCTGATCCTGGTATGGTAGGTAAAAGTGTGAAGAGTATCCTGAGCGAGTTCAAGAAGACGAGGCAGGACACATGGCACATGGACTTGAAGGTATGTTGATTATGTCATTATCGAAAACCATCACAATGCATTGCGATGCTGACATACGGATCCTAGGCATTCTCCCAAGAGCAAGCAGAAGATCTGGATGGCGTGTTATGGAAGAGCTACTTTGCATAGGGTGGCGTTCATAGTTGAAGTTGGGCTCATTGTTCGTCCCCTTGATGGGGTCGGCCCAGAGAGGTTTTATTTGCATTCAGGCGCATAGCGTGGTGTTGGCAGGTGTGTCGTCAAGCATCGAGGGAGGCATCGGCTACATGGTGTCTGGACACAGCGATAGTTTGACGCTTGAGAAGGTTCTGCTGTTGCTTCTTCCTCGTTACCATGTACAATATGTGATGACGAGGGTTGTCACCCAAAAGCTCCTCATTTGCCCGCTGTTCCCCCTTAAGTGCACTGGGAGCGCGTTTCCATGTCGCCAATTATGATGCCAATCCGGATTGATCAACTCATACTCACACATAGTCGGAATATCTCATAGAATCTTGTGCCTACGTCTATTTTATATTTATATTTTATATTTTATAGCTCCTCACTTTACCGTGTGGTTGTTTTATCTACTTCGCTGCTGCATCGGTTACTGTAGCTACCGTCACTTTACCCCGCCCTCGTCAATGAGGAGGGACTGATGAAATTCCAAGCTCAGACGCCCCGCCGTCACGCAAGACATATATGGTTGACGTCCCTATGATCGGCTCTGCCACATTCCTTCTCTCCAGCAGTGTCTACATATGAGGTTCTCCAGAGCTTAGAACCTCGTGCTTCTAGCGACACTCATATACTGCAATTGATGCCTATATCAGGCTAATAGTTCATGGACACGTACTTCTACTGAACGCCGGAACTCATTTGCCACGATGACAACTTCCGAGGTAGAGCACGCTGCAAAGAATTTGCGAGGCTCCTCCCGAGCGGACAAAGAGAAACTTAAAAATTCTTTCATAGGTGCAATAGACCAAGGCACAACGAGTACACGTTTCCTGGTATTCGATGGTCTGGGAGCACCAGTAGCCTCTCACCAAATAGAATTCAAGCAGATATACCCGCATTCGGGGTGGGTACGCCATCACGGCAATGTCCATGAAAATACTTTCAACCATTGACCACTCTGCAGGTGGATAGAACATGACCCTCAGGAGATATTCGCCTCTGTTGAAACATGCGTGGAGAAGGGCACAAAGGCGTTTATCGACCTGGGTCACTCAGTCTCCGAAATAAAGGCCATTGGTGTCACCACCCAACGAGAGACTACAGTGGTCTGGGATAGTGAGAGCGGTGAAACATTATACAATGCCATAGCGTGGCCGGATACGAGAACACATGGTATAGTCCGAGAGCTGAAGGCACGCAAGGGAGCCGACCAACTTCAAGATATCTGTGGCTTGCCCCTATCGACATACCCGTCGTCACTGAAATTGACCTGGTTGCTGCGGGAATCGAAAGCGGTGCAAAAGGCCTATGAGAAAAGTCAGCTTGTTTTTGGAACAATCGACACATGGCTGCTCTATAAACTGAACGGAGGGAAAGAACACAACGTGCATGTCACTGACGTGACTAACGCTTCGAGGACCATGTTTGTAAATCTTCATACGCTGGATTATGACCCTTTCGTTTTGGAATTCTTTGGTTTAGAAAGAAAGCATATTACACTACCCAAGATTGTGCCATGTTCGGATCCTACCGCCTTTGGCTCAATGGCGATGGGCCCTTTAAAGGGAACAAAGATAACAGGATGTCTTGGAGATCAATCGGCTGCACTTGTAGGACAACTAGCATTCTCTCCCGGACAGGCGAAGAACACCTATGGCACTGGCTGCTTTCTGCTATACAACGTCGGCGAGAAACCAGTCATGTCGAGTCATGGGTTGCTGGCAACGGTAGGGTACCACTTTGGTGGTAGTCGCAAACCGGTGTATGCCCTGGAGGGTAGCATTGCAGTTGCTGGAAGTGCTGTGAAATTTCTCATGCAAAATTTTGGATTCTTTGAAGCTTCCCACAAGATAAATGATCTTGCAGCTACCGTGGAAGATAGTGGAGGTTGTGTGTTTGTTACTGCGTTCAGTGGACTGTTTGCGCCTTATTGGATCGACGATGCCAAAGGAACGATTTTCGGTATCACACAATATACCGAGAAGGGGCATATAGCGCGAGCGACCATGGAAGCTACTTGCTTCCAAACAAAAGCGATCCTTGACGCCATGGAGAAGGATAGTGGCCACAGACTTGCCCAATTAGCAGTTGACGGCGGTATGAGCAATTCCGATTTATGTATGCAGGTAAGTGAACCCGCTTCGTTCACAAGGTGGCCGCTCGTGGGCAAGAAATAACTCCAATAGACCCAAGCAGATATTATCAACATCCCAGTCGATCGACCAATGATGCGGGAGACTACGGCTCTCGGTGCTGCCATTGCCGCAGGCTTCGCCGTAGATGTTTGGAAAGAGTTTGATGAACTGAAGGATATCAACCAAGAGGATCGTAAGGTCTTTACGCCGCAGATCTCGAACGAGGCAAGTGAGAAGATGTATAAGAGGTGGGAGAAAGCCGTGAAAATGTCGAGAGGATGGCTCGACTCCGAAGATGACTCTCAAAGTACATAATTCGAACAATCAAATCCAGATACCTACTAGGGTAGAAGTTAGCCTTTGCTTGTAAATTATTGAATACAGTGTACCTGTTTTGGGATGTTTCCGATATACGAGCAGACCTCTATGCGTTCTGGTACGGTGCAACCCATCGTGGTTTGTTGCAAAGCGTCATTGAGCTGACCGAGCTGAGCCTTCTGCCATCGATACGTTGGTGAGCACCTAACCATTCAGACATATCTCCGCCAGACTGACGTCTCGTCAGGTCAGCAGAGTTGTGGGGGCCATATTAGGCTCAGTAGGAGACCAGAGCTGTCTTTGACAGCACGTGATTGAAAGGCGAAGAACTAGAACATGAACCTGTGGCCAATGTCTTTACCGAAATTTTCCCTTTTTCACGGAGCTACGGAACACAGATAGACCGGCGGGAGGAACGGGCCTCTGCTGCTGTTGAGTGAAACTGTCCTGCAGGCTGCAACTGGCTTCACCTCTTATGTTCAAAAGCCACAGCGGAGGAGCCGATGCTCTTCCGGTCCCAGACCGTCACTTGGGCCTGTATCTCGCATGAGTTGGGACCCGCTATCACTACATGCCCAATCAAGTCCCTGTTAGTGTGGGCGGATTCAAATTGGCAACGTATGCCGAGAATACGCCAGAGGAAAAGACTAGCAACGATTTGCACAAGCTTTACAGCCCCAGTCAGCATGATAGCATGTCAACCGTTACCTTCTCAGCCAACAGTCGAGCATCATCTCAATGTCAGTCCCTCTCAATGAAACCCTTCACGCGTCTGGCAGCCCGACATGTGAAGAGCATGGCAGAGATGGCCCTCAGTTCAAGAGATTAATGGAGAAAGCCTCCCAGGCTCTCCGATACCCCTGGTTCGAGCTTCTCCGCTTTTTGAGGGACTTTCCCGCGGATCAATGACAGACGAATTCCATTGTCTAAGTAAATCGAGGCCAATCACAGTCTATCCGGCCAGCTCAAGATCTTCGCCTTCTATCCTAAATGACTTGAAATCGAACCGAAAGGCCTTGCCGGTTGCAGGAATGCCTCCATAACGATTAGTCGTTGGAAGCTATCTCGTCGCGTGATTCTCCTCCAAGGGTTCAGTCTCCCTACAACAAGCGCATCGCGCCCCTCTTAATGCCCTCCAATGGGTGGAAAAGACTCGGAATGCCCTGGCTCATCATTCCTCTACGAGTATAAGGCTTTCGTATTCGGATGCTAGAATCTTCATCCTCAAACACAGCATGTGTGACTATACCCAGATCAATTACCAGTGCGGGCATGTGCGTTACATAGTAAAGGCGTGGTGTACTCGTTATCAGCAGACACAACAGCGGTGCCCTCCCAATGTTGTGGCAATGTGAGTAGTTCTCGGCTGAACGGGACCGACCTTCTGTTGTAGGAGATGTTGGACTGACATCATCCTTTACAGAGAAACCAAATCCAACGAGAAATGTGGTGTGTCCTCCTGCCGTAGTTCGAAACGTTATATCCCACTGTTCCATGTTTTACGAAGTGTCCACTATCCCTTTCTTATGATGTTTCTTTTTCAGAAGCCCGGGCTTTCAAGTACCCCCAAAATACTTTGCCTGCGCCTTTACGTTCCGTCGAGACCCCTTAACGCTAATTATCTTGTTTTTTTAGGAGACTGTAAAGCTACACCAGCTAAATGACATCCGCATTTGCGTGCTTTGAGCAATGACGCAGATTCCGCAAGAGTGCTATTGAGATTTCCCATCCATTTCTGCCGGGGATTTCGATGTTTTGAACGATGTTCCAATGCCCAGAACGACAAAGCGATCCCTCGTTTCAACGAGTCTTGGACCATACGTTCTTCTTGACTGATACGGCGATGACGAGCACTTCCTGTTAAAGATTGTCTTTCGCAACAATGTACCTACGGAACACCAATAAATCATCCTAGATGTCCCACCTGTCTAGAATACGTATGACGAATCTACGGCCACTTCTATAAAGATTTACCAGACGGCTGGTGAACCTTTTCGCTGTCTGTGCATTCTTGTTCCCAGTTACTCCAATGGCCAAGCCATCCTCCATCAACACCAGCCGCAACAAGCTAACCTCCTCGACCCACTCAACCCCAGCTTCTGGTTTGATATCTGCATCTTCGTCAAGCATGGAGTGCTTGGTACGGTGCACACTGGGTCTTGGACAGAAGGAATAGCTGTTGGTTGTTGATAAGCTTGTCGGCAGTGTGGAAGAAGGGTTATACCACGTACTCCATGGGAGGGTGCTGCCGCAGCTGGAGTGCAAAGCGGAGATCTATCCCTTCACTCGACCCCGACTCTTCACATCAACAGAGCGAGTGTTCATCTTCAGTCGAAAACATTCCATACAAGCTGGTCGGATAATCGAGACGCTTGCAAGGTTGGTGGGAAGGTGTAGATTAGCCGTCCTGTTTTAACAGTCAAGAACCGTCAGTTGCTTGAGATGCGGATATTCGTACCATGGGTTTGGATAAGCATCCTTTCGGAGATCGATGAGGTCCTCCTTAAGAGTCGCAGTATGTTCTACTCTCGCATTGCCTCCATGCCGGACACCGCTCCCGCAATTAGTGGCATCTGAGTATCGTGTTCAGCCACAATCACTAACAGCCGCACAAGACCTCGCACTCAATGTCTCATGTTCTCATCACAGGACGGATGTTTGTGTATTTATCTTTCCACTCCCCAAGCTCTGCGGGCCAATACTGCAAGTACTACCGCCTCACAAGCCAGTCCATTGACACACGTTGATTGATGCAGAGGAGCATTTCGAAGCAACCCTTCCGACAGCTTCTCGAGCGACTGACTACCTTTGTCAATCTCCCGCAGACTCAAACGCCACAATGCCTATCGCGATGCCCCGTATCTCCTTATCGCCCCTATACTCTCTCACAACCGGTTGTCTTTTTCCACCCTGCTAGTTACATCTCAATGTCTACCCTTCTTTATCTCGGGCCTTCAGAAAGAAGCCTTCCCGACCGAAGAAGCCCTCTTACACTAGACATTCTCCAAAACACACGCACCAAAAAGCTAGCACTAGAATAGGTAAAGCTGTCTGCTACGACAAGCGAAGAATCACAACTACGTGAGACTCCTATTAAGGGTTCTCAACCAGCTTAAACGCCCTATTTCATACCTCTCACTACCCCCTTATCTTATAAACCATCCCTCCCCCTTACTCAAGTTCCTTAAAACCATCCCCTCAGCCCCCACACATCCTCCCCTAAAATTAATACTCCTAAAAATAAACCGACTTCATCAAACAACGCCTCAGCAACCTACATTCTCTAGCCAAAGTTCCACGTACTAACCTTCTACTTCCCTAGCATCTTTCCCTACTATCCCCTCTCGAGAGGACTTTCTACGTACAGTAAGACCTGGCTACAATGATGTCCAAAACCCCACCTAACCACCTCGGCAGGAGGATATCGTTCTATCAAAGGCTGGCATACATACAAAACAATCCCTGCTGGTCTCAGAGAGAGTACTATTCCAAAGAGGCTATCGTCATCTGGATCATCGGTTATAGGCGGGGTCTTACTATAACAAGAGGCTCCGGTCGTGCAGAATACTTTTTGGGCGACATGGAAGGGTACACTCAGAACCTAAAAATCCAAAACCAACGGGTTTTATTTTTCAAAAGGGAAGGGTTGAGGTACAGGAAGACGATTTGGTAAAAGTAAAAAAAATGGTTTAGATAGCGCTCTCGTACGAACCTCGCATCTCCAAAACCCTCCTAGCCCTATCACGATTATCACATCCTCCACAGGAGAGAACCAAAGTTCTCACTCCGTTACCTTTCCAATGTCACTTCCTACCGCATCTTGCAAATCATCCTCCTCCCTCGTCTCTTCCCCAGTTCCAAACCCTTTCAATCTTCAGCCAACCACTCTTTTTTCTCTTGCTCGCGGAACAAACAAAGACATTCGTTCGAGTTACCGCTATCACCGAATATCTTCTCACAAAAAAACCTCTTTTGTCCATAAAATGTAGGCGACATGTACAGAGCTTTACCCTCCGCTTCCATTTCCCTCTCCTCCCCTTCCCTCTCCCTCCCCCACATCCCCCCCCCCTCCTCGGACCCCTAATTCCCCTATTTCCCTGTCTACTCCCCACTAGATCCTTAGTCTTAAAACAAATTCGCCGTTTCCGATTATCCCGGAAGTCTTTCAGTAGTTGAGATAACAAGAGTGCTGATATTGTAGGCAAACGGAAAACAACGGATTAAACAACTAGAATACCAAAGCTGTGGGCTTGGCCTCTTCGCTTCATGTATGTCTGATTTGGTTGAATTGGTGCAGAAATGATAGAATGCTCTACTCAATTATTTACACAATAAGCAGAACTCCAACAGAGAGGCTGCAGAAATGGGTCCTTTCAATCCGTTTAGAGATTACCCGGACACCGCAATGCCGCTGACGCTTCCGGCGTACGCTATTAAGCTGATGAGATGTAGGAAATAACATGCGCTTAGATTTTGGCGCCCCCGTTTCCACCGGGGCTCGACTCGCCATCATTCGCCGCCTCACTTGAATGACTGCCTGGTGTCGGCGACCCTCCGCCGGTGATGCCCGGCGGCAGTACTATCTCGGGTAACTTGATTGGGGTTTTGGGTAGCACCGTCAACTTCTTCAGTTTCTCCCCCTTCAGCACCCGGTGCATTTCGTCCAGATTCAGCACCTCATACTCGACCAAGGCCTTTGCCAACAAATCTAGTTCTTTTCTTTTGTCGGTAAGGATTTTTGTGGCACGCTGGTAGCCTTCTTCAACAAGGCGATGCACTTCGCCTTCAATTTGCTGTTTGGTTGGGCTGGAGAGCTTCGAGTAATCGGAATGTAGGTGAACGTTGCCGACGGTGTCAGACATACCCAATTTTGTCACCATATCGAAGGCGAATTTGGTGGCACTTTGAATGTCCTGCGGATATGTTAGTGTTGCCAGGGGAACTGATGGAGAATGGGATAATAACGTACAGCTGCACAGCCGCTGGTGACCATTTCACTACCGTAGACCAGTTCTTCAGCAACTTTGCCACCCATGGATGCGTCTATATGAGCGATGTACTCCTGTTTCGACATCGAGACTTTATCCATCTCATAAATGAAGTGTGTCACACCGAGGGTTTGCCCACGGGGCATGATGGTGACTTTGTAGACCGGTGTATGACCTTTGGTGAACATGGCTACTAAGGCATGCCCGCCTTCGTGGTACGCAGTCATCAGCTTGTCTTTATCCTGGATGACAGCGCTTCGTCGTTCAGCCCCCATCATAATCTTGTCCTTGGCCCATTCGAAATCTAGCATGCCGACTTTCTGAGCTTGATTCCGGCTTGCACGAACAGCAGCTTGATTTACAAGATTCTCGAGCTCGGCACCTGAGAAGCCAGTGGTACCTCGAGCAATCACCGATTCGTCGACGTCAGTCCCTATTTGAACGTTTTTCATGTGATGCTTAAGTATCTCTACACGGCCTCGGACATCCGGAAGAGGAACCGTGACATTACGATCGAAGCGTCCTGGTCTGGTTAGAGCCTTGTCGAGGAGCTGAGGAAAATTGGTGGCGGCAAGGATAATGACACCTGTCTCTTGAGAAAAGCCATCCAATTCAGTAAGGAGTTGATTGAGTGATTGCTTTACATATGCCGGATCCCTTTCATTTCGCTTGCCTCCTATAGCATCCAGCTCGTCGATAAAGATGATGGCAGGAGCCTTAGCACGAGCGCTGCTGAAAAGGTCACGGACACGCTTTGCACCAACTCCAACGTAGATTTCATCAAATTCAGCTCCCGACATGAAAAAGAACGGTACGCCCGCCTCACCGGCTACGGCTCGAGCTAGTAGAGTTTTGCCAGTACCAGGAGGGCCGACGAGAAGGACACCTTTAGGTAGCTTTCCACCGAGCGTGGAGAATTTCTCGGGGTTCTTGAGAAATTCGACCAGCTCCTGGAGTTCCTCCTTTGCTTCGTCACAGCCGTGAACATCAGAGAAGCGGACAGTTTGATGTTGAGGTTGGGCCTCGTTGTTTTGGGTTCCGCCGACCTTTTTTAAGATTCCTGTAGTTTCGACCAAAACGGTGACGACGACCAAGGAGAAATAAGTCACGAGCCCGAAGTAGACTAAGAATTTGACCCATTTGAATATGGTTCCACCCAAAGACTCTTCAACAACAACGTACAGCGGGCTCTCCTTCACACCGGACCCGGTAGAGCCGTCTTTGCCCCTAGCCATTGCGATATTTCCCCCTCGTGACTGAGCTGCGACAGCTTGGCCGACGGCTTGGAGCTGTGCATTGGTCATCCCAGAGGTTTGGCTTTGCAGTTGCGTGCTTCCTCCATATCCCGTGACCCCTTCTGTTTGTGCTACCCTCTCCAGTGCTTGACGGAATGCCGTCTCGCAAGCGGTATTTGATGTATATCTCCCAGTTTGAAATCGTTCGACAACAATCGCTGGCATATTGGCACGAAGTAGGGCAGAATAAAAGGCATACTGTGCCGTTGCACTTCCTGGGTGGTTGTTGGCTGTCTGCTCTAGGTGTGCCAGCTGATTCTGATTCGAACTACTCCCCGTAATACTTCTCCGCTGTGTGATGTTAGATGCTATCGGAGTCGTGATCCTGTACCTGTGGGCAAATCGGAAGGGAGGGAGTGCAGTGTACATCCGAGCGGACTGGAGAGATTTCACTTGGGCGTGAGAGAAAGGATTCGCAGACCAGAGTTTCTTAGAAGATGCTATGCCGATCAGTAAAGGCCATATATACAAAAACTATAACGTACGTAGAGACAGAATCACGGATCCTTGTTGTCCTGATAGATTACCAATTTGGGGTAGAGACCGTAAAGATGTCATGGGCACAGAGGCAAGGCATTCTGGTAGTTCGGCGGCAGGGAATATCTGCTGAACTGTCAATATGGTATCCCAACTGGATTAGAAAGTGATATCCTACCAAATTCTCCATCGCGGAAGGTACCGTAGAAGCATGTCGTTCCTGCAGGGCTTTACGATGGGCAGGCTTGAAGTGAGCAACTGTCTGCGGTAGACCTCTCCAAGGCGCGATCAGTGTGGATTTCACAGACGGCCACATCTCAGAAGTGACAGTAGCGAGATTCTGTTTCGAATGCTATCAGTAGTGCAAATACCCGAAAGGTGGCGCTGCACGTACAGTGATGACGGTGGGTGCCTGGAACGTCATGGCGATTACTTGAGCCGGCTCGTGGCCGTAGATTCCTCGAAGATTACCAGAGTAAACAAATGATAGTAGAGACTTAGAAGAAATGGACTCTTCAACGCCGTTGGGTGTCAGCACCCGGAATAGCAGACGTCGTCGAAATATATCCATCGAATTCGGTGAAGCTTAGCCCATTCCTGTTAGCGTCGGCTAAATACTCGGCCCGAAGAACTGTCTCGACAGTCAACCAGGGAGCCCAGGAACTCGCACTCTTCACAAATGTTTCAGGGATAATTCGTGTTCGAACCTACCCGTTGTTTACAACTTTTTGAATGGAACCAGTACTAAATCAGAATGGGAAAAAAAGGAACGACTACTCGTAGGATGTGGAGGCATAAATTCTAAATGCCGAAACTGCCCACTACAACTCATGAGATTGTTTATTGATGATCCCCTCCGCTGGAGAACACAGTACTTCACGGTTTCCAATGATTTCTATGTCTATACGACGCCTGTCGCTGTATGTTCCGAGATGTCGGTCGATTTATCACTGCTTTCGAATAAAATTGCTGAACAGTTTCCTTCACCTCCTGCAGATCGGCTCTACAATTTGTGGATTTATGAAGCCCGCAGCTATTCTCTGACCCGCCGCTCGGCGTGGAGCATAATAAGAAGATACGAATGGTAGCAACATTAGCCCACCAAGAAAGAAACAGTTTCTGAATACTGTGAGGAACCGGATTTGCGAGAAGTGCAAGACTATTCCCAGAGAGCAAGGCAAATAATGATTATCCTCGAGTATTCCAGTCATGGTTATTAGCTGAAGTCCAAAAACAATCGACTCGGAGTATATAAGAGAAAACCCAAGATAAATAAAGACCCAACTACGAGGGCAATTAGAATCAGACCTTCCAGCTTTGTTTTAAGAATAATCACCACCAGGATACCCTAACTCGATACCCACTTTGGTGTCAAAACAACTGCAAACACGTCGAAACGCACATACCGTTTCTATCACGAAGACACTCATACACGGCTGATACTTACGCGTCTTTGGGTTTGCCTTATTAGGAGCTATCTTTTGACATTCAATTTGACTGTGTCGAACGTGATTAACGTCATGTTCGTCGATAAAACAAATCGAAAGAAATATGCGTACAGTAACAAACCGACTCATTGGCAAGAATTTTCACTCTCATACACACATCTTACAAACGTTACATCGAGATTAAAAAAAAACTCTCGCTAAGTCTCTTGGCTCAACAATAAAGTCACTTGTATCTGATCACTCGTATACATACCTTACACAATTGAAAGAGATATAGGATAGACATGAGTATTTTAGAACGCATAAAGAACTGATACGCTCGAAGAATACTTCCTACACAAGGTTGAGCACGAGTCGAAGCATGCTACGAAATTCTACGTTGAAGTCTTTCGAGCTCGACGATGAAATATTCGTTACAGGTTGAACGTATAGCTACGCGTCGACTTGACTGAACTCTTCACCGTGCCGAGTTGAGAGAACACGGTGTTATCCACATCAATCGAGGGCCTTTGGCTTTTGATGATGCTGATTAATCATGTTAGACAAAATTAGAACAAGTGACGGATTGAATGAAGTAGTGAAGTGGGGTCCAGGGTGACTACTACGTAGTAGATCTTGAATAGAATCGATCCAGGTACGGGGTGGGCACTGCAGCCAGTACGCTTCTCTTATGGCCTGTTTCCCTTAGCGATCGAGTATAATCAAGACAAATAAACAAACAAAAGCAAAAGCAAAAACAAAAACAAAAACGATTCTGGTTGATTCTGGTCGAAATGCGATTGTTTTGATACCGAAATTTAAATTTCAAGAGGTCGAGAATCCTATAAGGCATCAAGAAGCTTCAATGATGGTCAAAAGCCTCAGACTCAGCATCAATCGCACTCTTCATCACCCTTACAATCATGACTAATTCATCCTCTGTCACAGTGTACGGCGGGCTCACCAACACATGATCGCCCCTCTTCCCATCCACAGTCGCCATACCGGGATAAATCGCAACCCCCAACTCAAAAGCCTTCTTTTGCACTTTGACACCAAATCCGTATTCCGGTTCGAAGGACCTCTTCGTCTGCTTATCTTCGACGAACTCGACTCCCCAAAACAAGCCCCTACCTCGGATATTTCCGACGTACTTGCATTCGCTCAATTTTTCCCTTAGAAGTATTTCTAAAACGATGCCCATAAGTCGGCATCTCTCAACAAGTCCCTCTCTTCTCACAATCTTCTGCACAGACAGTGCAACGGCGGTCGAAACCGGATGCGCCTGATACGTGTACCCATTATTGAAACTCCCGGTTCCTTGCCTCAACACCTCTACCACCTTTTCATTGATAAGTATCCCCGCAATCGGAGCGTACCCGCCTCCAAGACCTTTCCCGATGGTGCAGATATCGGGTGATATGCCTTCTTGCTCGAATGCAAAGAAAGTGCCAGTTCTTCCGACCCCACTCATGATCTCGTCCATAATGAGGAGGATCCCATAGCGATTGCAGATCTCACGCACAGCTTCAAAATAGCCCTTGGGCGCCGTGACGCAGCCGGTCGTAGCACCTACGACCGTTTCGGCGACAAAGGCGATCACCTTGTCTGTACCGACGCGGAGGATTTCATCTTCAAGTTCCTGCGCTAGGCGCAGAACGTAATCTTCCTCGGATTCAGAGGCGTGCTGGTACTGATAAGCGTATGCGGGAGAAACATGAGAAATGTTAGGAAGAAGTAAAGGCTGGTAAGGGATTTTTCTGGGAAGGTTTGAGGATAGAGACATAGCGCCTATAGTGGTGCCGTGGTAGCCTTGACGACGGGCGATGAAGTGGGTACGGGAGGTTTGGTTGAGCTCGAAGAAGTATTGACGGGCGAGCTTCATGGAGGAATCGATTGCTTCGCTGCCTGGTTTATTTTAGGGGGAGTACATTGTATATTCTAACGTAGAGGGTAAAAGAGAGAAAATAGTTGAAGTTGAGAGACGGAAGGGCACCAAGGAATGCCAGTTGTTCTGGCGCAGTGATCATAAATAATACCGGATATAATCTCTACTCACCACTCCCAACCCACACGGCCTTCTCTAACCCAAATGGATTCCCTTCTAGGATAAATTTCCCCAAATCCTCTGCCGAATCTGTGGTATAAGTCTGCGTATGTACATAGCTCACCATCTTCATCTGCTTAGCAGCTGCAGCTGCGACCTCTTCGCTGCCATGGCCGAGGCAGACTACAGCAGCTCCGCCACACGCGTCGATGATTGTCTGACCGGAGGGAAGATTTAGGGCTATACCGGAGGCGGTGGAAACAGAATGGGGATGTTCGGTAAGAGAGCGGTGGAGAAGAGAGGAATTATGCGTAGGAGACGATTTGGAAAGAGGTATGGGAGGGACTTGGGAAGAAGGAGATGGGTCAATACGAGATGGGGCCATGGCTGTTGAAATCGGTGATATAAAATTGTAATAGCCCCAGCTGGAAACACGTTATGGCGCTGCGCAATACTTGGCCCTGCAGCTACCTCTCTCTATACCTATTACATTGGAGACAGCAGTTGATTGAGAATGGGGTTCCGAAGTCGGGTTGATACCCGCACAAAAGCGCGCTAGCCGCACGAGCGGAAGAGGTAGGTGAGAGACCAAGGAATTCGACTCATATCTAGCTGCACAGCTTACAGAAGGCATTGAACACATAGCAATACATTTCATGAAATCAATGCTTCTAACTCCGATTATCACAATACCGTAACCTCCAGATTGATCAATCCGTGGCCCTATGGTAAGGCGGATTGACTTCACTTCACTTGAAGTGAATTGTCAACACAGTGGTGAGCGATATATATAACTACAGTATGGATTTCTTACTCGATCCTTTCGCTCTTCTTCCTTAACCATACACACCCGAAGATGGCCAAGAAAAAGGCCCCTGTGGCAGCCACGAAGACAGCGGCAGTGATCAGCGATGGTCGGCCATCAAGACAAGCAAAAGTTGTTGAAGTGGTTGAGCAGCCTCATGCCGTGCTGTATAGTGATAAGCTAGCCGCTCCAGTTGCAAAGCCAACGTCTTCCACCTCTCCGATCTTTAAATTATCTGCCGAGATTCGCGTAAAGATCTGGAGAATGGTTGTGATTTCCGACTATCACATCCACTTCAGAGCGAGTACTGTCCAAAGACTCCGGAAAGCTCGTTTGCGCTCCAGTATTAATCCCATACCCCCTCAACCGAAGATCAAATTTCCTCACACTTGCCATTCGTCATTTGCCATGGCCATGACATGCCGACAAGTCTATCTTGAGACTACGCCAATCTACTATAGTGGGAATACCTTCCATATACCGTTCATATTTGGAAAAGAGAATTCACGAACCTTTTCGGCTTTAATAGGGACTATAGGAAAGGAAAACGCCTACCAAATCTCCAAGATTTTCATTGGAGACACTCTAAATAATCCCGCCTACGTCTTTGACCAACTACCAGGACTCAGAACCTTAGATATCGATGGATGGGGTACCTCTGCTATATTTTTAAGGAAACTGAAGAAGCTATGTCAAGGCGACAGAGATCTGATTGTACGCTATGAAGGCGAGACGGTTGATTTTGCCACAAGAACTCCAGAGTAAGGGCTCTCATGCAATAATGCTGCATCGACTAATTTCGTTCAAGGCGTCTGTTTGGCTATCGTCAATGGACAGAGCTGGAGCTCAATGGTTGAATGTGCTGAAATCTCTATCTCATAAGTTAGACACGTCAGTTGTTTCTAATCCTCATATGAAGCTTGACCTTTGCAGCGAATGGAAACCATAGCAGTCAGTATCACCCCTATCAAGATGGCTGGCGATTAAGTATTGTACGAAATCTGACTTAATCAAGGCAGGTCCGCCAAAAGTGATACTCAAGCATCGCCTGTCGATAATTTCCGGCATAGTCAGCAGATGTTTATTACTTCTCAACGTCACCGAGCCCACACTTTCAGATGTGTTCGAAATTTTTCAGCTACGGCAGGGCTGAGGAATGATCATGGACGTACTCAAGGTCTTACATAGTACTCTCTTCTCTTGTAGAGCCCAACCGAAGTTACCGCCATTTTACCCCCCAAATTGACGCCGTTAGTCTTGAAACACGAAATCATCCAAAAGGCCCAAACTCAATCCCTCCCCTCAAACCGACACACCAACTCCTAGCTGCCTCGACCGCACATCCACCAGAAACCACCAACTACCTGACCCTTATGCCACTCTCATCTCGCCGAAAAGTCCCATAACAACCTCCTCACCCATGTTCCAAAATCTACCCTAACCCACCACCACACCTCAAACCCGCACAAAATCCACATATCCCCGCTCTCCCCAACCACCAACCACCAACCACCTCCCCAACCCCTCTCTCCCCCAGCCCTCATAACCCCCTACCCCACCACTTCCCCCTTCCTCACATCAAACCTCAAAACTACCTCCCCTCCAACCCCTCAAACCTGCACCCGTCCACCTACCCCCTGCTCGTCTCCCAAAAGCACCCTATCGCCCACCCCCGAAATCGCAGAAACGGACCCAATCCATACCCCCAACCCCTTCGTCAGGAATACTGCCGTGGACATCTCAACATTGAATTGAACTTCTTTATCCGAGGTAACGACTACGGACAGGATATGTACGTCGAAGAGGGAAATGGGATTGTGTGAGATATCCTAGAGGGCGAATTATGTAGGGTAGTCGGGATATATGAAGTAAGGAATGGGGGGGGGGGGAACGTGAGCTGGTGGTAGAACGCGGGAAATTGGGAGAGGAAAGTTTAGGAGGGCCAAATGGGGGTCCGGCAAGCTGTAACGATGGAAAAGGATGAGAGAGATGGAGAAGTTTGAAGCCTTGCAACGAGGCTACGTGACAGGCAGGGAACGATGGAAGGGATTTATTGGGATTGTGGGCAGCGCTGGTTGGGGATATAGACGTACAGTAGCACCGAGGACGGTTTACTTTGACAAGAGAGGGGCGTGAGACGGACAGTGAGTGGGGATGTGGATGCTAGGTTATGATCACGGTTTACTGGGTTGGAAGTGCGGTCATGCATGGTGCGTCGGAATAGCTTGGAGATGGGGAGGGGGGTTTTTTAGGGGATAGCACATGGGGGGTATGGAGGATGAGAGAACTGTGGGAGGTTTGGAGATGGGGGTCTGGAGAAGAAGGGTTGTGGGTGGGGTTCAGAGAGGTATGTTTCGAGTGGGAGATCTCGAGGAGATGTTAGGGAAAATGTCCAGACTGGATAATTCCTACTGGATGCCTAAGTAGCTTCTTGATGTAGACTACTTGTGTGTTCATCTCCGCCCAAAAGCCCATGGGTATATAAGGGTACCAGCTTAGCTGAGACACGCGACGGAAACCCCAAGCCAGGCGTTGACAATCTGCCAAGCCCATGCTCGAGTTATATCTTGCTTGATGTCTTGTAACCAAGTAGAGCATCTGCGACTTCAGCCGACGGTCCACCTTCTATTGAGTTGTCGATAGTGGTGCCACCTTTTGGGCAGTGGATTTTTAGGCGATTGGCTCAATAGCTAGGGCAGTGGGTACTGCGAATCGTCCGAATTGATGGAATTGCCCCCTTTCCGCATTGCTGTTTGCCACAGGGAGAGGTGGTTCTGATTGAAGATCCTCTGGCCCGATTGCTTCTCGACTTCTGCGTTGAAAGGCTAGACGGCAAGACTGTCGATTCGTATCGAATCTCGTCATGTGGTAGGCCCATATGTTTTGGTTGCCGAATTCTATGATTATGGATTATGACTATTACCTTCCCAGTGAAGCTCCTCACGCCCGCTGGCCTAGAATGACATTCAGGCCTTCCATTCTCCTCGTAAGCGTTGGACTATTGTTTTCCTCTTCAACGCCAACTTGGATTTCCATCTTCGGCCTGTTTTTATTTAATCCCTCAAGAAGCATGCAAGCTTTGCAGACTGCCTGGCTTGAAAGATAGCCGCATCGGGAACACCGACCCATTTGCTGCCTCGGGAGCTTCTTTTGTTGCCTTACTGGCTTTGTTTTGTCGTGTGTTTGCCCTTGCATGGTAATTTCAATTTCTCTTCCCTGAGCGTTGTCGTCGTCTCGCAAATTCTTCTCCATATCAGCCATCTCACCTCCACTTCTTCGCCCATTAACACTCCCGCAACCACCTTCTCCGTCTAGTTCTCCATCCACAACTAGAACCTGTCTTGCATCCTTACTTGCACAAGGCTCCCCGCCACTTACCTCGGGCGGCACCAACCTTGCCATGTCCTCTCCACTTCTGACAACATCCAGTATTGCACTTGGTCTCACCCTCTCCAAGCTCTTAATCAACGTCCTCGCGCTCCCTCTAAAAGCCTCAGGACTGTATATACACTCGGTACTGAAATAATCTAGTCCCTTGTGGTGCGCGTACAGCACGATCTCCTTCTCGTACGCGTACTTCAGTGGCTTGCTTCTCTTCGTATCGCTCGCCGCACTTTCAGTTACAATACTCGTTGCTCTTGCCAAGCGCGGCAGATCCCCTCGCAACAAATTCATCATCACCGTCTCCGCTATATCGTCAGCATTGTGACCAGTGACCACATGCTTTATGCCCAGACGAGCAGCGCCCCGGTCAAGCGCTTGCCGTCGGAATACGCCGCAGTAGGTACAATTCCCTTTTTTGCCCACTTGCTCGACCACCTGATCCATCGTCCAGCCGTACAGCTCGTCGTAACCCACAATCTCAAGCGGCATATCGTACTGCTTTGCATTCCGCTTTACAGTTTCTAGACTATCATCTCTATACCCCTTGATGCCTTCATCAATGCTCAGCAGCACAAGATTCAGCCCATAGTCATAGCGCTCGTTGAGAGTTTTTAGCACCGAGGCTAGCACGGTGGAGTCTTTGCCGCCGGAAGCACCGATAGCGATTTGCTCACCTGGGAAAAAAATTGCGTTGGTGGTAATGGTATTGTGGATCTCGGTTTCGAAGAGGGTTATGAAGCAAGGCTTGCAAAGCTTTTGGTGGTTTTTGGGGCGGATAATGAGGGCCCGCGAGGTGGAGCAGAGGGCGCAGGGGGTGGTGGGCATGGTCAAGGTGGTAGCAGCGTCATGAAATGAAATGCAATTTTGGATGCTGGCTGCTCGACTTCGTATGCTCACTGTTCGATTGCTGCTTGTCAGTAGCAAGCATAAGAAGCAAAAGCTGACAGCGTTGACGGGATCCGAGGAAACTTCTCGGAGTTTAGATTGCCCGGACTTTAACCGGATTGCTACAAGTCTGGCATAACTCTTTCCTTTCAGTGCCTCAACTGTAAGGTTGATAACGACTTGTACATAGTATGTATGCTAGCAAACAGTCACAGATCTGTAACCAAAGCCTGAAACAAGGCTGAGGCTTTCCTTGTCTGAAAAGGTTCTTCTAGTTCAATTTGGCCACCTGAAAATCATCGAATCAATGCTACAGAACTCTTGTGCAGTTGGTGAGTCCCTAAGCAAAGTATGCAATTAGGCCATCATCTTACATGATTCCAGTCAAGCGCTATCCCCAGCGCAACTGTGATCGTGCCAGTTGTACCTATTGGCGGAACAGTCCTCTGCTTCTGACTTCTAGATCTATGCTCTTGATGATATTCCAAGGCACCGTTTCTTCGCTCTGACCCTTTCTTATCTGCTCCCAATGGAATTGTTATTTGTCAAAAGTACGCTTCCTTTAGGTAACCTGAGTCTCCGCTTCACTCGCCAACCGCCATTGGTGGTGATATTGGTGGTGATGCCGGTGGTGATCTTACTTCGAGCCGACAGCATGCTTGAACTGTTCATTTCAGACAACTTCTTTTCGTGTTTGTGCCCAAACATTGCCTATCGTTGCCGCTGGCATGCGAGCAGCGCATGTGGGCAGAGATTGTATATATTATTATAAAGATTATGTACAAATAGGGTCGAACGCTGATGCGGGCGTCACGGTTTCGGCATAATTTGTAAGACCCATATAAGCCATGCTCTGCAAGCGAAGGGTATCGAGAGGGTGGGAGTCGATGTCGGCTCACAGACAGTGCTTCTCCGGGAGAAGGGGAGATAATCCGGTATACCCGGGGTGTCGTCACCTGGAAGGCATTGGATGAGCACGTCCCAATGTTTGTCACCCGCAGGATGTGTGGACTACTTGGCCGCGTCTCCTCGAACCTCTTGTGCCCACTCAGGTCAGTCCTTCCCAAACAAGGGAGGAACGGGCGCATGATCCCGGAGCGGAGCCGCCGCGTTACGAGTTCAAGGTAGGCTATGCCATGATAGTCTTTGTGACTGCAAGCTTGCTGGCACGGTCCATCATGGGAAGGATGGGATGTCAAGATTAGAGTTTGAAACCCTTCGGATCTTAAATAGACTGTCGGTTAAACTCAGAGTATTGCCAACCATCGCAAAAGCCTGCAGGTGGTGGGTCTATTCTTCACTGCAGTGCGTCAATGGCACATGAACAGGTGTCTCTGTTCTTGCAGGAGAAGATACGCCTCTCACGATAATACGAACCGTTGTGCTGCAAACTTAAAGCGCGGCATGGTTCGTTCCTGGGGTCAGATATCGTTGCAGAACACCAGCAGATCTGAGTCCTGGCGAATGCAAAAGTGGGATTAGAACTCCCAGGACATGCAAATTTGCAACCTTTCTGGTACGGAACACACTGCCAGATTCACTTTCTCGTGTCATGGGTAATCAATCATCTGGTAACCTCTCAGTATCCGACATCCCTTTTTCCATACTTGGCAAGCGCATAGATTGGAAACTTGACTGTAGCTCTAAGGAATAGCTTTTTCCGAATCAAAATGTCTTCAGTCATTGATTCGAACACTACTACTTCCGTACTTGGCATCCACACGCCACGGGGTGTTGACCGCCCTACTCAATACCGTCTTAGGTTAGTACTGTATGAGGATAAACGTATGGAACTAGCGCATAGTCCAGACTAGCATCGAAGGATGGGATGGCGAATGTCAATCCGATTGTGGGTAGTTAGGGCATCCAATGCAAGATCGATGGTTCCTGGCGGCAAGTGTTCCACTCCAACCTAATCGATCAAGATCCTTCCACTCTCGGAAAGCTTCTGACGGATGATCAAGATGATACGGGCATGTGTTCATCTGGATTATTGTTGGGGGATAAAGATAGTTGCGCAGGTGAGAAACGCCGCCCTCCGTTGCGGCGACTAGTTGTCGGTAATTTGGGGATATGCACGACTAGAGTCCAGAGGTCGCAACGAAGAATGGTTCTAGAAAGGTCAAGTCAGTGGAACCAAAAAAGGGGCGGATGGTGCTCCGCGGTTTCATCACAGACCTTTTTTTGTAAATTGTGGTTTGTTTTAAACCGGCTGCATTAACAACCCCCTCAGGCGAACAATGTCTGCTGCGCCTTCAATGCCTGTACCTCCGTACGGAGGTACGGAGAAGTCTCGCTCCCAACCGATTTGAAATTCCTCCCTGTGCGATACGCCGTTCTGATTCGCACTCTTGGGAGTCAATGTCATACTTGTCTAAAGCGAGCCCAGGACGCTGGAGACGCCGGTTCTGGCGTTGCTATTGGGTCGTCTAAGTGAGCAATTGCGGGGATGACAGTGACAGCCGGTTTAAGCCCCTGACTAGGTTTCATAGCACTCTTCGCCCTCGAACGACGTACGACGAACGACGAACGACTTTACACAAGATCCAAGATCCAAGATCCAAGATCGATGTGCGAGTCGCGAGAACACGTTTGCAAAGTACACAGTGGTGTAGGTACTGTCCCCCAGACCAATAGGATAGGAAGCCACAGCCAGCCTGCGTTGGAAGGGTCCAAGAGTTGCATCGACCTTTGAGGCGTCCTTTGCCGATTGTTCGTTGAGGGCTGCAACCAGCAGCCACTGACCGCACCACTCTCTCCATGTGGCTTATTGGCTACAGACCTCGCAAAGCGCGCTGATGGATCGTGGAGATTTTCTACCGTGTGCTTTTCCAAACAGCAGGACGGAATCGTCTCGTGTACGTTTACGTGAAGTGGATCATTTTCAACGTTACACAGAATGTCCGATTACAGTTGGTGACATTCCCCCATTTCCTTCCCACCTCTCGAACCGCACGGGAGGCTGCGAAGGAGCGGTCCAGCCCGAGCGAGTACCGTACCCACAGTCCCACCAGTGCCGTATCTCTTTTAGGCTGTCGAATAGCTTTTCAATGCGTAGACGTACTCTCTTTCGTCAAGTGGAAGACGATGTCGGTGTTCTAGCATCGATCTGTATACGTTGTTTCTCAATGCCCGGAGCTTGTTCTCCATCTGATCACCTCTGAATTTAAGGACCAGGATCCGCCGAATCGCGTGCATATCAACAGTGTAATTGTCAGGGTCTGCCAGATCCTTCGCCCTCCACTCGGGTGGTCCAAAAGGCTGAAAGCTTACGGCATTGCATGAGATAGCGGCAGTACTAGCATCATCTTATTGCACGGTGTGTGACGGTTGAAATTGGTCATAGCCTTGTTCTTTGTTAGCACTGATACATGAGATGGGTTCACGTATTTCATGTGGTCGACCCCCTAATCCCTGGCATATCGTACATCCAATCCGAGGAGGGCCACTGTGAATTGTTCGTTATCGCTGCAGCTGATTTCAGCGTGGTAGGACCTTTCCGATCACGCGGTTTTTCTGACCGTCACGACGGACCCGAACAAAGTCGGCCAATATGGCCGTCTACGCAGGTCTGTTGTTCCTACACGATACGGGAACTTACGATATCCTACAGCCCAGCCTACGATTCGTCGACACTATTGCCGATATATGGCCGTGACGGAGAGTTTTATAACGTGAAACAATAGTTCGGGCCCCAAGACTTCAGGCTTCGAGGATACCACCACATGCAGTGTGACGGCCGTTGGACCAGTGTTATTTTGGGGACGAGGACATGTTCGTCTGCAACTGCCAGACGTCGAAAGTACTTAAGCGTCGGTAGCGTAAAGGCTCCGATGGTGGTCATTGAGACTTGCGCGTGCGATATCCGAAAGCTGCCGAGAATCTCGCATCTTGGTCAGACAACCAGCCTGAGATGATGGGTTTCTTAGCCGCTTGATGGTTCAAAGGCTGGGCGTCCAATTGTTCAACTTCAAGTTCCTGAGGACCTAGCGGCTCTTCCCCTTTGACTTGGGGCTCTTCAGCACAAGACCGTGTGAGTTTTGCCCACCAATACAGACGCCTTGTTCACCAGCTGCAGTGACGATTCCTAGTCAGCTGCATGCAATTGCAGAGGGGTTTTAATTCTGTCTACCCTTTTGGTCGTACAACCCTGGACATACGGGTTTTAGAAAACCGCCACTCATTATTACAGATGGCCAGAGAACATATGAACATCGTTTTAGTTGAGTCTAGCATTTTAGTATATATGCGGACGCGCGACGTCACATTGTAGGATAGCTACAAGTACTTAGTATATACCATCGACTTTTACCGTTCCATTCAAGACCATAATCTCTGCTCAACAATCATAGTCAACGTCTCGCCACTGCAACAACTCCATTTCTCGAACTTCAGCAGATCTTCAAAGAATTTTAGTTGATCCTAGCCTCGACTCAGACCTTCCACGAGAACCACATTCCACTGCCGTCGAGAGAATGCGAAAACCAGCATAATAATATTTTTTTCCAACTTATATATCTGGAGAATCGACAGATAATCTTCAAATTCGGGTGGCCATCTTGTTCGGAATTTAATTGTGCAGAATCAATCAACATATTCGAGCTGGCTTTGCCTGTCCCTTTGCGCCGTCACTCAGACCCTCAGCTTGGGTCACTTTCCACATCGAGCATCCACACTCAAACGTGGACCGGCAGTACGTGTTTGCGGGGAGGAACGCAGCTACCAAGACATTACGCTTCTGGACAACTGCCATCCAATACTTCCGATTGCAATCTTCTGCAAGCCAGTTTTCCAAGTCGGCTTGAGGACAGGCCTGCAATCGTCGCGTGCGCATAGATCGCACATATTGTACAAGGTTCACTCGCAGAAGGCTAACACCCAGCTCAAACTGTGGCTCCAAGGTAAGGTAGGTATCCGACCCACTAAGGTCGGCCTTTCAACTCCCTATTAGCCATTATACTTAACCATTCATCTCTTACCTCCATCATCTTCGGACTCCAGAAAAATCGATTGGTATATCTTCCCTCTGCTCTAATAATTCCAAAAAAGGCGGAGAAAGCCTCCTTCTTCGTCGGCCACTACTACAGTCTACCGACTACCTACCTACTCCGTACTTACTGGCTGTCCAACATCTCTCTTCTGGTGTCACCCAATCGGCTGTGGCTTACTGAGCAGGACGGAAGATCCCGTGCTTGCAACTAAGTCCTCAATACGGAATACACGCCGAGGATTCGCGGGCCACTACGAGTACCGCACTACGTTATCATCGACTTACTGCTACGACCAAGTAGTTCGTGAGAAGGTGTGTGCTCCAGCAATGGGCATTGTCCACAAGAACAACCACTTGCTGGATAACATGTCTTCTCAATTGGATCGTCCTTTTAAATGCTCGTGGGACAAGCCGCATTGCTCCAAGGTAAGAACGATCCATCCTAACCCTTCGTCATGCTGTCGCACTGCCGCAACCCCCCGGTTCAGCTGAGACAGCTGAGACATCCGATTCCGCTAACTCTCCGCCGTGTCGCAACAGAGATTCAATCGTAAATCTGATCTCGCACGGCACTACAGGATCCACACTAACGAGCGACCTTACTATTGCGACTTTGCCGACTGTGGGAAAAGCTTCATACAGCGAAGCGCGCTCACTGTCCACAAACGTACCCACACTGGCGAGAAGCCGCACAAGTGCGGGCATCACGGTTGCGATAAGAAATTTTCAGATGTATGTCTACTACTACAACTACTACTACTACAGTCTTCTAGCCAGCAGGCTGACGGAATACAGTCGTCGAGTCTGGCGAGGCACCGGCGGATACACAATGGCACCAAGCCTTACACCTGCCCGACATACTGTGGGAAACAGTAAGTACAATATCTTTCAGTACAGTAGCAAGGAGCGTTCGATTGATGTCGCTCACAGATTCTGCCGAAAGACAACCCTGACCAGGCACATCCAGAAATGTCATCAAGGAGAAGTCGTCGCCGAAGAAGTGGAATTCAAATGGGACGATGAGGCCTCAGAATCCGATCCGGACGCAGAGTCCGACGACGAACTGGCTGAACAAGCAGAACCAGAAGCCAGTGTCGAACTTGTGTCTGCTGCACCAGATGTCAAGATGGTCTTGAGACCAAGAAACTATAATTACCGTCGTGATTATTGGCCCTTGCCATGCGAAACGTCCCAAGAAGCCCACCCCGTAGTTTATCCACATACGCCAACTGAGGTCATGCAAGGTCAAATGGGCCAAGCCCACTTGGAACAGCAAGCTATGATCAACCACCAAATCCAAATGGATCGCCAGGCTCAAATAGACCGACAAGCGCAACTCGATCATCAGTCTCAAGTCGACATGCAGGCACGGCTTGACCACCAAGCGCAAGTAGATCATCAAGCCCGAGTCGACCATCAAGCTCAGATTGACCATCAAGCCCGGATTGAGCAGCAGCAGGCTCAAATGGACCAGCATTTCAACCAGATGGAATACCTTCCAATGCAGCCAGTGCACAACGACAGTTATTACCAATCACCGCAGATGGTACAGCAGCCGCCACAGACGATGATCTCTTCCTACCTAAATGCCATGACTCTGAACGAGCAACCACCAAGTTACGACCAGACGCAATTCTATTTCGACGACAACAAGCTTCTGGACTTTCAATTACCCAGCGAAAGAATGTCTGGTGACCATTATTGGCAGTGATCAGCTTGTTTCCTCCATGTTTGTACAACCTACGTTTCAGCGTACATAGCGACATCCACAGGGACCGATTTGCACGATATTTACGCCTAATCGCATCGTCACCTCTCATTTGGTTAATTTATCAACGCTCCCTACTTAGCATATTTACCCTCGCCTTTCTCACGGATTACTTAAGCGCGGGCCTCTCTGCATTTCTTTCCATTCGGATATTGCCACGATTTTACGACATGCTGTGCCATCTTGGGCCGTTCTGGGCGGCGGTGTTTGAATCCATCCCACACACAAAAGTTATATACCCCCTCACGCCTTTTGATCGCAACCTCCATCTATCTCGACTTCTCCACGTTTCCGCATGGCGTTCCGGATTTCTCAAAAAGCGCGGGCAAGGTCATGGCGCTTTTGAGAGGCATAGGAAGATGGGCATTCGGCGTTTGTTTCGTTTTGTTGGTTTTCTCGCATTCTTATGCTTTGCAAGGGGCTCTCATCAGAGCCAACTCGGTGGATATAACGAACCATCTTTTTCTCTTCTTCTTGGATCGAGACGAGCGGATTTATGTTTTCATGACATCGTCCCTTCGTCATCGGAGGAGATTTTGGGCCCTAAAAGAGGAGCTGTATGCAATTAATAAGCGAAATCCAGAAGTGGAAAGATGGAAGACGCAGCATGACCTAATGCAAGATCATACCCAATACTTGCTTTCGCAGTCCGATGGTCTGATATGATATCATAGTAAGAAGGGGTGAAAATCAACCGAAACAGAAACGAACGAAGCCATGCTCTCCACCACAATCAAACCCCCCATAAAATTCCACCAACCTCATACCACCCCCAAATCCCCCTTTTCAAGCACGCTTCCCACACCCAAAAACCAGAAAATCACTTAGTTAATTTTCTGACGAGATTTGTTCCCACCGCTTCCATCACAACCATGAATTGACCCTGGGCATTCATTCTCAACAGCCTTCCCCTTCCACCACGGATAAAACAACCAGAAAGCGGCGCCGAGAACTGACCGTAAGATCACAAGAGGCGCAGAACCGAAAAAGTCTCTTGGACCAAAACTTCTTCTCTGCGAACTCCCATCCACAACAGTCCTCCTCCTTTTCCCTCCTCCTCTCTCTCTCTCTCTCTCTCTCTCTTTTCTCCCTCCTTCTCCCTCTCTGTCTCTCTCTCTCACGCACACCCAACCACCACATCACATCACATCACAGCATCGTCTACCTCTCTCTCTCCTACCCCGCCACGGGCTCTAACGATCCAATCCCAGTTGTGGTAGGTAATTTTTCTGTTCCCCGATTTTTGTGTTCTGTGAGACGAGGGGGGATGGTGAGGAAAGGGAGGGGGGGGGGGGGGTGGTGCTGAGGGAGATGGAGGGCATGGGTAGGTAAAGGTGTGAGAGTGGGGATGGGGATGGGAAGCGGAATGCATGAGGATGGAAAGGTGTGGAATGGGGATTAGGTGGTATGATAGGTATTGGTTAAAGTAATCGTACAAAGTAAACATTACCTCTGGCAATCCCTAGCCCTCTCAATAGCGCTGTCGTCTAGCGACGGGGGGGTATATCTAATCATGCATCCATCTATTCCTTCACCCTCACATCCAGCAGAAGCAGACCCCATCGCTCACGCTTACATACAAAGCTATTATAGACAAGACAGCGACAGCATCAATGCAACACGCTCGTCCTCCACCGCTCAATCATATCCCTCTGGCCCTTCTCCATATCCATTATCCCCCCCGACACCATCGGATGCGGTACCATTCTGCCTCCCGCATAACCTCCATTCATCCCTGGCCCATAAGCCGGCGCTCCCGCATTCATCGCTCCCATCGCTCCACCCATTCCTGGCCCAAAGCCACTCAACAACGCCAAATTCCCCGAACTAGCCCGCTTGTTCACATCCTGCGCCCAGGCCGTATTCCTCGTCTTTGGCGCCATTGGCACCTCCCCCCTGCTCACGGTGTGGGAAGCGCCAGCTGCGGGGTGGGCTTGTAAAAGATCAGCCATGCTTGTGCGGCGGGAATTCATGCCTGGGCGCGCTGGTTTATTAGTAGCAGTGACGGCGTTGGCGGTTTCACGCTCAGCTTGCAGGCGTTTGCGGCGTTGGCCTAGGGTTTCTTCTTCGCCATTTGTAGGGGAGAATTCGGTGGGTGGAGTGGGGACGCCGAGCTGGGACATGACTTCGCTAGTGAAATCTCCGCTTATGGGCCGGGTTCCTCGGACAACTGAGGGGGACGTGGCGGTTTTCAGGCGTTTGAGACGTTGGCCGAGGGTTTCACCCTCCACGTCCGGAATGATTTCGAGGGATGCTTGGGGCTCTGTGGAGAAGCCCGGGAGGTCGAGCGTATAGGTACTCATGCGCTTGGCAAATTCCGCCTCCCGGGGAAGAGCCTCCTCGCCACGGAGCCTAGCGCGACGGCGAGAGAGGGGCTCGTTGTCTTCCATGTCTCTGCGGGCTATAAGACCCAAAGGCCTATCTTCATCATAGCGAGCTCTACTATTGATCTTGCGACTTGGAAACAACACGCCCAAGGGAACGTCTTCGTCGTCTTCGTTTCCAGCACCAGCTTGATGGGTACCAGGAGGTTCCCAGGCAAGATTTATATGCTTTTGCTGCCTAGATCGTTTTTCGATTTGGGCGACAGCGTCGAGTTCCAGCAAAGTGGAGTGCATCCCGTTAGGGTAGGCAGTTGCGGCGGTGCGAGTGCGGGTTTTGAGTTGTTGTTTGCGGAGCTGAAGTTCGGCGAGGAGGGTAGTTGGTTGACCATTGAGGTTCTCGAGGTTGTCTTGGAGGTCATTGTCGAACTCTTCTTGGGCGTCATGGAATTCGGCATCCTCATCAGCTATCTCTCCTGCCTCGTCATATATTGCATCCTCATGCTGGACCTGCAGTGGAGTGTCTTCAGGATGCATAGTTGCTGCTTCGGCTTCATCGTGAAGGTTGTGGTTGTCAAGCTCTGGAGCACTGCTCTTTCTCTTACCAAAGTTGCCCAAGCTCAACAAGCTACTGTTCCGCTTCTTCCCGTCGTCCAGCATGTTTGATGAGCTGTTCCGTCTCAGAATGTTCAACGAGCTCCTCCTCCTTCTCTGCTCTGGCCTCTCTAGTGGCACTATGCTATCTCTTGTCCTTGCAATACTTCTTCCGTAAACCTCTGGACCTGCATGACCAGCAATAGGGTGGTCAGTGAAAGCGGACACCGGTGCATATGCCGACGCGTCCAGGATGCTATCTAACGTCGCAACCGCCGAATCCCCTATGAGCTCCACATCCTGTTGAGCAGCTGGATAGTCAAAGAATGCACTGGCCCTTAGCTGTGGCGGTACATCTGCCACACTCTTCCTATTTTCTGGTTCCTTGCGCGGGGATCTGCCATCCTCAGCATGTTCAAGCTCTCCGTCTTCTCCTTCTAGGACGTTCGGTAACCATGCGGCTGATTTGCGCGCATCGCCAGGTAAGCCACCTAAGATCTCCGACCGTCGCCTATTCCTTTGTGAAGCAGTTGGTAGCTTTGATAACTTCTGGGGTAAGTTCAGTATCATCGGTACAGGCGCTGGGTAGTATATCATGTTCTCGTCAGGAGGGGGTTCAACGTAAGTCTTCGGTCTAGGATCCAAGTAAGACTTGGGTCTAGGTCTGGCAGGTGGCATCAGGGGATTGGAGGTCGTTCGGTTCCTGGTCGTATCCTTCGGAACAAGCGGATCCTCTGGATGAGTAGTAATGTGCACGCCATCAAAGTCTTCGAAAAGCCCATTGGTCTGGTAGTAGGGATCCGTGGAAGCGGCTGTCGTGGGACGTTCCGGCACGCCGTTTGTTTGCTCAGCTACTTCATGCTGTGCAACTCGGGATTCTTGCGAAACATTGCCATTTTCTACTGTATTTTCCTCATAATTCGTTATCCGCAGTACCTTCGGCAGAGGTCTTAGAGGAGCTATTATTGGGAGGAAGCCATCTGAGCCCGGAGGTTCGAGTGGTGCGCCTGTGCGCTCAGGTTCAAGTACTCCTGTGAGACGAGACGCTTGCGAAGTAGACCTTCCCTTGACCGAATTGTGCTGTGACCAAGACCCAGAACGTATCGAGCTTCTTGGGGAAGCAAAGTATCCCGCCGGGGAGAATCCACCCGCTCTCGCTAAGTTGTTCATATCCACGAGCGAATTCGAGGTATGGGAACCTTGACCGTAGGAAAATTGACGGGTCACCGGAGGTGGAGCAGCTTCTTCTTCAACATGCTTGTTCATCAAAGAAGATCTTCTGCTCTCCGATTTCCGTTGCTCCATCGTGAGCTTTCTCACCTCTTCGCCAATGTCCGAGGACATGCTCAGTCGTTCGGCACTTTGCTCCAATCGCTCAATGTTCCCCACGTATGCTCCTCGTAACGACTGCAAATCGGGCGTTGGATGTCGCAGTGGAACAGAAGAAGCGTTCGAAACATTTCTTGATCGAGGAGAGATAACTTCTAGGTCGGAAAAGGACTGGTGTAGAGCCATGGCTTCGTGATTGTTCGAGGGTGATGCAGAGACATGGGAGTACTCAGAGTCGGACATGGCATCGTGCTCACCCTGGGCGATAGGACTATAAGCCATGGTAGGCGGAGAATCGCCCTGCCTTCCGCGAGCGAACTCGCAAATTGAGGTTATCGGCGTGGAAATTTTTTTGAAGTTGGCCGTTTCTGTACGTAGTCACTATTTACACTATTTTTAGTACAACCTCTTGCGATTTGCCCCACCGTTTTTCCCGTCGGGTCGCACGCCGGATTCGACTATATATGATATATCATACCAGGAGTAGGGAACCTTTTTACGAATCCAGGACTTCAGCCTAGGATTGATCAAATGTCGACTGTAATTTCCAGAAGGAAGCTTGACTGTGTAACACAAGGTAAGACGATTTCGCATGGCAAGTCCACTAGTATCCTACGCGACAACTTATGCGACGAAGATGATTAGGGGGTCATGGCAATTGGCAAAGCTCACTTGGTTCCTGAAAGAGAGGACCAAAGTACCTACCTAGTATGCTTCAGGGGTGAGGACTATCCAAATCTAACAACATCTACGTTGGGAGCTTCCTGCGAATGCGCTTGAACAAGACTCGGTTTGAGACTGAATCGACATCCTCTGTCGTCGTCGACGGGCAAGCCAGTTGATATTTTCGACAAGGCGTGTAACCTACAATCTTCAGGCAATGTCAATCAACTGCGTCCTAAGGGCAATACAGCCGACGTCAATTAGGCTACGGGCAACCAAGCTGTCAGTGTCAGATGTCAGCCTCGCGATATTGTGCCACTTTCCAGCATATTTCTTTCAGCTTTGTCATTGTCGTGCTTAAGGCATATTATGCCCGTTTCACCCTTTTGTCCATTCCCCATCTCTTCGTTTGGCAGCTGTAAAGTTGCCCGTTCCTTTCAGAGTTTTCTTTTTCAACGACTCGTCAACTTCAATACAAGAGATGCCGTTCCTAAATTTGTCCTTGCCTAACATGACGCTCAGGCGAGCTCTTGCAGTACTGCTGATTACAGATGTGTCTCTTAGTATTGCGGGTGCCCAAGACAATGCTACTAAATCATCTTGCGCGCTTTCTCCAGTACAGATTACAGAGGCCGGTATCAGTGCTACACTTGCAACCAACGTGGAGAATGCTTGCAACTTTGAGCGCTCCATGTGGGCCAACGGTTCAGTAACCTTCGACGACTTCTATCATGTTCCCAGCTATACCTCGAACGCGCCTGCAGGAACGCTGTTAAAGGTGCAGCAAGACGCCAATACCTCGGCATACACCCTGCCACCAAACACTGCCTTATCTCGGATCATGTTTCTCTCCAAAAATTTCAACGGTTCCACAGTACCTGCTTCAGCATATGTGCTTTGGCCTTTTGCGCCTCGGATACGACCAGACGGATATCCAATAGTTGCCTGGGCACATGGAACAAGTGGTCTCTTTAGCGAGTGCGCTCCTTCGCATTACAAGACTCTCAGTTACGAGTTTGCTGCTCCCTACGAATTGGCACTACAAGGCTATGTGGTGGTAGCGCCAGATTATGCTGGTCTTGGTGTCTACGAGGACACTTTTGCAAAGCCTGTGGTACACCAATATGCTGCGGGTCGTGCTCAAGCAAACGACATTTTCTATTCGGTACAAGCAGCACAGTCAGCGTTCAAGGAATTATCAAAGCATTTTGTTGTGATGGGACATTCCCAGGGTGGGGCTGTAGCTTGGGCTGCTGCTGAACGACAGGCTATCGAGCCTGTTGATGGTTACTTAGGGGCTGTCGCGGGTTCGCCGGTTACTCGCTGGCTTGACCTTGCAGCTCCTGGAGGCATTGCTTCAACAGTGGTCGGGACTTTTCTATTCCGTGGAATTGCTAGCATTTTCCCGCAACTCAAGGAAAACGATATCTTCACCACTAATGGAGCCAAGCGCTACGCGTTGATCTCCGAGATCCAAGGCTGCAATGGTGTTGCGTCCGAGCTATTTTTTGATGTCAATATTGTTCAAGCCAACTGGACGCAAAATCGCTACGTTCAGGCCTTTCAAGATTTGACTGCCAATGGCGGCAGAAGAATTTCAGGGCCCTTGCTGGTCATTCAAGGTGGATCAGATCCCACTGTCCCGCCGCAGACAACGACCAAGGCAGTGAATAAAACCTGCGACTCCTTTCCGGATACGCAATTGCAATATGTCACATACACTGGAGTAACTCATGTACCAGTAATGTTCGCCTCGCAACGTCTGTGGTTGGAATGGATAGCAGAGCGTTTCGCGGGCGCTCATGCTGAAAAGAGCTGCCATAGCTCTGTAGTCTCTAGTGCAAGGCCATACAAGTCGTACCAACAGGACTTCAACTGGATCATTGCACCAGTAACTCAACCTTATCAGTTGGCCTGACCACAGCATAGCAAATGTCGTTGCTGGCAGTAGGCGAACTGAGTGCGCATATATCGTACTATACATCATACCCTTATAGGCATATGTATATAGAGCGATGGATGAATAGTTGAGCAGGACGGTAGAACCATAAAGCCTGAGATCAGCAAAAGATTTAATAGTTCAAACTTGTTCCTGACCAGACTGACCAGACCAGGATGAACTCTCGGAAACAAAATCCTCTATTCAGTCAATCCATTCTTCTACTCAGTCCGAGGGCGAGAACCTTCAGCATGATCACAGTACCCTATT
>JAABUW010001516.1_pt1 | contig 38341 bp, 46 predicted proteins | sample 5560081 | NCBI WGS metagenome assembly JAABUW01 (sample SAMN10711882, study PRJNA513363) | rock metagenome | isolation source: Antarctica rocks | place: Antarctica: Victoria Land, Knobhead sud | reverse complement strand
CAGGCCAAAGGCGCGCGATGGCGCGGGACCGGAGCCACGCGCAGCCGGGCCGCTTGGCCCGGGGAGCATGGCGAGGATCCACCCTTTGGCCTGCCCCTGCCAGCCTGGTGGGCCTCGCTCACGACGGGGCGACACCGGGGAACAGACACCAGGGCTGGCGCTGGCTGGCTTGCTTGCGTGAGGGATCGTTACGGCGCAGCCGCGGAGACGCGCGCTTGCGTGGCTCCGTCGCCGCGCTTGCGGCGATAGAGCCCGGCCCCGCCGCTTGGCGGGGACACGCCCTGGCCGAGCAGAGGTGGGTGTCCTCTTCGATCTGCCGCATCCGTTCGCGCCGTCCTGTCGGATGCTCGCATCCAGGAGGGTGGTCCTCGGACAGCCCGACGAACGAGCGGCAACCGAGAAGGGAGATTGAGATGCCGACGATCAACGAGTTGCATGATCCGGAGCCGGATGCGGTGCACGACCGCCATGCGGCGGAGCGGCAGCGCCTGGGGGATATGCTGTTCGGTCCAGGGCGCTGCGAGTTGACGGGTGCGGCGCATGAGGAAGCGCGTGCGGCCTGGGACGCGCACCACCTGGCGTGCCTGAAGACCTTCGAGACGCAGCATGCGACGGTGCAGGAGTATGCGGCGTGGCGGTTCAGGATGTCCACGGAGGTTGATCTTCCGGCGGTGGACACCGAGGCGCTGGGTTCGGTGGCGGAGGTGAAGCTGCTGGCGTTCCGGTTGGAGGAGGCGGCGCGGGAGGCGCGGCATGCGGCGGTTGCGAGCTTGCCGGTGGCCCAGCCGGCGGGGTTGGCGGCGTTCACAGACGTGGGCCGGGCGCTGCGGTTCTGGCGTCATTTTACGGCGCGGGAGCTGGGCAGGTCCGGGGGCGGGTGCCGTTCGCTGGTAACGGTGGACCGTGTGGACGGGGTTTGGCACGTTTGCTTCATGCACGACTGGTCGCATGTCGGGGTGAGCGTGACCAACGCGATCTGCGAGCTGGCGAGCGTGGTCTACCGCGAGGCACTGACGCTGGCGGAGGCTCGCTGGGCTGCTGAGATGCCGGGCTGGCGGCGGGGCCTAGGGCGCGTGGTGCCGGCGGGGTGGCGCCGTCCGGCGCTGTCGCCGAGCTCGTTCCGGTTCTATGAGCACGTGCCGCCGCAGCGTCCGGGGGAGGAGGACTTCGACTTGGTCAAGCTGGACTTCCGTGATGGCCGGTTCTGCAATCCCGGGTGGCGGCCGTATGCGAGCATTTCGCAGGTGATCGCCTCAGGGCGCCATGATCTGCGGCGGGATGCCGAGGTGCGTCCGGGCCTGCTCGCCGCACCCGGTGCGGCGGGGGTTGCGGCGGCGTGCGACCTGGCCCCGTTTGCGCCGGGGTGAGCGACGATGCCGGTGCGCGGGGACGACCCTTGGCGCGGCATGGAGGACCATCATGGACCACTCGATCAATTATCCACCGACCGATCCGGCGTTTGCTGGCCCGTGGCGGGTCGTGGCGATCTGCTCGGGGATCGCGGCAGCGGCGGCGGTGGCCGTTGCGGGACTGTTCGTCCTGCTGCCGGAGCTGGATCGTGCCCGGCATGCAGCGGGTCCGCTCCCGGCGCTGCCCGACGGTGCGGCTCTGGTTGCGCTCGCCTCGTCGCCTCCGAGGCGTGTTCCGGCCTATGTGCCCCCGTCCGCTCCTCCACACCTCGCCCCACAGGCCCTGGTGGACCGCGAGGGAGCGCTGGCAGCGTCGGCGGCGTCGCTGGACGTGGTGGCATCGAGGCTGGCCGGCTGGCGACGCTGACGGACCAGATGGCGGCACGCCTGCCGCCCGTGGACGCGGAGGCGCCGGGCGGCCGGGTTGGCGTGACGGCGCGGGCGGTGGCGCTGGACAGCGCCGCCATGGACGACCCGGGGTTGCTGCAATGGACGGTGTCGGCGTTGGTGGCGTCCTACACATACAACTACCACGACTAGGCCGGGCAGGTAGCTGCGGCGCGGTCGCGGTTCAGCAGGGCTGGGCGAGACGGCGCCGATGGTTCGTTCGGGCAGTCGATGGACCACGAGACGGCGGTGCGGGACCGGTGGCTGTGCCGCGCGCAGGCGGACCAGGCGGCGGCGGTGCTGGAGAAGGGCGTGGTGCTGGACGTGCTGCGCTACGACGTCGAGGTGCCCGTGATGCAGACGTGCGAGCTCACAGCGGGTGACGTCACGACCCGGTTCCGGATGCGGGCACAGGTGGTGCGGACGGGCGAGCTGGACCGTCCCGAGGGCGTGATGATCGACCGCGTGCAGGTGACCAGGCGGTAGCCCCGACTGGCGCATGGATCAGGCCGGGTTCTCCGTCCGTCGCAGCAGCCAGGTGACGAGGGTTGGCCAGAGGGTTTCCTTGTGCTCCTTGCGGAAGAACCCGGCGTGCCCGATCCGTCCGGTGGTGGTGACGGCCGGGTCGATCTGCCAGCGTTCGTGGGGGGCGCCGGTGAAGTAGGCCGCGAGCTGGTCGATAGCGGGCGCTGGCGTCCAGGGGTCGTCGTCGGCGCCAATCAGCAGCAGCGGCGCCCGGACGCGGGCGAAGCGCGCGGCGGCGTCCATGGTCGGGTCGTCGAAGAAGTAGCGCCGCAGCCCGATCCAGTGCGCCCATTCCAGGAACGCCGGACCTGGGACGTCGGCGCCCAGGCCCACCCAGCGTTTCGGGGCGTAGCCGGCGGCGAGGATCAGGGCGGGGCCGAGGACGCGGAGCAGGCCGCGGACGCGGAGGCGTTCCGCGCCGGCTTGAACGTAGCCGATCCATGCCACGGCCGAGCTGACCATTGCGCCGCCCGCGAGGTGCCGGCTGCCGTCGCACAGGCCGATGGCGTGCCCGCCGAGGCTGTGGCCGACGGCCAGCAGCGGCAGATCGGGGTGGTTCGTCCGCGCCCAGGCGATCGCGCCTTCGGCGTCGAGGTCGATCCAGTCGCGCATCCGTGCGCCGAAGCCGCGAAGTTTGGGAGGGCGGGATGCGCCGACGCCGCGGTAGTCATAGATGAGGGCTGCGAGGCCGCTTGCGGCGAGCGCCGAGGCGAACGGGGCGTAGTAGCGGGCCGGCACTCCGGTAGCTGGGCTGACGAGCACGAGGCCGGCCGGCGCTCCGCGGGGCAGGTGCAGGGTTGCCGCAAGCGGGTAGCCGTCCTTGGCGGGAATGGTGAGCACGGACGCTGGGGGCTCGACGTTGGTCATGGATGGCGAGGGTATGCGCTGCGTTGTGGCCGGGCAAGCGCGGGGCGGCGCAGGCATGGTGGTGAGGTGCGCCGGTGGGCGCAAGGTGGGGATGGCGGCGGGATGCCCTGGACGAGGTTGGACGGGACGGTGGTGGCGCGGACGTTGCGCGCGGCGTGGGACGGTCCTGCCCCGGATATGGAGACGCTGGCGGAGCAGGCGCTGGCGCACCTGCGGGAGGAGCTGCTGAGCGGGCGGTTCGTCGCCGTGCAGGACCACCTGGGGCGCACGTTCATCGGCACGCCGGAGGAGGCGGCCGAGCACATGATGGCGGCGAGCGACGGCTAATGGTTTGCCGCACGTCATATAAAGCACAATGATTACAATGATATAGTTTGACGCCTGTAGGCGTGTCGGCGTAACTTGGGTCCACGAATCGGAGGGGACCAAGATGCACATCGAATTGTTGCCTGGGCAGGACAACGTGGTCCGCTTCCCGGTGGAGCTGCGGGCGCGTCCCAGCATGGGGCTGATACGGGAGATCGCGCCGGACAGCCGGGAGGTCGGTCTTGCGGCGCTGAGCTTCGGGGTGGAGGAGCCGGCGCACGACCTGCGGCACCGGGTGGACCGGGACACGGCGGAGCACATCCTGAACGCGGTGGCGCCGGAGCCGGGCGAGGTGCGGCGGCTGGCGCTGGAAGGGCTGTTGACGCCCTTGGTGAAGGCGGCGGTGGAAGCGTGCCGGGCGTCGAGCGAGGCGTCGCACCAGATGGCGGTGACGCAGCAGCGGGCGCTGGACGCGCAGACGGCCGGCAGCCCGTGGGCGGCGCAGATGGGCGAGCGGGCGGACGAGCAAAGCCACCGGGCGGTCGAGCTGCTGCTGGAAGCGCATGCGCGGTGCGAGGAAGCGGAGGGTGCGGCGCGCGCGGTCGGGATGGCGCTGCGGGGCGAGACCTGGGTGCCGTATGACCCACGCGAGGCCGGCGAGTGGCTGGCCTCCGGGGGCGGACGGTAAGGCGTCAGGACGCTTCCCACCTGGGGTGCGGCGCGGTGCAGGCCGCGACGCCCACCGTCGCCAGTTCGGCCAGGACCGCGGCGGCGCGCCCGATGGCCGGGATGCCCTCGCAGCCCGGGCGGACGTGGAGGGTGATGCGCTGAACAGCGTCGGCGCCGGCGCGCAGCAGGTAGTAGGCGGGCCAGCACTGCCGCGAAAGGCAGAGGTCGTAGGCCCGGCCGCGCAGGTCCCGCCACGGCCCGTCCGGGTTGCGGACCGCGTTGGGAAAGCCCCAGAGCCGCTGGGCGGCGCGCAGCAGGTCCTGGCGCGCGTGCCAGGCATCCTCCTGTCGCTGCTGCTCTTCGAGCGGGTCGAGGCCGGGCGCGGCGGCGTCATCTGCGCCGGGGAACAGGCTGAGTTGCCCCGGGACGTGGGGGAGCATGGCGCCAGGTCCGGGCCAGTGGCCAGAGGCGGATTGGGGCGGCACGCGCACCCCTGCGGCTCCTGGTGGTGGGAACGCACGCGCGGGTGCGTCTGCCTCTTTGTCGCGCAGGATGGCGCGAACGGGCCTGCGGTGCGGGTGCAGCTCAGGAGTACGAGACGCTACCCCGGGCCGGCAGCGTTGGCCTTGTGCCGCGGCAGAAAGACACCAGCGGGCTAAGGTGTGGCCCGCCCATGATCGCCCGCACGTTCCCGGCTGGCCAGCACGGTCCTACTCAAAAGAAGGGTAGGAAACACAACCAAAAAGCGATCCGCAGTAGTTGACACAACCCTGGATCGCACGATGTCCGCGTGCCTAGGCGCGCAATGGTGTGAGTCAGTCCGGGTCGTCGAGAAGGTTGCCGTGTTGGACGATGTGCGGCCGTCGAGGGTGATGGTGATCGAAGAGGACGAGGCTGTCGGCACAGCCCTGCTGCGAGGGCTCCTCCGCCAGGGCTGGCTCGTCGTCCGGGCCAGCACGGCCCACGCAGCCTTGCGACTCCACGAGGAGTTCCAACCCCAGGTCGTGCTGCTTGCGCTTGACCTGCCTGACATGACCAACGCCGCCCTGCTCGCCCGCCTTACCCAGCGGAACGACTGCGGCGTGGTTGCCTTGTCCGGGCAGGGCGACCACGCCCGGCACAGCATTCTTGCCCTGGGTGCCCACGACTATATGGAAAAGCCAGTCACGTTACGTGACCTGGGGCAACGTCTCAGAGCCGTGCTGCTGCGGTTTGGCCCTGGCAGCGCAGCAAGCGTTTAATCTGCGACACGGATATCTTGCAGCAGGCGCTGCACCACGGGCGTCAGGCACGCCCGCCGGAACGGCGTGTGCAGCAGGGGTCACATTGGGACCAAGCCGGGCGTCGCCCAGGAAGGGTTGGGGTTGCACCCACCTGCCGGTCGGCTGCGACGGCTTCCCGACACCATCGAGGATCATGGCATTCAAGCCTGGCAGGGCAGGAAAGCGCGAGAGCGGCGTTCATGGCCGCGTCCGGCGGAACCCTCCTTGCCTCAAATGGTGTGGTCAGGATCGGTAGTCCTCCGCGCCAGCCTGCCAGTATAAGGCTGTCTGCTCCGCCCACCCGGCGCTGCGCAGCAGCGCAGCACTCGCCTCCAGGGTGAGGCGCGGCAGGGCGGCATGGCTGCGGAGGTTTTCGGCCTCCTGCCGCCACCGTACGGCGTTGTCGAGGCAGGAGCGATACTGCCGGGCGCGCTCTTCGTCACTTGCGGAGCCGGGCATGCTACGTTCCCTCCCGGTCCGCGCGCCAGCGCAGGCGGCGCTCGGTGCCGTCCGCATCGACCAGGGTGCCATCATCGTTGATGTCCTCGATGCAGCCGCGCCAGGCCGGGAACCAGCCGTGGCCGGCGACCCGCGAGGCGAGGTGGAGAACGTCGTCCACCGAGAATTCATGCGTGCTGCCGGTGCAGCAGGGGGTGATGAACATGCGCCCCGTGCGGCAGGCGTCGGGGAAGGGTGGGTCCGGCGTGGGGTCTTGCATGGCTTGCTCCTGGGCTGGGGTGGTCGGTCGGGGGCTGGCGGGTGCCGGCGCGTCAGTCGTCCTGATCGGGCCGGTCGCCCTCGGTGTGGCCGCAGGCGGCGCAGGTCAGGCCGCTGTAGGCGTTGACGCTCCCGTCCTCGACGCGCTCGCAGTGCCACCAGCGCGCGGGCTGGCCGCAGCAGGGGCAGGCGTCGGGGCCAGCGGCGTCCATCAGGGACAGGCCGCCGGGTTCGGCGCAGCCGCCGTGGGCGACGCCGGCGAGGGTGCTGGCAACGGTGTCGTGATGCATGGTCGGTCCTCCGACGGAGGCGGCCCGTGCGCCGCCGTTTGGGCGCACGGGCCGTTGCTTGTGGGGGATGGCCGTGGGGGATCAGGCCGGGCCGGCCCCAGGGCAGGCGCCGGCCCGGATGGGCGGCCTAGAACGGGATGTCGCTGTCCTCGTCGGACGCCGGGCCGCCGCCCCCGCCTGTCCCGGCGCCGGCGGGCGCGGGCTGGCGGCGCGGGGCGCGGTCGTCGCCGTCGCGCTTGCTATCGAGGAAGGTGAGCGTGCCGTTGTAGGGCGACAGGTGTATCTCGGTGCTGGTGCGGTCGGCGCCCGACTGGTCCTGCCACCTGCGGGTCCGGATGGCGCCCTCGACGTAGACCTTGGCGCCCTTGTGCAGGTAGGTTTCGGCGATTCTGCCCAGGTTCTCGTTCCAGATGACGCAACGATGCCACTCGGTCTTCTCCATCCGCTCGCCGGAGCGCGCGTCCTTCCAGCTTTCGCTGGTGGCGATGCTGAAGGTGACGACGGTGCCGGTGGCCGTGGTCCGGACCTCCGGGTCCGCGCCCAGGTTGCCGATCAGGGTGGCCTTGTTCAGGTAGCCGCTCATGTCCTGCTCCTCGTTCCTCCCCGGTTCGGCGCCGGCCCGTGCCGGCGCGTCCTTCCGGGTGCGGCCCCTGGGAAGCGCGGCCCCGGCCCGGTCAGCCCCGCAGGCGTGCGAGCGGGCGGGGCTGGGCTGCGGCGGGCGCGGGCCGCTTGGGGACTGCGACGGACGACGCCCTGCCCTGCCGGCGGGAGCGGGCCGGAGCCGCTTGCGGTGCGCGCAGCGCAGGGTTGGCCGGGCCGGGGCGGCGCTTCAGGCCGCACAAACCCGGGAGGACGCGCCGGCACGGGCCTGCTCCAGCATGGCTCTCCCCCTCTGCGGTCCCTGCTCCTGCATGGGTGTCCGCATCCCCGTCCCGTCTGCTTCTGCGGCCGGCGTCGTTCCTTCTCTCCTTTCCATTCTTCCGGTCCGCGTTCCTCCGCCTTTGTCCGGTCGGAGCCGGGTCAGATGGCGCCGTTACCGTGCTGGCAGGTGCCCTGGCCGAGCAGTCCACGGAACCGGCTGGTGAAGGCGTAGTGGCCGGTGATGGGGTCGATGCTGAACACGCCGGCGCTTGCGCCGGTGTTCTTGGCACGGCTGCCCCAGGTGATCCGCCCGGCGCTGACCTCCACGAACTGCTCCACGTCGCCGGCATACGGGCTGGTGCCGCCGTCGATGTAGGTCATCTCGTTGTCGCGGGCGGTGCGGGCATCCGTGTCGATGCGGACATGGCGCAGGCTGGTGTTGCCGGAGGCTTCGAACGTCACCGTGCAGGTGAACTCGATCACCCGCGCCGCGGCGGGCAGCGGGCCGAGCAGGGTGCAGGTCAGCGGGGCGCCGGCAAGCGCGCGTACGAGGGTTGGCGGCATTGGCGGTCTCCTCCAAGGGGTGGGCAGGCATCCTCCTAGCTGCGCCAGGATGGGGCAAGCTGGGCGGACAGGACATGCTGCAGCAGGGACATCTGCCCCGCCGCGGCGCCATCGCAAATAAGGGGTGCCACACACGACCGTCATGGCTGCGTGGACGCTGCGGTGGCAGCATCGCGATGTCGCGCCATCTCCTGTCCGGTGGCGAGGGCGTCGTCCAGGTCATCCGTGTAGCACGCCGTGGCCTCCCGGCCGTCGCGAAAGTTGACGCGCACCTCTGGACCGTAGCCGGTCCGGCGCAGGATGATGCCGAGTGCGCGCAGCGTCGCCTGCGCCGCCTTGAACGTGGTGGGCATGAGCGTGCTCCTATCCCAGGCCGAGCGTGAGTTGGGCCGGTGCGGAGCGCGCCGGGACCGCGGAACCACAGGCCACAGGGGCGACCGGGATCGTGTGGAGCGCGGGAACGGCAGCGACCGCGACCGCTGCACCTGCTGGGTACTTGGCCAGCAGTCGCGCCAGCTCGGCGCGGTCCCGGGCTTCGTCCTCGTCGCACAGGCGGGCGCGGTAGATCCCGAGCAGGTCAGCGTCACGCAGGCGGCGGATGATGAACCGTTCGACGTCGCACTAGGTGTGGCCGGGCTGCCCGCAGTAGGGATGGCTCACGGTTTCCGCCAGGAACTCGACGGTGTTGCGCGTCGAGGTGAAGTACTCCGCCCAGAAGCCGACCAGGTCATAGTGGGCGATCAACGAGAAGGTATGCATGAGCTGGCCGTAGAAGCGCTGGGTGAACCCGTGCCGGGGAAAGCCGCTGGACACGAAGCGCAGGTAGTGCCGGGTGAACCACACCTTGCTGCTGGCGGGCTGAAAGCGGGTCGGCGCGAAGTCCGCCTCCTGCGGCTCCGGCAGCCGCAGCATCCGCACCGTGGCCGACGGCAGCGCAAAGTTCGCCGCGGGCGTGCCCCTGCCCCGTCCTGTCTGCGTCCGCTCCATGTGTTTCTCCTCCTGCCGTCATCAGCCCCGTGCTGATGCGGCGCGTGCACGGCGGCAGCGTGGGGCGGGTCGGCAGCGGCGGCGATGGCCGCCGGGACCGGACCCACGCACAGCCGGGCTGCCTGGCCCGGCGAGCATGGGGAGGACCCGCCTGTCGAGACGACCCGCGGGCCGTCGTAGCCGCCCCTGCCCTTCTGGTCCCGATCCTGCTGGCGCTTTCTGCTGCCGTGCCGGCGCGCAAGACCTGCTGGATGCGTGCTGCCCTTCCCTCACGCCGCTGCGGCTGTCCTGGCAGGGGCAGGGCGTCGGGACCGGCGGCGGTAGAAGCGGAGGTCCGGCAGGCTCGGGTAGGCGCTGAACCCACGGCACAGTCCACGGTCCTCATGCACCTGCAGCATGTGAACCGAGATCGTCTGGCGGCGTCCATCGTGCAGAGAGCGGACCACGGCGGTGTCGGACCGTCCCGACCAGTAGCTGCTCCGCCACAGGCCGGTGTCCGGGTCGCGCCGGGTCGCGTGCATCATGCCGTTCAGGTAGGCTTCAACGATCCACGGTGCCCGGCAGACGGGCGCTTCGCCGTAGCGGGCGTGGAAGTAGTTTTGGTCCTGGAGGTAGAAAACGCTGCCCACGGCGATGGTGCCGACGCGCAGCGGGTTGTCGCCGCCCCGGCAGCGCTGGGCGCCGTACTGGCGCATCATGGTCCGAACCCCATCTCGGCCGACTCCTCCGCGATCGCCTCGTCGGCTTCCTCGCTGGGATGTGCCTGCTCATCGTAGGCGTCGCGCCAACGCCGGTCGGCCAGGTCCATCAGGCCCACGCCGGTGCGCTTGCTGATCCGGTGGTTGGCGACGCGCAGGAACCCATAAAATCCGAGGTGTCCGCCGGCGTAGTCCCAGAGCCGGTCCTCGCCCGGCTTGCGCCCGATCGGCTGCTTGCCGGTGAGTTGGAACGGTGTTGCCGAGCCGCCCCAGCCGGCGACGGGGATGAACGTCATGCTGTCCTCCCCTGGGCCGCCGGGATGGACGGGACGGCGACGGCGGCGTCCCGCCGGTACAGGAAGGCCAAGTGGCCGAGGCTGCCGTCGAGGTAGGCGGCATCGAAGCCGCGCGGCTTGCGGCCGTCGGCCTGCAGGGTGACGGAAACCAGGAAGGAGGTTCCGGGGGCGGCGCCGCGCACCCGTGCGCCAAAGGCGGCGATGGCGGCCGTGACCTCGGCGAGCCCCGTGACCTGGGTTTCCTCGCGTGCGGTCTCACGGCCGCACGCCTCCATGATGGGCACGTCCTGCGTGCCGCGGCGGATGAGATGGGCTGGGTGTGCGCTCAGGCAAAGCGTGGGCATGGCGGTCCTCGCAGGGTTCGTGCCCGGGTTTGGGGCGTTGGTGGCTGGGGTGGGGTCAGACGCCGTGCAGCGAGCTGTGCTCGTCCACCGCGACCTCGGCAGCTTTCTCGGGCGGCACGCGGCCGTCGTATTCGTCTCGCCAATCGCGCGCGGGCAGGTCCAGCACGTCCAGCAGGGCGCGGTGGCTGACGGTCCGGGCCTGGCGGCTTGCGGCCACCAGCCATCCCCAGAAGCCGCAATGTCCGTTGGCGTAGGCCCAGAGCCGGCCCACCCTGTGCCTCGGCTCCGGCTGGATTGGCCCGGCGCCGGCCAGGTGGAAGGGCGTGTCCGGCCCACCCCAGTCGATCACGGTGGTGGGGTTTTTGGTGATGGCGTCGCGTGTCGCCGGCACCCGGGCCGGATCGGGTCCGCGGACGGCCCAGCCGAACATGGAGCCGGCCAGCATGGCGACGACCTGCTCCGGCATGGGCGGGCTGGGCAGGCCGGCGTTGAGCTGCTCGGGCGTGGCTGCGCCACCCTCGGGCCAGTAGCCAAGCTGGCCGCGGATGATGAGCACGGTCTCGCCCGTCGTCGGATGCTGCGCGTAGCAGCGCACGGGCAGGCCGGCGGGGTCGGTTGAGCGGGTTGGGTCGGTTGGCATGGGCGTCATCCTCGCGCTGAAACGGCAACGGCGAGGCTGAGGCCTCGCCGTTGTCCGGGGATGGTTTGGGATTCCTGACTGGCGGGCTGGGTTAGGCTCCTGCCTGCTCCGGCACGGTGCTGGCCGTCGCTGCCGCGGCGTCCTTCGCCGGGGCGTCGTGCTTCGTGCGCTTGTCGGAGACGTGCATGAAGTTCTCTTGGCCCAGGCCGTTGCGGCGGCTGGCCGCGTCGTAGCCGTTGGGCTTGCGCTGGCCCTTGGCCAGGCGGACGGACACGTAGAACGATGCCTCGGGGTGCTCGGCCCGGATGCGGGCGCCGAAGCGGGCGACGGCGGTCCTGATCTCGGCCACGTTGGCCAGTGCGGGCAGGGTCTCGTGGCCCAACGAGGCTCCCAGGACGCTGATGGTCTGGCTGGTCCCGTAATCCTCCAACGTCTTGTGGCCGGGCACGGTGGTGAGCGTGACGGTGACGGGCATGGTGGTCCTCCTGGGTAGACGTGCGGCCGCACGCGCGCACCCGATGTGCGCGTGCCGGCCGGACGGTGGGCTGGTGGGATTTGAAAGGGCCGGACGGCTCGGGCCGGACGGCGGGTGGTCAGGCGCCGGGCGGCGCTACCCGGCGGTGGCCAGGTCCAGCAGGCGCTCCAGCCGGGCGATGTCGCCGCGCAGGCGGCGCATCCGCGACCCGTAGCTGCCCTCCAGCCGCACGGCGGCGTCGAGGTAGCGGCCCCAGGCCGCACGGTCCCAGCGGCTGCGGTCGGCCGGATCGGACGTGCGGTGGCTGTCGCCCAGGCCGGCAGCGGCGTCGCACGCCTCGACCAAGTCGGCTTCCAGCCGGTCCAGGACCTCGCGCCGCAGCAGGAGGCCAAGGCGCAGCAGGCCGGGGTCCAGGTGTGCGCCCGCGTGCGGCGCGGCCGAGTGGCTGATGGTGCCGGGCGGGGCCGGCTGCATGCCGGCGCCCGGGGCAAGGTAGGTCATCGGCGTGTCCTCCAGGGCAAGTTGCCCGCCCGCGGCAGAGTGCCGGCGGGCGGGCGCGGTGGGTCAGGCCGCGGCGCGGGGTTCCGGGCCGGGCTGGGTCAGGGCCGCTGGTGGCGGCAGGATCGGGTCGTCTCCGTCCTCCTCCGGCTCGTCGCCGGCGTCCCCGGCTCCATCCCCGTCCTCACCCCTGTCCTCGCCTCCGGTGCTCATGAGATCGTCGGCTGGACGATATTCAGGGGCGTCGTCGCGTGCGCGCTCCCCGGCGACGGGCGCAAAGGCAGCGGCCGGGTAGATCCAGCGTCCAGCGCCCACCTTGGAAATCACGTCGAGCCGGGTGGCCTTGCCCGTGGGCTGCACGCGCACGTTCAAGCTGACCGCGACCGCCTCCAGCGCCTTCTTGGACAGGCAGGACAGAAACTCCTGCGTCGCCATGCTGGGCAGGTGCGCGTCGGCCCCGATGGCGGCGCCGGCGATGCGGGCGGCCGGGCCGCTGTGGCTGAAGTTCTCCCGGCAGGACAGGGTGTGCACCAGCATCGCCCGCGCCGCGGCCCGCAGCACCTCCGGGTCGGAGGTGACCGCGCCGCCCTCGATGACCGGCTGGGCGATCCCTGCGCGCGTGCCGTAGGCCATGTGGTCCTGGCCGGCGCCGGTCTTGATCTCGACGTTCTGGCCGGCGAGGGCCAGCACCAGCAAGGCGATCAGCTGCCCGTCGTCGATCGGCTCGCGCTGCAGGGCCGCGTGCAGGGCGTCGGTCCGCATGTGGCCGATCATGGCGGTGCCGCCTTGGGTGACATCGGCGCGCGGCTTGGACGCGGGGGCATCCGGCATGCCATCGGCGCCGGCCTCGCCGCCACCCCGCGAAGCCGGGGCCGGCATGGTGAACAGCACCTGCCACACCTTGCCGCTGTCCGCGTCCAGGCAGAAGCCCAGCTTGACGCCGGGTGCGTCGGGCGGGCCGTAGTGGCGCATGGCCTGTGCTGGCAGCTTCACGCCGCCACAGGCCTCGGGCGTCAGCACCACGCCGTTCTCCGGCAGGTGCTCCTCGACCCACGCCTGCTGCGCCGCCAGGAAGCCCTCCACGTTCGCCGTGGTGCGGCTGTCCTCGCCGGCCGGCGCGAACAGGTCCTCCTCGTAGGACACGCCGTAGGCTTCGGCGAACTGGGCGTCGAACAGGGCGTCCGATGCCTTCAGGCGCCGGCGGCCGAGCGCGCCCGCAATGCCGTCCCAGTCGGTCTCCTCGCCCTTCTTCGGCTTGCAGCGCTTCCAAACCGCTGCCTGCTCCTCGGCCGGGGCGGAGGCGATGTGGCGCAGCTCGGCTTCCGAGGGCATGTCGCCCCCGTGCATGCGGTCCAGCATGGGCGGGTGGATGCTGCCCAGCAGGCGCAGCTTGCGTATAGTGCGGACCGGCAGCACCAGCACGTTGGAGATCGCCTCCTCCGTCCAGCGGTCCGAGTCCAGTTTCCGGATGTTGCGCCACTGGTCCACCGGCGACATCTGCTTGCGCACGACGTTCTCCAGCATGGCGCGGATCTCGTCGTCGTCCTCCCGCTCGTCGGGGCCGAGCACCAGCACGTCCATCCGGTCCAGCTTGAGGTCGAGCGCGGCGCGCAGGCGGCGGCTGCCGTAGCGGACCGTGAGGCCCTTGGCCATCTCGCGCACCACGGGCGGCTGTAGGATGCCGACGATGGCAACGCTCTTGCGCATCTGCTCGTCCGCGTGGTCGGACGGCAGCTTGTGGCGCGGGTTGTCGGGGTTGTCGATCAGGCTGCGCGGGTTCACCGACCTGAGTTCCATGTGTTCTGCTCCTGGGTTGCTGTCCCGCCCCTTCCATCCCGGGCTTGACCCCACCCACACCCCGCATCCCGGCGCGCGGGGCAAGGGCGCGCCGCTTGGCGCGGGCCGCGCAGCGGCCGTACCCTTGCGGCGCGGGACGGGATGCGGGAGCGGCCCTCGCTTCCGCCTCCCCAGCCGCCTTCCCTTCCTTGCGGGCCTGCAAGGTCCTGGCGCTGTTCTCTTTGCACACGCCTGCGTCCCAGGCACCTTCCGTCACCGACCCAGTTGCTTCCGCACCGTCGCGGGCGTTTTCAGTCATCTACCCAGGAAAGAACGGGTCGGGTCGTGCGGCGAGACCGCTGGGACCCGTTGAGGTTGCAGGGCAACCCGGGCAACGAGGCTGGCGCAGCGCCTATGCTGCGGCCCTTTCCTCGCCCGTGTCCTTCCCCAGGCTGTCCTCGATCCCGGCCAGCTCCGCCTCCTTGGCATCCAGCTCCGCCTGGTAGGCGAACGCCTGGCCCAGCCGCGCCTCGTAGGCCGGGATGCGTGCGGTGGCCTCCTCGACCCGGCGCCGGTGCTCGGCCAGGTTCACCTCAAATTGGTCCAGCAGGTACTCCAGCCGCGTTATCAAACCTTGCGCAGTCAGGTCGTCCTCGACTCGCACCTCCTGCTCGTAGCCGGTGCGGTCCAGCCACACGTCAAGCTGGTGGCCGTCCGTCCCGGCCCAGGCCCGGCCCTCGGCCTTGACCGCGAAGCCGCCGATGCGAGCCAGCGTCCACCGCCCCTTCTCCCGGCCCACGGCCAGGATGCGGATGCGCGACAGCAGCGACGCACCGGCCACCTTGCGCTCGGTGACGGCCTTGCCGCCCACCTCCATCGTGAACAGGTCGCCGCGCGTGGGCGTGCGCAGGAGGAGGTCCGCCTCGACCTGCGCGATGCGGGTGGTGGACGACGACGCCTGGGCGCGGGCGTCCGCGATGTTCCGTCGCACCGCGTGCTGGTCGTCGGTGTGCGCCGCGCGCAGCCGCCGCAGCCGCGCGATCTCAGCTTCCAGCCCGGCCTTTTGCATCAGGCGCGGGTCGCCGCTGGCCAGGGCTTTGGCCATCGCGAACTGGTTGGCCTGCGCGCCCAGGTCCTCCAGCCGGCGGATCGAGCGGTCGCCGGCCAGCGCCGCCGCGATGAACCGCGCCTTGCGCTCCAGAAGCTGCCACGAGGTCGCGTCCATGCTGCCGAGCGTGGCGTAGGCATTGATGTCGATCCACTCGTGCTGGTTGCCCTGACGCTCGATGCGCCCTTCGCGCTGCTCGATGTCGCTGGGCAGCCAGGGCACGTCGAGGTGGTGCAGGGCGGCCAGCCGGTCCTGCGCGTTGACGCCAGTGCCCATCGTCTCGGTAGAGCCGATGACGAAGCGCTTCTTGCCGCTGCGCAGGTCGGCGAACAGCCGCCCCTTGTCGGCCGACTTGTGGTAGTCCTGCATGAAGGCGATCTCGCCCTCGGGCACGCCGAGGCGCACCAGTTCCTGCTTGATCCAGCGGTAGGCGGAGAAGCCGCGCTTGGCCTCGACGCTGAGGGTGCCGAGGTCGGAGAAGATCATCTGCACCGCGCCGGGCAGCGGGTAGAGGGTGCCGTCCGGCTGGGTGTAGCGCCGATCCGACGTCTCGACCCAGATGCGGTGGGCGTTCTGGATCAGCAGGTTCAGCTTGTTGCTATTGTCGCTGGCTGGCGCCTCGGCCCACAGGCGCTCCGCCTCGGCCATCAGGTGCCGCAGTTGCTTGTCGTCGAGGTCGCGGTCCTGGCCGAGTACGAAGCGTAGGTCGATGGCGGCGTGGCGGCCGTCGGTGATGACGGACAGCAGAATGTCGTCGCCTGGCTCGGGCGGTCCCTTGCGGCCCTCGATCAGCGCGATGCGCCGGTCCAGCGCCCGCTGGTAGGCCTTGAAGGCCGGGCTCGCGGGGGCGGTCACCACCTGGCGCTTGCCGGTGCGCAGACCGGGCAAGCGGAGGTAGGCGCGCAGGTCGTCCTTCAGCACCACGTCGGCGACCTGGCGGAACGTGGCGATCAGCTCGGGGACGTTGACGAACTCGGCGAAGCGCGTCACCGGCTTGTAGCGGCCGGACGGCTGCAGCTCCAGTTCGGTGCGGCTGTCGCCGAACAGGGACGCCCAGGCGTCGAACTGGTGGATGCCGCGCTCCTCCAATGCGTGCGGCTGCATGAAGCGCTGCAGGCTGAACATCTCGCCCATGGTGTTGGTGATCGGCGTGCCCGACGCCAGCACCAAGTTGCGGGTGGGCTGCGCCTGCGCCACGAAGCGCGATTTCACGAACAGGTCCCAGGCGCGCTGCGAGCCGTCGGGGTCCACGCCCTTGAGGCTGCTCATGTTGGTGGCGAACGCCAGCTTGCGCATCGCCTGCGCCTCATCGACGATGATCTGGTCCACGCCGATCTCGGCGATGGTCAGCATGTCGTCCTTCGCCGTCCTGAGCGCCTCCAGCTTGGCCTCCAGCAGTTCCTTGGCGTGCTCGATGCGCTTGATGGTGAAGCGGTCGCCGCCGTCCACGCGGCCCAGCAGGTCCTCGTAGGCGCGCACCTCGTCGGCAACCATGCCCTGCTCGAACCAGGCCGGGGCGGCGATGAACTTGAAGGCGCTGTGAGTGATGATGATGCAGTCCCAGCTCGCCGTCGCGGCGCGGGCCAGGAAGCGTGCGCGCTTCTCCTTGGCGAAGTTCTGCTCGTCGGCCACCAGGATGCGGGCGTTCGGGTAGAGCAGCAGGAACTCGCGCGACGCCTGGGCCAGGCAGTGGCCGGGCACGACCATCATGGGCTTCCCGACCAGGCCCAGCCGGCGCTGTTCCATCACGGCCGCGGCCATCACGAAGGTCTTGCCGGCGCCGACGGCGTGCGCGAGGTAGGTGTTGCCGCTGCAAACGATGCGCCACACGCCGCGCTTCTGGTGCGGCCGGAACTGGATGGCCGAGCTGGCGCCGGGCAGCTGCAGGTGCGAGCCGTCGAAGGCGCGCGGCACCAGGTTGTTGAAGCGGGTATTGTAGATGCGCGCCAGCCGGTCGGTGCGGTCGGGATTGGTCCAAACCCAGCGCTCGAACGCTTCCTTGATCCGCCCCAGCTTCTCCTTCGCCGCCTCAGTTTCGCGCTCGTTCAGCTCGCGGACCGGGCTGCCGTCCACCCACTTCGTGTCCCAGATCTGCGGCGAGGCGCTGTTCAGCGCGTCCGACAGCAGCAGCCCGGCGTGCCGGCGCGCGGTGCCCCACTCTGAGGTGGCGGCAGCATTGCCCTCGAACCGGCTCAGGTCGAGCGACCAGACCGCGGCCTCGACCGTGTGGCGGACGTGCGTCGCGACGCCGATCACCTCCGCCGAGAACGCCTCGATGTCGCCCGTCGGCAGCCACGGCCCGCCCAGGCGCGCGGTGATGTCCGATGGGCGTAGGTCCTCGGGCTGCACCCGGCGCAGCGCCTCCACGTTGGGCCGGTAGCGCGGGTCCAGCCCTGCCGCGGCCTCGGCGGCGGCCAGCTTGGTGCGGACGGGGCCGGACAGGTAGGCGTCCGCCGTTTCCCACATCTCGACCGTGCCCATGCTTAGGCCGGGGTTGAGAAACACCGCCCCGCCCAGTTCGGCCACGACCTGCTCGCGCGGGCGGCCCAGCAGCTCCGCCATGCGGTTCAGGTCCACGCAGCCGTCCTCGTGCAGAGTGACGGCCAGCGCGTCCGCGGCGGTCACGACCAGGCGGTCGGCAGGCGGGTGGATGACGCGCTCGGTGAAGATCGGCCCCATCTTCGAGGTGCCAGCGTCCTCGTCGTAGCTCTCGATGGACGACACCAGCCAGCAGTCGGGGTCGTCGAGGAACGGCTGCAGGTTGGGCCGGCGCACGGTCTCGCGCTCCTCGCCCGTCCTCGGGTCGGTGGACGTGCTGACGCTGGTGAGGTTGATCGGGCCGAAGTTGCGCTTGAAGGTGCTGTAGGCGACCTTGAGGCGGATCTGCGCCGCGCCCCACGGCTCGTTCGCCTCCTGGGCACGCAGCACGGCGCGGGTCCAGTCGCGCACGGGGATCAGCGCGTGCAGGATGCGGGCGTGCTTGACTGCGATGCCCTCTGTCCCCTTGCCGCTACGCACCTGCACCGGGACCGGCACGCCGTCCAGCACCTGCACCAGCTTGCCGTCGAGCACCAGGTAGCTGCCCTCCTTGACCGTGGCGCCCTCGGCGGCGGTGCCCACCACCAGGCGCTGCCCGGCCGAGCGGGGCTGCACGGGGGCGGCCGGCGTCAGGGGGTGCATGGGCGTTGGGAGGTTTGCCATGCACCCGTCCAGCGCCGCGGCCAGCGCGTCGCCAGCCTCGCCGCGGCAGGTGTAGGTCGGGCCGAACGGCCCGCTGGTCCGGGCGTGCATGCCCAGCACCTGGGCCGGGGTCTCGGCGAAATAGCGGTTGACGTGCAGCGCCGCCTCGCCGTCCTCGGCGGGCAGCACCTCCGCCAGCGTGTCCCAGACCGTGCCGCTCGGGGCGGCGCCGGCCGGCCGCTTCTGGAACACCAGCACGTCCACGACGACCTCGGTGCCCGCGGCCTCCTTCATGCTGCCGGCGGGCAGACGCACCGCGCCCACCAGGTCGGCCATGCCGGCGATGTGCTCGCGGGCCATGCTGTCCGCCTTGTCCATGGTGAACCGGCTGGTCACGAAGGCGGCCAGGCCGCCCGGCTTCAGCCGCTCGATGGAGCGCGCGATGAAGTAGTCGTGCAGCGTGAGGCCCAGCTTGCCCGCGGGGTCGGGGGCCTTCACGGTGCGGTCGGCAAACGGCGGGTTGCCGATGGCGAGGTCGAAGGTCTCGGCGATGCGGGCCTTGGTGAAGTCCTCGTTCCTGACCCAGGCGTCGGAGTGCAGCAGGGTGGCGATCGCTGCGGTGCAGGGGTCCATCTCGATGGCGGTCGTGCTGACCTTGCCCAGCAGCGCCTCCGGCATCGCCGCCAGGAACAGCCCGGTGCCGCAGCCCGGCTCCAGCACGCCGCCGCCGGTGAAGCCCATGCGGGTCACCGCCGTCCAGATGGCGTGGACGATGAACTCCGGCGTGAAGTGGGCATACTGGGTCGCCCGCCGCAGCCCGGCGAGCTGCTCGGGCGTCACTTCCTGCTCCAGGCTGTTCCCCAAATCCTCCCAGCCTGCCCGGAACGCCTGGCCTACGCCGCGGAACACGCCGTTGGCCAGGTCCGACGCGCCGTAGCCGATGAAGCGGCCCAGCACCGCCTGCTCGTCGGGCGTGGCGTGGCGGCCCTCGCGGGTCAGCTCCCGCGCCAGGCGGATGGCGGCGAGGTTATCGGCGGCGCGGGCCTTCCAGCCGCGGGCCAGGCCGCGGTCGCCTGCCAGCCGCCAATTGCGCGCGGGAACGCGCTCAGCCTGTGGGGCGGGCGCCAGGTCCTCGTCTTCGAACTCCGGCTCACGGTAGCGCAGGCCAGTGCTGCCGGCGCCGCCGTCCAGGGTGAGGCCCCCGGACAGGGCGGTGCTGTCGAACAGCGAGAGGGTCAGCTGCGAAATGGCCGAGGCTGGCTTGGTCATGGGGTGGTTCCTGTTCGGCAAGCGCGTGCCGCCCGACTGTCGGGTGACAGCCGGGGGCGGGTCGCGGATGGGTTCGGGGGTGCCGGCCGCGCAGGGCCGGCCAGGGGTCAGACGGTGGCGGGGTGGCGCCCGGCCTTGGATACGTAAGCGAGGCTGGAGTGCTCGGGGCAGTAGGGCCGCCCCTGCTCGGTGCCGCTCTCGCAGAACCGGAAGCCGGGCGTGCCCGGCTCGCCCAATGGCCAGCAGCAGGGCTGGCCAGGCGGCCCGTAACGGCGACGTGCTGGCGGCGGCGGCGGCAGCAGGGCCGGTGCCGGCCGGGTCAGGGCTGACGGCGGGGCTGGCAGGGTCGGTCGCGCCGCCCGGGATGGCCGGGGCAGCCGTGGCGCGGTTGGGCCTGCCAGCCCGCGGCGTATCGGGCTTTCGCGCCCTGGCAGGTCCAGGCGGTGCGCCTTGCCGACCACGGCGTTCTTGGTGACGCCCATGCGCCGGCCGATCTCGGCGGTGCTGTGCCCCTCATTCCAGAAGGCGCGCAGGCGGGCGATGGTGTCGTCGGTCCAGTCGATGCTGGCGGCCATGATGCTTCTCCAACGAGAATGGCGGAGGGTGGCAGCGCTACCAAGCGCCGCAGGTCGCCTCGATCAGCGCGCGCTCCACGTCACTGACGGCGGCGAGCGCGGCCCGGTGCAGGGAGGACCCGGCCCGGGCGCGGGTGACGACGTGGCGCCAGGCTGCCGTGTCGCTGTCGAACGGCGGTTCGCCGTCCTCGGGGCAGTCCATGCGCTGAAGCTGTCGTTCCTGGGTCTCGTCCGGTCTCGGGTCGCAAGAGAACACGCCCCAGCCTTCCTGCTCGGCAACGGTGTTGTCGAACGGCGCGCTCGGCACGGCCGGGATCGTCATCAGCACCTGCATCGGGGTCTCTCCTGTTCCTGTCTCCACCTCGAAGACCCTTCCCCGCGCGCCGCAGTCGGCCGGGCGGGGCCAGGGCGTGCCGCACTTGCCGGCGCGGGACCGGAGCCACGCGCAGCCGCCGCTTGGCGGCGAGCATGGCGAGGACCCACCCCTTGCCCCGGGCGGACGGGCTGCGGCAGCCCGTCTCTCTCGTCCTCCCCTCCCTGTCCCGCTCCTGTTCCGTCATGGTCCCGGCGGCTCGGTCAGCGCCGTCCAGGCGTCCTGCGTCCGACCCTCGGTGAGCAGGCAGATCGCATTGGCGTGCCGGCGATGCAGGGCCTCCAGCCTTCGGACCAGGCGTAGCAGGCCATGCACGCCCAGCTGCTCCGCCTCGGCATCCAGCGCCGCCTCCTGCTCCTGCTCGGCCGCCTTCCAGCGTGCCTCCGTGGCGATGCGGAACTGCCGCAACTCGCCCGCATGCGCCTCGAAGCCTTCCGTGTCCTCCAAGGGCCAGAGTGGGTCGGCCAGCCAGTTCCCCTTGAGCCGCTCGATGTCGCGCCGGGTCTTCATGGCCGGCCTCCGGGCGTGCCCAGGCTGTCAGAGGGCATGGTGGCGGTGGGGCCGAGAACCTTGCGTGCCCACCGTACCTTGCGCTGGCGCTCCCGCGCTTGGCCCAGCAGTTCCAGGGTCACGGCTGCGTCGCCGTGCGCGTCGTAGGTGGCGCGGGCGGCACGCAGCAGCGCGGCGCGCTCGGACCGGCAACGGTCCAGCGTGGCCGGCGTGGGCCGGGCGAAGCGGTTGGACATGACGGGTGCCTCCTGGGCGTGGGGCCTGGTTCCGAACCAGGCGTAACGGACAGCGGCGCGAACGGCGGCGAGCGCCGGCTAGGTCGGGCCGGTTGCATCGCCCGTGGCGCGGCCGGCAAGGTTCACAGGTCCGAGGGCGCCAGCACCGGCTCGTCCCAGCCTGGCTGCATCGCCCGCCGGGCCAGTCCAGGCAGCGCCAGCGCTGCGGCGAACGGCCGGCCGTGGTCGGCCAGCTCAGTGATCGTACGCCCGCGCTGGATGGTGCAGCCGAAGCGGCCCTCATAGGCTGCGATGCACCTGAACAGGTCCGGTGCCAGCCAGCGCACGGTGGCCCACTGGTCGGCCGACCCGAAGATGCAGGCCAGGCAGCTTAGCCGCCCGAAGCCGAGCCGGTAGGCCGGCGCCGGCAGCACGCCCCAGCGGCGCAGAGCTGCCCACACGTCGGCCGAGCGCCAGGCGTGCACGGGCCGCCAGTGATCCACCCACCGCGGCCGGCGCGAACCGTCCCGCGTGTCGGTGCGGTGCCGTTCGAAGGCGGCGTAGCCGGCCCGTGCCCGGCTTTCCTCCGCGCGCTCGCCGGTGACGACCAGGGTGCGGCTGTGCAGGAACCGGCCCTGGGCGCGGATCACCGCGTCCAGGACGTCTATCTTGAGCGCCGCCGAGCACCACCGGCCGCTGGTCACGGCGCCAACCTGGGGAAAGCGCAGCCGGGTCACGCGCTGCCCGGACCTGCCGCCGGCGCATCCGGGGGCGTGCCCGCTTGGCCCCTCGAAGCGCACCGGGCTGGCCGGCCGGTCCTCGCGCAGCAGCTCGCCCAGGAAGCCGCCGTCCCGCCAGGACAGGTGCAGGGCAGCCGGAACGCGGCGGCGACGGCGCGGCACCAGCCTTCGGTGCTGGACCAGTCCATGATGGCCGGGCCGCGCCCGTCCACCAGGTGATGGTGCAGCTCGATGCGGGACGGGTCGGCGCCGGCGTCCAGCACCGCCAGCATCGCGGCCATGCTGTTCTTGCCGCCGGAGGTGGCGACCAGGATGCGGTCGTAGCTGTCCAGGTTGGGCGTCGGGGCCAGGGCGCTCATGATACGCCCCCTGCCCCGGGTCTGCGCGGCAGCAGGGCCAGCAGCTTGCGCGCATCGGCCCAGCAGGGGTCGCCGCGGCCGCCCATCCTCCTCTCCCACCCGACCAGCCGGGCCAGCATGTGGCGCATGTCGCAGGCGGCTGCGAACAGGAGCGCGTTCTCCAGGTCCTGCTCGTCCAGCAGGCGCACGGCGGCGCCATCCGGCCTACGGTGGACCAGGTGGCCAGGAATGGCGCAAACAGTGCGCCCGTCCGGGCCGTCCCCGCGGTCCACGATCAGTAGTGGGCCGACGTCGCCGGGCAACGCCCCGGGACGGACGACCTCCCAGCCGGCGCTCATGCCGCCACCTCGGCCATGTCGGCGCCGTCCCCGTCGAGGTTGAGCACCTCCGCGCCGGCAGCGCGGTAGATGCCAGCGAGGTGCCGCAGCGGCGCCCAGGTGAACGGCGTCCAGGGCGGCGGGTCCGGCGCCCGCGCCACGGCCGCTATCGGGCTCTGCACGGCCAAGCGGAAGGCGACCGAAGGGTCGAGCATGCGGGTGTCGATCACGGGCAGGCCCGCGGCGAGGCAGGTCGCCTTGAACGGCCCGGTGTCGTATCCCCGCAAGGTGCCGTTGTCGCCGAGGTGGAGGGTGTAGCCGCGCTCGTACACGAACAGGCGCCCGCCCTCGTCTGCCAGCGCGCGCCGGATGTGGGCGTCGCCGCCGGGCCAGGCCGATGCGGCGGCCATCACCCGGCCTCCCCCGCGTCGGCCTGCGCCGGCGTGGCCGGCTCCTCGTCCAGGCCCTCTCCCCCGGCTTGCGGGTCGCCGGCGACCATGCGCGCATAGTCCGGGTGCAGCGCCAGCATCCAGTCTGCCGCCTTCTGCGCCAGGGCCGCCGCCCGGAATACCGCGCGTTTGTCCTCGCGCAACACGCCCAACCAGGACTGGATGTAGCTGGCGTGGTTCTCCATGTCGCAAGGCAGGCTCAGCACCGTGCCGACCATCAACGAGGTGAGTTCCGCAATCAGCTCCTCGAAGCTGTAAGCGCGGCTGCCGAACCGGCCGCTTAGGTCCCGGTTCAGTCGGCGTTCGTGCCCACCCGCATGGGCCTTATGCCGATATCGGCATAAGGCCCATAATGCCGACTTCCGGATTATGCCGCGCCAATGTGCTTGTGGCCGAACCGGCTTAGCTCATTGGCGCGGGCTGTCGGCATAATCAGAGGGCTTCGAGGAAGGCCAGCAGGTTGTCATCCGGTCGGTAACGGCCACGCGGAGCCGCTACTGGTGTTGTCCGGGCCATGGCTTTCTCCTTCAGCTGCATGTCGGCGTGGATGTACATCTGCGTCGTCTCGACCGACTCATGTCCAAGCCAGAGCGCGATCACCGTGCGGTCGACACCGTTTTGCAACAGCTGCATGGCCGCGCTGTGTCGAAGCACGTGGGGCGTGACGCGCTTTTTCTTCAGGGATGGAGATTGGATCGCAGCCGTTTCCACATGCTTGCGCACGATGCGTTCAACGGCATCGCGGCTGAATCGATCACCGCGAGTGCTGATGAACAAGGGGTCCTTCTCAGCCCCTCCGCGCTCGGCAAGCCAGTCGCGCAAAACCTTCAAGCTGTCCTTGCGGATCGGCGTCGCCCGTTCCTTGCGCCCCTTGCCCATACACCGGACGTGCGCGCCTGCCCCGAGCACTACGTCGCCACGAGACAGGTTGATCAACTCCGAGATGCGCAGACCGGTCTGCAATGCGAGCATCAGCAATGCACGATCACGACGGCCATGCCACGTCGACAGATCTGGCGCGGCGAGGACCGCCTCGATCTCAGTGCGCGTCAGGTAGTCGATGGCCCTTTTCTCATGGCGCTTTGAGGGCATGGCGAGCACGCGCTGGCTGTGATGCAACAGTTGCGGCTCGTTGACCGCCACATACTTGAAGAACGAGCGGATGGCCGCGAGGCGGGTATTTCGGCTCCGGGCAGTGTTGCCTCGCGTCGTCTCGATATCGGCCAGGAACGCACCGATGAGGTCCGCGTCGATATCCGACACTTCAAGTGCTGTCGGTTCCCGGCGGAGACGGCCGGTGGCATACTTCAACAGCAGGCGGAACGTGTCTCGGTAGCTTGCGATCGTATTTGGGCTCGCTTTCAGTTGCGTCCCAAGGCGTTCCGTGAAGAAGCGTTGCAGAACGGGCGCCAGTGAAAAGGTCTTCATGGCGTGCGTCCCTCCGCTAGAGATCGCTCCGCACGTTCTGAGGCCAACTGCAGCAGCTCCGGCACGGCCTCTATGTACCAGTAGGTGTTGTCCGGTTTGCTATGGCCAAGATAAGTGCTGAGCTTGATCATCTCGCGATCAGGATCAGCAGCGCTGCGATACCAGCCCATGATCGTCATGACCGCAAAGGTATGCCGGAGATCATGAATACGTGGGCCACGCCCATGCTTGCCGAAACGTTCCGTTTCGCGCAGACCAATGTCCTGAGAGACTTGGGCGAAGTTGTAACGCGCGAAGCAATCCGTTGGACGCTGGCCGTCGTCGATGCGGAAAAATGCGCCTGTCGCCGCCCCGAGAAGCCTTATTCGTTCAACCCGGTATGCTCGGAGTTTTGCAACGCTGCTTGGAGCAATCGGCACGAAGCGGACCTTGCGGTTCTTGCCGCGCCGAACGGTGATGACGCCTTCGCCAAGATCGATATCATCATCGTCGAGTCCCACGGCTTCGCTGATGCGCAAGCCGGTGACGGCAATCAGACCGAACAGCGTCGAGCAAGTCCAGCCTCGCAGGCCGTAGCGGGACGGCAACTTGGCAGCACGCGCCACGATCGTGAAGACTTCGGCGTCCGAGTAGATGTGCGGCCGCGATCGGCGCGGTCTGCCTGAAATCAGTCCGCATGGCGGCACTTCGGTTCGCGCGTCATATGCCTGCATCCAGCCAGCAAAACCGCGAACCATGCCAAGTCGCGTAGACCATGTGTTGTTATTCGCTGCGCCAAAAGCATCTTTCCAGCGCAGGAACAGGTCAACCGTGATATGATCCGCGTTCTCCTGATCAGCGAAAGTGGCAAAGCCGCGCAGCACCCGGCCTGAGAACGACAGGCCGTAGCCGAGGCTGCGGCGAACTGAGAGATATTCGTCGAGGCGTTGCGACAACACGGTCATGACCGCCCTCCCTCAACCGGCCAGTCGCGAGCGATCGAGCGCAGACCCTCGACGTCGTGCTTGGCGTAGATGGTCGTCGAGACGCGCGAGCGATGCCGCAGCACATCGCCGATCTCATCGAGCGAGGCCCCTTCGCGCAGCATGTCGGTCGCAAGGCTGTGCCGCAGCACATGGGAGCCGACATATTTCTGCGGCGGCTTAAGGCCGGTCCGGTCGAATGCGTCGCGCAACACGGAATTGAGGATCGTCGCATCGACGAAGGGGGAATAGGGCGCCTTGCTGGAAACAAACAGGATGCGAGACGGTCCATGGCGACCATTCCGAATGTAGTCGACAATGGCCTCACCGGCGTCTTCGGGCAGCGGCATGCGATCGTGCTGCCTGCCTTTGCCCCGGATCAGTATCGTGCCAGCACGCCAGTCGATGTCGTCGAGTTGGATCGCTATAATCTCCTGCGCGCGCAAGCCGAGGCGGGCGACGAGCAGCAGCATGGCGTAGTTTCGTCGGCCGACTGGATCATCTGACCTGACCGAACCAACCAGTTGCTCGACAGCCTCGGGATTGAGGTATCGGGGAAGGTGGTTTTGCGCAGGCTGGGCAACGCGTGGAATGGCGTTCACCAGATCGCGCTTCGTCTTGCCGCTCCAGAACAGGAACCGAAACAGGGCACGCAGATGCGAAGGCGATGTCTTGTCCCGACACGGTTTGTCGCCGTTCCGGATTTTGCACAGGAACGCGACGATGTCGTCCGGTGAAATGTCATCAAGGTTGCCGGGCGTCGCACCGAACCGAAACGTCATGAAGCGGGCCATGAAACGGTGGCAGTCGTAGATCGTGCTGTCGCTCAGGCCGCGCTGGTCACGGAGATAGGCGTCGTATTCCCGGTGCAAGAGTTCCAGCGTCGTTGGTATCCTCGGCGGCGGCTCCGGTAGACGCGCCAGTCCTGCCGCCACGAGATGTTTGATGAAGCGATCGAGGCAGAAACCCGTGTTCGTGCGGGCGGTCACCGTCGCAGTGTCGAGGACGGCGGCGCGAAGTTGCTCGATCCGCGAACCGTCGAGATCGTCCACACCGAGACCGCGCGCCCCGACGGCCACGCAGAAGCGTAAAGCCACCCTACCATAGCAACGAAGAGTGTAAGGCTTGTAACCCAGAGCACTGAGGTTTTCCACGAATCGCTGGCGATGGGGCTGCAGCCACCCTGCCGCACCTGCCGACGCTTCGGTCATCCCGTTTTGTGATGTCACAGTCGTTCCTTTCTGATGAGAGAACGGAACGGAGCTTCCCGTGCGAACGGCCAACGGAACACTGGCACCGACGCATGCCTGATAGAAAGTCCCGGAATATGCCGACTACATCAGGCCTGGTTCACCATCGGATGGGCAGTCTGACCGGCTTGGCGGCATAATCCGGAAGTCGGCATTATGGGCCTTATGCCGATATCGGCATAAGGCCCATGCCAGTGCTCACGAGCGCCGGCTGAACCGGGACCTCACCGGCCGGTTCGGCAGCCAAGGTTACAGTTTCGAAGAGCTGATTGCGGAGCTCACCTCGTGCATGGTCGGCACGGTGCTGGGCCTGCCCTGCGAGGTGGAGAACCACGCCAGCTACATCCAGTCCTGGCTGGGCGTGTTGAGGGAGGACAAACGCGCCGTCTTTCGGGCCGCCGCCGCGGCGCAGAAGGCCGCCGACTGGATGCTGGCGCTGCACCCAGACTACGCGCAGGCGGTGGCCGGCGTGGAGGCAGGCGCGGACGCGGGTGCTGGCGACGGCGGGGACGAGGGCGCGCCGGCTTCACCTGGGTCCACGACGGTGGAGGTGGCGTGATGCGGGTCGTATCCGGCTGGCTCCGAACCGACGCCGACGCCATCGGCAACGCGCTCGCGACCGAGGGCGGCCACCTGTTCGTGCATGACCGCGGCTACACCCTCCACCTGGAAGGCGGCGCGACCCTGGGCGGCTTCAGGATCAAGGCGTTCAAGGCCGCCTGCGTCGCGGCCGGGCTGCCCGTGATCGACACCCGCACGCTCGATCCGGTGACCGCGTTCCGCTTGGCCGCGCGCACCCCGATGGTCGCCATTGCCCGGCCCGCCAATCCCCCGCCCTGGACCGGAACCACGTGGGCACCGCTGCGCGACGCCGCCCGGCTGTTCCGCGCAGGGGGAGCTGAGGTGCTCAACCTCGACCTGGACGGCGCCGACGCACCCGAGGTAGCGGCGTGACCGCCCGGTTGGAGATCGTGCGCGCCGGGGCGCTGCCCGGCGACGACGGGCAGCTGCTCCTGGTGGACCGTGCGGACGGCCCGCACGGGCGCACCGTGTGCATCGTCCCTGGCAGGCTGGTGGCCAGCACCCGGGATGGCGATTGCGTGCGCCGGCTGGACCTCCAGGATCTGATGAATGCCCGGCTGTTCGCAGTGGCCCGAGAGCTGCGCGAGAGCCTGATCGGCCTACTGACCTGGGAAGCGAAGATGGGTGGCTGCGACGACCCGCGCTGGGCCGAAGCGCGGCGGCTTGTGGTCCAACTCTATCGCAGCCCCGATCCGGAGGGCGTATCATGAGCGGGCCGGCTCCCGCGCTGGAGCTGAGCGGCTACGACCGCATCGTGGTCGCCATGTCGGGCGGCAAGGACAGCGTGGCCGCCCTGCTGGCGCTGCTGGACGCCGGCGCCGACCCGGCCCGCGTCGAGCTGCACCACCACCTGGTGGACGGGCGCGGCCCGGCTTTCATGGACTGGCCCAGCACCGAGGACTGGTGCGGGGCGCTCGCCGCCGCGTTCCGGCTGCCCCTCTTCCTGTCCTGGCGCGAGGGCGGCTTCCACGGCGAGATGCTGCGAGAAGACCGGCCAGCCAGCCCGGTGCGCTTCGAGGTGCCGGGACGGCACGCCCTGGGCCGCGCCGGCGGCGGGTCCGGGCAGCGGGTGACCCGGCTGCGCTTTCCCCAGGTCGGCGCGGTGACGAGCGGCCGGTGGTGCTCGGCGATCCTCAAGATCGACGTCCTGGACGCGGTGATCCGCGCCCAGGACCGGTTCCTGCGCAGCCGCACCCTGGTCGTCACCGGCGAGCGCGCCGAGGAGAGCCGGGCGCGCGCCGGCTACGCCACCTTCGAGCGGCACCGCACCGACACGCGCGGCGGCCCGCGCCGGCCGCGGTGGGTGGACCATTGGCGGCCGGTGCATGGCTGGACGTCGGCCGACGTGTGGGCGGCGCTGCGCCGCCGCGGCGTCCTGCCGGCGCCGGCGTACCGGTTGGGCTTTGGACGGCTGAGCTGCCTGGCCTGTATCTTCGGGTCGGCCGACCAGTGGGCCACGGTGCGCTGGCTGGCGCCGGAGCTGTTCGCCCGCATCGCCGCCTACGAAGGCCGCTTCGGCTGCACGATCCAGCGCGGGCGCACCGTCGCGGGCATGGCCGACCGCGGCCGGCCGTTCGCCGCGGCGCTGGCACAGCCGGACCTGGCCCGGCGCGCGATGCAGCCGGGCTGGAGCGAGCCGGTGCTGGTGCGCCCGGACCTGTGGACCTTGCCGGCCGGCGCCACGGGCGACGCCACGGGGCCGACCTAGCCGCCGTCCAAGCCGGCGCCCGGCGCCGTTCGCGCCAACCCCCGCTACGCCTGGATCGGAACCAGGCCCCACACCAGAGGAGGCATCCGCCATGTCCAACCGCTTCGCCTGGCCCACGCCGGCCACGCTGGACCGCTACCGGTCCGAGCGCGACGCGCTGCTGCGTGCTGCCCGCATCACCTACGACGCGCACGGCGACGCCGGCGTGACCCTGGAGCTGCTGGGCCGGGCGCGCGAGCGCCAGCGCAAGGTGCTGTGGGCGCGCAAGGCCCTCGGCTTCGCCGCCACCCTGCCCGCCACCGGGCTGGGCGCCGCCGGGGGGCGGCCATGAGGACCCGGCGCGACATCGAGCAGCTCAAGGCGGGCTGGCTGCGCGATTCTCTCTGGGACCTGGAAGGGACCAGGGGCTTCGAGGCGCACCAGGACGAGCTGCGGCAGTTCCGGCTCACGACGGAGGCGCGCTGGCGGGCCGCGGCCGACGAGGGGGAGCGCGCCATCGACGCCGAGGCGGAGCGGATCGGCGTCCACGGCCTGCTGCGGCTGCTGCGGGAGGCCGAGGCGCGGCAGAGGCGGCACCGTGACGCAATCCTGCATCTGGCCGAGGGACGCGCGCACGACGCCTGGAGGGCGCTGTCCGGGTTCGGCGAGACATGAGGCGGGACAGGAACATGGAGGGGGTGAGGGCGGGGAGGGCTGCCGCAGCCCGTCCGCCCGGGGCAAGGGGTGGGTCCTCGCCATGCTCCCCGCCAAGCGGCGGCTGCGCGTGGCTCCGGTCCCGCGCCATCGCGCGCCCTTGCCCCGGCCGGACGGCTGCGGCGCGCAAGGAGGGGTCTCCGAGGTGGGGACAGGAACAGAGGAAATCCCGATGAAAGTGCTGATGACGATCCCGGCCGTGCCGAGCGCGCCGTTCGACAACACCGTTGCCGAGCAGGAAGGCTGGGGCGTGTTCTCTTGCGACCCGAGACCGGACGAGACCCAGGAACGACAGCTCCAGCGCATCGACTGCTCCGAGGACGGCGAGCCGCCGTTCGACAGCGACACGGCAGCTTGGCGGCACGTCGTCACCCGCGCCCGGGCCGGGTCCGCCCTGCACCGGGCCGCGCTCGCCGCCGTCGGCGACGTGGAGCGCGCGCTGATCGAGGCGGCCTGCGGCGCCTGGTAGCGCCGCCACCCCAGCCACTCTCCATAGGAGGACAGCCGCCATGTCCGGCAACACCGATTGGACCAGCGACACCATCGCCCGCCTGCGCGCCCTCTGGGACGAGGGGCGCAGCACCGCCGAGATCGGCCGGCGCATGGGCATCACCAAGAACGCCGTGGTCGGCAAGGCGCACCGCCTTGACCTGCCAGGGCGCGAAAGCCCGATACGCCGCGGGCTGGCAGGCCCACCCGCACCGCGGAAGCCCCGGCCATCCCGGGCAGTGCGCCCGACCCTGCCACCCCTGCCGTCAGCCCTGACCCGGCCGACACCGGCACCGGCACTGCCGCAGCCGCCGCCGCCGGCACCGGCACGTCGCCGCTACGGACCGCTCGGCCAGCCCTGCTGCTGGCCGTTGGGCGAGCCGGGCAGGCCCGGCTTCCGGTTCTGCGAGAGCAGTTCCGAGCAGGGGCGGCCCTACTGCGCCGAACACTCCAGTCTTGCCTACGTGCCCAGGGCCGAGCGCCACCCCGCCACCGTCTGACCCCCGCCGGCCCCGCGGCCGGCACCCCCGCACCGCACCCATCCGCGACCTGCCCCCGGCTGTCCCCCTGACAGCCGGGCGGCACGCGCTTGCCGAACAGGAACCTCCCCGATGACCAAGCCAACGCCTGCCGCCTCGCAGATGACGCTGTCCCTGTTCGACAGCACCGCCCTGTCCGGCGGCCTCACCCTGGACGGAGGCGGCGCCGGCGGCACCGGCCTGCGCTTTCGCGAGCCGGAGTTCGAGGACGAAGAGGCCGCATCCGCCCCGGAGCCGGAGCGCGTCCCGGCCCGCAACTGGCGCCTCGCCGGCGAGCGCGGCCTGGCCCGCGGCTGGAAGGCCCGCGCCGGTGACAACCTCGCGGCCATCCGTCTGGCGCGGGAGTTGACCCGCGAGGGCCGCCACGCCACGCCCGAGGAGCAGGCGGTGCTGGGCCGGTTCATCGGCTACGGCGCGTCCGACCTGGCCAACGGCCTGTTCCGCGGCGCGGGCGAGGCGTTCCGCGCCGGCTGGGAGGACCTGGGCGGCGCGCTGGAGCAGGAGGTGACGCCCGAGCAGCTCGCCGGGCTGCGCCGCGCGACCCAGTACGCTCACTTCACGCCGGAGTTCATCGTGCGCGCCATGTGGGCGGCGGTGGCCCGCATGGGCTTCGCCGGCGGCGGCGTGCTGGAGCCGGGCTGCGGCACCGGGCTGTTCCTGGCCACCATGCCCGACGCCCTGGTGGGCAAGGTCAGCGCGACCGCCATAGAGATGGACCCCTGCACCGCGGCCATCGCCACCCTGCTGCACCCCGACGCCTGGGTCAGGAACGAGGACTTCACCAAGGCGCGCATCGCCGAGACCTTCGACCTCGCCATCGGCAACCCGCCGTTCGCCGACCGCACCGTGAAAGCCCCCGATCCCGCCGGCAAGTTCGGCCTGACCCTGCACGACTACTTCATCGCGCGCAGCATCGAGCGGCTGAAGCCGGGCGGGTTGGCCGCGTTCGTCACCAGCCGCTTCACCATGGACAAGGCGGACACGTCCGCCCGCGAGCACATCGCGGGGATGGCCGACCTGGTGGGCGCGGTGCGCCTGCCGGCCGGCAGCATGAAGGAGGCCGCGGGCACGGAGGTCGTGGTGGACGTGCTGTTCTTTCAGCGCCGCCCGGCCGGCGCCGCACCGAGCGGCACGGTCTGGGACACGCTGGCCGAGGCGGTGCCGGCCGAGGACGGCGAGGCGGCGCTGCACGTCAACCGCTACTTCGCCGAGAATGCCGTGCAGGTCCTGGGTGCGCACGCCCGCACCAGCGGGCCGTTCGGCCCGACCTACACCTGCCGCGGCGAGGCCGGCGACGCGCTGGCCGCGGCGCTGGACGGGTGCATGGCAAACCTCCCATTGCCCCTGCACCCCCTGACGCCGAGCACCCCCGTGCAGCCGCGCACCGCCGCGCAGCGCCTGGTGGTTGGCACCGCCGCCGAGGGCGCCACGGTTAAGGAGGGCAGCTACTTGGTCCTGGACGGCAAGCTCGTGCAGGTGCTGGACGGCCAGCCGGTGCCGGTGCAGGTGCGCGCCGGCAAGGGCAGCGAGGGGGTCCCGGCCAAGCACGCGCGCATCCTGCACGCGCTGATCCCCGTCCGCGACTGGACCCGCACGGTGCTGCGCTTGCAGGAGGCGAACGAACCCTGGGGCGCGGCGCAGGTGCGGTTGCGCGTCGCCTACACGACGTTCAAGCGCAACTTCGGTCCGATCAACCTCACCAGCGTCAGCACCAGCACCGATCCCAAGACCGGCGAGGAGCGCGAGACCGTGCGCCGGCCGAACCTGCAGCCGTTCATGGACGACCCCGACTGCTGGCTGGTGTCGTCCATCGAGAGCTACGACGAGGACGCCGGCACCTCGAAGATGGGACCGATCTTCACCGAGCGCGTCATCCACCCGCCGGCCGACCGCCTGGTGGTCACCGCCGCCGACGCCCTGGCCGTCACCCTGCACGAGGTCGGCTGCGTGGACCTGAACCGCATGGCGGAGCTGCTGGGCCGCACGCGCGAGGAGGTCGTGGCCGAGCTGGGCGGGGCGGTGTTCCTCAACCCCGCCCTGAGCATGGGCGCGGTCGAGATGTGGGAGACGGCGGACGCCTACCTGTCCGGCCCCGTCCGCACCAAGCTGGCCGCCGCCGAGGCCGCGGCAGGGCTGGACCCGCGCTACCTGCCCAACGCGGAGGCGCTGCGCCGGGTGCAGCCCGAGGACCTGCGGCCGTCGGACATCACCGCGCGCCTGGGCGGGCCGTGGCTGCCGACCGGCGATATCGAGGCGTTCTCGGCGGAGGTGATCGGCGTCGCGACGCACGTCCGCCACACCGTCGAGGCTGCGGTCTGGTCCCTGGACCTGAGCCGGTTCGACGGCAGCGCCGCGGCCACGTCCGAGTGGGGCACCGCGCGCCGGCACGCCGGGCTGCTGCTGTCCGACGCGCTGAACAGCGCGTCGCCGCAGATCTGGGACACGAAGTGGGTGGACGGCAGCCCGGTCCGCGAGCTGAACGAGCGCGAGACGGAGGCGGCGAAGGAGAAGCTGGGGCGGATCAAGGAGGCGTTCGAGCGCTGGGTCTGGACCGACCCGGACCGCACCGACCGGCTGGCGCGCATCTACAACACGCGCTTCAACAACCTGGTGCCGCGCGCCTTCGACGGGTCGCACCTGCAGCTGCCCGGCGCCAGCTCGGCCATCCAGTTCCGGCCGCACCAGAAGCGCGGCGTGTGGCGCATCGTGTGCAGCGGCAACACCTACCTCGCGCACGCGGTCGGCGCCGGCAAGACCTTCGTCATGGCCGCGGCCGTGATGGAGCAGCGCCGACTGGGGTTGGTAGGGAAGCCGATGATGGTCGTGCCCGGCCATTGCCTCGCCCAGGCCAGCCGCGAGTTCCTGCTGCTGTATCCGAACGCCCGCATCCTGGTCGCCGACGAGCAGAACTTCGCCAAGGACAAGCGCGCCCGCTTCCTGGCCCGCGCTGCCACGGCAAGCTGGGACTGCATCATCATCACCCACTCGGCGTTCAAGTTCATCGCGGCGCCTGCCTGGTTCGAGCAGGGCATGGTTGCCGACGAGGTGCGCGCCTACGAGGACCTGCTGGGCCGCGTGGACGGCGGCGACCGCTTCACCATCAAGCGCATCGAGCACGCCAAGGAGCTGCTGGAGGCCAAGCTGGAGGCGCTGGCGACCGCCAAGGACGACATGCTGACCATCGCCGAGATCGGGGTGGACCAGATCATCGTCGATGAGGCGCAGGCGATGCGGAAGCTGGCGTTCGCGACCAACATGAGCAGCCTCAAGGGCGTGGACCCCGACGGCTCGGGGCGCGCCTGGGACCTGTTCGTGAAGTCGCGCTTCGTGGCGCAGGCGCAGCCCATGCGGAACCTGGTGCTGGCCTCGGGCACGCCGATCACCAACACCATGGGCGAGATGTTCAGCCTGCAGCGCTTCATGCAGCCGCACGCCCTGGTGGAGCGCGGCATCCACCAGTTCGACGCATGGGCGTCCTTGTTCGGCGACAGCCGCACCGAGCTGGAGCTGCAGCCGTCCGGCCGCTACAAGCCGGTGACGCGCTTCGCCGAGTTCGTGAACGTGCCCGAGCTGATCGCCATGTTCCGGCAGGTCGCCGACGTGGTGCTGAAGGACGACCTGCGGGCCTACCTCCGCCTGCCCAAGCTGCGCACCGGCAAGCGCCAGGTGATCACCACCCCGGCGAGCCCGGCCTTCAAGGCATACCAGCGGGTGCTGGAGCACCGCATCCGGCTGATCGAGGAGCGGGACGGCCCGGCCGAGAAGGGCGACGACATCCTGCTGTCCGTCATTACCGACGGCCGCCACGCCGCCATTGACCTGCGCTTCGTGCTGGGCCAGGAGCGCGACTACGACACCGCGAAGCTGCGCGGGCTGATGGCCGAGGCGGAACGGCTGTGGGCCGAGGCGCCGGCCAACGACAACAGCAGCAAGCTGAACCTGCTGATCGCCAACGCGCACCGCATCTGGGTGGAGACGTCCGGCAACCGCTACGTGCAGCCGGACGGCACGCCCCATCCGCTGCCAGGCGCGGTGCAAATGATCTTCTCCGACCTCGGCACCCTCAGCGTCGAGGCCAGGCGCGGCTTCTCGGCCTACCGCTGGATCAAGCAGGAGCTGGTGCGGCTCGGCGTGCCCGAAGGCGAGATCGCCTTCATGCAGGACTACCACAAGTCGGCGGACAAGCAGCGACTGTTCGCGGACCTGCGCAGCGGCAAGAAGCGCTTCGTTATCGGTTCCACCGAGACCATGGGCACCGGGGTCAACGCGCAGGTCCGCTTGATCGCCGAGCATCACCTCGACGTGCCCTGGCTGCCCAGCGACATCGAGCAGCGCGAGGGCCGTATCGAACGCCAAGGCAACCAGAACGAGTGGATCGAAATCTACGCCTACGCGACGCTCGGCAGCGTGGACGCCACCTCCTGGCAGCTGCTGGAGCGCAAGGCGCGCTTCATCGCGGCGGCGCTCGCCGGCGACTGCTCGATCCGCCGGCTGGAGGACGTGGGCGCGCAGGCCAACCAGTTCGCCATGGCCAAGGCGCTGGCGTCGGGCGACCCGCGCCTGATGCAGAAGGCCGGGCTGGAAGCGGAGATCGCCCGGCTGCGCCGGCTGCGGGCGGCGCACATCGACGACCAGCACGCCGTGCGTCGGAACATTGCGGACGCCCGCGCGCAGATCGCCGCGTCCACCGCCCGCATCGGGCAGATCGAGGCGGACCTGGCCCTGCGCACGCCGACGCGCGGCGACCTGTTCACGATGGAGGTCGGCGGCAGGGCCGTCACCGAGCGCAAGGTAGCCGGCACGTCGCTGCTGTCGCGCATCCGGGTGCTGGGGCTGGCCAAGGAGCAGGGGGCCTGGACCCTGGCGCGGATCGGCGGCTTCGAGGTCAAGGCCGCCGGCAGCGCCTGGGGGGCACGGCCGGCCACTAAGGACCGGGGCTTCGCCATGCGCGGCCGGGACGGCTACCACCAGGATGTCTGGCTGGAGCGCACGGGCTACGAGCAGATGCTGGACATCGAGGACGCCCTGACCGCCCTGGGGCTGGTGTCGCGGCTGGAATACGCGCTGGAGCGCTTCGAGGTGAACCTGGCCGAGCACCGGCGCAAGGTGGAGGAGGCGGCGGACCGCATCCCGGCCTACGAGGGGCGGCTGGGCCAGGCGTTCGCCTACGAGGCGGAACTGGACGGCAAGGAATCCGAACTCGCCGGCATCGAGGAGAGCCTGGCGGCCGGCGCGCACCAGGAGGCGGATGCCGCATAGGCTCCCTTGCAGCCCGGCACGGGGCGGCTGCCGCGCCGACGCCGCCAACTCCTGGTGTGACACCGGAGCCGTCGCCAGCATCGGCCGCGCCGAAAGGGGACCGGGAGCCCAGCCCAGGGTTCTAACCAGCCTTCGCTGAAGCTGGTCGCGCCCAGTCATCCGCGGGTCAATACCGACCCGTTCTTTCCACTTGGCGGTCCACCTGAAGGACGAAGCGTACGGGAAGCCCGAGGGGATGTGCGCCTGCGAGGGCAAGGCGGCAAAGAGCGGATGAACAGAGGGGATCGCTCCCGCATGCCCGTCCCGCGCCGCAAGGGTTCGGCCGCAAGCGGCCCGCGCTGCGCGCGCCCTTGCCCCGCGTGCCGGGATGCGGGGTGCGGGTGGGGTCAAGCCCAGGATGAAGGGGCGGGACAGGAACCCAGGAGAGCACGATGGTAGAACTTCGCACGGTCGATCCGCGCACGCTGATCGACAACCCCGACAACCCCCGCCGCAAGGCGCCGGCCGACGAGGCGGACCGGCAGATGGAGGCAACCGCGCGCGCGGTGGGCATCCTGCAGCCGCCCGTCACGCGCGAGGTGCCGAAGGGCCTGATGACGCAGTATGGCCACCGCCGGGTGCGCGGCGCCATCGCTGCCGGCCTAACGGTGATCCAGGTGCTGGTGCTCGGCGCCGACGACGACGTGGAGGACGACCGCCTGCGCGCCCTGATCGAGAACGTTGCGCGCAAAGCGATGTCGCCGGTGGACCAGTGGCGCGCCATCGAGAAGCTCGTGTCGGAACGCTGGACCGAGGAGGCGATCTCGACCGCGCTGACGCTGCCCGTCCGCACCATACGCAAGCTGCGGCTGCTGGCCAACCTGCACCCGCCCATGCTGGACCGCATGCACCAGGGCGATATGCCCGGCGAGGGCCACCTGCGGAACATCGCATCGGCGACCCAGGAGGAACAGGCCGCAGCCTGGAAGCGGTGCAAGCCCAAGAAGGCCGAGAGGGCCGACTGGGGCGGGATCGCCAGCCAGCTGGCCCGCCGGCGCATGAAGGCGTCCGATGCGGCCTTCAGCCAGGACTTCGCCGACGCCTACGGGGTCACCTACGAAGAGGACCTGTTCGCCCCGGCTGGGGAGGACAGCCGCACCACGACCAACGTGGACGGCTTCCTGGCGGCGCAGCAAGCCTGGATCGAGGACCACCTGCCGGAGAACGGCGTCGTGCTGCGGCCCGACGGCTACAACGGCCCGAAGCTGCCGCCAGGCGCGCAGCGCTACTACGGGCCACGCGGCGCCGGCCACGAGAAGGTCGGCTTCTGCCTGGACGAGGGCACCGGCCCTATCGAGGAGGTCAGGTTCACCGTCGCGGCGCCCATCGCGCGCGAGGATGGCGCCAGCAGCGCCCCGGAAGGGACCGCGAAGCCGCGGGCCGACGTCACCCAGAAGGGCGTGGCCATGATCGGCGACATGCGGACCGACGCCCTGCACGCGGCGTTGCGGGACGAGCCGATCGACGACGCCGGGCTGATCGCCCTGCTGGTGCTGGCGCTGGCCGGCAACAACGTCGAGGTCAAAACCGGCGCCGGTGACGGCGACCGAGCTTACGGCGCCCGCGCCCGCATCGCCCAGCCGCTGATCGAGGGGGGCGCGACCACGTCCGATCCCGCCGTGCTGCGCTCCGTCGCACGCGCGATGCTGGAGCACACCCTGTCCTGCCGGGAGAACTGGAGCAAGAGCGGCATGGTGGCGCGCATCGCCGGCGACGCCATCGGCGCGGACGCCCACCTGCCCAGCATGGCCACGCAGGAGTTCTTCACCTGCCTGTCCAAGAAGGCAATGGAGCGGGTCGCTCTCAGCCTCAACGTGCCCGTGCAGCCCACGGGCAAGGCGACGCGGCGTGACGTGATCTCCAAGGTCAATGGAAAGCGCTGGATCTACCCGGCCGCAGCCTTCGCGCTCGTCGCCGAGGAACGCGACGCGGACGGCGTGGACGAAGAACGCCCGGACGATGGCCTGCTCGCCACTGGGGACGGGAGCGAGGAAGAAGTCGGGAATGACGGCGCCGGTCCGGAACTGGAAGACGACGGGACCGATCCAGTCCTGCCGCCGCCGGCGTGCCTCGTCCAGCCCGGCCCGGAAGCCCGGGCCGCAGCCTGATCCACCGCGCCCGCACGCCGGCACCCTGTTGGCGGCGGGCGCCCCTGCCTGGAGGATGCAACCATGACCTACCATGCCCCGGGCGCCGGCACGCAGCCGGTCCCATCTGGCGCCCTCAGCCGCCCGGATGCGCCGCATCCGGGCGTCCATCTCGACCCCGCCCTGCTGCGCCTCGGCCTGGCGCTGCGGCGCGACGCCTTGGCCGGCCTCGAAGCGGACCTGGTGGAGGCGTGCGAGGCCGCCGCCGGCCTTGGCGACTGCCACCGCACGTCGGACCCGTCCGACCGCACCCGCTGGGACCGCTCGGCCTGGGGCCGCTACCTCCAGGCCGCCGTGCGGCTGGAAGGCAGTTACGGGCCGCGCATTCGCCGCCTGCGCGACGACGTTGCCCGGCTGGAGCGCTTGCTGGACCTGGCCACCGCCCGGTGACGCCGGCCGGCACCACAGTGTCTGGGCAGCAGCCCACCGCCTGACCACCTGCCGCCCGGTCCCAGGCCGGGCGGCACCCTCACCCCCTACCAGCCCACCGTCCGGCCGACGCGCGCACATCGGGTGCGCGCGTGCGGCCGTGCGTCCATCCGCGAGGAACACCATGACCGTCTCCGTCACACTGTCCAC
>JAABUW010001514.1_pt1 | contig 38390 bp, 35 predicted proteins | sample 5560081 | NCBI WGS metagenome assembly JAABUW01 (sample SAMN10711882, study PRJNA513363) | rock metagenome | isolation source: Antarctica rocks | place: Antarctica: Victoria Land, Knobhead sud | reverse complement strand
GAGTTCTTTGATCCTGCGAGTGACCAAATCTTCAGCAGGTCCAGGCTGGATTTCTGGTTCTGTTCCGTCAGCCACTTTCTGGAGAGCTTCGTGGAGGGTGTCTTGGTTCTTTTCGATTGACGCATCCCTAGCCTCTAGAGCACCGCTATGCTCGGATAATCGAGATCTTCTCTTCCTATGTATGGAGCTCATGCGAAGGCTGTGGCGCTTGGAGGACTCTCTCGTAGGTATATAGTCTTGGTTTACTATATTGTGTAGGGCTTTGATATCAGTTTGGCCACCAGAAATGTCTTCTGCATTCCCATAAAGTCTTCTCGGACTATCGGCAGACTGCGCGGAAGATGCACGATTGGGCACATCGGGGGTTTCCATCACCACACTTCCACGAGCTGCTCTTTTCGAAACTGCTAATTGATCCAGTGGAGATGACTGTGGGGGCGTGCCATCCTCAACGACAAGTCTCTCAGGATTCCGCTCTCGTCCGCGTTTGGCCTTGTGGACAACCTTCTCATCGTTGGAGCGCAAGGAATCCCTTGAGCTCTTGAAGCCAAGGCTTTTTAGACTTCTCATACTCCTGACACTCTTAACACTCCTGGGCGCATCGCTCCCTGTGGAATTGATGCTCGTAGTAGATAGCCAAGGCTTTGGCTCAATACTGACATTTCCAAAGCTGTATATTTCACCCAAATCATAGGAATCCTCCGGTTCCCTGATAACAAACGGGGAAGACTTGTCCCGGGGACTGCGTTTCGGGGAGGATGTTCCTATCGGCGCATAGTCAGGGTGAAGAAGATAGCTAGCGTCCACTCCCTGGGGTCTTTTGCGTGCACTCTTATCTATACTGGGCCTCAGTCTGGACGATGACGACGAATTAGGTATATTGCTAACGGTAGGTTCAGCGATCATAGGATATTCGGTTTGCCATGGGTGCGGCGATACAGGTGTCGATTGGGAAACAGCTATATTGGGTAAGGAGTCGAAATGTTGTTTTACCGGCGAAGAGATGGCGGAGAGAGTCTCTATCAAGGACGATATCACCTCCGTGGACGCAGGCTTCACATGGACACGGTTTGAGTCTTGTCGTCTTTCATTGCGATGAAAGGCAGTAGCCGGTAAAGAGAGTCGGCGGCCCTCTCCTTTAGATGGGCTTGAAGAGGTCCTGGCCGAGGTTCTGTCTGGAATGACGGGGCCATCGGATGTATCAAACATGGCGAATTGCCCGGTGGTCAAGAGCCTAGGTACGGAGGGGCGGCACGTCAGCGCATGGTCTCATGCAAGAGCGGCCTGTTGGTCAAGATGTGGGATATTGGGCCGGGAAAAGCGAAGTGGTTTCATCTGGCGACCACTGCTGTATGTAAGGTCCAAGATGGCCAGGTCTTTCCCGGCTTTGCTGCCTCTCAATGGAGAATGGCTGTAGAGACTTTCATGCACAGGCCAGCACGATCTTCTGAAATCTTCACTTGATGGGGGTTTGAGGTGGGCATCGCGCATGGGAGTTCAGAGTGGGTCCATGGGGCAACACAGCGCCAAAGACGGCCTATTGCCGTCATTAGAACGCGCATCAGAGACAAGCCGGCACCAAGGGCGCCATTATTGTCCTTGAAGAACACCATCTGTATGCTTGGAGAGTCTCGTGGACATCTGTTTGAATCTACGTCTGCTACCCCAACAAGGAAGCCGCTCCGGAACTCCAAGGACGGCTTGTTGCAGGGATGGAGCCTTAGGAGATGGGCAACTACTGCGCATCAAGGCATACGGAGTACACTGCAGCCTTTTATACGATTGTGTACCCCTATGGACGGAGGCCTCAACCATGCCTTGAAAGCATGCATCTTACAGCTAATTGGGCAGGCTTAGCATCAGAACTTGGTAGCAGCCATGGTGGTGGGGTCTCCCAGCTGTCAACATCTCAACAATGCAGAAGAAAACGCACACATTGCTGCGCGTGATGCCAGCTAACTCGGCCTGCTCTGTACAAACGATGAGCCTACCACATGGCTCAAGCGTGCCACCGTTCCTCTCCCGAAAGCAGTGGCTGGGAACACTGCTGCTGGCTTGTGATTCGCCAATCTTCACTGGACAGCCAGAACTGCCTTAGTCCTCTAGGCAAGCAGGGGTAGTTCCAGTCAAGCGGCTGGGCCTCATCATTTCGCATCCAGCTTTTTACTTGTAAGCCCTATGTTCCTCCACTTTGCTATGTATAACTGTACATACCGCAGACATGAGCGCAATTCTGAACCTCCTTCCCTTCACGCGCGAGCCATCCATGCTGGAGAAAGCATGGATGGCCCTCCGCTATCCTCTCGATCTCCTCCTTAGCCCAGTCAAAGCTGTCGTCTCTATCCCGGCCCTATCTTTTCTTGTCATACCTGCTTTCTCCTCTTATGGCACTTCCATCAACCTACTGTTCTTCTACATGACATGGGCCATATTGATCCGCTCCAATGATCCCATTCAGGTTGAGCTTTTCGGGACGTTGGGGATACGGCTGCTCTTCTATGTACTCCCGTCGCTGGGTTTCCTGGCTTTCGACAGCGCGTCGCCCCAACTGGCTTTGAGAATCAAAGAGCATGGCGAGGTTGCATTGCCAATGTGTGAGGAGCGAGGCGGTAGGAAGGGTCGATGGTGGAAGATCGCGCTCGTCGGCGTTGGGAATGTCCTGCTCGGCGTAGCTATCCAGATCGGACTCGAGCTCCTCTGCACCCAGGTTTTTCGCATCCGCAGCCTTCTTAAGATCTCGACGAGCGTGCCTTTTCCATGGAGCATTGCCAAGGATCTCGCCCTCGGCCTTTTGCTGCGTGAATTCCTGACTTACGGAATCCACAGATACGCTCTACACACAAATGCTTCACCCCTTACGGAATTGCACGGGTCGTGGCAGCACAGTTTACGAGCGCCGTTTTCGCTTGTTGCGCATTACGACCACCCCATCCCGTACCTCTTACATGTATTTTTGCCAATGTACCTTCCTGCAATCCTCTTCAGGTTTCACCTTCTGACCTACCAAATCTATCTCATACTTATCTCTCTAGAGGAGACCTTTGCCTACAGTGGTTATAACGCGCTGCCGAGTGCCTTCATACTGGGAGGTATCGCGAGGAGGCAAGAGAAGCATCTGATGGGTGACGGCGATGGCAACTTCAGTTGCTTTGGGTTGGCCGATGCTCTCATGGGAACTAGCCTTGGCACAGATCCTGCGGACGACGTTGGAGATGAAACGGAGAAAAGAAAAGCTGGGAAGAACGCAAAAGGCCGAGCCCGAGCTGTTGGCAAGAAAGCACAGAAGAAAGCGCCCAGGAGGATTCGCGATGAAGAGTCGGACGAGGACCATCAAGATGCCGTTGAAGAGAGTGACGAGGAGGACGAGCAACCCAAGAGGAAGAAGGGCAGCCCAAGAAAGAACCCCAAGAGAAGTGGGGACGACGATGAGGAGGACGCGACTGGAGGGGAAGTCGAGGAAAGACCGCAGAGAAAGTCAAGTAGGCCACGCAAGAAGAGAAGCAACGAGGGGGACGAGGGGGAAAAGCCAAAACCGAAAGCCAAAGGGCTTATGAGGAAAGGGAGTCAAAAAGACAAAGATGGCAATAGACCTAGGAGACGGAGCGAGGAAGACGACTGAATGAATATCGCAGTGTATATACGTATGCTTTTCGGCCATGTGGCGGCGTTTTGGGTATGGATAGCTGCTTCTTTGGCTGAGGAGGCCGCTATGTTGACGTTTATCTATGTCCCAGGGACACGTTGGATTCCTCTGGTGCAGCCGCTAGAGATTTATGAAGCACGGTATCAAATTGTTAATCATGTTCCAATGTAAATGACGATCCAATGAAGACTGAAAGCTTCGTGATCATGCTTCTCCAGAATGTTGAAAGATAAAATCAGAGAAATTCACTTAAGTTGCGTCTACATTTGTAGGTTTACAACACCTTTTTGCACACAATCTTCGTATATTACCCTTCCTGATGTTCGACAAAACACTCGTATGACTGGTTTGGGTCGGTTCCATTGATTGTTTGAGCTTGATACAGAAGCGCACAGGCGATCAGCGTCGTCATGGCTGCTCTATGTCTTCGACAAGGCCATAAACCCCAGTGCTTGACAACCCATCTTCGTTTCCCCAGTGGATCCTTATTCCTCCATCACCGCTTTACCACTGCATCTCGTGTGGCCTATCACCCTTACGTAGACTGAATGTGCTACCGAGATATTCTATGAGATGTGGCTCTTTCTTGATGGTCGCCAATAGCGCTTTGTCAACGGCTTTCTGGTCACTGGCGCGGGCAGACGTAACCTTCTTCTTCTATATCATCCCCAAGTCAGCTCCGATCTATTGTCCGGATAGCTCTCTGCTGGAAGAGGTAGATTATACTGACCTCAGGCTTCTCGCCCTGCTTAAAGAATTGCTCCTCCCCATGCTTCTGTGTTGGCTTATCCCTTGTGAAATATCCTTCTTCTGCGATCTTCTCCACCACCTTATCATCTATCCCTTTCAGCTCCACCTTCATACTCGTAGCGATGACATATCTCGCATTAACTCGTCGTAATGGTACGCCATTGACTTTGAAAGGGCCGGTGACTAGGATCACCCCTTGGGGGAGGTGCTTGAGAAGTATGACGCGCTTGCCGCGGAAACGGCCAGCTAGGAGGATGAGAACGCTGCCAGGCTGGAGTGTGGGACGGGGACGGGCGGGGTGAATCGACTTGCGGACCTGCCGAAGGATTGAATTAATAGATACTCTTGGATTGCAAGCTTGAACGTTGTGGCTTTAGAGAGCAAGCTGTCGCCATAGATTTGGGCAGAATAGCCACGATAAGCCTCTAGCAGCACTGCCTAATCACAAGAAATGCATGGCGTAGAATTTCCAGGCGGAGAGAATCCAAGTGTAATCGACCTTCACATACCTTTTTCGGCTTGGCTTCATCCTCTGCTGGATAGAACTTCTTGGCCTTTTGTGTGTGGTGTGGGACCTTGCGCTCGGCCTTGCCGAACTTCTTCGTCTTGTGTTCCACCTCCGCCTTGCTGGATTCTTGCTTCGGCGCCATGGCGGGTGGATGGTGAAGAAAGATGATTGACAGGGAGGAGCAGCCGTCAAGGGAATGTTGCGAGTTTGTGGATTACAAGCGAAATCGAGTGCGGCAGACTAAACCTCATTTGGACGCGAATGCGCCTCTTGGCACTTGTTGTTTGACATCGAACTTCGCCTTCATGTCGGCCAAATACAACAAGTTCCTCTTATCTTAGCTACGATGTCCATATCACCGCTTATAACCTTTAAGGCTGGTGTCTGTGAACTTGATGTGAGTCTGATCCTTTTTCACCAACTTGAGATGGGCCCCAAGATCCTACTTACTAGGACTGGAGTTACCAGTACTATCGCAGTATCACTAACAACCGTTATAGACCAGTCAATTTCCTCATCAAGTCATCCCGCAACCAACACCAGGCTACCTTTACCTTTACGAAGAAGATGAACTTATAAATTTTTGCTGGAGGCCTCGTTCAGCCCCAATGGGCGAGCCCGAATTAAAACTTGTGATGATCCCTACCGATGGCCAATTCATGCCATACAATCACAAGAAATATGATCCCACTAAAAAGTCATACACCAACGGCAGAATTTTCGTCCTCAAATTCCAGTCCAGCACACAACGGCACCTGTTCTGGCTCCAGTCGAAAAGTCAAGATCCCAACGGAGATCCGGCATACTTTAGCCAGCGCGATTTGAAGATTGGGTGGATGGTTGATCGGATCCTTCAAGGAGAAGAAGTCAACGTACGGCAGGAGGTTGCCGAGATAGGGAACGATGAAGGAGGTGAAGGAGGAGATGAGACCATGGAAGATGCAGCACCAGAAGGCCATGGCGATATACAAGGAAATATTGGGAACGGCGATCCGTTCATGGGAAATCCGGAAAACGAAGGAGAGGAATCTAGGGAGGGCGGCGCAGATGGCGGAAGAGCGTAGGTAGCTAGGTTCCATCTTCACGAAGGTTCTACGAGATACGGTGTGAAGGCTCATGACTGCTCCCGGCTACACATGCGGGCGAAAACCCAGAGCTTTTTGCTCTGTGTCTGCCTTCAATACCGTATGTCCAGAGGAATATATAGCTGAAGCTTTCTCTGAATTGCTGGTACAGAATCAAATGATCTAGATTCGACAGGCATGAGCACAGCTAACACTTGGTATCAGTGCAGGCGGGCTATCTGATGATGCAGCCAAAGTGGTGCAAAATCTTTTGCGCTCCATGCAAGGGAACCAAGCCTTGACCAATCAGACACAACAATCACAAGGCAGAGTCTTCACTACTCTCCCGGATCTTCTTCCATCATCGACAACGATTCCGGTCATTGACTCCGCAGACGCATCTTTCATCGACAACCTCCTCACCCACATTCCGCCCATCCTTCTGCTCCTCAGCCAAGAAGCCAATGATTTATCCTCGGTGGACCCAAATTCGGACTCCGCAAAAGCAGCTATCGAGGCTTTAAGTCTGGATCAGAAGAAGCAAGTTCTGCGAAAGGTGCTTCGATCACCTCAATTTTCCCAGAGTTTGGCCAGTCTTACTGCGGCGTTGCGGGATGGCGGTTTGCCCACGATCAGCGAGGCGTTGAAGATTCCAGTCAAAGACGGAGGATACATAAAGCAAGGCGGCGGTGTGCCTCTGGGAAATGGTGATGCGGTGGAAGCATTCGTGAATGGCGTTAGAGAGTATGCGGAGAAAGAGATTGGGGCAGATGAAGGACAAATGGAAATTGAGTGAAAAGGCAATTGCCACTGCGAAACCTATATTTAGTACTGGCTGGAGCATTTAAAGCATAGCGAGGATGGATAGAGGGTAAGCTCCATAAAAACCAACTCAGTAATGGATCTACTACAGCTAGCAAGAATTATCGTTCTTTGCAAATGCTAGTGACCCTATACGGACTAGCGTTCGTTGACTCTGAGCTTGAATATCAGATCCTCGCTTTGCGCGAAATATAGTCGATAGTACAGACAATTTAATTGATCCAAAGCTTTCTCGGGTAGTCTGGGCGATCGGTAGTGATAGTCATCTCTTGGAGATAACCCATCAAGTGGGGCGTTGAGCTCTCAGAGCAGCGACAACGAATTGACCTTCGGTGATCGTCCTTCACAGGCCATGTTTCTGAACAAGCATCTTAGCCGCGACCATGACACCTCAGGCGTTTATGAGTAGCTACGCTCCTCGCCTACGAACTTATGGAAATTCCCTTCTTACTCCCGTTATACCCCAAACTACCGTCCAAACCGCGCCCTTGTCACGAACGACGAAGCGTGGCACCATCGCGATCAATTACGCCGAGAACGAATATGACGATGATGATATATTCGAGGACAGCGAGGGACCGAGGCGGCATACTGGTCTTCGAAGTAGGAGAGAAGATCCCAATCAATCGAACAAAGAAGGAGTTGCGCACAAGTTAGGGAAAGAGATACACGCACCTGTCGAGGTTCAGGGTATATGGAGAGATTGGATGGGGAAGCTCAGATCCGTGAAGTACCACACATGACTATGTGGTGTATGGCTGAACATGTGGACTAATTACTCTCTTACAGAACCGATAAGCAGTTGCATGCGCCCATTGCACTTCCTCTGACCCTAATACCTATTCGCGTCGACCTCGATATACCTTCATACACACCTCATCCTGCCCTTCCCCTTCCACCAGGATGGCAAACATCAGACATCAATCCGAATCTTCCATGCTACCGCGCTCCCGAACCAGTACCAGCTTATCGCCTGAAGGACATCTTCCTGTGGAACCTGCACGAAACGTTGATAACGCCAGATCAGTTTGCAACACATCTCATCCACGATTTGGACCTTCCTAACCCGGCAGCATTGACCGCGCAAGTGAGCAAGCAAATTAGGGAGCAACTCGAAGAATACGCAGGGGTGGCATTACACCCCTTATTTCACGCCACCGACACCGGTGCCAGCAACGGGACCGGAGTCAAAGCAATCCAACCCGCCCGCTCAAGGGATCAATCGTCCACACCGGCTCTGGCAGGCCCCAGCACGCCACAATGTCATGGCTCAAATGGCATGAATGGCCATGCGTCCCCCTCTAAAGCTCCAACAAACGAAGTGACAGCGACTGCCTCTCCCGATCCCGCGACCACACCAAAACTTGAGAACGACCCGGATGATACCTACCGCTGCATCGTCAATCTCAACATAAACCTCCAAAACAAGCTCTACCAAGATAAATTCGAGTGGTCCCTGCTCCATCCCGTGGGTGTTGCCGAGCAATTTGCGAAACAAACGTGCGCCGATATGGGCCTATCTGGTGAATGGGTGCCTGCAATGGCACACGCAATCTACGAAGCTGTTCTGCGGCTAAAGAAGGATGCTTGCGAAAGTGGCGGTTTAGTTGGAGGCCTCAACGGCTACGGCGCCGACATTGACAACATGGCCGTTAGTGGCGAGGCAGGCTGGCGGTATGACGATGAGCACCTAGCACAAGAATGGGAACCTAAACTTGAGCGGCTGTCTAAAGAAGATATGGAAAAGCGAGAAGGTGATCGAGAACGACAACTCCGGCGAATGCGAAGGGAGACTGCACGATTTTCGAGTACGACCAACATGGCGGGGGGAATGCCGATACAGCAAGTTGGCTATGCTGATCAAGGAGACGAGACACCTGCTATGGGTAGAGGTGAGCGGAGCAAAAAGAAGAGGCGGTTCAGGAGTCTCAGTCCGGTGGCGAGAGCATCACCGGATGTGGGGAATGCAGGCTATGGGGGTGGAGGCGCCGGAAGCCTCAACGACTGGGAGAGGCAATCGTGGAGATGTTCGCATTGTGAGGTGTGGGGATCTGCCGTGTGGGGCGTTAGAGACGGGCCAAACGGTCCTAGAGTACGTTTGTTCCAGTCACCGCGCTTGATCACTCTAATGCGGTGGCAGTCATTATGCAGCAATTGCGGCCTTGCGTTCGAGCGCGACAAGCGGCTCCCTCCATGGGCGAAGAATTTACACCATGCCGATATACCTGTTGGACGGTGAAGCAGTGCGGCGCATGATCGGATTCATCTTGCATTATGTATGACAAGTGTCCATTGGAAGGTCGACGGACTGACAGCAATTCTAGCCTCGAGAATCATCAGACTCAAACTGATGACCCTTCATACACCTATGTCAGTTCTGATCATGTTTTCTTTATTGGTGGGAGTCGGCATGGTCAAGGTGGATATTGGGATTTGGCAAAGTCGATAACATTGCATGGCGTAGAAGAAAGGCGATAGACTCAACATGGCAGACGTGAGCAGTTACCGTTTTATATGTACGATAGCTAGAGCATTTGCACGACGAACGCAAGGAAAAGCGTCAATGGAAGGCAACATCATGTCAGTGTGTGGTTTTTATGTCTTCTGTCTACTCTGTCATCCACGCCTCCAATCCCCAGACTCAGCTCCAATGGCTTCCTACGACTTTTCTTCAAGTTTCACTTTCTTCTCCGCGCTTTCATAACTCTCGATTGGTTCTTCAGCTCGCCGCTTCCTCCCCATTCCCGACCCTTCAATGGTACATCCACTCTCGGCATCATTCTTTGCCGAAGCCTGTGCACCCTTTGCCCCGCCCCCAACGACGATCGCATTCTTACTGCCCATCAAATTGACGCCTGCATTCACAGTCACATTGACCCCTACACCCCCCTTTGGGACACTGGCAAGTGCCACACGCATCATCTCGTTAATTCTATCGCCTTGTTCCGTTGGTAAAGGAGACGAGAGGTAGACGTTGTTGCAGTGGCCCATGACGCGTGTGGAGGCGTCGATGGTGATGTTGTGGGTGTGCATTTGCTGTGGTTGAGGACGCGATTGCGGAGAGGGCCTGGTAGTGGTGGGTTTGGGAATCGCGGGATGAGTGCTCGGTCTGTGCGTGCTATTCGAAGTGGGGGTGGTGTCTAGCAACGCTTGTAGGAGAGCGCGAGCTTGGGTTGCTGTGAGGGTTGGTTGGGCGGTTGAATTAGAGGTTGTTTGGGCTGCCATCTTGGTGTCGTAGTTGAAGTATTCTGGCATAGACCTCTTACGGGGTGTGGTGGTTAATTGTGTACAGACTGACTAAGTAGAGAAGATGCGTGCCTGAGAGAAGGGATCTTGCAGGGAAAGTGGAATATATTATACAATCCACCGTTGCCAGGGTTGCAGAGAGAGGCTAGACAGAGAATAGCAAGAGTTTGTCAATAGGCAGCGTCGGTCAATAGGAAAGGCAGCCGAGAAAATATTGCCGGTGTGTAGCACGTTGCTTCCTATTGTCTCAATAGAAAATAGGAGCTACTAAGGAGATCTGTACTTCTGCCGATTTGCTAAGATTGCCATACTTGTGGTACAGGCTGTGCGCGTGTTTCGACAATAGGAAGGGTTGGTACATTGTTATTGAGAGTCTGGTTGGTCAATAGCGCCTAAACGAGTTTAGCGCATGGCTCTTACTATTGTCCTGTGCGCACCGAAATGTTCCGCTTGGCCCAACGAAACCCAATCACCACCATCGTTGTTTGGAGCGAATGAGCATGGCGAAAGCAAGATATGTAGCATGACCCAATCATCAGTTCCGAGATCATATCACATCCACAATCGGCAAGTACCGTCGGCGCCCGCCGAGCATATCCATGGCTGAGTAGGATGCCAGTCAATGTCCAGAACACCCAGTTCTTTCTTGATTTGATGACCTTTCAGCACCTTCAGTGGCACGATAGTAGCGTTTTCCATCATGTCGCCCACTACCTTCCCATGGAATATTTGCACACTTCCGTCATCTGAGGCATCGGCGAACAGAGGCAAGCCACCCTGGTGATATCTAACTTGCCTTATGGCTCGCGAATGGTATCGCAAAGTCTTATACGGGCGGACAGAGAGATCCAGATCATGCCATAGCAGGCGCTTATCGTACGAGCCGACTATAAGATTGTCACCACCCGGGTGGACGTCGAAAGACGAGATCCAGCGTGCCCCAGGCTGAATGATTTTGAGCAGTTCTTGCTTGGAAAGATCATAGGATCGAATCATTCGTTGAGTAGCAACAAAGAACACGGGCTTCGATGGATGAAACATTGCAGCTTGTGCAAGGCCTTTGGGCTTCGGGAAAGGAAGTTGAGTTAAGTGCTTGGAGAGCGTGCTGATAAAGAGGTCGAGGTCAGAGCCTTCTTTAGTAGCTATGTAATAACGTGTGGAAGAGCACTTACTGGATAGCCACGGAGCTTGACTGGCCTTGTGGAGACACAGTGCTAAAGTACTCCCCACGACGATGCCACGATATCACCTTAACCGTCTTACGAAGACTGAATTTGACGAGCACTCCTTTGTCCTCAAGACGGCTCCCAGGACGAATCCATTGGATAGCAGGCTCTTTCTTCACTTTACCGCTCGTGCTATTGGCCGCATATCCCCAGCCAGCGTCAATGACCTCTCGGCTTTTGGTCTCCGTCTCCGGGTCCAATATTGGAGGTGCAATCAAGTAAACATCTTCACCAGTTGCCGCAGCAAGGACGATTGTATTTGTACCTGGCCTCCACCGGACCGCATTCACCGCTTCCCCCTTCTCCAATGTCACGAAATAGATCTGACGACCACTCAAGAGCTCCCATAATCTTAGCGTACCATCATCGCCGCCACTGGCAAGGAAACATCCGGAAGGATCTATGGCCAAGCTACGCACACGACCCTCGTGCCCTCTGAAGAGCGTCGCGCAAGTAGTAGGGAACGGCCTCAGCTCCTCAGGACTTGGCAACTTTGGAAGCAGGGACTCGGGATCGATATTGAGCTTACTTCTACGAACGCGAGGAGCAAGATAGAGATCCAGACATCGCTCGAACCTCTCTTTTACAAACTTGTCGTAGCCAGGCACCTTTCTCAATGCATCATGATTAGCGGCAAGAAAGTCTTTGACGCGGTCTTCCTCGTCTGTCTCCTCCCAAGCTTTCTTTTCGTCCTTGTCAGGTAGATACTCTGGCGGGGGGTGGTAGCTTGCTTCATAGCCAGGAGGAGGGAGCTTTGGCGCAGGTATATTCATGGGTTGGGCCGGCCGAGGTGCTTCGTTGGCCCATATGTCATACTTCTTGGCTTCCAGATCGTCCGCCTCCTCCGGTGGTACGGGCTTGAATGGTAATATACGCCCTTCACGAATGGCTCGTACAATTTTCGCGACCCGCTTTGCCTCGTGTTTCGAAGGAATGTATCTTCTCTTTGGTTCTGGCGCAGCGCTCAATGGCATGATTTCTGTTCTGCTCGTAAAATACTCAATCGTAGCAGGGTAAGGATCGAAACCCTCCTCCGGCACCTCGTTCATTTGAATCCTCTTGAGTAGTTCCAGTTCCTGCTGGCTCAGCTCTAATGGCTTGCCAGTGGCTGGGTCAGTGAGGCCGGTCCATCCTCTTGGAACCTCAATGCTGTCTAGTAAAGCGTCCAGGGCCTCTCCCTTTGCTGGTCGCGCGATCTTTCTTCCGTTGATGTCGTAGCCAATGTGAGGGTAGGTATCGTAGAAAGAACTTGGAATGTTTCCTATGGTGTTCGAAGTCGCAGGGGCGTCTGAGTCGTCTGAGTCGTATACAGGATCGATGTCATTGTAGATGTATCGAGGTTCGCCGTTGGCGTCCTCAGTGATTGTGTAATTTGCTTCCCCATTTGGCTCCATGGGATCCTTGACCTCGCGCTCATCATCCGAAGGTACCTCGTCACTGAGGAGCCCATCGCTAGATTCTACGTCTTCGTAATCATCGCTTGTGTCTTCGAAGAGCTCGCTGGTTTGGTCGTCCTCTTGGTTGTCCAATTCGTCCCCACTGTCGAAGTGGATGCCATTGACGAGTGTGCCTGGGAGATCTTCACTGCCATCACTTAGAAGAACCTCATCAGCTTGGGGAGAGTCACGGGTAACTGCTTTGCGCTTTTTAGAGCTGTCCTGTTGCGCCATTGCATCAGCTTTTGGGTCAATGAATTTCTTCAAAGCTTGTGGTACTATGAGGATATCTTCCGCATCCGCTTATTTTACCGACGGCAGAGCGCTTGCAAAGCTTGGCGTTGCTTACTTAAAGTACTTCAAGTAGGATTTAGCGTGTGCAAGACCGTTGGGTATGGAAATTAATGTAGCAGTCAACTTAGTAAGAGACTTTTCTTCCATAATTGGTATCTATCTTGAAGATAGATATAATAAGGTTATTCGTCGCTTTCGTTTCATCGAGTTAAGACGTCGGGGACTGTCATTGCTAGAACTGTTGACTACTCGACAATTCCCATAGAAGGGTTCACCTAGAACGGGCGTAAACCTAGAACGGGCGCAGATTTTTTTTTACCTATATTTAACTCTCTATTTAACTAATTAAGTAGCCTACGACTATAATAGATATCATTACTATGAAATAGAATGTTAGAGGCGTGAAATAATAATATTCTACTTATTATAATATAGAAGTTGTTTGGCTCTAGTACTAGCGCCCTATAGGGCTGCGCCCGTTCTAGGTTTGCGCCCGTTCTAGGTGAACCCTTCTACAGAAATGGGGGAGGGAGTTTGCGTGCTCGGTGCCAAGCTTTCCTAACGGTCTTGCACACGCTATATTAGATGTTTCCTCTTCGCCAATACTAGCTACCAACAGCACAAAGCCTGAAGACTCCGATTCACGTCGACATTTATCTTGGAAATAGGCCGCATACATCACATATGCAGCGCAAGATACATGCTTTCCACGAAAAAGGTCCAAGGAAGCTATCTCACAGATCTCCAAGCAAGATGAGAAAGAACAGATGAAATTGGATGACTATCTATAGTCTGATTCTCAATATTCTCCCGAGCTTGACTACGTATACTTGGGGTTTTGAATCCTTACTTGTACAATATACCTAGGAAAGATTTATTTCACTAGATACCCGTCAATCTACAAAGGTCGTAGAACTACATTTTCCACGGCGGTGCGGGAAACGTTTTATGAATCGAGCAAGCTTAAGACAACAGGGTAAAACTATCAATCATCCTTCGGATAGGTTCAACTGTTCAGTCGGCGGCGTGATTCCTGTTATCAACACGTTTGTCAACCTCAGACGCAGCATCCTCTCTCTTTGACTCTTTCTCCGGATTGTTGGACAAGCCCCAGTATCAATAATGAGCGTAGTACTACTGAAGCTTCTCCGCATTGCGACCATAATTCTCAGCTTGACTGTCCCCCTCCTGGCTAAGCGGATCATCGATTGCGAAAGGTGTGCCCTTGAGCACTTGTTACGATCTCCGGCTATAGGGATTGATATCAACACGGATTCCCTGTGAGAGTCCTCTAAGCCTTCGTATCATACATATGTACTGATGGTTGGCCGCAGGACAGCTGCCGTCAAGTACGCTGATGGGAGCGTTGCACAGCTTGCAGAAATTACGGCAACCGATGAACTCTCAACACTAATGAGAGAATGGGCGAAAGAACCCATAGCAGTCTTTCCCGAGTAGGTCTCACGCCGTATATGCATCATTACTCAACTGACTGTCTTCTTCCCGATAGCACTGACTCGTTCGACGACACGCCGCTTGATGAATTTCCTTTCACCCGGGAAGCGGAGGTTCTACACAAGCCGCTCGGGGCACTCATCGACGAGATCTCCATCAAACTCCCAAAGCTAGATCTACAGCATCAACATTACGTACTTTCCCTGCCCCCTTTCGTCAATAGCCGATACTTTCGTCATGCCCAGCAAGCCGGTACCAAGACCGGACGCATGACCATCAACGAGGGATGGGTTGGCCATAGCGATAGGACCACGCACAGAATGTACAATGCGCTTTTCTGCACCTATCATATACACCCACATGATCCGCTCTGCTCGCAAGGTGGGCCGGAGGGCGGTGTTTTCGACGCTCTCGTCATCGATTACAGCTCATCGTTCTTTACAATCACCTGGCTAGAAACATTTGACCCTTATTCTCTGCGGAGAGGAGGCTTCGCCGATGGTGGATTGGGAGGACGCTCAGTACGCGACAGTGAATATTGGGCCGGCATGCAAGCGCGTGTCGCCGCTCTCGTGCGCTCCATAGACAAAGAGCGCCGCCAAGATGACGACGAGAGGAAGTCGTCCCTTGGAGTAAGTCCTAACCAGGTAATATTCTTGGGTGAGCTTGGTGCGGATGAGTTGCTACGGAGTTTTCTAAACGATGCTTTTGCCGGGACGCGATTTGCATTCGACACCGTTACGATACGTGATTCGTATGGCTCGGTATTTGCCAGTGCACTTAGCGCTGCTGTCACTGCAAAGGCGATCATGGACGCTCCAGAGCCACAGAATTGCGATGAACGTCTCGAATGTGAGGAATTGCGAGAGCGGATTTATGAAGAAGCACGTTCCAGTCGGCAGGATGAACTCTGATCCCGGCTGCAAGTTCATGACTTTGTCTCTGTCCTACTCTAGGCTTGAGCTATACCACCAAGACCGTATCAGTGATTTCGGATGACCTGACTCCGATACACTACAATTGCAACAATCTCAAGGTAGCGCAGACATGGTGACTGATGTAAGTCATGTTACCAAAGATGGTCAGGAAGACCCTCAACCTCACTTCCGCTACTACATGTGCCCGGCTTTGACGGAACCAAATGCTCCCCACTACAGACCGAGGACCTGCTCTGAGACCGGGCCGACTTTATGCTGTTCAGTAGATGTTTCCATCGACATCCTTCATGTCGCATATCTGAGGAGTCTAGCAGACTGGAGAAATGCCATTAGCGACGCCGTTTCTGTTTCGTTTGACAAGAAGATGGTGTTCTAAATCATACTATGAGTACGAGACTCAAGCTCCTTGCAACTGGATTAATGCGAGACTGGAACCATCATGAATTGTCTCGTGAGACGCAAAAGGCCATGCACACATGAGTCAAAAGCATCGTTATGCTACTTAAATATTGTGCTTCAAGCAAATTCATCATGGCTAGTTGCCGCCTTCAAAGAGTCCCAATGTGGATCTCGGTGGCCCTAGTAACCGGGTCGTTGACCTGCGCTCATGCATACGCAGCCGCTCAAGCGGGTCAAGATTCCCAACTGGACCCCAGGAACTCAAATATATTCAGATCCCTAGGGCTGGTTACTGCCCGCAGCAGACCTGCACGCTTGAAGAGAGATACATTGAGACCCTTGCCCAAACTCCTGCCTTCATCATCACGCGTGTCTAGAAGAAGCAATGCATACCCAGGTCCGTCGTCATGGGCTATCAGTACGGCGTCTGCCACAACGCCGACTACTTTTCCAGCCCGCATGGGCAAGAGTAGGTGCGTTTGCGCTGTCATGAGTAGGGAAAGGAAGGGGAGAACTCCAGAATGTGGACAGATTCGGTAAATCGAAGCCGGGACCGACTCTGCAGTGGAGGAGGGAGGGCTGTTGATATCGTTGGAGTTCTTTCGGTGGAGTATGTTACAATCTACTGGAAGCAAGGCTAAATAAATGACAAATCTTTCTACCGTGTGGCGGGCGACGGTAGAGTTGGCTATGTCGTCCAACGAAATAAATCACAGGCTGACAGCGCAGTTTCATTCACGTAGAAATCACTGGCTGGAGACATTGTAATTCCACTTCGACGCGCTTCTCAAGACATACATCAAATCCAAAGTATCCGAAAGCCATTCAATGATGCTTCAATCCCTCCAACCAAACCACAAGCCTTTTCTTGATAATCACCCCGACCAATTTTCCACTCCCCTCCTCGACTACACACAGATGCCTCAGACCCAACTTCCCAAACATCTCAACAGCATACTCCATCGGTGCCATTGCGCAGATGCTCAACGGCGTCCGATCTACAAAACTTGTCAAATCGAACTCGCCTTCCTCGGCGTGTCCCAACAGCCGTACTTTGCAACTACTGTCCCAAACCTCCCCAAGCTCGGTGAGGCCAAAGTCCAATTCGCCTTGGGCAAGGTAGCCTTGAAGCATACCGTCTTGGACGAGGACGAGGCCAGCGTCGAGGAGGCCGCGTTCTTTGAGTTTGTCGAGCTTTTCTTCTAGAAGATGGCGCGGGACCATGTTGTCTCTTGGTACGTGAACGGTAATGTCGTACATTGTCTGCTTTGGAGGGATGAGGTCTTCCACAAGCGCCTTTTCTGACTGGACGAGTACCATCGCGTGATCCAAATCCAAGAACGGGTGTCCGAGCACGGTTTGGGCGAGGTCGTAGACGCCCTCTTTTTCAAGGGCATCAGCTACCCATTTGGCGACCAGGATGGCAATCATATGCGGGACTATGTATTCGAGCTCGCCTGTGAGCTCGAACATGATGACACAGAGAGATATGGTCATGCGGGAGACACCTGCTAGGAAAGCAGCAGCCCCCACCATGGCGAAAATGCCAGGGGAGATGCCGGGGATTCCCTGGCCCACTAGTCGGCCGAAGAATGCGCCAGCATCAAGAGCGGGAATGATGATACCGGAAGGCACTTTGCAGCCGAATGTGATAGTCGTGAGCACGAGCTTGACGAGCGTACCGTACACCAACCAGCCAATGTACCCAGCGCGAGAGTCCGAGGCCTCGTTTTGGCAAATCCAAGAATCTTTCAAGCCGCGGCAGTCTTGAAGGAGGTTTCTGATGATTTTGTCGCCGGGTTCGCGGGTCATAGGATTCGGATACTGAAGCAAGCCGGTTGCGAGGACGACAAGAAAGACTTCGAAGACTGGATAATCCTTGATTACCTTGAATCTTCGAAAGCTTTTCGACCAGAGGAAGTTGCATTTGCAGAATAGACCTCCCCACAAACCCCCTGCTATGCCAAGAAGTACGAACACCAGGTAGTGGATTGGAGAGTAAGATGTTCCATATTTGGTCTCGTAAAGCGCAAGCTTACCGGTACCAGTGGGGTTGAGAGCTTTTAGGATTGCTGCGGCCCAAAGAGAGCAGAAAAAGGCCCGCCAGAGGACCTTGCGTGGAAAATATGTACTGATCTCCTACAGAAATTTGAGCAATTGGACCAAGGCCGCTTTGAAGAGCCGTACCTCGTAGCTGAACAATACTCCACCTATCGGGGCGCCGAAAGCGACAGACAACCCTGCAGAGCAGCCAGCACTCAGGAGCTCTCGCATCTTCCGTCCATTCTCACGATATTTTGGAAAGCAACTGCCAACCAAGTATGCTACACAAGTCGAAATGTGCACAAAGGGACCTTCTTTTCCCAAACACATCCCTGTGGCGACCGCAAACACCGCACCGACAGCTTTGACGAACAGGACCTTGAAATCGAGGAAATGAGGAATGACGAAGCCTGATAGTATAGTCTTGATTTCAGGGATGCCAGAACCAGCTGCCAGATATATACTCTTCCCCGTAATCGTTTGGTCACTTCCCGTCGCCGGGTTGGAGTACTTGTCGCCGTGACCAGGAGCTGCAGCAGGCAGATTGGACCTGGTCAACATGGTAAGGGAGGAACTGATGATTCCGTACGCCAAGGCCAATGTTACGAAAATGCCAAATGCCCCATACCAACTATCTGTCCACATGTGCCACGATTCGCATCCTTCTCCCAGATTTGTTTTTGTAGCGCCCAATGGCTGTCTATCAGTACAACAGGTCTCTCTATTCGAAAGTGGATTGGAAGAGCAGTATCCCAGCTTCCAATCGCTAACGGTGGCTTCTGCCACGTCTACGAGAAAGGCAACGCAGGCAGTCAAGATGCCGATAAGGGCAGCAGCGACCCAGCCAGAGCAGGTATCGAAGGTAGAAAGGAGGCCATATTTCCAGCCTTTTCGGGTGTGAATCGAGCGAAGACGGTAGGAGTCTTTGACCTGCATAGGCTCAGATGGTATCCCGACGAAGTCTTCAGGAATCTTACCAGATCATGAAGCCAGTCTATGGTCGTATAGTCATTGTAAGGTAGACGTTCTCCAACGGGTGCAGACGCAAGAGCTTGTTCATCTTTGCTCACGTGCGAACCTATGATCGACCGAGCCTCATCTTCCTGCAGAACAGCACTCAGCCGCCTGTCATTGGCGACGTGGTAGAGCAGCTTGGTACGCTCCGTAGCCTGCTCGAGGTCTGGCGGCATGCCTTGAGAGCAGCTTGAGCTCTACTGTGTAGGGAAGAGTCCAACTGCGACATTGAAGAGGGAAACATCGAACATGGGTAGATCTTTACCCATCCCTCCAGGGCAAAGATAACCCCCATTTTAATCGGACTTGCACCGCCGAGGGGTGTGATGTTGCGGGAGATAAGACCTGATAGCGAGTGCTTGGCGTGCCCAGTGATACCGACATCTCAGGCTAGTCCACCTTGAGCGACCTTAGGGCTTCGTCCGCGGAGACTGCAAGTTAGCGTCCCATGTTCGCCAGCAGCTCCAGAACGACCACTTTTCCGCATTGAAGTGGCCAGAGATGGGTGAGATGGCGACTCGAACTCAACCGGCTCTCGTAAGTTGTTATTAAAGAAATTCGTCGATGGGCCTTTCCTTGAGATGCTATTTCCATAATATTCGGGGACACTGCCTTTTCTTTAGACAGGAAGCCTGCCAGATAGAATTTCAGGATGGATTCTGCTTCACGTACCTACCTTTTAAGGGTCTTTCTGATAGTTGGTGTGCAGATTGAGCCTACAACCTCCCCGCAATAGATACATTGTTAGGGCAAATCCCTGGTTTTGAGTAGGTACGAAGTCTGGTGCTTTGATATATACAAAATCGCTCCTAGTATGCTATGGCTCAGCCTTAGATTTGAACCACGGCACTTCCATCAACAGTGATCCCTTCCGATTTTCCCACATGTGTACACCTATCTCCTCCTCATCTTCGTCAGGTTTGCTATGTCTGCCGTTCTTGGGTATACGCCTTTTGATAGTCGCCCTCGTCTCAGCCCTCCCTAGCTCGCTGCCATCCTGCTCATCGCCAGGTTGCCGTCGGTGCGGACGATGATGCCTGCCTGAGTGACGAAATGATTGTATGGCCTGTTTCTTCACCTCTCTTGCCCGCCGAGGGAACGGGCGAGGACTCTCCTCCCTCATCGCTTCCTCACGGGAGCGTAACGTTTCGCCGGAGAAGGCCTCACTAGGTTTATGACGAATCAAATCAGGATCATCGCCATTAGCGGCGTCTTCATCATCAAGGAAGCTTCCGAAACGACGATCTTGTTCAGTCTCAGAAACATCCCTGTCCAACTCTTCATGGTCGTGAACCTCGTTATCGTCCGTGCTTTGTAGCGCCTGGGGATGCGATCTTGGTTGTTCGGTTTTGCCATGAATCGTAGAAGTCCTGGGCGTCTCATGCTGTCTCGGTAAAACAGGCGAGGGGATTGTGATCTGGACAGAGCCTGTCGAATGAGACAGATCCTGATCTCTCTGCCGATTGCCTTGAGGTTCTGCTGAAGCTGTATTAGGTTGCTTTTCATCCCACTCACGACATTCGGCGGAGAAGGCATCAGCTGCAGAGCCATGGTGGTACCGCCTTTCCTCGAAATTCTCTCTCTGCAGCCCTCGAGCAGCAACAGCCATGAGCTGATTTAGCACAACAAATTCGATCTTCATTTTCACCGCGTAGCTGAAGGTCTGTATGGGATGCGAAATACCCTGCGCATATCTCGAGTCAATACTGTCTTTTCGAAATAAGCTGGAAACAAGAAAACACCACAGGGCTAGCTCGTAAAAGCAGATCTAGGTTCCCAGAACCATTATATTGCAGTTTAAGTCCCTGATCTATTGGAAAAAGACGATGTCGGAATTACTTACGGTTTGGTTAAGGTAGAGAAGGATGACAACGACAAAGTCGAGAGATAGTATGATGAGATTGGCGTAGATAAGGTCGAACATCACGCGGCGTTGTCTGACACTGGATTTAAGGTTCAAGAGACCCAGTAGTGACCAGATGTATATCCCGCTGATTACGACTTCGACAAGGGTGAATCCCATCTGATTGTATCTAGCCCGTAATCAGTTCCAATATAAGGAGCAGGAACAAAGTAGAGTGAGCATACCTCTCGACGATAGCGTCACGTGGAGACCAAAGAGACGATACCTTCGGATTGGGATCGTAAGCTGGCCAAACAACGATCCAAGTCGGAATGATGAGAAAGAAGAAGGTCGATATGATCATGTAGAGCACCCATCGCTGTATCTTGTGACTATCATTCACCAGATGTAGTCGAGAGTATAGTACGAGGAGCTGAGCTGGCGCGTAGACAGTCCAGCCGCAGAGAAGCAGAGCAGTATAGAGTCCCCAAATATGTTTTGTATTCGGTGCCAGGAATTTGAGTATTACCCCAAGCGCATCCACGAAGCAGAAAATTATTCCGAGTTTCATTGACCAATAATAGAGACCCTGCCTTCTCTTAAAGACCCGCCATATCCCAACGCTGACATCGATCACTATGAAGATGGCGGCACCAACAAACGCGGCCGCGGCGAGATCTTCTCCCGGTTTCCATGCTACTGGTTCATCCTCTGCTACTGCGTAGGGAGAATATATGCTGGTAGTTCTACCCATTGCGACGAAAGTAGGTATTTCCGGTCTCAGTCTAGCATTCCAATTGAGAAGTGAGGGACTAAGCCCATTGACAGTAGTCGATCACTGGGGAACATTACTACTGCAAGAGTTGATAGGAGATGATAGCAACTGAATTGGCCATAGAAAGAGAAACGATGACACAAAGGTTTGAGGATATAATAGATAGTTTTCTTCAGCAGCGAAGAGGGCAATTGGATATGGACAAAAAGGAGACGCAGAGTGGGAAAGGCAGTGTTTAGTAACAAGTACCTAGCTGAGATGTTAGCCATCGGGCTACTGGTCAGTATGACGACTGACGGCCATGCTACTGTAGTCATATCACTCGCACCGATTGCGCAAGTTGAGGCATGATTGGGACGCATAGCTGATCTGCTGAAGCTAATTCCACATGGTACGGTCCGCAAAGCCATCTCCAAGTTCCAACAAGCTGGGCTCGCTCGCTCGGTTGCAGGGAGTGCCACCAATTCCACGAACGCCATACGAAATGTGTGTGGGAGATACGGCTGTGAACGGCTTTTGGCGGTGCGATAAGGTGTCGCACACTGTGCAGACGGTGAAATGAATTTGAAAAAATCTCCGGGGCGCATTTGCCCCTGCATGCCTTGCAGCGCCGACCTGATGACGCCAACCCGCAGTGCTCTTGCGCACCAATTGCAAGCCCGGAGACCCCGCCAACAACGGCGACCAAGGCCAGGGCCCGCAGACCCTCAACGGGAAGCCTACCGAAGCGAGAATACACAGTGGGACGAAAAGCATAGAGCATGCATAACGTATATGTGAGCAGGCTGCACCACAATTGTTGTTGTTCCGTATCGGAGTGAGTCCTACATCCCGATATCGTACCTGCCCAAATTGCTAACAATGTAACGCGGCCTCAATGCAGTTTGGAATAGGAATATCTCAGCTTCTTATGATAACCTCTACACTCAACGGCCCATCCCGACCGCAGCGTCGTCCGTTACCACCTCGAACCAAGGGGCCTGGTACCTTTTGTCATCTGAAGTTTGGAGCATCTAGACTGGCATGACCTCGCTCCTCTCGAACAATGTTGGTGAATAGCTCAAATGCTGGCACCCCCAAGAACCTTCGACATATCCCTCTCTCCTACAACAATGCCGACTCTCAATCATCTGCCCTACGTCTGATCTTGACTCTTCTTCCGGAATGGGAGCATGGCGAAGGCCCAATTGAATTCATCCGGTTCACCGACGGGATCACGAATACCGTATCTCTCTCCACGCCTGGGCTGCCTAGATGTAGTTTCGGCTACGCATAATGCTAACGTCAATGATCTAGCTATTGAAGGCCGTAAAGCGACGCCCAGGTATTACTGACGAGCAGATAGATAACGAAGCAGTACTGCTTCGGGCCTACGGGAAGGGAACCGAAGTGCTCATTGATCGTGAGAGTGGGTTCAACAGCCCATACCACCATTCTATCGCAATCTTGCCAACCAGCATATACTGACTGCAATTAGAGGAGGCAACATCTCACTCTCTTCTTGCGCAGCATCAGCTTGCTCCTCCCCTGCTCGCCCGTTTCAACAACGGCCTCATCTACAAGTTCATTCGAGGTCGGGTGTGCACTCCAGAAGACCTGAGAAGAGAGCCAGTCTGGCGAGGGGTTGCAAGAAAATTATCACATTGGCACTCGGCCCTACCTATAACATCGACGGGACGAACGGCCCTTGTCCAGGATGATGAGCCTCAGGTCCCCCTCACTACTTCGCCTTCGCCAAAGTCACTCCCTTCTCTCGAAGCTATCAATTCAATCACCCCTGATTTACCTAATCCAAATGTTTGGACTATCATGCAAAAATGGGTATTCGCTCTGCCAACGACCACCGAGGCCAAGATGAAACGGAAGGACGTACTGCAGAAGGAGCTGGAACGCACGGTATCCGAGTTGGGACATATACCTGGGCTTGGAAATCATCCAGTACGTCAAGAAAGCGTTCACACCAGAATCGGTCACTGACACCCCCTTCTAGTTAGTCTTTGGCCATACCGACCTCCTCAGTGGAAATGTGATTATTCAGCCTCGTTCCATCGTCGACAGGGATTCTAAGGTCGAGACCATAGCGTTCATCGACTACGAATACGCCGTACCTTCCCCAGCAGCTTTCGACATAGCCAACCACTTTGCCGAATGGGGCGGCTTCGATTGCGACCATGGCGCTCTTCCTACTCGCTCCACACGTCGAGCTTTCATCGATGAATACATAACGCACTACGCCACTAACTGGACGGGGGAAGAGCAACGCGCAAATGTCGATCGCATATTCGAAGAGGTCGAGGCGTTCCGCGGTATCCCAGGCCTCTATTGGGGCATCTGGGCTCTGATACAAGCGACCATCTCGCAGATAGACTTTGACTATGCCTCGTACGCCGAGATCAGGCTGGGAGAATACTGGGCCTGGAGGGCTGAACAGGATGGCAGTCGTGCAAGAGCAGGAATGGAGATGCCGCTGAGAGAGCGGAGATGGGCGGAGGAGTAGTTGAATGGTTGGATATACGAGTGACAACATCGCACGGAGGCAGGAAAAGAGGTCTCAACACCTTACACTGCTTGCCTGAGTCACCCCGAGGGAGGCAGCCAGCGTTACTACGTATTGGAATATTTGCATAGGCATTGCGACGGCGTCGTCTTCAACGACAGGTATACCCCTGTAGCGCCATCTTGGCTACACGCAATATCATTTACCGGAGCCATCTCCGTTTGCTTCAAAGCTTTGTTTACATGATCTTTCAGCTGGTAGCTGCGGATCTTGGCAAAGGTTGCTGCCGATTCTACAAAAATCTAAAGGCACTTGTTGATCTGAATACTACTTTGATCTCCCTAAATCGACACACATCCTCTCATAGCATTAGAGCAAACGACAACATGTTCGGACTTTTATTATTCGCTCAAAGCTCCTGCAATTTGTTTCTTTTGTTTTGTTTTGAGCGACATCGCCACATCTACCCCAGGCCCTTGCAAGAATCCATGAACCCCTGCTTCGAAATGGTTGTCGAAGCATCGCTCAAATGCCCATGAAGTAAAACGCCGGCATATGATGCGCCAGCTTGTTTCTCTTTCTGTAAACCTTGAATAATCTGTTGCTGCAATCTCAGTTATGCTGTAAGTCTCAATTTTGCTGGCAATCGGCTCTCCCGTCGGTTCCCTTTCAATTTCCCTCACTTCGCAGCCTTCAGTGCCCCTAAATCCACACCTCCAACCCACCAGCCTCCCGCTTTGACGATCTCCATGACAGTAGCGACGTCGCTCTCCTCTCGCGGGGCATAGACCATGACGAAACCTGAAGGCAACAGACGTTTGCCGTGGATTGAGCAGCCTGCAAGCGGATGTCGCTCGCCCCATCCGGAGCCGATCACTTGTGCCTGTGGCCGTTGTCAGTAGCGAAATTGCGGAAGACAGGTTTATGGCGGCTTACCGCGTCCAGTGGGTGGAGAGTGAGATGCATACTGGAATCCTGTATAGGCAAAATGTATAGGTGGTTAGTATGGTCTGAATTACTTGGAGGTTGAGCTGGTAATTGAATAACGAAAGCAATTGTTGGGAGTAGTAACGCCAGGCAGCGCAGTTCGAGGGGGCTTAGGACATGATTTGAAAGCGGATCATTTCATGAACGACATTCGCAGTGACAGATAACAGACATGAAGGCAGATTGTTTCGCTCAATGAGATGCTCCGAGCGACCGTTGACAAGTGGAGACCCCAGAGACTTACCGTGGCATGTAGATGGCATATTTCTCCAGTATCTTGGCAAGTCGGGTTGAGATGGCTGACCGCTGGATGTGGGGTATCCGGAGGATGCTCATGAGCAACAGCAGATAAGAAGAGGGCAAGACCGTGCTTTTCAAAGCAAGAGTTGCCTTCTCGGATGAGAGATGGGCACCCCTCCGCAAGGTTGTGAAAAGCCGCACGAAGAGCATGATGCAGTAGTGGGCCAGGCTTCTGATTCAGCTGGCGATGAGGTGCGATCCCAGCCACCGCAGGGCGAGGTCCTGAACGACGAGGAAGAATTTGCAAGTAGCCGCGCTGCGGGTACATGGGGAGGGCAAGAGAGGGAGGCTGAAATGGATCTCGAAGAATGAACAGACGTAGATAGGTGACACGCAAGTAGCCATAAAAGGTACTGGGGGTGCCGCCGGGTCCCAGGGCTAAGTATGCGTGATAGTCTTTGAGGATGATTCGATAGGCGGGAAGAAGGACAGAGAGCAAGATGCTTGAATAGAGCAAGTAGGCGAGTTTTGGAGAAAATTGGGTGATGAGAATATTGGAAAACTCATTGTGGCCGCGATCGTGGACGGCTGCCATGGTGAGCAAGTTCTAACGGGGAGAATGCACTGATTGGTACCTAGAAATCATCATTAACATTCAGGTCTATGAAGGACTTCGAAAGAGAGCAGCTGCCATCCTTGACTTGTGCCAGAGTACTTTTCGTCCTTGTTTATACGGTGAGCAGGCAAATTCATTGATTGGAAAGAAGTGGTTACCTCAATCGAAGTGAACAGACCGATAGTCCGACAACCCCATCAAAGGCACCTGATGACTGGTTGAAGTAAGTGTTGACAGCGAAATGGTGTTGCTGATGAGCAGGCATGTAGTGTACCGAGACCAATTTGCATTCACCGGTGGAGGAGCTGAAGCAGGGACTCTGGGGGTTGCAAGGTTATACAGCAAAGTAGGTTGATGGCTGTCACAGGAAGCAGCCTTCTGATTGTGTATGGGAGAGACAATGTGTTGTTGTGTGGAAAGAACGGTGTTGAAGAGTGAGGGATTGCCAGGGCATGTGACATCAGAGCAAGCGGAAAGCTTTCCCGACATGGAAAAAGCGAATTGCCCCACTAGTGCTGGATCGATGCGAGACCAGCAAGGGATGGGGCTGATAGCTGATAGCTGATTCCTGGTTCTTCAAGATTGAGACACCGCTATCACCGCTCTTTGGTCGGATGCACCAGTGCCTGAAAGAGTCGACCGGCATCGTGCTGCAGAAACGCACAGGCACAACTGCTCCAACAATACCAACTTTTGGCCGCTGTGCTAAAGCTTTTGTACCGCACAAAACCAAGCGAAGAAGAAGGCTCATTCATACCACAGCGTGCACTCACTTGCACGGGTAGCTAGCTGCGTGAACAGAAGAGAGCGGGCATTGGCAGACAGCGCAGCACCAGAGTGCTCAATGCAATGCAACTATTATTGGCCAAACCGGGAGCTAGTCGTTGCAATAGGGGCAAATTTCCCCATGGCTTGCAGTAAACAGTATCCACTTGAGCGTCAGCGAGCAGATCTCGATGGACGTGGACCAAGGACGTCCGAGGTAGGAGGGGTAGTCCAGGCCTGTTTAACCCAAAACAGCGGGAGATGGCCCGACGGAAAGGAGCCCCATTGCTTGAGATGCTAACAGGCCAGGCAGACTCACGCTGACGCCTGGCTCTTGCCCAGCCATATGATGATATGTGGCCCTGGAGGCGATCTGACTGGAAGTCTGGAATCTCGTTCTCAGATATCGCTGAAGTCTCTTTCAGCGGAAAGAATCCTTCAGCGGCGGAGAGACATCAAGCGCTTTAGACGCCCACTGCTCGTGCAGAAGACTCCGGAAGATGTACCTGGTCCATGGATGCAGGGCGACCGGCAGCGGAGCGTGGGGTGGCAGCCAGTTGGACGACCGGGCCAAGGCCACTTGCTGGTGACAGCAGGCGCCGTGAACTCTGAGTGACATTTTGACAGAGCCAAGATCGCGTGTTGGTGGAAAGATCCCTGGCCGACTGGAAAGATGAGGATGCCAATGGAAAGACTTTCTCCACAGACCGACGGTTGAAGAATGAACATAACTAGATGGTAAACCAGGAGATGTACGCATCACCAGTCCTAAGGCTATGATTTGGCGCGATCTGATAGTCGCCCGGTCAACAATCATCTGTTGACTTCCGGTCTTTCGACCACGCGACCTCGAGCTGCCCCTAGACTTATGAGTATGGAAGCCAGACAATGGTAGCTACTCAAGCATAAGATTTCCAGGGATAGCATTTCTCACCCCTGATCAGTCATGGGCAAATTACACCGCCAAAGCTCTAGCTTCCAGGAGCAGGATCGTTACGTTATGCGCACTTCCCAAGACCTTGAGAAATACGACGATGAGCGTCCAGACTCTTCCATTGAATATGACCGCCATGAGATCCCATCATCATACTCCAATTCTTCACGAGAAACATCTGGCTCCTACCAACCAATGCTGCGAAAGTCTCCGTCGAGAAGGAAAGGCCGCATCGAGATCCACAAACCACCCAGCAAGAAGACAATCAGATATCTTTGTTTGGCACTTTTTACAACTTTGGTGATATTTGTCATCAGTCTTATCAGAGCGAGTTGGACTTCATCAAGGCAGCTCGAGATGGGGCCAGTAAATAAACAACCGCCGAAGCCGCCTCTGTGGGAAGACTTTCCATTCTTGACGAGGTACTTCGGTGGACTAAAGTCCTTGACACCAAGGAGCGGGAATATACCAGAGTACCCAAGTGACCAGGAGCCGGCACCAACTTCAACCAATGGCTCAATGGCAGCACGGGCACAACCCACCTTTCCAACAAGTAATCCCTTCGATCCCTACCCAGACTACCAATCACCGGCTTATACGTCGCAATTTGCTGAGAAGCAAGAGTGCTACCTGGACGTCGAAGGCCATGTGCGCATACCTCAAGTCCGGTATTATGAGGGAGTACCCAAAGGACAACCAGATGCCGTCATGGGATCTCACGATGTTCTTGGCTTGCGCAATGATATCTGCTTTGAGAGATTTGGAAGACTGGGCCCGTACGGATATGGCTACTCGGTGAAGAGGGGTGGTACTGGGGCTGGGCTCAACGGCGAAAGAGAAGGCGCAGGCGACATGTGGCAGGGACCAAGCAACGCTCCGGAGGTAGACTACCGGAAGGTGCGGTGGGCAGAAGCACAACAAGCTTGCTTGCTCAAGAATCAACTGAGATTTCCGCCCGCGCCGAACAAAACCGTGCATCGCGAGGGTAGCTTTTGGGAGTCTGAGGATAGATCACAAGCAGTGCCCGATATCTCGACTCTGAAGAAGCGAGACAACTTCACTTTCTCGGCAAGCGAGGCTGAGATTGGGAGTGGAAGTAACAAGAAGAGGACTCTTCTACCGCGTACTGCCATCGTGATTCGTACATGGTGGGATCATGAGTACGGAGTCGAGGACATCATCTATCTGCGATCCATGATCGCAGAACTCTCGCTGTTGTCTGGTGGAGAGTATACTGTTCACTTTCTTGTGCATGTCAAGGACGACAATGTTCCTATCTGGGCCGAGCAAAAGATCTATGATCGGATACTCGAGAACTCGCTTCCTGAAGAATTCCGTGGCATGGGTAGCTTATGGAGCGAGAGACAGATGGGCCTCATATATGGCGGTCTCCAAGAGAGTTTCTTCCGAGACCTTCCCGTTCATGGTGTCTACAGAAGCCAATACATGGCCCTGCAGCATTTCTCACATCAACATCCTGAGTATGAGTACGTATGGAATTGGGAGATGGATGTGCGGTACACCGGCCAATGGTATCACCTTTTCGACAGAGTCAGACAATGGACGAAAGATCAGCCTCGTAAAGGCCTCTGGGAGCGCAACGGTCGATTCTATGTACCGTCCGTGCACGGCTCTTGGGAAGATTTCAAACAGATGATCCGAGTGCAGACTGAGATGGGAACAGACATTCCCAACAACATCTGGTCTGGATTAAAGGCCGGCGCCGCAGACATTCCTGGCTCTCCACAAGGCAAAAGCGATAAGCCTGTCTGGGGTCCCGAAGGCCCTGAAGACATGCTCAATGTAGACGACGATTCTAACCCTCCAACTTCTTACGAAAAAGACAAATATGTCTGGGGTGTAGGCGAAGAAGCAGATTTCATAACATTCAGCCCCCTCTTTGACCCAGACGGAACGACATGGTTCTACGTCGAGGACGTCACCGGCTACAACACCACACAAGGTCTGCCCCCCCGTAGAGCAACGATCGGCACCTCATCACGACTTTCTCGCCGCTTGCTGCAAACAATGCATCGCGAGACGGTCCTCGAGCGCCACCACATGTTTACAGAAATGTGGCCCGCATCCGTGGCCCTGCATCACGGCTACAAAGCCGTCTACGCCCCTCACCCCGTCTACATCGACCGCAAATGGCCAACGCAATACCTCGCCGGCGTCATGAACGGCGGCCGCAACGGCGCATCCGGCGGTGCGAGAACGAGCGTGTATGGAGGTCGTGAGCACAATTTCAAAGGCACGACGTGGTTCTACGATGCGGGCTTCTCGCCGAATCTGTGGCGCAGGTGGTTGGGGTACAAGGTCGATAACGATGGCGGGGAGCAGGAGGAGTTGGCGGGTGAGGGCCGCATGTGTTTGCCTGGGATGCTGTTGCATCCTGTGAAAGGGGTAAATATGGTTGTGGAGGGGGGAAAGACTATTGAGGATGTGGAGTTGGAGAAGACGGAGCAGGCTGCTGATGCTGAGTTGGCTTGGGAGTGGGTCGATTGAATGTGTATATACCTCTTGATTTTTTGTGCAAGGGGCTTTTTGCTGCTATTTGAACGGAGTATATGATGGCTCATAGGAAGCGACGGCGCGATGAGGAATGATGTCTATACTTTTGCGCAGGATAGTCCATCCGTCCCAACAAGAGATATTCAGCAGATGATCCACCTTGATGTAGACCTCAACATGTTCAACTACTCACGACTACTTACAGTTCATCACATTTTCTCAATCATCCTCATCCAGCATCTTTGCATAATCCTCCGCCGAAGCAAACGTTGGCAAATTCTTCATCCGCCGCCTCTTCTTGCCTCGTGTCTCTTCCTCCTCAGGCTCCTTCAGAGCAGCTGGTCTCTTCTTCTTGCTCACCTGCACTTCAGCCTCAAAGACTTCGTCAAGGTCACTCGGTACCTCTCCCTCACTATCCACCAGTGCATCATCGTCTCCATCGTCAAGATCCAGACCGTCCTCTTCCCCGTCATCAGATAGAGCGCCTCCATCAACACTACTATCAAGGTCTTCCATCTCAGAACCCGCATCATCGTCACTAAAGATGCCACCGTCACTCCCCTCATCCAATTCCGGCCTGCTATCAACCAACGCCTTCCAAATCTCGTCCTCATCGCCCTGACTCCCGCTCTCGCTACCATCCGCATCCTTCTTCTTATCCGCTTTCCTCTTCTGCGCCTTCTCCTTCCCTCGTCCCAGCGTACTAAAATATTTATGAAAGAAAACTTCATCAGCATTGACCTTCCCACTCTCCATCTTCCAAAACGCCTCCGAGTTCACCGGCTGTCTGCTCCTGTCCTTGTTCGAGTAGGCAGATACAAGTAGAGCGCTGGAGTCGCCTCCGGCCATGGGTTGCATGATGCTGGCTCCTTTGGGCACGTTGGTGGTTTTTGGATTGCGGTAGACGAAGCGGTCGAGGAAGTGGATGAGCGTGTTGAGAGAAAGGTCTGGTTTGGGAGGCATGGGCGAGTGGGTCAGGAGGCGGGTGGCGAAGAGAGATACGGAGGGGTGGTAGTGGTCGAGGAAGGGTGTGAGTTCCCAGAGCGAGGAGTGATCCGCGTTGCTGTATTCGGGGTCGCGCTTGCGGCCATCGTATCTCTGTGACCTCTGTGCTTCGGGACTTGGGACGGAACTAGGCGTTTGAGCGTTTTCTTTTGGTTGGCCGTGACCGTTCGTTGTGACTTCTTGTACGTCCTTGAAGTTCTCTTCTTCATCGTCGTCTTCTTCGGGCTGATCTATGAAAGCCTCGAGATGGGCAAAGATGCCTTCAAGTTCTCTCAGAAGGTAGAGAGTTCCGCAAGTGAACGATGGCTGGTGCATGGCCACGACTTGTAGTAATCGCTTTGCGAAGGCCTTGATCCGCTTGATGTTGAGATCAGACCTCAGCGCTCTGAACAAGAGATTCAAATATAGTGCCTGCTTCGAAGATGTGAGAAGCCTTGGGTCAAGAAGGGACTCATACAGTGTCCGATAAAAGCGATCTATCGAGCCTTGGTGGGAGCCGTTCAGCTGTTGTATCAGCATAAGCGCTTGGATGCTGGTATTGAAATTCGATGAATGGGTCACTTTGAAAAGTGTATTCAAGTGTTTCTCAAACGACTCATCATTGGTATTGGTAAAAGGGATTGCACGATTGACTCCAGTGAGCACAGCCGAAAGCATCTTTTCTCGAAGATCCTCACCGACAATTGTAGCTTTTTCCTTTTCCGTGAGCTTCTTCTGTGCTTTCTTGCCCCCAATTCCCCCTCCACCCTGGACCTCGCCCTTTCTGTTAATAGTGATGCTGTTGACCCCTGTCGCAGCCGGCTTCGCTATTTCAGGTTTCTCTAGTAGTTTAATGAACATACCGAAGTAGATATCCAGCAGCTTCCTTGCGACACTGTCTTCTTTTCCACTCAGCACGGTCTGGTTCAAGGTAATAGTCGCATAATACTTGGCGTGCAAGCTCTGACCAGGCCGGAATAAGATGTCTGCTTCAATAGCTGCAATGATGGTGGGCTTCATGAGTGGGTGGGTAGTCTCGAGCTGGAGGATATTGAAAGAAGTCTTGGAGGCAATCTTTTTGTCTGAATCACCAAGCTTGTTTACTAGCAGGCGCAGTAGGTTTGCTTCCTGCTCAGGCTTGTCTTTCAACAGTTGACAGACGTAGTCAACTGCCTTACCTCTAGCAAAAACTACCTCATCATTACACCAGGTCTCAATGATCTTAAGAACCTCAAAGTATGTGGTCTTTAGCCAATCCTCGTAGGCCCATGATATCAAATGAGTTGCTTTCAAAGGCTTTGGCAGTGGATCTTTTGACGTCCAATGAAAGTCTGTAGGACCGAAAAGTGCAGATAATGCTGGCTGACCGACAAAAGGTCTCAATTTACGATCTGAGGGGAGAAGATTCCCTGGACCGAAAAGGTCTTTCAGCGCTCCAAGGACTTCGACGGCCTGACCCCTGCTACGTTTACGTGCCAGGCCGACAAGACTCTCCAAAGCCTTCATGTTGTGAACTGGAGACTCTTGAACCGAGAGGGTTAGGGCAGAAATCTTGTCCGAAAGTGTTCCTGAGGACATGATCGTAGAATAGAACTGATGTGCGGACGAAGCAGACCGATCATGTCCCGCATACTGCTGGTTCTCATCCTCTAATAGGGATTTGGCATATTCGTAGACGCGGTCGGAGAGCTCTACCGGTAGAGCTGTGGTTTCTTGGGTGAATGAAGGCAGCGTGGGTAGGTCAACAGCATGCCACTCTGACTGAGGCCGGAAAGCTAAGGAAGCAGGACCCTTCCCGGACAGTTTAGTAGCTGATATAGCCGAATGGGTGCCGTTCGCGCTTCCCGGCTTCGTCATAATTTTTCCATTGACATCAGCTCCATTCTCTTGCTGGTGGCTTTCGTACCCCTCTTCCGAAGTTGTATCTTCCGATTGCTTTTTCCTGCCCTCGTGGTCCACACCAAGCTGGCGGACCAATTGCTGCAATTCTTTCTGTACATCACCCCCGACCAAGTCTGCCTCAACGCCTTCAATTTCGGACTCAGAGTGAGCGTCTGCGATCAGATCGATATGATCCTTGGTGCCGCCAACCGCTTTCATATCCTCGTCAATATCGAAGTCTATGCCTTGCGCGGATCTCGGTGCTCTTGTCCCAAGCGCGATACTATTGACGCTACCCGTGTTCTTCTGTATCCCTGGCTCCTTGAGCCGTCCATCGCGCAGTCTCTTCTTGCCTTGAACAGGCTTCGGCCGTGCAGTGGGCTTGTGCTTTGCTGCTGCTGGCGTCTTGTTATTGGGCACTTTAGCTGCCGTCTTCGGCGCAGAAGATTCGAGTTGAGATGCTGTTTTGGCCGCCTTCGTCTTCTCTTTCTTCACCTTTGATTTTGCGGGCGTAGAATCTAACACAAAACCATTCCCTTGCTTTTCAAGATTGCTCTTTATGTTCTTGGTCAAGCTTGACAACGCATCCGGATGGAAGACTGGAAGCTGGTCAACCTTAGATTGGCTCGAGACGGACCCCGTCTGCCCGACTGACATGGCTCTGTGGGAGAACCAAGTGCGATATCCTCGGGCTTTTAATGTCCAAGAAATTTGGGTGCAAGATAGTCTTCAGTGGTAGCCGAGGTTTAGCCGGCGCCAAGAATACCTCTATTCTAGCCTTTCATCCTGATTGATCTTCGTCGCTTTCGCCCGCTTACGCATTCCATTACTGTCTGACCGCTGACGGTTGGTTCTCACCAGCACAGAGCATACTCATTCAATGAAGATTCGGATACGCGTGAGGGCGACTACATATCAACACTGCACGTCAATACCTGATGTTTGTGCAGCTCAGAGCGCATACTTTGACCGCAGCTCACAATATCTCTCGACCACCTGGCTGATTTCCAAACTTGATTGTCATACTCGATCAGTCCTCCTCTACTTCAGTCTCAACGATTCATTGAGTGCTGGTCAAGCTTCAATTTGCGATGCAGCTTGCCGCGAACGAATTATAGGAATCGTCCTGTTGGTTCGTTCTACCCAAAGCCCCACACAGGCAAGCCAAACTCAATACCAACACGACCATCCAAAGCAAATCCTTATCATTTTCAACGATTGGAAGATGGCTGAGCAAAAACAGGAGCAGCATGGCTGCCTGAAGAGGTTTCACTACCAAGTCGACTCCGCACACCTAGGTGAGACTCGGACCAAGGTGCTTGATAGCGAGTTCGAAGATATCGTAGGCCACCAATTCAAGAGCAAGAAGAATCGAGGTTCTCAACCTTCACGGATGCATTTGATAAAGTCACCGACGCAAAGGAGACCTTGCACGTTCCTGAGCCCAGCTCAGGTGCCATCTTGAACCCTAAGCTAAGCTTCCCATCTGACGATGTCCTCAAGCTTTCTCTCTGCAAGATCAGCGATAATCTGAAATGACTCATCAAATGTGCACATCTGCATGAAGTACCCAATCACGGCCCAGCTTTAGATACACCTTGATAGTAGTCGAATGAGGGGACTGGCTAAGTCTTGCTCGCTTCGACTGAGAACGTGGTGTGCGTCGTGAATTCCGCGCTAGTTCAACTCCTCAGCGTTGCGGATCCTCTGTCACGCTAGGCAGACAGGACCGCTTTACATAACCAGAGGCACAGGAAGGACTTCGGCCGAGTTCAAGATCGATCAACCCACTTAGCGCCAGTCAACACGTGCTTGCTCCAATGGTCGCCTGTCATTGTGTGAAAGCCCCTGCCAAGAACGTCGCCAAATGAGGAAGGTGCATAACTTTGTATTTGGGAACGTGCATGAAAAGACGACTGCTGTTGACTGCAATAGCTACCAGTACGTACACGAACACCATGTCAGTGGCGCCGCGCGAGAAGTACGATGGGTATATTACAGAGCATCGTCCTCGGCCATCTAAATCAAAGAATCTCAGGATCTCCAATCGTAATTTCCCGAAGGCATAATGTATCACAACCTTGTCGTCGCTGCTGTTATCGGAGCTGCCACTAGTGTCTCGTCATGGAATGTTGATGCAGGCTCGTTCAAACATGTTGCCGTTTTCAGCGTCGATGGCTTCCACTCGAGCGATGTTGGCAAGTATGTAGCACTGCGCCCAAAGTCAACAATCGCGGAGCTGTTGGAGAACGGGTACCAATACACCAACGCTTTCACGTCGGCCCCTTCCGATTCATTTCCTGGCACTCTGAATCAATTCACCGGCGCAAGTCCAAGAACGACAGGTGTCTGGTATGATGACACCTACGACCGCAGCTTTTTTGATCCAATTTCCGTGTCAAAAGCTCACTGCTCTGGACCTCCGGGAGCGGAAGGTCGGTACCGCATGATACATATCAGCTTTATTGAAATTGCTGACGTGAAACAGTTGCTTATGACGAAAGCAAGGATTACAACTCCACCGAGCTCTTCTCTGGAGGCATCAACCCTGACAATCTTCCCCAGGCCATAATCAATGGGAAATGCCAAGAGGTCTACCCGCATCAACGTCTCCGTGTCAATACTATCTGGGAAGTTGTGGAAGCCAGTGGGAGGCAAACCGCATATACCGACAAACATCCGGCTTATGATCTTGTCCGTGGTCCTTCCGGCAAAGGCCTCACAATAGGCTACTTCCCCGAAATTGCTGCCGTTGCCAACACCGTCGATGCCACCATTGCATATGATCAACTTCACGTCGATGCCTTCCTGCAGTGGATTGATGGCAAAACGCCAGAACATTCCGAAGTCCAAGCTCCTGGTCTCACCACCACTCCAGCACTCTTTGGTGGGAACTTCCAAGCTGTTTCTGTTGGCCAGAAAACCAAGGGCTACCAGAACGGCTCTCTTGCATTCACTCCAGATCTCCTGAAAGCATTTGACTTCGTGGATTCCTCGTTGGGAAAGGTAGTTGCAGCCCTTAAGTCCAAAAACATTTACAAAGATACCTTGGTCGTCATTGCCTCCAAGCACGGCCAAGCACCCATCGATCCAAAGCTGTTCCGAGAAATCGACCCGAAGCTGGTGTCCTCTTCGACTGGTGTTAATGTCTCATTCGCTACCACTGATGATATCGCCTTGATCTTTCTGGAGGACCAATCCACCCTCAACACTGCCGTCAAGAACCTGAACGCTGCTCGTGGGACTCTCCAAATTCAGGACATAATTTATGGAGATAACCTGACCGATCAGGGCTATGGCAATCCTCTGAAAGACCCTGCTGTGCCAGACATCATCATTCGTCCCCAGCTCGGCGTTATCTATACGACTTCAACCAAGAAGATTGCAGAGCATGGAGGCCTCAGCGATGACGACAGGAAGGTCGCTTGCTTTGTGAGCAGTCCTAAGCTTCATAAAGCATCGTACGATCAACAAGTTTCGACCAGGCAAGTTGCGCCGACGATCCTGAAAGCTCTAGGACTGAATCCGGGAGAGCTGGAGGGTGTTCGCATACAAGGAACACAGCCATTGCCTGAGTTCTGAGTGCATCATATGTATTATACACTACGAAACGTTCGGTTATACACACTGTCTAGTACAGAGTTCTCAATTGTAAATAATCAAAGCTGACAACTTCACGCCATGCATTCTACCATCGTGGATCATATGGTACTCGCTTCCATATGTCCGCTTGCAAAGGATACTCTAGCAGCCATGTGTTGCAGGGTTGTCGTTCGTAGACACATCATTAACTTACCAGACGTGATCAACAGCATGTCCGATTCCGGCACTGCAGCCTACCAGGGCGAAATTCTGGCCGTCTTTGGTGTCTCCAGTATTCCATATTCCTCAAGCAGACAAGCACAAGTGACGTGCAATTCTCAGCCTCGGCAGCGGAGCTTGGACCTCGGCCGCGTCAGGTTGCAGGATCCCTTCTAGATCTTCTACCTCATGTAATGAGGTAAATGCTACGGCCACCTTTCTTGAGTCCAACATGATCCACTTGACCGTCTCCTTGCAAAACACAGTTCTACGGTATAGTCACCAATAGATCGTCGCAATGTCCAGGCCAATTCCCTTTTCAGAACCCCCATATCTTTGTGGTCTCCCCTCTCCATACTACACCGTCTCTCACCTTCGCTGGCAAAAAGCATGTCGAGCCTTCGTCACGGACAACCTATCCCAATATGCTATGGACTGGGAGCGCGAAGAAATGGTCCCCGCACATGTTTTCGATGCATTCGCCAAAGCCAATATGCTCATCCCAAACCTGCCCGCTCCTTTACCTGTGAACTGGCTCAAGAAATTAGGCATACATAATATACTAGGAGCAGTGCGAGTGGAAGAATGGGATTACATACACACTGCCATCTTCTGCGACGAGATGTCCCGGTCAGGGTTGGCGGGGCCTGGCGCGAGTCTGACGACTGGAATGGCGTTTGGTGTCCCCCCGCTGCTCAAGTTCGGGAGTCCGGAACTACAAGAGAGATTCCTGCCTGATTTGCTGTTGGGCAGGAAGAGGACTTGTATTGCCATTACCGAGCCTGGGGCAGGCAGTGATGTTGCGAACATCGAGACTATGGCTGAGAAGACGGAGGATGGAAAAGCCTATGTCATAAATGGGACAAAGAAATGGTCATTATACCTTGAGGAGAATTTGTTGCATGCATGCTGACAGTGTGACAGGATCACCAATGGCATCTGGTCTCATTATTGTACGATGGCTGTCCGAACGTCCGGTCCGGGACCTGCAGGCCTATCCCTCCTTGTCGTCCCTCTCCTCGATTACCCTGGTGTCACCATGCGGCCTATCAAGGTCAGCGGTCACCTGACCTCCGGCACCACATTCATCGAGCTCTCCAACGTCAGAGTCCCCGTCTCTAATCTCATCGGCAGAGAAGGTCAAGGCATGAAGTACATCATGACGAATTTCAACCACGAGCGACTTACCATTGCCATTGGTGTAACTCGCCAAGCTAGAGTAGCGTTGAGCGCTGCTTTTGAATACTGTTTGCAAAGAGAAGCTTTCGGAAAGGTATTGATGGAGCAGGGTGTTGTGCGGCATAGACTTGCCAAAGCTGGAGCATTGTTGGAAAGTCAGTGGGCTTGGGTGGAGCAATTCGTTTACCAAATGACAAAATTGAAGAAGGAAGACGCCGACGTGGAGCTGGGTGGAATGACGGCATTGGCGAAAGCGCAGGCGGGGACAGTGCTGGATGAGTGTGCCAGGTGCGCGGTGCTCTTGTTTGGAGGAAACGGCTTTACAAGGACAGGAAAGGGAGAGATTGCTGAAAGTAAGGCCAAAAGGAAACACGATGTTGTGTAGACTGACCTGATAATATAGGGATATACCGCGAAGTACCCGGTGCAAGAATCCCTGGAGGTTCGGAAGACGTTATGCTCGATTTAGCTGTGAGGCAGTTGGTCAAGAATTACAAGCACCGGACCCAAATTCTAGAGACATCCAAAGGACTATC
>JAABUW010001512.1_pt1 | contig 38435 bp, 72 predicted proteins | sample 5560081 | NCBI WGS metagenome assembly JAABUW01 (sample SAMN10711882, study PRJNA513363) | rock metagenome | isolation source: Antarctica rocks | place: Antarctica: Victoria Land, Knobhead sud | reverse complement strand
GCGCAGCGCCGAATCCCGCTCCTGCAAACAGAAAACTAGCCTCTTCATACTTTGAGACACACACGTTCATGGATGATTACATGCAACAATCATTCGAGCGCGGCTGCGCTCGCAGGTCGTGCATCGTGCGTGCCGCAGCGCCGCGTCCGCCTCCTGCAGGAATACAAAGTAAGCAGATGACAAGATGACAATATTCATTGACGGCAGCTGCGCCTGCAGGTCGTGCATTGACCGCGACGCAGCGAGCGTCTCGCTCTTGCTGGGAGATGTGGGAGCCCCAATGCCCGACCCGACGAGCCAATAGAGAAGAGCAGCATGCAACGACAGGGACAGCTTGCCTGCAGTGCGGCCCGGGTGTCCGCTTCTGCACGCCGCCGTCCGGCTTGCATCTCCTCACACTCCCCGCTGGAGGCCGCTTCCGCGGCAACACTGCGTTCCTCGGCCCGCCTTCGGGCGGCTGTGGCAGTTTCCACCGCGTCCTGCGACGTCCTGGCCTGCAGCGGCGCGGAGAGGGCCTGTCATGCAGGCTGCTGCTGATGGCACGTGTGCAGCAATATGCATTGCAAAAGTGATTCTGAAGCCTCAATCATGTGCGGCCTGGCAGTGGTCCCTGGCGCAGACGGCTGCAGGGCTTGACTGTCTGAACAGGGCCGCCACCGGGCGCTGCATAGTGCACCACCACTACCAGCTGAGCGGCGCTGGCAAACTCACCTTCATCGCAGTTTCCTTGAGTCGTGTTTGCAGCTCAGCCAGCTGCTCCGCGCAGCGGCCTCGCTCCTCCGCCAGCTGCTGCCTGGCTTCCCGCAGCGCCGCCTTTATGCCAGCCACGGCGGACGCGTCCCTGCCGGCGGCCGCCGAGGCCGCCGCCACCCCGGCGGCTGCTGCATCCCGCAGCGCCGCCACTTCCGCGGTGGCCGCCTGCGCCTGCGCTGTCGCCGACACCGCGGCGGCGTCGAGTTGCACCCTTGCGCTGTCCGCCGCCGACGCTGCGTCGGCGCTGCAGGCTGCCAGCTGCGCCCTGGCGCTTGCCGTGTCCTGCCGCGCTGCCGAGGTCTCGGCCTGCGAGGCGCGAGCTGCTTCTCTTAATCTACTGCATGCACCTCCCTGCTGCCTGATCGTTGTACCGCCTCTGTGAGGAACTGGAACTTGCTGCTGCAACAACATTGGGCAGGCATGCACTGCATCTGCTGGGCGAGCTGCTAAGGCATCCGACGGGATATCAGGCACCTGCGATGCCATGAGTTTGGCCTCGAGCGCAGCAGTGGCAGCGACGGCCGCCGCCGCAGCCGCCTCAGAGCCCGCCGCCGCGCGTTCCGCGGCACTCACCGCCTCCTTCAACGCTGCAGCGCCGCCCGCCGCCATCAGCATCTCCCTTTCCAGCGTCTCAACACGCGCCTGTGATGTGAACATGCAGTTTTGTACATTTGGTTGTGCGTGTTCATTCTGCAGCCAAATCACAGATTCTGCATCGACTTCTGCATTGCCTTGTGTTTCTGTTCAACAATTGACGAAGGCAGCTGGCCGTTTCTTGTACTGACTGTGAGCCAGTTCTATGAAATGAAGCAACGCAGCGCGGCGAAATGGTGCAGGCGAAAACATTGCTTTGGTGGCTCATGTACGAAGTCTCAGCAGTCGGTACTCACCTGTGCGGTCTGCAGCATCGACTGCACGGCTCTGAGCTCCGTTTCGTGCGCGCCCTGCGCGGCTGCGAGGCAAGCTGCGGCGGTAGCCTCAGCAGCCTGCAGCTGAGCCGCAGCGGCAGACCCCGTCGACTGGATGTCGGCACGGCATGCGGCCAGCCCTGCCTGGCAGGTGGCGAGCTGATTGCTTGCCGCTGCTGTCTCCCCCTGCATAACGCTAGTCCACCCACTGTGAATCCATCAGGGTGCTGCCGCTGCAGAAAGACAGTGTGCCCACTGTGAGATGCTCCCAGTACATCTTGCAGAACTTTGGGCTGACCTGGCTGGTCTCCAGGGCTTTGGCGGCTGCGGCGGCGCGCGCCTCCGCGGCGGCGAGCGCCGCGCGGCGTCCACGCCGGCGACAGCCGCCTGCGTCTCCGCAAGCGCTGCCAGTTCCGCGGCCCGTGCCTGCAGCTGCAGAACATTCCCGTCACGTCTTGCACAAATGGCAATGCAAAGATGATGTATTCGTGATGTGGGCTCGTGTGGCCAGAGGTCCAAAAACGTTATGCGCACCACAGCGGCGCCTCGGTCCGCTGTCGCCGCCGCCAGGGCGCTGGCACAGGCAGACGCCTCGGCGCGGGACGCGCTCAGCTGCGCGCGTAGGTCCTGCAGCGCCGCACCGTGCTGCTGGGCCACCTGTGCGGCGGCGAATAGGTCCTGAATCGCATGTGCTGATGCCAGGTGTCTGGTGAGGGAATGCCGCAGGCTGAGCAAGTCCGACCTCGGCAACAGCAGCGTCGAGGAGGCGAGGCAAACGCGCGTGACTCTGATGATCCTACACCTGCAGAAGCTTCGATGCTGATGATTGCTCACCTGTTGCACGTCATGCTGCAGGCGAGTCTCGGACGCCCGGCTCGCCGCCAGGTCCTTTTGCAGCTGATCGATGGCACGCTGCGAGTGCAATGGCGCCCGTATCACAAGCTACTTCAAAACATCTGGTCGCATGAAGTGTCACGCCCACAGACAGAGGCGACGGGCCCACCTTTGACTGCGCCAGCAGGTGGTTCTTCTGATCGGCCTCTCCCACCGTCGACCGTGGAGTGCCCTGGATGCAATCGCAAGAGTCGATTCAGTTTGAGTTTTTCAATCGTCTGCACCCATGTCAGCACGAGCGCCTGCCGTGCCGGGTCGATTGCAACAGGTGTCGCCATCTTATCGACCAAAGCAGTAGCGAGTTGTCCAGGCGGGATGTGCGGCAAGATCGGAAATCCTAATTTGAGCGATACCAGACACACACCAGGACATCTCGTGGCGTGGATGCGCCACTCATCGTGCTGCAGGCGTTGAAGGCGCGTCCTCACTCCGACATCGCGCTCTGCCACTTACACACACCAGAAGGCGGTCTACACGTCAGAGCTGTAAATTTGCGCACAGAGTTCTGCTTCTTGCTGATCAAATCAAACTTTGGCTGAACGTCGAAGCCGCCTCTGGGCGCCTCTGGGCGGTTTTCCGAGAAGGAATCTCGTATTCCTGCAAGTGCAGTGGGCCATTCGAGCATGTTCCGCTGCCTGAGAGAATCTGGTGGCCCTTGAGCTCTCATCGGCGCCGCCCGCTTCGCCAAAGCCAAGCAGTGCCTGCTACAAACGAAAGTTGGATCAGGGGGTTTGTGGCTTTCTGACTGCAACGCCCTCTGAAGCCCAGTCCCTCGAGCAATCCTGTCTTGCTGCTTTGATTGGCCGAACACTGCTGTGGCAGAGCAGCCATTGCGTCAGGCTGCCCCTGGTCAAACCATGCTGTCGCCAGCGGCACCGAGAGTAATTTTGCCGGGCGGCAGCTACCGGCAGCCGCAGCAGACGTCAGAGGTGTTCCTGACGCTGGGGGCATGACGCAAAGGAGCTGGCAAGACTGAGGCACCACCAGCCAGCCGCCCCGGGCGGTCTATTCCAGCAGCCATGCCGGGCCTGTTGACGCCGCAGCGGCTTCACATGGCATGGTGTATCGGCGGCATCCTGGGCAGCCTGCTGCTGTACGGCGTGCTGCAGGTGAGGGCGGCGGAAGTGGGTTGAGTGTCATGCAGGTCTCTTGTCCTGGCCATGCCTGCCTGAGAAGTGCACCACTCCGCCGCACATCGCAGTGGGATCATGTTCGGATGCCATGCATCACTGTTCGGATGCCATGCATCACTGTTCGGATGTCAACCTGTAGGAACGGATCATGGCGGAGCCGTTCGGCGACGAGCCGTTCACGTACTCGCTGCTGCTGGTGCTGTTCAACCGGCTAACCACCTGCATGGTGTCGGCCATCGTGCTCGCGGTGAGTAGCACAGCGCTGAACATGCCGCCCCTGCTTCGAGTTCTGTTTGCTGATTCACCAATGCATCGTTTGCACACCCGCATCCTGCCAACATGTATATCATCCGAGTCCCCCCGGTGGATGATATACATCGCCGAGTCCCCCCGGGATCACTGACACGTATGTGGGCTGTTGTGACAGGTGAAGGGTTTGGACGCGCGGCCGCAGGCGCCGCTGTATGCCTATGCCGCGGTGAGCTGCTTGTAGCCTGTTTCTCAAATATAAAACACTGCGTACAAATGCTGGGTGGATGCGCCTGACACTTGAAGCACTGCACAGCTGTGGCCGACTCCCGTCAGCCAGCCGTCTGCTATTGACAAACATGCACCCGCCCTGACTCTCCTTCTACAGGTGAGCCTGTCCAATGTGGTGGCGACCACCTGCCAGTACGAGGCGCTGCGCTACCTAACCTTCCCGCTGCAGACGCTGGCAAAGTGCGCCAAGATGATCCCCGTCATGCTGTGGGGCGCCGCCATCAATCGCAAGACCTACAGCCTGCAGGTGGGTGTGCACCACGTGGGGTTTTGAGAACTATCAAGAAAGATAAATTAATAAAAGATGTTTGCTGTGACCGCAATCAACCGCAAGACATACGGCCTGCAGGTGGGTGTGCACCACATAGGGTTTTGCAGGGCTTTTGGCATCTGCTGCGGAGCACCGCCATCAAGCGCACGACCTGCATGTGGCCATGCAGCAGCTGGATCATGTGTCTGCCGGTGCACCCGGCTGCTGCCGCCGTCTGTTGCAACCCAAGCAAAAGGGTCTGGCACGTGCAATGCACGTACAAGTATGTGCATGCACTGAATCAATAAACCAGGTTCAGGTCCATTGCAAGGGACGTCACGATCACCGGAAGCCATTGACCGCGCGCAGGACTACACGGCGGCAGCGGCGATCACCGTCGGGTGTGCACTGTTCCCGCTCAGCGGCAGCATATCGGCAAAGGCGGCGCAGGCGGCGGCGGCCACCAAGCTGCACACCACCGGCTTTGGCGTGCTGCTGATGGTCACCTACCTCGCCTTCGATGGCTTCACCTCCACGTGGCAGGTGGGCCGCGTTCATGTCGCCAGTGCGCTGCCATCATCCGTGCCACAGTCACTGGGCGCCACTGGTGTGCTGCTAATGGCAACCCCGACGTGGACTACTTGCCTGTTCGACATTGCCCAACGGTTCCACCCAGCCTCACATCCAGACCGGTCGGCAGCATCACCGCTGAGCAGCATCACAGCTGATGTCCTGCCACACGCCCAGTGCTCGAATCCTCTGTCCCCGGTGCATGGTTCAGGATCGGCTTTTCCGGGGCACGCGCATGAGCATCTACAACCAGAGCTTCTACGTCACCATGGTGTCTGCGCTGCTCAGCCTGTCAGGTGAGCAGTAGACATTGCCCGAAAGCGCATGCTCTGGTCCGACATTCCTGTCCGCAGGCTGCAACACACCGATCTCTGTCCTCATATGTGCGTGACTCACCTTGATGCGACCGTGCTGCATGCTTCCTGTCGGGTTGTCACAGTGCTGTGGCAACTGATGGCAGCTGGACCATCGTGCAGGCCTGGTTACCAGCGGGCAGCTGGTTCCCGCGCTTTCGTTCGTCACGCGGCATCCAGAAGCGCTGGGCTCCATGCTTGCGCTGTCCATGGCCGCCACATTAGGTGTGCCAGCCCCCTCGTCTCTAATGCTGAACAGCGTCAGCTGTGCCCTGGCATTGATCCACTGGGAAACAGGTACATCCACGCTTCTCGGCGAGACCCTGCCGAGTTGTAAGTAACGGGTCTCACAGGAGCTCCTGTGTCTACCCACCGCAGGGCAGCTGTTCATCACGCACACCATCCGCACCTACGGCGCGCTGCTGTTTGCGTCGGTCATGACGACGCGGCAGTTCCTGTCCGTCCTGCTGTCCTGCCTCCTGTTCCGCCACCCGCTGGCGCCTGGGCAATGGTGCGTCTTTGTGTCTAACGATGCCTGATCATGCATGTTGCTGCATTGCCACATCTTGCACACGTGAAAAAGTGGTGTTTGGTGCATCGCGTACATGCCGAGTTTGTCTCCACATGGCATTGCACCACAAGTGCAGCCAGTCAACGGAAGCAAGGAGGGCATGTTGAACTCGATCTGAAAGCAATGACACTCAACGGCTCTAAATATCATTGCAGGGTCAGCACCCTCATCGTGTTTGGAACGGTGTACCTGCGGAGCTTCACCAAGAAGCGGGGCGGCCTCACGCGCACAAAGTCCCACCGGCTGGTGAGCCGCAGCAAGAGCCTCACGCTGCAGCTGGCGCAAGCCCTGGGCGGCGTCGACGACGGCACCGCCCACGGCATTGGCAGCGCTAGCGGCATCGACACCGGCAGAGCCAATGGCTGCGCTGGCCTGACCGACGGGGAGGGCAGAGGCGCGGAGTCGCTGGCCGGCGGCATCGGCGTGCTCAGCGGCGGCGAAGACATCGGCAGCGGCGGCAGCGACGGCGGGGAGGCTGCGGAGCGGGGCAAGCACCGAGATGCGGCCGATGCGACGGTGAAGACAGCGGCGTGATGGCAGGAGGCACGGGCAGCAGGAGGCGATGAGCCTGCTAGCTGTCGAGCAGCAGCAACGGAATAGCGGCGCGGCAGGCCGCCATGTCGCCAAAGACTGAGGGAAATAGATGTAGGTTTCTGCCGTCAAGGATGAGCCCTTGACAAGGCCCGTTCTAGGTGTCGGGTTGGCCTGGGGCCGCAGTGCGCTGACTCTTGTATGGACATGCACATGCATCGGAGCGAACAATCGTTAGTCTTCAGTCGGGTTGGATTCAGGCGTGGTCAACCTTCCAATGTCCTTGAAATATGCATGCGGCCGTCCCCCATATGACTGTCAGCCGCCCCCTCTCCATGCAGCCTCATGCTGCTCCTCATCAGACGTCTCCAGGCATCCCTTTGCAGTGCCACTTGCCCCTAGAGCACGGCAGCTGCTCAACAATATTGCACAAACCATGTCAGGTAGCTGGACAAACCAACTGAGACAGAAATATCCATGGCCTGATTCCTTAGAGCAATTCAATTGGGACATGACTACGCTAGAAACAGATTCCCATCAGCGCATGTTCACCCGCCTCAATTTGGTTCCGGACGCTGTCCCCGCATTGCTGACGCCTCCTCAGTCCAGCTTTTTGCTTTCCTTGCCGGCAGGCGCCGCCCCTGCCGCCGGGCCCTTCCCGGCCAGCACCCACGCGATGCCGCCTGCCGTGACGACCGCCGCGGACGCCGCCTTGCAGGGCGTCATGCACATCCATGGCTGTGCCGGGCCGCAGAACAGCAGGCTGGCGCAAATGGACACCAGGCCGGAGCTGACTGCGCTGACGAGGCCGACCGCCAGGGCTCCCTCTGAGCGGTGCACGGCGCCCTGTGTAAGAGAGAAATATATGTATATATGCAATGGCTAGGTCAGCCCAGCACCGCATGTGGTGAAACCTATCGAAACCTTTGATGATACCCCAAGGAATCCAGGCCACCCCAAAAACCGAAGTCTTCTTGTCGAGTCCCGAGGTACACAGCTCCATACGGATGTCGGGCACAATGCACATGTCAACAAGACTGCACCTGCACGACGGTGTGCGAGACGATGGCGACGCCAAAGGCGGCCAGCGCGCCGACCGCAGCGGCAGGCGACGTGCCGCGCCACTGCAGGTGGTCCCCCACCAGCGACTGCCACCGCGGCAGCGTGTACGCTATCTGGTATGCTGTGTTGGCTGCCAGGCCTGGGGTGCAGAGTGATGGTGCACAGTAAGGTTGCCGGCGCACTGCCAGGTGGGCTCACGTGCGTCGCGATGACATCGACGGGTTCCTTTCACTGGATTGTGGACACAGAGGGAGGGCGCTGCATCAGCTGCTTGAAAGGCATTGATCTTGTTTCACACTTTCTGGACTAGCCAAAGATGCAAGTTGGTTATCGTGGAAATCACCTATGCGGCTGGCGAGGTCCATGACCTGGGCGTGCGACGGCGGCGGCTGCTCCAGGCGCATCATGTAATCATACACCACGCCTGCAGATGAAGGGTGGCGGAGTTGGACACCAGAGCTTTGACTGTGCGCATACGTGACAGTTCACGAGGCAGTTCGATGAATGTGCTAGACACAGGTTGAGGACAGGATCAATGCAGCTTGGAATGCATTCTGCATTCCTTTTGTGTTTCGCCATCCTGCAATTTCTATAGTTGTGGCCGCACCGAGGCAGGCGTAGCCAAATGCTGAGCCGAGAATGGCAATGTAGCCCAAATTCTGCCCCGGCGGCGTCTCAGCGGCAGCGGCCGACTTTCCGCCGCCTTCGCCGCAGGTGCCGCGCAGCAGAATGCCCAGCAGCACAAGCGCCACCTGCGAGCGGGCATGCGAAGCTTCTGAGCTGCCATCGCCCCGCAAACCCATCGAACATATAGGTTTGCAGCTGACCCGCAATTCTTTTTTCATGGCTATCATCATGAGGCATGAGGCCCTGGTGCACGGCATCCGTCTCAACGATTATGCTGACGCCACAGTAGTGTGCACGCTGGCGAAATGGCAGGCCAGCCTTGCGGAGAGCCCACCGCTGCGACCTGGCCGGCTCGCAGCTTGCGGCGCAGCACGAAGCGGCTGAGCAGCGCGGTGAAGGTCTGGCATGCCGCCGCAAACACCACCGACGCCGTCGCGGCCCCGCACAGGACGAAGCCTGCGCAGACGGAATGGTGCGCGGTCACTGCTGGCGCTGCGGAATGCCAGTAATGCATGTGCAGCAGCTCATGAAGCGAATGGCAGAACTACCGTGCATCTTGGCAGCTGCATTTCGCATGCACGTGGTTTGCCTTCCCCTACCTACGCAGTGCAGGATGTAGGACACCAGGTCGAGCAAGCCGATGGCGACCATCAGGCGGCGCGCTTTGGCGCTGGGTGGGCGCTCAGCTGGCGACTGCTTGTTTTCGTCCGAGCGCTTGTGCACGGCGGCGGAGGCAGCGTAGCTTCGCCGGCTGTGCCACCGCTGCAACGACGTGAAGCTGAGCATGGCGACGTACTTGACCCACGCCAGCGCCTGCACCCTGCCGTCGGCAATGTCCTGCGCGGCGGAAGCAGCACCTGGATGAGTAGTGCGTCACGAGTATGTCACCATCTTAAGCGCAGAAAACATGGTTCTCTGAGACGATTTTGATGAAATGCGTGATTTGGCATGCGTTGGCATTGCTGTGGACCTGCCGCACCAGGTCATTGACGTATTGCGCCATCAGCGCCATCGCGGTGCCGGTGCAGACGTTCAGCGCCATCAGCGGGAGGATGTGACCGGATCTAACGCTTGCATCGCCACTGCTGTGGGCTGCCATGCTGCCTCACAGGAATGTATGTATCGTAAAATTCAGAAATCTACACACAGAGACTGGTTAGTTGTACTCCGCGCAGGTGCTGGACGCTGTCAAATCATCTACAGCCAAGTCTCAGCAAACAAAGTTGGATTGAGAATGAACCGCTGCACGCGTGTTGTGCCAGAAGAGCACATGCCACGAATTTGCAGGTACGAGATGCTGAAGTGCTGACGCAGCGGGCCATTTCCGTGTTTTGCAACCAGCTTCATCCCGATCTACGTCGCCCGTCTGATGGTAGCATCTCGCTTGTGCCAGTATCCGGCTCGCTGTTCCATGCTCGCTCGCTGGCCTGGCACTGGCACTGCAAATTCGAACGTTTCAGTGATCTGGCCCATGCCTTCGCCACAAACGGTTAATAGGTGCACCCTTCCTCAGGGCGCACCCTTTGCAACCCTCTCTGGTGCTGTGAGGTCGAGCGACCGCCAGAGGCCGTGCCACACAGCGGCAGCGGCAGACCACGCCGTGGCTAGCCCCACGGACATCGACGGCCAGCCGCTGGGCTACAGGTACACTACTCTTCAACAAATGCAAACAGGACATGGCGGAACCCGGGCAACCTGACTTCGTACACCTGGCCACATCGACGAAGCCCGCCGCTGATTCCGCTTATACATCGACCTTCCGCACGTACAGGCAGAACGTCGGAGTCTGCCTTGTCAACAGACAGGGACTCATCTTCGCTGCGAGGTGTGGCCTGCTCATGTGCATCGTACGTTTGCAGTGATGGCATTCCTGGACCTTCGTGCACCTCCCCTGAAAGCCCAGCGGCGATGCTGGACTGACGCCGCTGGTCAGTTGCACATTATTGTGTTGCAGGCGACTCGATGACCACAGCCAGACCTGGCAGATGCCTCAGGTGCGCAGAACAAGCAGGCTCAACACGCTCGACCACTCGCGACCTTCCTGCTCAGGTTCTGCCTGCATCACGGCGCCGCGTTGTTCGTGGCCCCCGCGGGAAATGTGCGGCCGGCCGCACATTTCCCGAAACCACCAAAACTCTATGCCAGTGCGCGGGGCAGGGCGGCATCGACAAGGGGGAGGAGCCGGCCGCGGCGGCGGTCAGGGAGCTGGCCGAGGAGACGGGGGTCAGCAGCGCGCGCATCGTGGCGGAGGCGCCACACTGGCTGCAGTACAACTTTCCGGCGGAGGTGCTGGCAATCGTGCGGCGGGATGGGCGGCGGCACCACCGTGGGCAGCGGCAGAAGTGGTGAGGAACCTTGTGTTGTCGGCATCCTTTCTTGCCGACGGTGTTGGTGATCGTGCCTCAGGACGGGCGGCGGCACGGCCGCGAGGACGCATGAAATGTGGCTGAAATCAAGTGCAAGGACTGTGGCACGTGCAGGTTCCTGATGCTGTTCGAGGGCGAGGACAGCGAGATCGACTTGGCGCAGCCGGAGCCAGAATTCTCAGAATTCAAATGGGTGGACGTCCATGAAATGCCGCGCCACGTGCGTCGCTCTACTGCCCACTGCTCAGTGCCCCAGACGAGTGAAAGCGTAGGCCACCCTGCTGTTTGTGACATGCTCCGTGAACCAGCTGTCGCTACTGCTCCGATCGATGTCCCTGGTGAAATGTGCAGGTGGTGCCCTTCAAAAGGGAAGTGTACGAAGCTGTGGTGCGGGAATTCGCACCCCTCATCTCGGAGCGCCTCAAAGATGGCACATTGGTCGAGTGACAGCGGCAGCGACAGCATTGCCTAGGCCTTCAGCTTTAATCAGGTTGCCAGCTATAATTGCAGCTCGTCAGATATCGGAGTTATATAGTTTCGAGAATGTGGCGTACCTGCCTGTGACATGCAGACCGACTGCAGCGGCTGTATCAGAATTAAGTACCAGATCTCGGTTCAAACAGCGTTGGACAGGACCTGAATTGCAATGAGGATTGCACTTCAACATCATAAGATTTGACAATGGCCTGACTTGTCAGCATTGGCGCACGAATGCTCTCAAGATCAATGAATGCCGATGGGCATTCTCAACAGCTCCAGCGTCCTGGGCGGCACAGCCACTCCCTCTCACAGCAGAGAGGTCTCTCAGAGCGACGCCAGCAGTCGTCGCAGCAGGCCGTCGCAGCGCGATTTGGCCGTCGTGGGCGTCGCCATAAGATACACCACATTGCCCAGTGGGCGCGCGTAGACGCCTGCGCAAGACAACGGAAGTGTCCGATGTTGCACCATGTAGCTACCCAACTACGAAGTCCGAGTGTGCATCATCAGGAATCCTTGATCCTGCCACGCCACCAGACATCTTTTGCTGCAGGATGTCCGCGCCAGAAGGCACCGTCAGGACGCACACGCTCGGGCGTTTGCAGCGGCGTCACGAGCAGCCGAGATGCAGGCAGGTACCCCTTCCGGTGCCCACCGTGTGGCGCCATGCGCTCGACGACGGCGCGGGCCGCAATACCAGATCAGGAGACGTCAGAGTGCAAGGTCCTATGAATGTGTTTGTGCGCACCGTGCGGCGCCATGCGCTTGACGACTGCGCGGGCGGCGCCGGAACTGTACCCCAGGCCGGCGTCGTCCGCCCGGATTTCCGCCGCCAGCACCGTGCCTGCATGCATGTTCAGTGCTGTACTGACGGACCAATGTGCCATTTGCACAAATTATACGCCAGGCTGGCGTCATCCGCCCCGATCTCCGCCGCCCGCACGCCTGCAGCGGTGTCATGCTTCCAGAGCTCCACCGCAAGGTGGTGATCCAGCAGGAGGCCCGCATCTCAGAATGAAGTGCAGTTTGGCACAGCACATATTGCCAGCACTGAGAGCAGTAATAAAACACCGTTTGCTCACCCAGCACGTGGCAGCGCTTCAGCGCGGGGTGGTGCGACAGCTCCAACAGCCACTCCGGATCCCACTCTGCAACGTAGTTGTGCACGGAATTCTGGCTGCACAAAACTCACCCAGCGCATGGCAGCGCTCCACTGCAGGGTGGTGCGACAGCTCCAGCAGCAGGGCCGGGTCCCAAAACTCCGCCAGCCGCCCACACGGCTGCGCGCACGGCGCCGCCGGGTCGCAGCAGCTGGCGTCGCCGGCCGCGGCGCCGGCCGCAGGCTCCTGGCCGCTCTGCACAGCAGGCAAAGCCCCTCGTTGCAGCGGGCGCTGTGAGCAGCAGCTGAAGCAGTGCACTCCATGTGAGCTCCAGGTGAGCTTCAGCTGAATTTCAGTCTGGACACCGATATGACTGCACCTCATATGACTGTTTGGGCAAAATCAAAAGCCCATCTCATGCAAAAGGAATGGCAGGTACCTCTGCGCCCCAGCCAGCGGGACGGCACTGCCGCGGGTTCTTTGCCGGGTCGCCGTACATGTCCAGCGCCGCAACCGCCGCGGCGCAGCCCATGGGGTGCGCCGTGTAGGAGTGCCCGTGCAGCAGCGCGTCCGTCTTGGCGGGCCCCTCGAAGACGCGGAACACCTCCTCCGTCGCCAGCGTCACCGCCAGCGGCAGCAGGCCGCCTGCGGGCATCAGGCAGGCGAGTCGGTGGGGACATATGCATACGGGCAACAGAAAAACTCTCGTCAAGAGACGTCCTCCGGCGCCAGCGTCACCGCCAGCGGCAGCAGGCCGCCTGCAGAACATGCGCATCGATCTGAGGCCAAGTCGCATCGTGTGTGCAGCTGATGGTGTGTTCCTGCTCGATGCAGGGTCCGATGATCGGTGCAAGGTGCGGTGAGGGGAAACATAACGCATGCTACCTCTGAACACCCCTGTGAGCAGCCTGGCGTAGGAGGCAAGATCGGGCTGCTGGGTTTCAAGGCAAAGCCACTTTCGGCGGGGTTGGTACACTGTCCAAGCCGAACTACGACATTTAGCCACAAAGCAGTTGACGCCACACACCACACCTGTCAGCAGCTTGGCGTAGCAGGCGATGTCGGGCTGCGCGCCCAGCAGCAGCGCCGCCGAGGGCACGCCCAGACGCCACAGCCCCGAGAACACCTGGGGACGATGTTGCGGCATTGTTTGTTGTTGTTGTCAGACCTTGAAGGTGCGCTCGGACAGGACAAGTCACACTTCTGTTGTGCATTTCAAACTGGACATGCTGTTGCTCAGACGAACAAGGCTCGGCGTAGCTGATGCGAGCACCCACCTCATCAAAGATGACGGGCACGCCGCGGGCGCGCGACTCCGCCACCAGGGTGCGCTGGAACAGCGGGTCCACCAGCACCATGCCGCCCGAACCCTGAAAGCAAGAGCACATACGTTGTGTTTGTTGAAGAGGTCAGAAGCCTCAGATGACTCCATCATGAACAGCGGGCCTCAGATGACTCCATCATGAACAGCGGGTCCACCAGCACCATGCCGCCCGAGCTCATACAACAGATTTGTGTGGTGGGTCGTGGTTCAGATCAAGACATTGATTGCCATCTCAACAGCGGGGCCATCAGCCATGCCGCCAGTGCCCTGGCGGATGCATTAGCGAATTTACGAGGATCAAAGCAAAGCAGTGCCACTGTCAGCTGAAAGGCATATGAGGGGTGCTTGTTATGCATATAGCTGGTGCAAATTCTGGACCCTGGATTGCCCGACACATGCGCCGGAAAGCAATTGAGCGGCCACAGCGTACGGTGCTGTGTTGCCAACATCCTGCTGTGAAATGCGGAAAAAAGGATCCACAGACAGCACAGGACCTGGAGGACAGGCTCGATGATGGCGGCGCCCACATGCTCGCCAGCCACAGAGTCCAGCTGTCGGCCCACCCACCGGGCGTACGCCTCCGCGAGGTCCGAGTCGTCCCTGCAGATATGAATGCAAATGTGGCTGTTGGACCGCAGTTCTTGTTGACATTCATTGGCCGCGCACAGCCCACAGGCGGCAGGCCTGCAGGAGCGCAACAGTGACACACCTGTAGAGCTTTCAGGACGCAAGCATTGGACTGCAGCTCCAAGGGACTGCAGATGCCCAAGGTGCCTGCATCCGCACGCACCTGGAGCCGTCAAATACGGCTGCGCGGCTGCTGAACTGCAGGTCCAGCGCCGCCGGCACCTGAGACTGCAGATCTGTCCCACTCCAATGCGGGGCTAGGGGGACTGCAATTGAACCGGAGGCTGCACGAACCAGAGCCGTCAAAGCCGGCGGCGCGGCTCTGGAACTGCAGGCGCAGGAGCCCCCATGACGCCGCCAGGGTAGTTTGCCATGGCAGGATGAGACGTCGATTTGCAGGAAGCGTTTCACACACCTGGAACCGTCAACATGGCGGCGCGGCTGCTGTACTGCAGGTCCAGCGATCCGACGACGCCGGCACCGTCAGGTTCATCCACAACTAGAGAGAATTGTAGCTGGCAGGAGGATCAATTTGTCCACATACCTGGAGCTATCAAAGATGGCGGCGCGGCTCTGGAACTGCAGGTCCAGGGGACCCACGACGCCGTCCAGCGCCGCCGGCAGCCGCACGTGCCACACGCCCTTGGTCATGCCCACCGACGGCGGCTCCAGGAACAGGCCCTTCCCCTCGTACCTGTCGATGAGAGACACACAAGTCACCCGTCGTACCCTCAAGCATCTGTCAATGATCAGCAGCATGGCGGCCGCGTGCGCGCCACGCCCTTGGACATGCGCCCGACGGCGGCTCCAGGAACAGGCCCTTCCCCTCGTACCTGAACAAACTTTCAGGTTGTGCGGCATTGCTAGTTTGTGGCGGGCGGGGCGTTGAACGGCGATGCGGGGAGCGAGATCCATTGCGCCAGCGTGTTGGCGATTTATCACTTGTACATGGACATCGGCAGATATCCAGCAAGAATGCGACCCGCCAGGGCACTCACTGGCGTTCCAGAGCGCTCAGGACTGTCAAATGAAAAACCATGGCGCCCAGCACCGCTGCACCCTGAGAAATGCTACTTCTCAGATGCGGACTTTTCAGCCCCAGTTGCTCACCAGGGCATCTGGCGGGGGCCGTTGAAGGGCGACGCGGGGACCGCATTCATGGCGCCGAGCGTGTCGCCGTGGTACGCGTTGTCCAGGCCCAGCACCCGCAGCGCCGCCATGGCTGCCTGGTCCAGGCCCTTGTCCACCGCAAACTTGCGGAAAGCCATCTTCAGCGCCACCTCCACCGCCGTGGACCTTTTCATGTGAGACACAGAACACCCTGGACTTGAAAGCACTCGGATGTCAAAGGGAGTCAACCACAAATCTGGGAAGCAATGCGATGTACTGGACTGTGCCCACATCTGACCGACAGCTGACCCGCCATACTGGCAGCGCTGCCCCAGTACACCCTGATATACAGGAGGGTGCCTTTGTATACTGTGTGTGCAGGACTCCTGACAGTTTCGCCAAGGACAATCCCGCAGGACTCCTGGCGCAGTTCCGCCACAGGACTCCTGGCGCAGTTCCGCCACAGGTCCCGGCCAGTATACTGGCAGCTGCTCCGGCATACGAGGACTGGATGTGCAGGACTCCTAGCGAAGATCGGCGATAAATTTCGCTGCCCACTCCATGCCGAGCTGGGTTGCTGCCAGCAGGGCAGGGTCTAGGAGGCGAGCACAGGGGGGTTCCTGTGCACGGGTTCAAGTACAGACTGTGGACCTCAAGCGAGCCAAGGCGGTACAGAAGTGAATGTGCGCGGCACACCCATTGTCAGAGAAAAATCACGCGGGCCCGCCCAGCCGGCGCCGACGCCTGCTAGCAGCCGCGCCGCAACGTCCAGTATTTGTACAGTCTGCGGAAACTTGCTCTCATAATTACTGGCGCACCCGTTGTCAGTGTTGGAGATGCGGGCGGCCCAGACGGCGCCGATGCCCTTCAGCAACATCGTTGGGACTACGAGCAGATGTTTGCACAGGTTCGGCAGAAAGCACACCCGTCATCAGAGAAGAAGACCCGGCTTGCCCAGCCGGCGCCCACGCCCGCCAGCAGCCGCGCCGCGACGTCCAGCGCCGGCTGGTGCGCGTTTTCCGGGAACATGACGTGCCCGTAGCGCCCCGCCGCGTGCGCGACCGCCGCCACCAGCTGTGGATGCACCTCCGCGCTGGTTCCCTACAATTTGGACACCAGAGGGGTTTGCCGCGACTTCTGCACTTTCGTTGGGACTTCCCAACCGAGCTGTTACCTAGTTGAGTAATTGTCCTTCAACACACGCTGGCGCTGGGCTGTCACTCTAACGGTACCTCCGCAAACTGCTGCAATCCCCTACTCTGCCTATGATGGTCAAATCATGATCTTGACCCAGCCTTTGCTCACGACGTCTGACTGACTGCAGCTTGATTCAAGAACCACGCACCTGCGTCCACCAGCTGGCGCATGCGTCAAACCGCGGCGCGATGGCCGGGCTGCTGCCGCCACAGCTCCTGCCGCCGCCGTGCGACAGCGCGGCAAAGTCCTCGCCGCAGCGCGAGTCGATGACCATCACGTCATGGTCATCTGCTACCTGCGAGTTGAGTGTGTGCCATCTTGTCGACTCGAGTCATCGGAGATGCAAGGCGGAGGGTCGGCAGCGTCTGGCTGCGGATTTGAAGCACGCAGCTTGCAGAGCCAACTTTGGCGCCAGCACCCTGTATGGGTGATATGATAGCTGGAACTGGTAACACACCACTTGATGATCTGAGTGCCTCCTCTGCGCACCGAGGTGTGCTGGGTGAAGGGCCACCACAGGGTGGCCCGCGCGGCGCCCGCCGCCGCTTCCAGCTTCCGCACCCGCTCCTCGTGCCACGCGCGCAGCTGCACTGCCAGCTCTGCAAACTGGGCCTCCGACTCCCGCAGCCAGGCGCGCAGCTGCGCGTCAATGCCATTTGAAGCCTGCCGCTGGGCGTCCGGCTGCGGCGGGGCGCACACCGGCAGCTGCCACACCGGGAAGGCGGTCCTGCAAAGAAGGGGGCTGCACATTGCACGCAGAGCTCGAATCGTGCAGGCTGACGCTGAGCAGCACGGGCGGGGACACGGTCAGCAGTCGCTGGGAGTTTCCTCCACCATCTGTCTGCCATCAAAGGCACCTACACAGAGGCTGACGCACAAAACTGCATCTGTTGGCGTGAAAGCCATGCCCGCACCCGAAGTGTCGCCGCAGCGCATCGCAGTTGCCGCCGCTGCCGTCCATGAGCGCCACTGCCGGCACATCGTAGCCGCGGGACCGCAGCACCTGCATGCACATGCACATAGGTCCGTTTCTTAACAGCATCGCCTTGCTGTGGACCCCTTGCCAGCGTGCCGATTGCAGGTGCTCGCGCCGGCCTGCAGACTGGTGCCACAGCAGCAGTGCATGGTGTACAGGATTGGCAAGGGCCGGCGGCGCACCTCCAGCGCAGCGATGGTGGCAGAGATGCCGCCTAGGCGGCCGTCCCCCACCAGCACGCCTGGCAACCGCCCCGGCCGCAGGATGTCGCACTGCGCCCAGGCACCATCACCGCTCATGTGACGCATCTCGTGCTGCTGGCCTCCCATTGGCAGAATATGATGCAAGGAATCAGCCAGTTGAAGACATGATAACCATGCTGTTTCGTGCTCGACACTGACCGTGCGCAGTGAGACTGCCCACCTGGAGGCTGCCTGAGGGGCCGGGGCTTGCCACGCCGCCCGCTGTCTCCACCAGTGCAGCCGCTGGCGCACCCTGCACCAAGTCTCACCTCTTCGCACCCATTCAAAATAAGTAAGGGAGTCTGTGCCACAGGCAACGGGCTAGCAGCACACCCTAGCAGCACATCCAAGAAGTGCAGCCACAGCTGCAGATGCAGATCCAGAACAAACGCTGCACCTGCGGAACGCTGCGCTGGAAGCGGTCCAGCTCCCAGGCCACAGCCGCCTGCACTGCGCTGTCCGCGACAGCATGACCTGCAGCATAGGGCAGCATAAGAATCACGATCCAGCCGTGGTGCCGAAGGACTTGGAACAGGCAGCAGTTGATTGCACAAGCCAGGGTCGACTGGCTGGAAGCAAACCCTAAGAACATCAAATGCCTCACCCTCGGTCGCCACTGCGACATGAGGGCTGACCGGATCCTGCCATGCAAACATGGTGTGCGCCCGTGCGGATGCCCCTGTGGCAACCGACCGGCTCTCGTCCGTGTCCGTGTCGCTGTCGGCGCTGTAGCCGCTGGGCAGCGCTGATCCCCTGGCGTCAATCGCGGCAAGCCGCGCTGCATGCGGGCCATACGTGGGCGCGACACCCAGCGCTGCCGCCTGCATTGCACAGCCAAGGGTGCAGCTTCGTGGACGATCGGTTTCATTTGATGCCACTGACGCGCACTAACTAGAAGCGCACGCAACTAGACTTTCAGGCACTCTTGATGAACTCACCACCAGGCGTGAGTCGCAGTCTGTCGGAAAGCCTGTCTGCACAGGCTTCAGGAACAGCACATGCGCCTGCATCGCACGACACAGGTTGCTTATGCGCAACGAAGAGCCTGTTCATGTACTGTGTGCGTTTTCACAGCATGACAAGGTCATGGTATGCAGCGGCCGTTGCACCTGCTGCCTGGCAAAGGCCGCTGCGAGGCCCGCGCTGACCAGCGTTTTGCCGACGCCGGTGTTGGCGCCCCAGACAGTGAATGTCGGGTGCGCGAGGCTGACGGTGGTGTTCCTGGGGTCGTGCTGATCATGCGTCAGGCTCTCATGCGCCTCATGCTGGTCAGTGCTGCTGAAGTGCCGTGCTGTAAATGCAAACTGTCCATGTGCGGCGCGACAAGGCTTGCTGATCGAAGCTGACGCTGCCGCGCCTAGCGCAGCTATCCTCAACATGGTGCTCGTGGGGACGATGACCGGTGCTATCAAAGCCAAAATGTCTACCTTTGCTCACGATCTGGCAACATAATTTGCAGCACTGTCAGCCAAGCGTGGCGTCTCACTGCTCGCCAAACACAACAGTCCTCAGCGGCAAGCCAAACTTCAATTGAGCCAGACCTGCGTGAACCTGCCGTGATCTCCCCAAAACGCCTGTCTGACATTGGTCAGACAAACATGCAAATAGAAGGTTTGTAGTTTGCAGCGGTCGCATATTGTAGTTTGTGTGCTGTAGCTCGCAGGGAGCTTGCCTGTGTTTGCACTCGAGATGGCTGCGCAAACCGTTTCCGTCAATTTTCGCCGCGGCATCACGCCTCCCGCACACAGCGGCGGCTCAATCACGTGTCTGTGCCTTGCTGTGTCCGAGGAATGGCAGCTTCCCTATATTCACGGCCTCAGCAGCACCCGTCCGCACGAGGCGGCTCTCGGAGCGAGATGTGGTATGTAGAGTATCACGCCGCGCCTGCTGGAGCCGCCACTGGGCCACATGCAGGTACACAAGCTCACACAGCAGCCAGTCGCTCATATCATGCACAACCAGTGCACAAGCTAGCTTGCAGACTGCAGCAAGCATTGCGCCCTGCGCTTCTCAAGAGCTGGACTGTTGCCGCGGCGGCATGACTAGCCGGGCAGGTGGTGTTATTGATGAGCAAGCCCACATGGTCAGAACGCACATGTTCAAGCATTGTAAGACAAGTCGATATGCCAGAATCAAATGCTTCAGAGCAGGATGGCAGCATGCGCCATGCCCGCACGACCGCTAATGCCGTCTGCTCAAACTGGCGCATGGAGAAAAGTTCTAGGCACGCACCAATTGCGGTTAAATTAAAATTTCTGCATGCCACACACAGCATGATCGATACTGCCGGCATCCGCTCCACTGAGCGAGAAGGCAGCTTTGCGTCCGGTTCTACATCAGCTGGCTGCCGACGCCAAAGCTGTTGAAGTACATAAACGTCCAGTGCTCAAAATTGCTCCGCGTCAAATGCGCCTCTAGACTCTGCAGCGCAAACATCAGCCAGCCTGAGCACGTTTTCGAGGCAAAGGTTCGCACACAGAGTAATTGTGACCGACATGCCCGGCTATGCTGCCACACATGTTCATCCTGTGATGCTCGACATTCAGAAAACATGCTCATATATCATGCCGCACATTGAGGTGCCACTTGTCAATCGCACGGAACAGCATGTCGGCGTAGCCGCTCCTGCAAATGTGAACATCAGTGTGCACTTCGTCACCGTTTTGCATGGCATGGAGATTTACCTTGAAATCTGATTTCCCTGAGGCCGTTGACCTTGACCATGCCTTGAGTCATCAGCGGGGCGTTGTCATTTGTGTTGGACCATTGCCGCCTCTGTCCACTTGACACAGCCCGACTCCTTCTTGATCTGCACTTCCACAGATCCCTTGTAGTACTTCTGTAGCACTACTAATCGCGAGACCATTTTCACATGCAGATTCTAAGGCCTCCCTGCTGTCGGCGCAGGCGGAGCTGCGCGCTTACGCGATGCTGCCGAGGCTGGCAAAACCCTGATCCTTGGATTTGTGCCAAACCTGCTGCTGACACGCACAGCACGACACAAGGTGCATCGCAGAGCTGGATGCATGGCACGCACATGAGCTGCTTGCGCGCCGGTAAAGGGTGGCCGCTCCTCGACAGTGGCGATGTTGCTCGTCATCGATGCATCTGACGCCCCGGCGTCAGTGCCATTATCGAATGCCACGGGGAAGTTTTGGCTTGTCCTGCGCAAACGGGGCAGCACCTTCAATTGTGGCCGTTGCAGATGAAGCAGCAGCCCCAGATGCTGGGATTCCCATTGGCGTTGGTGCAGCGCAGCAAACCAGCAGGTATGCCTCCGAGATTCGACAGATGCAATATGCTCGTTGCTCGACAGTAGCCCAACACGCAGCCATTCCTTGCAGCACGAAACGCACCCCTCCGTTAGCCATGAACAGCCGTCCAACATGTCCAAGGCGCGCGGCGACCTGTGCGCCCTCGCCGGTCTGCATCAGCCGCCGGCGCCCCGCCGCAGTCTTTGGGACATGGATTTTCAGGTTCATGTACCCGGAGCTCTTGAATTGCATCGTGAGGCTCTTTTTTTTGTCCGCCAGCGCGCCTGCCTGCAGCACATTGCACTGCTTTGTCAGGTCGGAATTCTGGGGTGCGCAAACTGTGCTGAAAAAGCTGAGATACAACCCAACACCATGCTGCTGACTGAAGCAGCTGCAGAAGCTGCGATTGCACCGTGCTCTTGGTGGTGGTGGTGTGCGCCTCGACGATGCCCCAGGTCAAGCCGACGATGGCGCCGAGCGTAGCACAGCGAAAACCAGCAGCGCCGCCGCCACCCTGCAGCAGCCATGGCGGTTCAGTCGCATCGCATGTGTGGCGGCAGAGTCTGCAATCCTGCCCACAACTCCTATCGAACACGCCTGCCGCCAGCATAACACACAGGACACAGGCATGCCCGGCTGCTGCTGCCGCCGCGCAACACATGTGGTACAGCAAGCACGAGACGAGTGGGCGTCGAATTCGAAGATCGGAGGAGCCCACCACTTGAGGTACTTGTATTTCAGCTCCCGGTCGATCGTGACCTCCATGAAGTCCAACTGCAGATTGCGTCGCTCACTAGCTGAATAGTGCACGTCTTCGGATTGTGTACATGCTGACAGTGCTGGCAGAGGTTTCGCTGCCACTCATCACGGTGCGAGCTCCTGTCAATTAGCGTCATTCAAGTTGAAAGCCTGTTAGTCACCGCACACACTGAGCCCAATTTCGCACGGATTGCAGGGCGAATGTACGTCTTGATATTCAACAAGGTGTCGATTTTGTGAAAACCTGATACGACGATTGATCAGGCGGTGGATCCAGATTAGCTTTGCGGTGTTTAAGGATCGGCTTACAGCTGCATGATTTCCGGCGCTCACCAGCTCGGCCTGTCGAATGCCATCATTATCGGCGTCTATGGCAGCCAGGCAACTTTCTACGCGCCGACGCCGCGAGGTGGGCGCCTTGCCGCCGGCGATATACGCCGAGCGCGGAAGGGGCACGTTCACTTTGGTGCTGCGGCCGTCCTTGTTGCCGCGATCCAGCTTTGGCGCTGCCGCCATGCTGGCGATATCTCCAGGACAGCAATCGTTCGGATCACGACCTGGAGGTGCAAAGCGTCTTTGCAGCACCCGAATGATCGCTTGCAATTGCTGGGTATAGGATGGTAACGCCCTTCTAAAGGGGCATTATCTTCCGAGCTCATGGCGTGGACTGGCGCGGACTCAGCGCAGTGTACCTGCCTCAAGCGAATTTCCAGCAGGGGTCACTGCGGTGGCGACTAGTCAAGAAATCCATGTTTCACCGTGTCAGACCAATCTTGCAAACGCCTGCACGATTTGCCAAGGTCCAGAGCCGTGCAGAAACAGTGAGAGTGACCTGCTCTGTGAAGCAAATCTGTGACGGCCCTTGCTGGCCCAGTCTCTCCAGGAAGCGATCGGGGGCGTGCTCAATTATGCACAATTTCACCTGATGTCAGCAGCGCGCTGTTCTAAACGCCCAATCACAGGACCGTGATCCATCATGCCAGCATACCAGACCGCCATGCCGGGACCCTGGGCGGAATTCGTCGATGGCTCCCTGCAGCGACTGCAGAGTGCCGTGCTGCTGCGCAGGCTGCGCCCGCTGCAGCCATCGCTGGACCCCATGCAGGCGAGTGGATAACCCTTAAGTGGTTCAAACCGTATCATCAAAATCTGATCAGTCGATCCAACAGCTCCGATCCATGCGAGGATGCTGCTGCTTGGACTGCTGCTGCCTCGCATGCGCCTGTCAGCACAGGTTCAGCCCAACCTACGTGCGCGCGGCAAAGACTAGCGCAGGTGACCTTCGGCTTCCACGCTCACAGGTTACGGTGTCGGACGATGTCCTGCGAGCATGGATTACAGGCGACGCCGCCGCGGTGCTCAATCAGACGCACCCGCTCGCGGCTGCGGCGGCCGGCGCCCTGCCGCGGCAGCAGCGCATGCACAGCCTGCGGCTGTTCAGCACCAACGACTACCTGGGCCTGTCCACGCACCCGGCCGTGTGCCGCGCCGCGTCCGACGCCTGCCTGGCCCATGGCTCAGGTGTTGCTTTTTTGGCATCCTCTGATTGAATGGCCTCCATTAATTCTCTCCGAGCTGCCCTGCCGCTAGCAGGGACCGCCGTGTTGTGGCTGTAGCAGATGGGAGCAGAAGCTCCGGACAGCATCAGCATCAGCATAGGTGCAGCGGCTGATGTCCTTGTGGCGCCATATATGAGTCCAGGAGGTGAGTCTGTCCCGATGTGTTCGACAGTCAGGGTCATCGTTTTGCAGGGCCGCGGTCGTCGGCGCTGGTGGGCGGCTACACGCAGCAGCATGCGGAACTGGAGGCGGCGCTAGCACAGCTCAAAGGTGCCGCAGAAAGCGCATTCTCTCGTGAATTGACATCTTTCTATCTGCGCGTCACTTTGGCTCCATCTCACCCCTCTGTCACGCACAGTTGCGCTCCGCTGCGCCCAGCCGACTCAATCAGGAGGTCACATGCCTGGCTTCGCCACAAGGCTGTCCTTTCATGAGTCACAAGCCTTGTCCTCCCACACGCAACAATCAGGGGTGCACGGCCCAATCCGCAGGCAAGGAGGCGGCGCTGCTGTTCCCCACGGGCTTCGCCGCCAACGTCGGTGCGATTGCGGCGCTGGCGTCGGGCGGCGGCCCCTCCCACATCTTCTCGGACGCGCTGAACCACGCGTCCATCATCGACGGCGCGCGGCTGGCGCAGCGGGCGGGCGCCATGCTCCACGTGTACAGGCACAGCGACATGCGCCACCTGGAGGAGCTGCTCCTGAGGGTGCCGCGAGGTGAGCGAAGGGCTGCTGTCGAACTGGAAATCGGACGAAAAGTGCCAGAAAATGTTTGGAAAAGACTAGCGCACAGGGCGGGCGCCATGCTCCACGTTTTCTGGCACAGCGACATGCGGCAGCTCGGGGAGCTGCTGCTGAAGGTGCCCAGAGGTGCGCGGCACCCATTATGCTGTGTTGCTTAGTGCTTAGTCAGTCTCAGGGCGCTGCCCTCATATGCTTGGGCGCAAAGATGCAGGGGGGGCGTTGACATCCCCGGTGGAGAGTCCAAGTCTGGCGAGCAGCCACTCGTGCAAGCAACGTATTCGGCAGCGCCCGCGTGAACCAGCTGCTTTGCACAACAGGCTCGACTGTGGCTTACACCCCCAGGTTTGCCACGACCTGACAAGCCTGCACAATGCAGGAGAGTACAATGAGGTGGTGACGGACAGCCTGTCCAGCATGAATGGAGACTGCGCAGACGCACGCAGAGCATATGCCGGCACAGGAAGATCCAACGCGCAGCGCAGGCTCTGGGAGACGGTGCTATCTGCAACTTCATGTGACCTGTGCTGTCATGTGTCTTGCAGGCGAGCGCAAGCTGGTGGTGACGGACAGCCTGTTCAGCATGGACGGGGACTGGGCGGACCTGCGCGGACTGGCAAACCTGCGCCGCCGTCACGGCTTCCTGCTCGCTATTGACGAGGCGCACGCCAGCCTGGTCGTCGGCCCCAGGTTGGCCTTCTGGCAGTTTTGGGAATTTTGCAGTCGCAGGCCATGCATCATCAGCCATTTTGGGTTTTGCAGCCAACAAAAGGACAAGACGCACACTCTCATCAATTCGATCGAGCCTGGATCGCCAAATAGACCAGTCTCAAGCTGGCTCTTGCATAGTGTAGTGAAACTCAGAAACCTGAACTCTCTGCTCCTGCAGCTGCACGCCTGCTGTAGTTCCGCCGCCGGCTAAATCAGCAGTACCCTGCGGCTGGCAAGAGGCGTAGGCAGTATCGTGGTTGACTCCCCCACCAGGGGTTACCAAGGCTTCAAGACATCAAATTCGTCAAAGGCATGGGTCATGGACCACGAAGCCAGCCAATCCAAGATGGCGCATCCTTGCCACGCAGGGGATGCGGCTGGCAGAGGCGCAGGATTCAATGGACCTAGTAGTGGGCACCTCAGCCAGGGCATTTGCTTTTTCTAAATCCCAGAAACACGACAGGCACGGGGCTTGAAGCCAAGCGAAGTCAGAGCAACCTTGCCGCGCAGGGGAGGCGGCTGGGCGAAGGCACAGGGTCTAACGGAGCAGGTGGACCTGGTGGTGGCCACTCTGGACAAGGACTTCCCATACTTGCGATAACTAAGACAGAAATGGGGACCGCCGGCCAAAACTGAGGATCCTTCTCGCGCAGGGGAGGCAGCTGGCGGAGGCGCAGGGTTTAACTGATCAGGTGGACCTGGTGGTGCGCACCCTGGGCAAAGGCTTCCTGTATGTGTGATTAGTACAGCAATGAGAGGGACCAACCATCCGACAATGATCCTTCTCTCATGCATGGGAGGCGACTGGGCGGAGGCGCAGGGTTTGACTGACCAGGTGGACCTGGTGGTGCGCACCCTGAGCAAAGGCTGCTTATACATGTAACAATGAACACAGTGAGAGGGACCAACCAGCCGGAACAGAGGGCCCTGCTCACGCAGGGGAGGCGGCTGGGCAGAGGCGCAGGATGACTGACGGGTGGTGTTCACCCTGAGCAAGGGCTCCTACTGGGTTTTGACCTCCAGGCGAATGAAAGGCACTGATCATGAAGCAAACCCTCAACAGGTGATCCTTCTCGCGCAGGGGAGGCGGCTGGGCGGAAGCGCAGGGTTTGACTGACCAGGTGGACCTGGTGGTGGGCACCCTGAGCAAGGGCTTTGGCGCGCACGGCGGCTTCGTGGCGTGTAACGAGCAGCTGAAGCAGCTGCTGCTGAACGCGGGGCGCACCTACATGTTCTCCACTGCGCTGCCGGCGCCGGTGGTCGCGGCGGCGCATGCGGCGATTAGGGTGGCAGAGCAGGTGGGCCTTGCATAGCAATGCACACCTCGAGCAATACGGCCAGCCTGCTAGGCCACCAGAGATGTAATCCTTGCCATGGTGATTCTGTCGGCTCGGCTGTCAAGCCTGTCCTCTCTGGGTGTTCACTGCTTGCGTAGAGGCGCTGCGCGATATGTGTGCAGCCCCAAGAGCAGTTTCTGTCATTATCACGTCACCAACCTCATTTCACAGGAGTCGTGGCGGCGGCGCCACCTGGAGCAGCTGTGGACGCTGCTGGGGCGGCGGCTGGGGGTGCGCGCCTGTTCGCCCATCGTGCCGCTGGTGGTGGGCTCCGAGGCTGACGCGCTGGCGGCGGCGGCGGCGCTGCTGGCGGCGGGGTTCTACGTACCCGCCATCCGGCCGCCGACCGTGCCTGCCGGCGCCTCCAGGTAAAGCTCCACATTTCTGACCTTAACATGCTACAAACACTTCAAATTGTGCTACATCAATGCTCATGCTGCTGGTGGCGGCAGGACTTTACATGCCAGGCATCAGGCCTCCGACCGTGCCCGCCTGCACTTCCCGGTGAGACTGGGGATGTCAGCACCTGCAGACTCCGGACCATTGTTCAAACCCCGGAGTCTGTGCCAGTTTGACGGCTCTTGCTGCTGACAGCCGGTACTCCGGCCAGGCCTGCCGGCACCTCCAACTGTGCGCCTGCGGCTGCATTGCGACAAGGCGCGCCAAGCTCCTTTTGTGATGTCAGAAGCTGGAGCTGCGACCAGTTTGTGCCGGGGGAGATCGACAGAATCACTGTGTGCTGCAGCGGCTCGCGTGACCAGACGTGCAGAATGGTGCCTGACGAAATGCGGTGAGGCAGGTTCCTTGACGCGATTCTGACATAAGTCATCGAGCGACTGCAGGTTGCGCATCAGCCTTTCCGCGGCACACACGACAGAGGACGTGGAGGCGCTCGCAGCGACGATTCGAAGCTGTGGCTTGGCACAGCCAGAGAGTTCGAGCAGCCAACTGAAGAGCAAAGAGGAGGAGGAGGAAGATTGTGTAAGTGCCAGTGCTGGCGGCATTGCCACGCAGCCGGCGTCAGCAGGGCGACCGATGCAGCGGGCCATGAGGTCTAGACTCTGACAGCAATATACTTGAGAATCCGGCCACGAGCAGCGGCGGGAACGCCGACTCGTAAAGATATGAACTTGCTGGGGATGATCGCGCAAGGTGTTGAAGTGGAAGGCAACATGCCCGTACATATGCCGTACACAGATTGACCCGGGGGTGGCCTTCGACCTTGTTCACGCCCAACAGTCTTTGGTTTTCACACATATTTCCTTGTTCGCTTCTTCAAGCTGGCGTGTTTCATCATGGACTTGAACTTCGAGGACGTTGCGCCAGAGCGTGGCGACTGGTGTCGCAAAGCAGCCTGGATCGCTGACCGGGGTTCCAAATGCGGCTACGTGGTGGTGAAATGGCCTGGCTTTCAAGCTGACATTCTGAAGGTCCGTCACACCTTGCTGCAGGTCTCAAGCCTCAGTGCAAGTGCTCATGCGATGGAAAGCGAGAGGCAGCATTGCAGACCTTGCAGGTTTGAATTTAGAAAAGGTGTAATGCACAACGCAGGCAGGGCACATCGGCTACAACAGCTGGTTTGCCTCGGATACTAGCCACAGCAGCAGTGTGCCTGAGGCGTGGCGAGACCAGGCGACTGACTGGCAAAGCCATGCAGCGCCGCAGGTCGCGGTGCCTGACCTGGGCGACCGGCCTCGCAAGGTGTGGCAATGCTTCAGATTCAAGTCATGAATATGCACGAGCACGGCGCGGAGCAGCAAGAACGTGACGTCTCAAGACGCCGCCAAATGTTGAGGACCACATGACGCTGCTGGCATGGTGCTCAGGCATCGGCGGTGCTGGAGGATGTGGCTCGGGCGATCCTGCCAGCGCTGCTGCGGGCAAGGGCCTGAGAGCAGCCGCGCTCAGCTCTGTGCTGGACGATCACCCACTGGACGACGCTGTGGCAAGCGCCTCATCATCCGTAATGCAGGTCAGCGCCTACACAGGTGAGCAGCATTCCTGAGCCGACGTGCTGCAGCAGAGGCTCAACTCGTTGCACCATTGCACTTGTATCTGTCACTACTGCAGGGCATCTGTGCCAATGGAGTCCGAAGCTGCTGTGCCTGCAGGCGGCGGCGCAGCAGAGCACGTCGACAAGGGGTTGCTCACGATCATTGCGGAGGACGCTGCACAAGGCCTGCAGGTGGCCATCGCACACGATTTTGAATTTGACGCTTTTTTGGTTCCACAAGACTGCACAATGCCCATCACAGGCCTCAACTGCAGTTTTCCCTTTGCTTGTGAGCTCGCACAATGCGCCCGCAGGTCAATGGCTGACTGTGCACCTGAAGCCAAATCAGGTGGCGGTGCTGGCTGGCCACACGCTGCAGCACGCCACTGCCGGCGCAGTCCAGGCGGCAGACCACAGAGTGATGCCCTGCATCCTTCATTTGAGTGCTGATAGCGCTTTGACACTGTTTTGCTTGTGTGCCGTGGCATCGCGCCGATGCTCAATACATGTTTACAGAGGCGCCTTGGTCTGCCGGTGGCAGGTGGCTGGAGAGCGGCAGGTGCTGGCCTTCAAGATTCGTGCAATGCCTTCCGCAGTCATCGATCTTCGAGATGCCCTCCGGATGGCGGGCTATGAGGACCCAGTGTCAGGGTGAGGCCTGTCACGGACTATGCAGATCATTGCAGCATTGTGCCTGCTTGTTGGCCGAGCATCTAGACCAAGCAACACAAAGATGCTCAGGAATATGCAAACTCATGCGAACCACAGGCGCTACGACCAGCCCATCCGAGCGAGCACCCTCGTGGCGCTGTTCGACGCGTCGCACACCTCCGACAACGAGGCTGCCGCTGCACAGCAGGTATGGGTCTGCACCTGCCATAGGTGTGCTGTGCCTACAGCTGGTGTGCATCTCGAAAGCTTCCGCTGGTGCGTGCTCACATCACCCCATCTGCTTCTGTGCCCAGAATGCACACCATTGCCGCTCCTGTTGACCTGACCACATGCGCTGTGTTCTTGTCATCGCGCAGCACAGCCCCCAGTACTATGGGTCCTGCTGGGCGCACGGCACGCTGGCCGCAATTCAGGACCGAATCAAGCTCAAGCGGAATGGTGCGCAGCTGGCATGCTGCATACATCGTCAAGCAGGCTGGGGCTGAATGTCAAGCTGGATGAGCGGCAAGGTGCTGAGTGACAGCGGCACAACAGGCATGCATCCAAGCATTTGCTTGTGCACCTGTAGGAGAAGGAATCGACGTGATGCTGTTGCGGCAGACACTGCTCAACTGCGCGGCGTTGGAAGGCGTTGGCTGCGGCTGCAACAGCGGTGATCCCGTGGACGTATGTGAGTACTGCAGCCGATTTGAGTACTGCAGCCCCTGAATCGGCAGCAATACTTCAATGCCGGACGCCAGCTGCGCATGTCCCTTGGTGGTGGCAGGATCTGCCGCTTGATCTGTGACGCACGCCCACACCGTGAGTGTCTGACTGCTGTGACATCACCTGCTGCTGCGCCGCAGTCCATCACATGACCAAGTACGGGCTGCCAGATGAGTCGTGCCTGCCGTACAACGCGACAGACCACACCAAGCACATGGCCCAAGGTGTGACGCCAGTGGGCTCGTGTTGACTTGGCTGCCTGTCCATTGAGCAGCATGACAGCTTTGGCTCCATGAGCACGCACGCAGATTGTTCGCCGCAGTTTGAGGGATCCGCATGGCTGTCGATGCCTTATTGCGGCTTTTGGACTTGCAGGCTTCATGTAGTGTCCCGCCATGGCCCGCCAACTGCATGGTGCGCTCGCAGTCACACCTGCTGCTCTGCCAGACACCACTTGCCATGGACTGCCAGATACCATGTATCATACAAACGAAGCCAGAATCAAAGTCGGCATTAGCATTCAGCGCAGGACAGACTAGTAACAAAACATACGCTCCAATAGGCTTAAAACGTTTGGTTTCAGTCTGGCTGCGCGGCAGCCGGTCCAAGGCACCAACAGCACCTGCTGGCCGGTGGAGACGCCGGTGCTGTACGGGCCCAGCTACGGCAAGCTGAACGGCAGCATGCTCGACATGATGGCCGAGATCCGGGAGCGCGGGTGAGGACCTGCCTGGGCATCGTTTGATCGTGCCAGTTCCGTTTTCCCCGGGATCCAGCACATGCTGCAGGGGGGGCACACCACACCCAGTGTCATCCTGGGTGGCCCCTGCACGCCTATTGGTCCGCCATGCAAAATGCATCAGGGCACACAGGCGGAGGTCTGCAGATGCAGCAGGCGCATGTGACGCAGTGTCGCATGGCCCGGAGGACGTTCAGCAGCCATCATCATCGTACAGCTTCGACTCGCGCGTCGCCAATGTATGTGCGCAGGCCCATCACCTGCAGCATGTCCACGCCACCAGACTTCGTCTACAAGTACAGTGGCGCCATCGCCCTCGGTTCCGACTGAATCGGCCTCCCACTGAGGCGCGTCCTGCTGTGAACCAAGCGAAGCGAGTGGCTACCGTGCATGATAACCCACCGTTTTGCGACTCCTCCTCACTTCATTCTCCACATACCAAAACCTAGGTCTGAGAGGATGGGGCCTCGACCTGCAGGCAGCCCCAGGCACATTGGTTGTTTGTTTCCACATCACTGTAAGTAAGATGGGGGAACAGCCGAGCACAAGCCTTTCTGCATGCCTGCAGGTGGACCATGACGTGGAGCTTGTGGGCTGGGGCGAGGAGAATAGGCTCCCCTTCTGGCAGGTGTGCTGTTTGAAGCGCAGGATATGCTTAACACACCCCACAGCTTTTCATGCGTTGCCAGAGAAGCAGCCTCCTACAAAGCGTGCGTGCAGTTGATGCTGTGCGGCCGGCGATTTCGGCTGCTTAATCGGCACACAGCTTAGGCTGGAGAAGCTGAAAGGCGGCAGCGACCAACATGCCTGCACTTGTGCAGTTCGGGCTGGTGAAGTCTGCTTCCGGCGACCGCGCCAGCGACGCGGGCAGCCGCCCGCCTCTCTGACCAGGCGGCGGGCCTGTCAGTCGGAAAGGCACGCTTGCTCGCGGGCGGCGGCACAGTTTAGACCATGTATAGCCAGAATCAACCGATCAACGGACGAGCAGCCGACCAGGACGCTGCGCAAGGGATCCACACTGCAGCAGCGCCGGCATTGTCATGCCAGCGCTGTCGAGGAAGGGCAGCCATCTGATATGATCAGTACCTGAAGGGATGTGTAATTGATGCACATGGCTAGAGACTTCAGTCGGTGTTATGAGGAATGCGGTTGTCAGGGGTGCAATGCAGAGTGGAACTTGCACGCACAATATGTGTTCTGGTAGACACGAAGGCGTCTTCAACTTGAGCGATGAAGACAAAAGAAGCCAATTGACATCGAACACACACAGGGCAAGCAAACGTGTGCGCACTCAGGCAGCAGCGAAAATTGGTACAGTATGGTTGCGTGAAACAACGGCTGCCTATTATCATGTCTGCGACCCACAGCAGCCGACGCCGAGTCAACAAATCGGCACGGCACCGACCAAAGTGGGGGCATAGTGTGAATCTCCCCTCGACGTCAGAATCCCCACTAGTTCCACCTGATCAAGCTACCTAAACGGGGTGGTTGTGAGGGCACCTGACCCTGCATGCAAGCACCACGGGGGGAAAATCTCTAGACTTGCAGTACCAACGACGATCTGCGTTTGACATCCGCAGACGGGAACACAATCTTCCATGGACCCCAATCGCATCGTTCTCTCAAAAGACGAGCGTCGGGCGGCCCGTTCGCACACGTGCCGCCAGCCTTCCTGTCTCCTCTGACAATCCCCCTCGTGTGCAGCAGCAGCTGCGCAGCAGCGCTGAGGCATAGTTTAGCGAGGCGGCTTTAACGGGGCGCATGGCGAGTCAGAATCAGCCATGGCCCGGTGCAGTCGGCTCCTCCCCCTTGGTTCCGATCGTTCCTTCCGTAGGGTAGGGCGGCGGACTTCAGAAGCCGTGCAGACTCTTCAGCGTGATGGTCGAGTCTAGCAGATTTCCGCGCCCCGACAAAACCAGCAGCAGCGCCTCTGCCAGCCGGTCCTTGAGCACCTGCCAAAAAGCACCGTTGCGGAAGTCAGCACCTGGCTGAAACCTCTGCAATCTACAGCCGCCATGCCTAAGCAAGAGCTCTGACGGCTTGGGCTGCGATTCCCAGCCGCACTGCGGAAGGGCCGGCGAGCCTGGCCAGCAAGTGTGCTCGGCGCACATGCTGGAAGGAGCAGGGTCGGTGACAGAAGACAGCGGGCTGGCACCAGCGCACCGGCTTGGACAGCACACCGTTCACGCCGGCACCCATGCGCGCAGGCAGATAAACAAAAGAGGATGGTGATGATGGTGGGGGTTTCCCCTCACAACATGCAGATTACCAGAAAGCAGGTGCGAACCAGCTTGGACAAAAAGCCGTCCATGCCGGCGTCCAGGCACATACAGACCAGGGGTATCGATGGGTCTGTAGAACCCGGGATAGAGATGAGAACATTCGAAAGGGCGCACCGGCTTGGACAGGAAGCCGTCCATGCCGGCGTCCAGGCACTCGTCCCGGTCCTTGTCGCTGGCGTTGGCGGTCATCGCCACTATGGGCACCTCCAGCCCCCGCCCCCGGATGTTCTGTGGTTGGGAACGCAGCACACCGTGTCAGCAATGCCTGGGGGCACGGTCACTTCACCCAGTCGCTTCAAGGAGTGCTGTTCAGGGATCCACTGCGGCGCTGCAAGCCACAGGCCTGCATGATCAGAGATGCGCTGTGGGTGCACCGGCAGCTGTTACTGAACATGCTCGCATCATTGCGTGCTAGCAGGCGCAGCGATCCCAGAAGCACTGCAACTCACGCAACGATGACAAAGCAATCACAATGGCGCACCCGCGCCTGGGAGGCGCCCACGACGGGCATCCATGAAATGTTCATGAGCACATGCACGTGCAAAGTTGGATCTTGAGGGACCTCACGGGAGATAGCGGTGATCAGAGAGCAATGCGCACCTTGGTGGCGGAGACGCCGCCCATGACGGGCATCGCCATGTCCATGAGCACCACGTCAAAGTGTGAGCCCGGAGCGGTGACGGCCTGCACCGCCTCGGCGCCATTGGCGGCAACCACGGCCACCATGCCCATCTGGCTCAGCATCTTCTTCGCCACCGTCTGATTGATGAGGTTGTCCTCCGCCAGCAGCACCCGCTTGCCCTGCGACGTATGAGATTGTGAGCTTCATGGACGGTGCGCAGCTGTGGAGCATTGAGTTTGTTGCCGCTGTCCTTCGGTGAGGTGTGTGCGAGCGGCCCAAGAAGCGGCAGGTTGCATGGGGGGATGCACTGGAAGAATGCAGGTGCTTGCTGCAGTCTGAAACTGGAATGTTGGTGAGTGGCGCACCTGCAGCGCGGAGCAGTCGAGGCGGCGGCGGCGGGCCTCCATGCTGGGCCGCAGGCCCCGCGCCTTGGCCGCTGCCGCGCTCCTGTTGAAGGTGAACCCCTTCTCGCTGCGGCACAGCAAGGACACAATTAGGAGACACCTTGCTTTGGGAAGCTAAAAGGAGGATCCGCGGCAACGTGGCCTTGGGCGCCGCCGTGCTCCTGTTGAAGGTGAACGCCTTCTCACCGCGGACAGGGCAGAACCAGCTTATTGTCGCATCGTGATATGGAATGTTCCTGTTTCGGCATCCTGGTTTGCAAGATATCGCGAGGGTGTTCCTGTAACCTCAAAATATCTGCACCGGGCGCCGCCGCATGCGTCGAAGTGCTGCAACAAGGTCAGATGCCAATGCGTGACGCCAGGACCCTATCGTATGCTGTCGCATGAGCAGAAAGTATGCGCACCTGCCGAGGGAGGCCCAGCTCCAGGTGTTGGTCCCGTTGCCGCCGGGCGCGGAGCTGCGCACGTCGGCGGCGGCGCTGCCATTCATCGCAATGCCCTCCGGCACCGCCGGCGGCAGGCCCTGTAGCGAAACCAACAAGGGGTGCGGCGGGTCAGTGCCGCCATGATCCAGTCACCCAGATATGTGGACCAAAGCTGCTCTCCCTCCCGGAGGCAGCTGCCACACTGCAACATTGGTGCACGACATTCTGCAGACAGGTGGCTTGCATGGTCATGCAGCGACACTGGCTGGTGCGTGCTGGTGGCGAGGGGATTGGTGTGCAAGGGAAACCACTGTGCAAGGGAACCGGCTGTGCAAAAGCAGAAGACGCACCTCGGGCTCGTGGTGGGCCTGCAGTTGGTGGCGATTTGCCGCAAAGTGCGGCCCTGAGGTCAGCGCCGCGGTGGCGGCAGCAGCGGCGCTGGACGCATTGCTGATTGTTGATGCGCCGCCAGCGGCAGCGATGCCCTTGGCGGCGCCCGCTGTCGACGCCGCCGCCTTGCCACCAGGCTGCGGGACCGGCCCGCTCGCCGCGCCGGAGGTTGCAAATAGCGAGCTCTGGCTGAAGATGTCGTTGGGCTGCATCGCCTGCGGAGGGGTGCACAAGCCACGGGGGAATGACGTCTCGAGCACTGGCAACCCAGCTGGCAACCAGGAGGCGCGGGGCAGCACAGGCCAGCAGCCTCCACAGCGCTGCGGCCTCGTGTGCCACAAAGTCCTTTTGTAGCGGGAGACCACGTGCCCAGCTGTGCCGCTGAGGGAGCCATGTCGAGGCAGCTGTGCTTGTCACACAGCAAGGCAGGCCAGCGGCACTTGCGGAAGCAGACGCTGCTCGTTTGGGTGGCAGCGGAGGCAAGGTCCTACACCAGGAGGTGCGCTCGAAGCAGGATGTGCGCAATAGCGGCCTCAACGCAGCGGGGCAGACAATGGGCCAAGCAAACGAGAGTGCTCATTGGAGAGCTTGTGTCAATGCTTCAGTCGAATAACTAAAGTGAAATGAGCGCACCCGCCACTTGACGTCCGCGATGGCAGCCTCGACCTGCTGCGCAGAGGACGCCGAGGTCTCCGGGTTGGGCATGCTGTTCGCCAAGTCACGCACCGCGCCGTTGTCGATAGACTCCCCCCCTGCGCTGACCAAACTGGGGCTTCAAAAGCTGGGAGCCAAACACATCTCCAACAAGCATGCCACAAGCAAGGGCCCTGTCGATAGCAGGACTGGTGAGGGCTTGCGCCGCGTTTTTCTTATGCAGAGAATGCAAAGCATGCAGCCTCACGAGCCAGGGATGGAAGAAGTGGGGACGGGGCGGAGCAAGGGCGATGCGTACGTGGTGTCCGGCTGATGGGCGCGCTCTTGCGGCGCAGCCGATTGGGGCGGCTGCTGCTGGGCCCCAGCATGCTCTCGGCATCCGCATCCGACATCGCCTCTGCCGCCGCCTTGGACAGCATCATCATGGTGCCCGAGCCCGACCGCTTGCGCCGCACGCCTGCGCAGTTTCGGAAGGAGGTGCAGGTTGACAAAAAGCGGCATCCAGGCACTTTATCGTAATCACTGGTGCACCCTGAACAGAAAGCAGCTGGAACGGCGGCTGGAACGGGCACAGGCTGCACAGGTCTCTGCTCACGAGGGGGAATCAATGACCCTGTTTCCTGTAAAGGCCAAATGGCCTCCTTTCAGCCATGCCTACGTCTGTTCTTACGCAAGTGCGCCTTTGCCTGTCGTCCCCTCCCCTTGGAGCTCATGTGCATGAAAATTCAGGCGCACCCGAGTCGCCGCCGCCGGCGCCGTAGTGCCCATCGGTGAAGGCGTCACGGGAAGACCAGGAGGCGGTGCGGCGCAGCGGACCGGCCGAAGACACAGACGAGGACCGCGGGCGCAGCGGCTTCGGCGGCAGCAGCGGCACCGTGAACCAGAAGGTGGAGCCCAGGCCCTGTTTGGACATCGCGCCGATCTGGCCGCCCAGCACCGCCACCTGGTTTCGGCAGGGACAGACGTTTGAATTTAGAGCAGGAAAGCAAAAGGAAGGAAGAAGAGAAGGGAAGGGGAGAATGGGGAAGAGAGAGGAGATCGACAGCAATTTGAAACGACAACGAGGAAAGCCTCGGAGATCGCGCCACTCCGACCGCCCAACACCGGTACCCCAGAGCTGGGGCGCATGCCAGTCTTCCAGCAAACAGAAAACTGGGGGACCGCACAAAGCAGGCTGCGCTAGGCAGGGCATGCCTGCCTGCCTGCCCGCATGAACTGCTTAAGAGCGGATGGAGAGGCCAAGGCCTGGTGCCGCGGGAGCGAGGCCGCCGCATATCAGTTGTTGCATTTGATCAAGTAGTCACAGCAGTTGAGCCACGACAGCAAGGCCCGCACCTGCTTGGCGCAGATGGAGAGGCCGAGGCGGGCGCCGCCGCGGGAGCGCAGCCGCCGCATCTCGATTCTTGAATTTCATCGAATAGTCACAACAAGAAAGCCACGACAGCAAGGCCGCACCTGCTTGGAGCAGATGGAGAGGCCGAGACCGGTGCCGCCGCGGGAGCGTGGCCGCCGCATCTCCTCCTCGTCGCCCTGCACGTACTCCTTAAACAGCGAGCGCAGCCCGCGCTCCGCAATGCCGACGCCTGCGCTCAGACCGGCGAAAAACGGTGATGAGAATGAGGTGTTTTGCCGTTTGCAGGACAGCGCAAATCTGCTCAAGCGCTCCGGCATGTGCGGTTTGGAGGCAAGGAGGTCGGCAAAACAGATCAGCCGCATGCTTGTAGTAGGGGGATGTCGCCATAGTGGAGGCAGAAATAGACAGGAGTTGCACATGGAATCGCACCTGTGTCCATGACCTCAAAAACCAGCCAGTGCTTGGGCTGCGGCTGGTCGGCGTGCCGAGGCATTGGTGGCCGGCTCACCACGCTCGCCCAGCCCGCAGGCAGCTCCTCGCCTCTGCCATCCAATGTGGCAAAACCTCAGCCAGCTTTTCTGGACACTTGCTTGACGACACTTGCTTGACGATAAGGTAGTGCGCACGCTGGAGGAGCATTGCACAGAACCCATGGCCGGCAGGAGCTGCAGAAGCGGCAGGAACAGAGCATGATGTGCGGGAAAGAGTAGGGGAGTGGGCGAAAAGGGAATGACCGAAAGCGAAAACATTATGGGAGTGTGTGACCGAGGGAAAGGCAAGGATGAGACTGCGCACGCGAGCTCCATGCCGTTGCTGGAGGCGGTCTCGGACATGCTGCGCTGCGGGGACTGGGTGCCGGAGGGCCTTCGGCTGGGGCGGTTGCTGCCCGGCGGCGCGTCAGTGCTAGGCCGCCGCCCCTTGAGGCGCCCGCCTGCCCCACAAGAGCACGAAAAAATCGGGGCAGGAAGGAAACACAACTGTCATCAAGCTGGCAGGGTGATGCAGCACCAGACGGCCCTGCCAAATGCCTTGCACAGGCCAGAACACGACACACACACAGTATGTCTGTGCGTACCGCTGCCGAAGGGGCGGCGGTTGGAGCCGGGGCGCCAGGGCGCTGCTGCTGACGGCCCATGACTGTACCACGGACCAGAAACACCACACAGATAAGGGGGATAACGAAGCAGGCGCTCACCACTGCCGGAGGAGCGGCGGTCGGAACCCGGGCGCCAGGCGCCACCGCCGCTGCTGACGACGCTGGAGAGCTGCGTCGCCTGCGACATGGTGCGCGTGCTGTCCTCGAAGGACACGCACTGCTGCCTGCTTGCCGCCGCCGGGCACGGGCGTGCCTCGGGGGTGGAGGCGCTCCGCAGCGCCCTCATGGCCTCGTCGCTGCGGGCCTGCTCCCAGCTGCGCTGCGGCTGCCGGCCTGGAGAGACAGGCCACATGAGCCAGTAATGGGCAGGAAGTAACACGGCGGATTGAGCCTCAGAACTAGGAAGGGAAGCATGCCAAGCCCTAAGCTGCCGCGCTGCTGCTCTGCTGCGGCCGCTGGCCCGCTGATCGCCTTCACAGCAAGCTTGGGCATAAATGGCGAGGCTGCGACCCAGCGGGACCAGCAGCGGTAGTGCAGGTTTGTGTACCAGCACCACTGTCGCACCTGGCGTGGTGGCAGCCTGGCTGGCGGCGTGAATCCGCGCGCGCGTGGCCTCGTTGCTGCGGCGTGCGGGGCCAGAGGTCTCGAAACTGCGCCGCGCCTCTGCATGGCTGTCAAAGGAGCGCCCCCATTCGACCGCTGCGGCCTCCCGGCTGCGCCGCAAGGCGCCGCCGTTGTTGGCGTTGGGCATGCCAGGCACGCGAGACGTCGCCGCCGCGGCGCCCAGATTGCGCCGCGCCTGCGAGTCCAGCGAGCGCCGTGCCGCGTCCTGCGGCCGGAGGCAAGATTAGGCTTTAGTGCATCGCTGAATTTGAAGTGAAGAGTGTGCTGAATGCATGTTGGCCCAAAGGATTGTTCGAAATGCTGCAGCTGGCAACGCTTGAGGTTGCCACAGAACAGGGCCAGCGCTGGTGGAACCGAGACAGCGCATGTCCGCTCGCCACTGGACACGCTTAAGGGAACGTCTCTGGGACCTCGTCGCCACGAGAGCGCGGGCTCCATGGAGGCATGCCCAGCGGCGGCGGGCGCGCACGGGGGGGGGGGGGGGGGGTGGACACCACATGGAGA
>JAABUW010001511.1_pt1 | contig 38442 bp, 33 predicted proteins | sample 5560081 | NCBI WGS metagenome assembly JAABUW01 (sample SAMN10711882, study PRJNA513363) | rock metagenome | isolation source: Antarctica rocks | place: Antarctica: Victoria Land, Knobhead sud | reverse complement strand
TCTGCAACTTCACGGCGAATATTGGTAAGGCCAAACTGTGCGTAGGGCTCCATGGTTGTGTTCTGGGAATCCACCGACGCTAGGAAGTCCACGATGGTCTGCTTTCGATCAATGGGTATCCTGACAGTGACAGTGGCAATTGTGGGTGCGACCACATCCTCAATACCAAATACAGGCACGTTGCGGCCCGAAAGAATGACCGCAAGTATGGCCTCGTCGCTACCGGTCCGGCTGCCGACCACCAGGGCCCACGCTGCTCGTAGAAGGATGGCAAGTGAGACACGACTGCCGTTCCTGCTGGCATTTTCAAGCTCAAAGTAATGTCTCTCAACTCCGTTGGCAAAAGGCCGGTAGGACGGACCGAGAGATTTTGGGAAGCGAGTCAGGTGAGCATCCTTGAGTTGCTGCTGCCAGTAGATCTTGGACCGTTCCCACCCTTCTTTCTGAGTGTTTCGCACGAGATATCGAATAAAGCGTGGGATAGGGGTTACAGCCTCGCACGGGCGTCCCTGATAGACCTGTACCAGCATCTTCAACGTCCTAGAAATCGTCGGTCCATCGTAGGTAGAATGATGAATTGTCCATACAAAATAACGCTCGTCCTGACCTTTGCCATATACAATAGCAAATCGATTGAGGGGCGTCCCGTACGCAAAAGATGCTGCATGATCCGCTTTGACGAACTTCGACAGATCAGATGCGGCGGTCCACTGAGGTGCGTCTCGTGTCACCACCTGTAGTGATCCTGAATCAGGGGTATAAATAATCCGCGTCCGCAGTATAGGGAGTAACCGTGCAACGTCGGCCCAAACCTTTTGGAAATGCTCCAAATCGACTTTCGGGTCGATGCGGTATGCAATCTGTGCAACATAAGTCTCCGGAAATTGGGTCGTCATGGCCATCAGACCCTCTTGGAGTGGCGAAGTAGGATATATATCCTCCACTTGGCTCGGAGAAATCTTGCACTGGTTAGCCACGCTGGCGAGTCGCGCTTTCTGCTGCTCAGCGCTCGCCCCAAGAAAACCATTCCATAGTTCAAATGGTATAGGGTCTTCCTTAGCAGCTTCCAATGCGGCTTGATTGTAACCATCTACAATCCGTGCCAGGTCACCTAACCGCGGGTGTTGAATAACATCGGCCACGGAAAAGGGTATGTCTTTCCTCCGCGCCACAGCAGCCATGCGCATAGCGACCACAGAGTCTCCTCCAAGCTGCATAAAATGACTGTTACAACCGATGTCCGCTATCGGATGCCCAAGCACCTCAGCCCAAACTGTCTGAAGACTCATCTCCGTGTTCGTTGATATGGTCCCCATAGAGTCATACTTGTGAAACGATGCTAATTCGGTTTCTGTTAAGGCTTCGAGTACCTTACGTGTAGCTAGCCGGTCCAGCTTTGCAGAGCTATTTGTTAGCAAAGCTTTGAAGGGTACGAAATGGCTTGGAACCATGTATAGAGGTAGCTGCTCTGTTAGGTCGGATTGGATATTCTGCAGCAAATTCTTGATTTTTTCAGATGCCTCGCAAAGCGTGCCAGGTACTGAAGCTCTATTGGACTCTACCTCCTGCATATCTATTGCTGCCATAAGAATCGACGAACCGTTGCGGGACTGGACCAGATCCACACAGACGCGTGGGTTACTAGGTAATAGAAGTGAGATGCGACTCTCAATTTCTCCTACTTCAACTCGTTGGCCTTGGATCTTGATCTGCGTGTCTCGACGGCCCAGGTAGGTCAAGGAATCGTCTTTGTTCTGCCTGACCAAATCGCCAGTGCGGTACATACGCCTCCCAGGCGTTAGACCAAGCCTCTTGGTAAAGCCTGGGTCCACGACGAAGGATGCCGCTGTCTTCGCTGGGTCGTGTAAGTACTCGCGAGCAATCGCGCCCTCAATCAAAAGCTCCCCTATTGCGCCAATAGGACTTAGGCGGTCTGGATCAAGAGGGTCTGTCACCCACAAGCAGTTTGCGGCTGGAAACCCAATATTTGAGGCGTCTTCAGAGCAAGTAATAGGCCCATTAATGGTCGAGACGTGCGAACATTCGGAAGGACCATAGCCATTGAACCATTTCACATGATGCTGTTCCAGCCAGGGTTTTATAACGGCAGGCTTCAGGGCCTCGCCTGTCAAGACAATTGTGTCGACGTTAGGAAGGTCCCGTAAATCAAGTAAGGATGCAACAGTCGGAGTCAGTGTGGCAAAATTTACTCTCATGTCTTGAATGGCCTTTCCTAGGTTGTCGAGCCGTTGTCTCTCCGAAGGGATGCACACAACTCCGCCAAAACTCAAGGTTGTAAATATATCTTTGACCACCACGTCGAAGGTATGCGCAGAAAATTGCAGAGCTCGTGTTGAAGGTCCCATGTTGTACCGAGCAGCTTGAACATGCATCGTGGCGCATAGCGTTTTATGCTCAAGTACAACGCCTTTTGGGACACCTGTACTTCCGGAGGTGTGAACGATCCAGGCGGCGTTGTCTGGTGACACATTAGGCCAACTGGAGATTTTGGGTGATGGCAGTTGATTCAGATAATTCGTATGTAGGATGATTGTGTGAGTTGCGATCCCTTCTAGCCTTTTGGCGTGAACCCGATCTGTCATCAATATAGATATGTTGGCATTATGAGCGATGGTTTGAATACGAATCAATGGATGCTGATTTCCCAGAGGTACTACCACACCTCCGGCTTTCAGGATTGCTAGCATAGCGACTGGTGTCCAAACAGACTTATCCATGCACACGCCAATATTCTCCTCAAATTTCATGTCAAGATGAATAAGATAGGCAGCCAGTCGACAGGCCATGGTGTCCAACTCGCTGTAAGTTAACTGTCCATCCCATGCGCAAATAGCGGGAACGTTAGGTTGTCGACGTGTCACAGCGGACACCTGGCTGTGAATGCAATTGCGTGGGATAGTGGGTGGGTTCCCATTAAGAGCGACTATCTTCGATTGATCATGCGAAGTTATTCCAACAAAATCAGAGCATAACTTAGTGGCATTTCGTAGCACAAAGTCTAGACTGTCACGAAACAGCTGCATCATGTTGTGTGCATCTTCACTGCAGGTCAACGAGTCCCAGACTGACAGTCTTAGGCCTAAGCGGTTTCGGTCAGAACTGATAGCTAACGTGTAGTGATACTACAAAATCCATGTTAATCAGCATTTATGGCAAATCTGAATAGACACATCACTTACATCGGTGGGAGCCTCCCACGAATCGACGTGCACTGCAATCCCCGTATTGTCAAAATCCGTTTCAGGGGCTTCTCGTTGGAAGGACAGAAGTGAATCGCCGAGCTGACGTACTGAGCCTCCTCTCATCTCCTGGCTGTCGGTCAAGTTAGCTCCCTGATAAGGGAGGCTGGCAAGGAAATCAGTTTGTACGCGGTTCAAAGCGTCAGCGATTGTGGTTGTATCGCTGAAGTCAACATGGCATGGAAGCGTGTTGACGAAGTTACCAGGAGCATCTTGCAAACCCTTGATACGTTTCTGTCGGCCCGAGGCGGTGTATGAGAAGCAAACACTGTTCGCACCAGTAAGAGAGCGTAATACCATTGCGTACGCGACTTGACATGCGTTCACCAAGGTAGCGTTGAAACCCTCCCTCAGGTCCCGAGTCATCTCTGATGGTATGGGCGCGTATTGATCGACCATGTACAGGCCAGTCGGCTTCGATTTTGAGCTGGGGCTACTAAGAAAAGTGCCCTCGATTGCACGCATGTACCGCATCCAATATGTAAGAGTCTCACGTGAAGTATCAGGCTGTTGGGCTTGCAGAAACCCTCCACATGGTAATGACTCACCTGCAGCAAGGTTTCCAGTCAGTTCTCGGCAAAGGTCGCGGAACAGAATCTGAATCGACATGCCGTCGGCGATAGCATGAGATATGTTTAGCCTCACTAACAACTTCTGCTCTGGCGCTTGTGCTAGCGTTAGATGATGAGGGAATTTGGAGCTGTATCCGTCGAAAGAAGTCCTGTTTTCAGCCTCGGAGGTTGATATGACGCTGATTTGGGGGTCGATGTTTCTCTTCACAACCTGGACCCATTTTCCTGGACGATCCACGCTCTCCACAAACATAGTACGGAGAGCGGTATGCCGTTTCACTACTGCTCTCCAACATTTTTGCACGTTACTGGTAGTCAGCGCGACCGCAGGATTGGTGGAAGAGACCCTCGCTGCAATCAGAAGCTGATATGCCCGAATGTCAATGCTTTGGAGAGCGATGAAATTTTCCTGCATGGGGGAGCAAGGCGCCATTCCTTCGATGTCATCAAGATTTCCAAGGGAAGCGCCTATCTCCTCCCAAAGCGGTCCCTTGGGCGCACCGTAGTGCCATAGGTCGTCATAGTCATTGCTGCTACCATTATGGTAGGAATGTTTAATGCCATTGCTCGACGTTGGTGTGGATTGATGGGATTTTGCGATCCGATTAATCAAGTCGTCGATACTTTCCGATTGCAAAATGTCTGGAATATCAACACTGATGCCAGCGTCATGACAGAAGCCCATGAAGTTGACGGCAGTCAGGGAATCCCCACCCAGCGCAAGCCACGTTTTGTGACTTTGCTTCCGAAGTTTCTGCAATCTGATATCGAGAGCACCAGCAATAAAACCCTCCAGCTTGAGCTTCAGCGGCGGCACATCCTTCTCTTGCCGTTCGCTCTGGCGGTCGTCCAAGAAGGGCGCCATGACGAATTGTGATGGCGAAAACAGACAATGGATTTCTGACTTCGTTTGAGTGATGGCGGTCAAGTCTATTACCGGGTTTGCCGATCGCGTGTGGGAAAAGTCCACCTAGCACTCCAATACAACGCCGAGTATGCGAAACTATACAGAAATGCGGCGCGACCAGTATGCCCTAGTTGCGATGGACTGTGTCATACCATGATGGTAAGGCTGTGAGGCCACATCTTACTAATCTTGGATTAATGCCTACCAAGAAGAATGTGCATAGGGTAGCTGTTTGAAGGATTGAAGGATGACATGCCCATCTCATGTCCCAGCGCTTTAATCTGTCTTTGCGGGTATATTGATTACAGCAAGAGAACCGACAGGTAGCCACGATGGACCTAGAGAGTGACCGGCTTTTTAACGCCATTGTGCTGTACCTTACCGTTGTTACTATAGCAGCTCTTGCAAAAGAGACGTTCAATCGCGCTTTCGGGGAATTTGCGGGTAAAAAGATGACTAAGCGGAAACGGTCTAGCCTCGTATCAACCCGCCAGCATCCTTCAATCCTTCTTTCCAGCCTGCAGTCTGGCTGACTTCCATGGCTCTAGGTCCCTAGATTGCTTCTGTTCAGGTAGTGGCATCATGGCTAGGCGTCGGGGGGCCTGGAAAGGCAGAAGCCGGTTGGCGAATAGAATGCCGGCTGCACATACATCCTCGTTACAGTTAGTAATCCCTGTAAGTACGTCCATGATTTTGACGAGTTACATACTGTTCTATGCACCTTCTTTTACCTCTACATCATGCCTCCAAGCGAGAGCCACGGAACGTGGCAAAATGGTTATTCTCACGCCAACAGAGCGACCGCGAATGAACCGACCACACACGCGTCCTCTAAAGGTCAACCTATCAATGGCTCCTCTAATACCTATGTCAATGGTACCAACGATTTCATCGACGCTCACCTCAATGGCACAAATGGATTTACAGAACCCAGTGACTTTGCCATCAGTGCTTCCTCCGGTGCCAATGTCAATGGCACAAACAGGTTCTCTGGCGCTCGTGCCAATGGCACCAATGGCTCCTCCAGTCCTCGTATCGAGTCCAATGGCTTTTCCAACACAGATATCGCCATCTGTGGCATAGGCGTAAGATTGCCGGGCAGGATTCGAAGCCCGTCTGACCTCTTTGATTTTCTCGTAAACAAGGGAGATGCTAGATCTGTTGTCCCGGAAGATAGATACAATGTCGAAGCTTTCTTTGGTCCCCCGGACAAGCCCGGGACACTCATGACCAAGTATGGTTATTACTTAGACCTCGATCTGTCTAAATTCGACGCCTCCATGTTTCGCATGTCCAACGCCGAAATCGCGACTGTAGATCCTAGTCAGCGCCTTCTCCTCGAAGTGACACGCGAGGCTTTTGAAAGCGCGGGCGAGACCGATTTTCGAGGGAGGAACATCGGCACCTTTGTTGGCAATTTTACAGAAGATTGGCAGGATTTGCAGAATGTCGACCTCCTGAACTTTGCGCCGTACCAGATGATCGGGAAGTCGGATTTTGCCTTGTCCAACCGGCTTGCCTATGAATACGATCTACTAGGTCCTAGTGTCAGTGTCAAAACGGCCTGTTCCGCTACAGCTCAGGCAGTACACGCAGCAATATTGGCCATTCACAATCGCTCGTGCCCGTCGGCAATAGTGGCCGGTGCAAACGTCATCATAACGCCCCGAACAAGCATCTCAATGTCAGCCTTGGGCCTTTTGGCACCGGATGGCAACTGCAAAACATTTGATGCCGATGCCAACGGCTTTGCCAGGGGAGAATCCGTGTGCGCCATGTACCTGAAGCCCCTCCAGGATGCCATCCGCGACGGCAACCCCATCCGCGCCGTCATCCGTGCTTGTGATAGCAATGCTGATGGCGGTGACGGTTCCAGAACCTTTGGTACTCCGAATGCCGTTGCGCAGGAGGCATTGATTCGACAAACATACGCATCTGCAGGATTGAATCTTGCAGACACCAAGATCGTTGAGCTTCATGGTACTGGGACAGTAGTCGGCGATCCTTTGGAGACGGCCGCTATTGCGCAGTGTTTTGGAGGCGACGAAAAGGTCTACATAGGATCTGTAAAACCAAATCTGGGCCATGGGGAAGGTGGCTCTGCATTAACCAGCATTCTCAAAACGGTAGTCGCTCTCGAAAACAAGACCATCTTGCCAAATATCAAGTTTGAGAAGCCAAATCCCAAAAGTAAGTCACATGTCATAGTACGCTGGGAGAGACTAATGCCTTTCTCAGTCCGATGGGACCGTAATCTCCATGTCCCAGTTGATCCTCTTCCATGGCCTGAACAGACCTGTGAACGCATAAGCATCAATTCGTTTGGTTTGGGAGGTTCTAATGTACATGTGAGTAGCTTGAAAACGTGCCTTGCGTTTGCTACGCATTCTAATTCTATAGATGGTCCTTGACTCTGCAGACTCCATGGGGCTCCCGTCAAAGCGGCGCCGCCGAACAAAGGATTACCACCTCGCAACGAATGGCCATGGCTCGAATACAACGCCCAAACGCAAGTCACTGTTGCTGCTATCGGGTAACAGCATACCAGCCATTACGGAATTGGCGGCCAAGTATGCCCAGTACCTGGAGAAAAACCCAGGCAACCTCGACGCTATGGTCTATACGCTTGCCATGCGAAGAGAACGCTTAAAGCTCGGAAGTTATTGTATTGCAGATGATCTCAAAGTTGGTGCACCAGTAATACCGGCAAGCTCTCAACCTATTCGTCAAGTTGCATTCGTCTTCACCGGTCAAGGCGCGCAATGGACTGGTATGGGCCGCGACATGATGCTTGAGAATGAGGAGTTCGCTGCCAGCATTCGGCATATGGACGAGATACTGCGGTCAATCGAATTTCCGCCCTCATGGACCCTTGAAGAGCTGTTACTAGCCGATGGGGTAGACAAGGATTTATTGAATCCAACCGACCGTTCTCAGCCCATCTGTGCGGCTCTGCAGATTGCCTACGTTGACGCCCTTGCTGCATTGAATATCAGGCCGTCCGCGGTGGTCGGACACTCGAGCGGAGAGGTTGCCTCCGCTTATGCTGCGGGCGTGCTCACCAGGAGAGAGGCCATTATCGCCGCCTACTATCGTGGCTATGCTTGCGCTCGCTGCAAGACATCTGGCAGCATGGCGGCTGTAGGCATGGGACGTGACAAGGTTGAGCAGCATTTGAAGCCTGGCGTCGTGCTCGCATGTGAAAATAGCAACGCCAGTGTGACCATCTCGGGAGACCGTACGGCCGTGGAAGAGACTATGGATAGCCTGAAGCACTTATACCCCGATGTGTTCATCCGTCAGCTACGCGTGCCGATAGCCTATCATTCACATCATACAGCATCTGTCGGGAATCTCTACAAGTCTCTCGTCGAGCCACATCTCGTATCGAAGCGTCCACAGATACCATTCTATTCGACTGTCTACGGCCGACAAGTGCGCGAGAGCAAAGCCTTGGATACGCGGTACTGGCAGCTAAACATCGAGCGCCCGGTGTTGTTCCGCACCGCCGTAACGCAGATGCTGGCTGACATGCCCAACACGGCGCACTTGGAGATTGGCCCTCACTCAGCGTTGGCCGGTCCCCTTCGACAAATCTACAAGGAGAATAGGCTCTCAGCGTCGTACGCATCGCTCAGTGAACGTGGCGAAGACGCAACCCACGCCTTTCTCGCCGCTATAGGCAATCTCTTCTGCTTCGGTCTAAATATTGAAATGCCCAAATCCAAAGACGCGTACACATTGCCGGACCTACCCACCTATCCTTGGAATTATGCGAACTCTTTTTGGTCCGAAACACGTATGATGGCGGGCTGGAGATTTATGAAGCACCGCAAGCATGAATTACTCGGCCAGATTGTCCTTGAGAGCAGCGACGTCGAGCCTGCGTGGAGGAACTTTATCAGAATTGGTGATGTATCGTGGCTGGCAGATCATTGCGTTGAAAAGGACATCGTCTTTCCAGCAGCTGGTTACATTGCCATTGCAGGAACCGCCGTATCACAGCTTATGGGATCCAAGGATTACACTGTACAACACGTCAACATCGCGTCTGCATTGCTCCTTGACGAGAGCAAGGGAGTCGAAATTGTAACTACATTGCGGAAACACTCCCTGACCAACTCGAATGACAGCAAATGGTGGGAATTCTCTATTGCGTCCGAGAACAAGGGCACCTGGACAAAACATTGCTGGGGCTTGGTCACTCATGGATGTGCCGTGGCCCGTCCTAACACTTCAGAAGTTGTGCCCCTCGCGCGAAAGGTTGATTCGAAACGCTGGTACCAGACATTGTCACGCACTGGCCTCAACTACGGCAATCGTTTTGTTGGGCTCGAAAACATTACAGCAAGTCCCGTGGATACAAGTGCATCAGCTAGTATCCTTGATCGACAAGACCCTGACGAGAACTACACACTTCACCCGTCCACCATAGACATAGTCTTACAGTCGTGGTCCGTAGCGGCCACGAGAGGCGAGTATCGTAAGCTGGACAAGATGTTCCTCCCCACATTCATCGACCAATTCTACATCGGCACTAGTGGCACTCAGAAGATGCTTCGTCTTCATACAACGGCCCATGAGTCTGTTGTATCGGCATTGGGAGATTCGTACGGCGTGTCAAATGACAACGATCTAGCATTTGTGCTCAACGGTTTCCACGGCACAAGAATGAATGGATCGATCAAGCAGGAAAGACCTGAACTGAACGCCTGGTCCACCCAATGGCATCCATCTTTTGATTTTGCGCCTCCGGAGACACTTATACATCCCACAGGATATATGACCTCTAGCTTTATATTATTGGAGCAATTTAGCCTGCTGTGCGAGGTCGAGATACAGGAGGTGGCAGCTACGGTTACTTCTCTTGCACAACCCTTTTTCAAGCACTTCTTGGCTGGAGTGGCTAAGCATTTGAATCAGCCATCCAGGATTCCTGTTGCTGAGGAGCTCAAATCCTTTGATCGGGAGGCCCGGCTGAAGAAAATGGCCGAGTGGCGAGAGTTGAGCAAATCTGGTCCCGTGAAGAGCGGCATTGAGACACTTTGGCGTACGGCAGACAATATCAAAGATGTTCTTGAAGGTCGAGAAAACTTTCTGGATCTCCTTTTGGCCGACCAAACCCTCCAGAATGTATACAACGAGTACAATTCTTGGTCCGACAATTCCGACTTTTTCCGCGTCCTGGGTCTGAACAAACCCCAACTCCGTATTCTAGAGATAGGCGCCGGTACAGGCAGCTTGACTGCTGTTGCACTAGAGGCTCTGCACTCCAGCGATAGAGAGCGCCTATATGGAGAATACACCATCACTGACGTCTCCGCTGGTTTCGTAAATCAAACCAAGGAACGCTTCAGTCAGTACCAAAACCTCAAATACCATGTCTGTGACATTTCAGCAGACCCGCTCAAACAAGGTTTCGAGGCTGGAACATATGATTTAATTATAGCTTCTAACGTAAGTTGATAGCCGATCTTGTCGGCTTTACATAAGGCACTGACATGACCAGGTTTTACATGCTACTCCTAAGTTGAACGAGACTTTGACCAATTGCCGGACGCTACTAAAACCGAATGGACAGTTGTATATGCAGGAAGTTGGTTCTGGTACATTCTCCATGCTTAGCAGTGGTATGGCGTACTGACGCGCACAGGTGTACGATATCCCGGCCTCATTTTTGGCCTTTTCGAGGGATGGTGGAGTGGGATCGAGGACGGTCGTGTTGAGAGTCCAACAATTACTGAAGAAGAATGGGATGTCCGACTGCGCCAGTGTGGCTTCCATGGCATTCACTCTTCTGTCCGCGACAACAAAGACCCTGACCTTTTCACTATCAGTAATATTGTGGCACGTGCTAAATCTAATGACACTTCCACGCCCGAGGAGAGGAAGGTCACTCTGCTAAAACCCAGCGCCGAGCTCGGCCATTTTGGGCACGGCGTCAAGAGCGCGCTTGAGGCTGCGGGACACACCGTGGACGAATACGTTTGGGGGGCCAAGCCGCCCGATGGTCAAGATATCGTCTCACTTATGGATGTTGACGGGAGTGCTCCATTACTCGCAGACCTCAATGCGGAAGATCTAGCGAGCTTCATCGATATCTTGGGAGATGCGTCAGGTTCGGCGGTGCTCTGGCTAATGCGGTCCGCCCAGACAGAATGTTCTGATCCACAAAATGGCAAGATACTAGGAATGGCCAGATGCATTCGCGGCGAGCTGGCCCTCGACTTCGTTACGCTTGAACTGGACGAGCTTGACAAAGAGGCGACCCACGCCGCGGCGCGCTTATTGAGCGTTGTGCATCAAGCGCAGGAAACGGCAACGGACAGCGATGATAGTATTGACATTGAATCGGAGTACGTCTGGCGCAAAGGCCAGATGCTTGTGAGCCGAATGCACTCGCTGTCTGCCGACAAGGCGCTGGCCGAAACCGTTCCGCAGCCTCAAGGAAGACATCTTACGATAGGGCAGCCAGGCATGCTGCAATCCATGTGCTGGACCGGCCATATGCTCCCACCGCTAGCAACCGGAGAAGTGCAAGTTCGCATTACCGTGGCAGCTCTGAATTTCCATGATGTCGCCGAGGCAATAGGAATCATGGATCCTGAAGGTCATGCGGACAGTGATGGGTACCATGGACTCGGCTGCGAGGCCACGGCGATCGTAACGGCTGTGGGCGATGATGTCAAGCATGTTTCTGTCGGTGACCGTGTCATATTCATGGAGATGATAACGGGTCTCTTCGCCACTGAGGTGCAAGTGCCGGCAGGATTAGTTGTTCAAGCACCTGAGAACGTTAGCGACGAAGAAGCGGCAGGCTTGATCATCCCTTACGCCACTGTGTTGTGGAGTTTCCTCGAGAAGGCTCACGTAAAGCCTGGACAAAGACTCTTGATCCAAAGCGCAGCTGGGGGGGTGGGCATTGCAGCTATCCACGTCGCACGCTGGCTCGGCCTCGACTTCTACTGCACTGTGGGCTCAAAAGACAAAGTCGACTGGCTCAACACCGAGCTGGGCGTGCCACGAGACCGCATTTTCCACTCTCGCGATGACAGTTTTGTGGCGGATATAATGCGTGTCACTGATGGGACGGGTGTAGACATCGTCCTTAACTCACTTTCGGGTGAGCTGCTCCACGCCTCTTGGAAATGTGTCGCAGAGGAAGGCTCAATGATTGACCTTGGAAAAAGAGACTTCCTCGGCCGTGGTCGCTTGGCCATGAGACCATTTGCTGATAATCGCGCCTTCTTCGGTATCGATATGGCCGCTCTAGGCACGTATCGCAAGCCCAAGGTTAGACCTATGTTGGAGTTAATGACGAAGCTTCTCCAAGAAGGCAAGATCTTCCCCTTACGTCCTACTACCGCGTTCGAGGCCGACAAGATCCAGGACGCCTTCCGATATATGCAGAAAGGTATCCATTGTGGTCGAATCGTTGTCAAGATACCTGCCGACCCGAACGACCTCCCTATGACCTTGCCAAGCCTCAAGCCAATCTTCAACCGTGATGCTGTCTACCTTTTATCGGGCGGCATGGGCGGTTTAGGACGATCAACCCTTTCCTGGATGGTCGACCATGGTGCTCGACATCTCGTAGTCCTATCACCATCTGCAGGAACCAAAGAAGAGCATGGTCAATTCGTCAACGAACTGCACGAGCGTGGGTGCGAGTTGCATTGCTTTGCAGGCGATGTCGCCGACGTCAATGCTGTGCGCAAGGTGGTGACTGCCGTTGAAGAATCAGGGCGCCACATCAAGGGTGTACTGCAATTAGCCATGGTACTGCGCGATACCGGATTCTTGAACATGGACCACAACTCATGGACTGTTGTTAACAATCCCAAAGTCCAAGGGACCATGAACCTGCACGAGTTGCTTCCTAAAGATTTGGATTTCTTTGTCATGTTCGGATCGACCAGTGGGACATTGGGTGCCTACGGGCAATCCAACTACGCAGCAGCCAATGCCTTCCTCGATTCCTTCACCCACTTCCGCCACGGCCTAGGACTTCCTGCCGCAGTCCTAGATATCGCAGCAGTCGCCGACGTCGGCTACGTGGCATCGACCAAAGACGTTGCTGAACTCCTCCACAGATCCGTCAGTCGTTTCATGAGCGAGGGCGAGCTCCTCCAAGGTCTCCACCTCACCATTGCACGGTCATCCACGCAATACATCGCACCATTAGCGCCAACCTCAACCGTGGTCTACCAAGACGCCGCCCAAATAATCCTCTACAACGAAACCAGCCGCACGCTCTCAGACCCCTTAAACACAACAGCCTGGCGCCGTGATCCCCGCCTCTCCGTCTTCCGCAACAACCAAGACGCCATGTCCGAGGATACTGGGACATCCAGCGGCGCGCTCCGAAGCTTCATGGGCTCTCTGTCTCACGAGCCGGAGAAACTCAACGCTGCTACGACCGCCACGTTCATGGCGCAGGAGATCGCCAAGCGCATCTTCAGTTTCTTGATGATTGAGCACGTGAAGATTGACACTTCACATACGCTGAAAAGCATGGGCGCGGACTCGTTGGTGGCGATCGAGATCCGGAATTGGTGGAAGCAGGCGCTGGGTATTGAGATTACGGTATTGGAATTGGCGGATAGGAGCAAGACGTTGGAGATGTTGGGAGCTTTGGCTGTCGAGAGGTTGAGGAAGAAGTTTTTGGGTGAGTAGGATGAGTTCATCCACTGTTCTTGACGAATGGGACTACTCGCCCAAGGATCTGGGGATTCTGTGCCTGGAGCTTCTGCGATCTACAGGGAACGGAGGGAGGCAGCGCGCTCTTGGAGAAAGCGATGGGTGTGGTGTTGGACCATGTCGAGGCGAGTCAGAAGAGGAATCGGATTTCGTAGAAGCGTACAAAGAGGCCTAGTCATTGGCGCCGTGGCTTGGACTTGTTCTGTAGGATTTTGACACCCTTGAACTATTGTTGCGAGATCAGCTTCTCTTTGACATCTATATTGAAAGTTTAAATTATCCAAAATATCTATCGAGTCTCTATACTAATCCTGAGCGAGATCAGTAACAGCGCCGACGGTCCCTGAGATACGGGAACTTGATGAGTAAAGTAACTTTTCCATTTCAACCCAGAGTTTCCCAACAAGACTTGCGCAAGTATCACATCCCCTTTCTGTATGTAGCAAGGCACTAATACAAGATCAAATAAATAAATATAATCTAAAGAATTCACTCCGGGAGAGGGAGGGCATAAAGTACGTTAAAAGTATCTCATACTCTATACTCCGTTGTCCTGCGCTCGGTCTGTAATCCCTCTTCCATCACTACAAAGTGGCCACGGCAGGTGAAGAAAGCTTGGTAATTTAAAGTTGAAATGTGTTTATAGTAAGTAGTAGAATGGCGCATGACATCGGTGCAAGGAACTGGAATTATTGTTGTTGGGGATGTCTTGATGGATGGTATTCTATACCATGTGTGGGAAGGACGTCTGCAGTACATAAAATTGGGAGGAGAACATAAATCCCGCCCTCATCCACTAGCCAACGGCACCCTAGCCTTATTCCTCCCCATCTCCACCCTCCATTGCGCCCCCTGGCCCTTCCCCTCTCCCATACCCTCCCATTTCCTAACCCTCAACCTGACATCCCTCTTCGCCCTCGGCAACATCGCGATCTCCATGTGCCTCAACTCCGGGTCTCGCTCCCAGACCCCGTTCTCAGGCTCCAGATCGGTTTGCAACGCCAACAGCGCAACAAAGACCAAGATCTCGGTAGCCGCGAATTGGCGCGCGGGACACATGTGTGGGGGGGCTCCCCAGGCCCGGAAGCCCGAGGGGACGATTTTGGGTTTGGTAGGTGTGGTGGTCGCGGTGGTGGGAAGGGGCCTTTTGGAGGTAGACTCGGTTTGGATGAAACGATAAGGATCGAACACGTGGGCGTCGCGGCCCCAGATGTCGGTACTTTGGTGCACTGGTTTGGCGGGGAGGTGCATGTACGCGCCTTTCTTGAGCAGGTACTGGTCGTCGAGGAGATGATCGTCCACCACGATGCGGAACGCGACCTGAGAATGGCGGAGACGCTGGGTTTCTTGGAAGGCGGAGAGTAAGAGATGACAGTCGGTTTGCAGCGAAGTAAGATTTAGAGTATTGTTGGAGGAGGATCGCGTGACTGCTTTATCGAGTAATTCGTGCCGGATTGCGGCGAGGAGGGGGGGACGGGAGAAAATTTCGTAGATGGTCCAGAAGAGGGTTGGGGGGAAGTTCGGGTAGGCGTCGCTGAGGTTCGATTGCATTTTGTAGGTGTCTTCTTCAGGGATCCCTGCCTCTCGAAGAATTCGTTGTCGTTCGCGGATTACGGAGGAGACGTCGTCGGGGACGTTTTGGAAGTATTTCCGGAACGCGTGGAACATCGTGGTGCGAGCGCGGTAGCCAGTGCCTAGGGGATCGAATCCCAGCATATGCCCCGGTTTATGCTCGTCCCATGTCCTTACTGTTTATCAGTCTGAGATCCGCGTTGGATAAGGAATGATAGGCCTCACCACATCGCGTGCTCAATTGCAGGATCCGTGAACGGATGCTCAACCCCGTATAGGCCAGCGGCGGTCGCTTGCACACTGGCGTGCGTGATCCATTCCAGCAACTTGATGTCTTCCTGCTCGAGCAGCTCCGTAACTTGAATGAGTGACTGCTCTGCCATTCGAATATTCTGAGCATCTAGAGCAAGCCCGGGGGCCATCGCCTCTTTGCTGGTTTGACTGAATTTCTCCAATACAGCATCGTGAAAGAGATCCCGAGCCTTGGCACTAGTGTTACCATGATTATTATTCGAAGTTCGAATAATGGGTTTTGATGAGATTGCCCGTGTTTTCTGAATTATATTGTTGAGACGCGTGGCATGGGTCACGTAGACCTTGAAGTTCAAGACACCGATAGTGTAGATTTCGGCGTCCGTTTTCTGACTAGCAGGCTTTACTAAATCTGCCCAAGTCTCACGAGATTCCAAGCTTACCTAGTGATACGGTAGTAGTCAAATCCATAACGTAGAAATCCTATGACATGCCCGACTATTGGTACTGTTGGAGATACTCTGCGAGGCTCGCGTGGGTCGTCAAGAAAGCTGAAGAACCATTCAACGACGTAGGCGAGGATGGTGACCCCAACGAGAGCGAAAGAGACCTCGCGGAGCATCGCGAGATACTCAGCAAAGTAGCTATGTAATCAGTAGTGAAGGTTAGCCAGGGGTTCATCATCGTGAGTATAATCGTGGAGATTCGGCTGGAGTTTCAGCCCCCTACTCTCTTGTTCGAGCCACAGTGGCGCCACTCAAGTGTGGGAGTACCTGGGAAATGGAATAAAGTACGCTGAATGAAGGATTGAAGGATTTTTAGGATTCCGGGTTCTACAAAGCCATTGAAGTCGGAGCTCCATAGAGGACTGACTCCAAGTCTCCACGGACGGTGTCTGAGCTCGTGGGGAGCAGCCGGATACCTTGCCCTTATTCTTTATTGTTGGAGGAGCAGAACCGAGCAGTTCACTCCATTTGGTTCATCGGGCATTGTCAAGCTCTGTTTTTTGTGTGAGCCATCCGCAATCTTTGGCTTCGTGCTGGAAAGCCACGTCGACAATGTCGGAAAAAAAGGAGTTACCAGACGGCACTACAACGGTAACCCATCAGCCTGCTGTTGGGTTTTTTGAGGAGATATGGCTGCGTATATGTGCTTTCATGTATCGATATCTCTGTGAGATCATCTTCGTCCGATTCAGAATGCAAGACAGAAAGTTCTGGGCTTTACAGAAGCCAGACAAAACGGTATCCTATTCCGCGCGACCAATGCTCCGCCATCGCGTTTTCATCCCCGCGAACCACCGGGAAGGACAGAAACATGCAGTCTACCTGCTCATCCATGGTGTTGGTTTCATCATCGGAACGCCTCAGATGGATGACGCTCAGGCACGCTTCCTGGCCGATCAGCACAACTACGTTGTTGTGGCAATCGGCTATCGCCGCGCGCCTGAGCACCGCTATCCGACGGCAATTTTCGACGCCGCCGCCGTTATTGATGCTGTTCTGAACGACACAACTTTGCCCATCGACAACAAGAAGGTTGTATTGGGAGGATTCTCAGCTGGTGCCACTATCGTTCTGGCGCTGGCTCAACTCCCAGAGCTCCAGGGTCGCATCAAAGCCCTCGTACCATTCCAACCACTCACAGACCAATCATGTCAAGTACGTGGTACCTATAGGGAACAAATGCCGTGGGGAGGAGGAGACGACATGTCCAAGACACGGACGCTCTCAGACTGGGCCTTTCCACCCGCCGGCCAAGATTTGCGCGACAGGCTGATCAGCCCTTATCATGCCACCCGTGCCAACATCCCTCAACCAGTTTGTATTATCACCGGTTCAGCGGATATGTTGTGTCAGGAGGAATACTTGTTAGCTGCCAAACTTGCTGATCGAAAGGCCGACAGTAACTTTGAGAAGAGCTGGGAGCAGAACGGAGTCAAGTACTGGTGCGCGACAGATATGCCACACGGCTTCACCCATTTCTGGGTTGTGATCAAGGGTGAGGAGTGGCGCGCAAAGCAACTGCGAGCGCAAAAGGAGGCCTGGCAGGAGGTTACCACATGGCTGAGCAGGACTTTGAAAGGGTAGCCAAAATGTCATATTGTTTTTGGTGCACAGACCGTGCTCAATGCTAGTAGATCGACTGAAATACTTGTGTCCTCGTCATTCGTCTGCTTTGGAATATTTTCTGATCAACCGACCCTTCGCAATATCTAGTGATAACAACCAGGGAGTAGGAAGAGGAAGAACGCGGAGATTCATTACTTATCTTGTGTGTTCCCCATTTGAAATCCCCTGGCTTGTTGCTAGGTGGCTGTGGCTTCTGTGTTTCTTCAATATATTTCTCTCCAAGCGCCCCCTTCAAGCTTACTAGGGCACGCACAGCGGCTGTTGATAATGATCAAGATACCAGGATAATTAGCATGTAAACTCTGCCGCATTTGGATCAAAATGAAAGCTTTAGGCTGCGAATAATTTCGTAATACTCCTTCCAACATCGTTTCCGAGCCTTCCTCGCTACCTTTTCCGCTTCGCCTTGGCGTCCTCAATCATACCGTTCTTTCGGTATTTCTGGATACATTTTACAGTTTCCTTGACACCAGTCTAAACCCTCTTATGATTCTTAAGGCGTCTGATCTCATCGGAAAGTCTGTTGAGCTTTTGATAGACCTCTAACCAAGATACAGTCCCTATTTCAAGATTTTGAGCTTCCCAAAACTATGGGATTTCTGTGATAATAGATGGCGCAAGATATCTGGCAGCGGTCCAATCTCCCTGGAAGCAACGCGTACGTTGGCAATATCTTCAGAGGATGGGTTGGTAAGTATAAGGGAGAACAGCTCATCAGAGAGAGTCTGGAAGGGGTCGTTGATTGGGATAGTGCTTATGCTCGGGCTAAAGGTGTCAGTGCCGACAGGCAGCCTGGGAGCGGATGGAAATGGGAGGCTAAAAGGATATCTGAGTCTGCCACTGCTGGATACCGTTTTTGACGTCGCTGTTGTGAACGAAGTCCTCTTTGATTTGTTTGAAGTAAATTTCTTGCCCGTGCATGGAGATCCTTACAGTAATGTGGGCGAGAATACTTCACGCCAATACCAAATTCCTTCGACATCGACCTTTCCTAGCCTTTCCTTTCAGATCTACTTTAAAAACCTCAAAGCAAGTCGGATGGAATTTCAGCGCACCAGATTTCAACCACTATATCGATATCAGTATGTTAGGTCTTACTACGAATCGATTTTTCCAAGCGCAGAGGCACAACACATTACTGACAAAGACTCCTTGGACCTTATTCCTAGTTGGTCTCAAATCCTTCGATTCTCCCTCATTCGGGCTCCCATCCTCAACACCCGTCGAAAAGAAATGACCTTCAAGCTCAAAGTTCTCATCATCTTCTTCTGGCTGCCATCTCTTCTCTCTCTTAGCCAGCGCCCGGACAGCTCTAGATCCCTTCATTTTCTCTGAGCTGAATTTATTGTCGTTGCAGTCGGCACTAGTACATAGAAGGGTTCACCCCCAAATGGTCTACGTTATTTCTTCCACAATTATAGACTTTAAAGTATACTTTCGCTTATACCCTTATAATATACGTTAAACTGAATAATCTCTATCGCGAAAGTTTTCTAAGAATCCTTCCGGTTATTAAGTTATGGGAACTTAGTATAGCACGCGGGTCGCAAAAAAGCTGGAACGTTCAAAGTTGGCGACCCGCGTGTATAGGTACCCTATAACTTAACCCCGGAGCACGGAAAGTACAAGCTCCGGGTGATTAGGTAACCGAATAAGGCTGGACTTAATGGGGGTATGGTCTTCTTGAACTGCCAAGACTTTCCCGTTGAAGCGTTCGAACATATTGAACTTCTTTTTCACTCTCATTCTGTAGCGCTTGCCAGGTCTCTCTATGCCTGCCAAAGTTCCCTCTGAGGAATCTTGGTACCTCTCGGAATTCAGCCAGGCTGCGCGAGTTGACTTGCCTCATCCTGTGTTAGGCCCAGTCTATCCTGCGAAGTTGGCTAGAGACTCAGGATCTGCAGAGCGGAATACCTCGAGGCCCCTCGCATGCCTCTCATCTTTCTCCTGACCATTCACGCGATAGAATAATGGCGCCCGCTCCGAACCCTACGCCTGGTCAGGCTTTGGCGTTGTTGCCAAAGCTGAGCGATGCAGACGCTGACCTTCGTTACATGTCACTGAATGATCTTTACAACGTACTCGACACGGGAACACCCAACTTCTTATCCGCTGACTATCATACCAGCGCCAAGATCATTGACGGTGTGTTGATGACCTTAGATGACCAGAATGGGGAGGTCCAGAACCAGGCTATAAAGTGGTAAGGCTTTCTTTATACCTACAGCTTGGTCGTGGTGTCACTGACATACTACAGTGTTGCTGCTCTTGTTCTGAAGCTTCCACCTGATATTCTGTCACCTTTTGTACACCGGGTCTCAAACATTAAGACCACCCACTCCGTTGATGCCTCAATACCTGCAACAGCATTACGGACTTTCATAACAGCATTTCCACGGCCGCTGCTTGGCCTGACCCCAAACCCCAAGACACAGGATGCCTATTCGGCCATCAGCAGAGTTCTGATACCGCGTTTGCTTGGCTATATCGTCATTCCTCATGGACTGGAGAATCTTCCAAGTCCACCCCCAGGCATGTTGGAGATTGGAACAGAGAAGGGCGCCAACAGCGATGCCATTGACGTGCTCGTTGAAGTAATACGGTCGTTTGGGCCCATGCTTCAAGATCCGGAAAAAGAAGCCGTCCAGACCTGTATCATGAGGATTCTTGACGATGAACGGACCGGATCTGTAATTAAGAAAAAGGCTGTAATAGCTATCTCTATACTCGCAGTATACTTGTCTGATCATTTACTTGGCACGCTTGTGTCGGACACGATTGAAGGCTTTCGGAGCTCCCACTTGACCCGACCAAAACGACGACTCTTGATCACTATGGTCGGCTCTCTTTCAAGATCGGTGCCGCAGCGGCTGGGAACACATTTGAAGACCCTTGCGCCGTTCGTACTGAGTGCGCTTAGCGAGCAAGAGTATGACGATGCTATGCAAGAGCGAGCTGAGGATGGATCGCCAGACAGCGAGATTGAAGAAGTCCAAGAAGCTGGTCTAGTAGCTCTTGAAGGGTTCCTCGCGTCCTGTAGTAACGATATGCGTCCATTTACTAACGAATCCATTGATGCTGCCTTGCGGTATGTGATCTACGATCCTAATAGCGCATCGGACGAAGATGATGAGGAAATGGGAGGCACTCAAGGCGAAGATGGCGAAAATACTGAAACGACCGGCATTGATGATTATGAAGAGGATTACGAAGCAGACGGGGCGATGAGCGATGACGATGATGCGAGCTGGAAGATTCGTCGGTGCGCGGCGAAAGCTCTCTACGCCATTATTTCAACTCGGAGTAACGGGGATTTACTGGAAGACGGCACTCTTTACGACACGATTGCTCCAGTACTGGTCAGCCGCTTCAAAGAGCGAGAAGAAAACGTAAGGCTAGAGATTCTCACCACCTTGGCTTCTTTGATTCGCAAAACTGGAGAGGGCGTAATACCCAATATACCCACCGTCGACCAGGAGATTGACTTTACGGCGGCTCTCGCTTCTCGATCACGTAAACGGCGGAGAATGAATAGCGATGCGAGCTCGCTTCCATCATCTATGGGCCTGGCCTCTCCTGCAGCATCGCCTTCTCCGGTGTCTGGACCTAAAGCTGATCTTGCTCAACTCAGTCCTGCAATAGTTCGAGGCGTAGCGAAAATGTTGAAGCAGACTTCAATTCCCACAAAACAGTCATCGATTACTTTGCTGCGCGATCTGGTTCTGGTGCAAAGTGGGAGCCTCTCTGACAATCTCAGCAAGATTGTAGAGCCTCTCGTTGATGCAGTGAAAGCTCCAGGTAGTGGCTCTGCCTCCTCCTCGGTCGGTGGTACAGCAGCAACGACGGGCAGTAAGATGCGCATCGAAACTCTGCAATTGGTTGGTGCAATCTGCGATACGCACTCCTCAAAAATCATCGCGCCGTACATTGGAAATATTGTACCAAGCATCATCGTCGCGATCACGGACAAAAACTACAAGGTTTCTGGTGAGGCTCTTTTTGCCATTGAAAGTGTCATCAAAGTCCTCACCCCTCCACGCTCCGCCGGTTCTGAGCAGCAGCGACGACTCAATCTCGGCAGTATCTACGACGCGGTACTCAATCGAGCTGTGGCCACTGATGCAGACCTCGAAGTCCGACAGAGGGCAATACACGCTCTCGGCATACTCCTGGCCCGTACTTCAGGTTCGAATAACGCGAAGCTTCTAGCCGCCGATAGCAGAACGAAGGCTCTGGCAGTGCTTCAGGACCGACTAAAAAATGAGACCACTCGTATATCTGCTGTCATAGCAGCGGATCTTGTAGCCGCTTCAGCAGTGGACCAGTGTGATTTGCAACCATCGTGGGTGCGAGATGTAACGCTCGAGCTCGGAGCTCAATTACGCAAAGCCGATCGAAGACTTCGCGGAGCAAGTCTGACTGCGTTGAGAAGTTTTGTTGCTAACCCAGTCGCCATTGCAAGGTTAGATGATGCCACCATTCACAGCTTATCTGGAATGCTTTTACCACTTATAAACGCACATGACCTCAACCTTCTGGGTTTGGCCTTGTCAGTCCTTGGCAAACTCATCAAATCTCAGCCGAAGAAGGTCGTTGACGCAGATCTGAATACCGCTTTATGTGGGGTAGTTCTTGCACCTCTTGGTGGAGCGGTCTTTGATGCCTACCTTGGCCTTGTCAAAATTATTGGAGACCAGGCGGTTGGGAAACCATTGATGCAAGGCCTTCTCCAGAATGTTGGCGTATCTGGAGACCCGGCTGTTGTTGGTAAAGCCATAGGCACACTTTTGGTATCCGGAGGTTCCACCGTCGGAGTAAACATCAACGACTTCATGAACGAGTTGCGATCTTCTAAGGACAGTCAACGGAAATGCCTTGCTCTTGCGATTCTTGGAGAAGCGGGTCTCCGTCTGGCGTCCAAATCACCATTGGAACCGAACGTCTTCACAGCCCACTTCAGCTCCAAATCCGATAGTGTTCCCCGTGCTGCAGCCGTAGCACTGGGTCGCGCTGGAGCAGGCAACATCAACATTTACTTACCAGTCATACTTTCAAACTCCGGGAGATCGGGTAACCTTCAATACTTATCGCTTCACTCTATCAAAGAGATCTTGCACTATGCTGGCAAGGTACAATCAGACATATCATCTTATACAAGAGAGATCTGGGACAAGCTGCTGGTCGCGTCCCAAGCCGAGGACAATAAGGCCATTGGCGCCGAATGCATTGGCAGATTGACCATCATCGAGCCAAGGACTTTCCTACCAATGCTCCAGGTATGTACTTATTTGTTTGCTTGCATCACTGTGCTAACGCCGACCATCAGAGCTACTTGCAGGATCCAACACCCACGGTGCGAGGTATGGTCATCCAGGCCATCCGATTCACTTTTGCCGATAGCGACGATAGCTTCGACGAGGTCCTCAAGCCTGTCCTAATAAACATGCTCACTACCATGCTCACCGATCCCAATCTCGAGAACCGTCGACTAGCCTTAAGCACCTTGAACTCCGCAACGCAAAACAAATCACAAATCATCCTGCCTCATCTCGTGCAGCTCGTTCCTCTGGTCTTGAAAGAGTCAAGACTTAACCCTGATCTTGTACGGGAGGTACAGATGGGCCCTTTCAAGCACAAGATCGATGATGGCCTTGAACTACGCAAGGTAAGCGGTACAAACTCTACGTAGTCTTAGGATATAGGCTAATGCATCTGCTTAGAGCGCATACGAGACCTTGTATTCGCTGATGGAGAAGGCCTACACACGTATCAACCCTCTCGATCTCTTCGACCGCGTGATTGCGGGAGTGGAGGACGAGCATGAGATCAAGATGCTTAGCAACGTAATGCTGACTAAATTGATCGAGCTGGATCCTGATGAGACATCGCGTCGTCTTGACGCCATTGCCGACCGCTTCCGTACCATTCTCGCATTCAAGCCAAAAGACACATCGGTCAAACAGGAGATCGAGAAGGCAGCGGAAGCCAGCAGAGGGGTGCTCAAGGTTTCTGTCCTGCTCCACAACGCATTTCCTTCGGCTTCGGGTGCTTCGACCAGCGTGCAGGGACATGCATGGAAGGGTTACTGGGAGTGGGTAGGGAAAGAGTTCAAGTCACAGCTGACGGCGATGGAAAACGAAGTGAAGAATCAAGCAGCATAGCGGGTCGATCCATGCAGGCTGGCGGGAAGACTGCCAGCATGATAGTCAGCGTGTAACGAAGGTAAATGACGAAGCGAGACTACCAGGGAGGTTCTACTTGCGATTAGCGGCATTGGGCATGTATTTCGGATGATAGTGGATGAAAGTCATGCATAGCAGCCTTCCCTCGGCCAATAACAGGATGCCCGTTCGCATCCCGCCTACTCTCCTCTTGATTCTCTCTCCAATCGTAGTTTTTGAGATACTGTAGGTGCCGAGTCCGTGATTCTGGCTGAGTGAGTGGCCGCTGGCATGAGTGGCATATCATACTCTTTTGTTGGCCTTTGATGGACTTCAACCTGCTGGCAGCTTCGAGATCTGCCCCTCGTACTACCGCGGCCGTTTCATCGTCGACAGCACGCACCTCGTCAGTGACTGACTTGGTAGTGGGTACGCAACGATACCCCAGCTTCTGCCACCAAAACGGTCGTCATCCAGGGTTCACCAATTCAAGTTAAAGCGTCGGGGTTTGTGTGCTGCCGACGAGACCCCACATCTTGGCTGCCCTGCTCCAGTCGCTACCAACAACACTCCTGCTGGAAATCAACTGAGCTTCCATGTGTTTGATCTGGACATAGCACCTGTCTACCTTATCCAAAGGTTGTTCCAACCAAGTCAGGGACCCCAGACAAAGGCTGCTTTGCAGGTCAATTGTAGGTTCTCCCGTCTTCTACCCCAGTCTTGAAACTAATTGCGTACAATCCCATTGTTCCTCTGGATGTTACGGTCTTTAGCAGTTCCACCTTATAGGAGTACCACTGACGTTCATAGGCCTCAGATACTCGAAGACCTTCCAGCATTCGCTCCTACATCTGCCCCTCCTTCAACACGCCGTTCCTTACCACCATCTTCGCGCAGAGCACCAAAGCTCACCTTTGTCCAATTTCTTGTAAAGTCTCATAGTTGTCAGCCTCAGAGCGCTAAGCGCCGACTTTGAGAATTCACCTATTTACGCAACCTACATTGTCTCTTTGCGGGACCGAGTCTATCGATATCCTCACGCTGGCAGGGGACAAGAAAAGGCGAAGCCTCTCCACTCAGGGAGGTGGCTTACTGAACAGAATGTTTGGAAACTCCAACAGCCCTACAAAAGAGAGCCATGAATCCAACATTGCCTCTCATCCTACCCCAAAGCCTCCTACTGGCCCAGGAAGCATACCCGACAGCGTCAACTTGGATTCGGTCAATGAATTCGTCGACGATGCTCGAAATAATACAAGCTCGACGAGAAAATCGCAAGACGACGGTATACCGGACGGTGGAAAGAAACGTAGGAGTAGTGGAATAGCAAAGGCGGGCGCCTTGTTCTCAAGCGCTAAGAACTCCTTCCACCTCTCTGGTTCGCCCAATTCGACATCTCAAGATGGACCATTGGCCCCTCAACCGTCAGCAATGCAAAAGCTTGGCAAGACAGACGCCGCCTTGAACGTCCCTCAAGGCTCGCTGAACAATTCCGCTGGAGAGTCGCGCCCAGGACGTAGATCTACGTTTCGCGTTGGCGTCACCGAAGACAAAAATAAGAAATGTAGGAGGACTATGGAGGATACGCATGCCTACCTCTACAATTTCCTGAGCACACCTGCTCCGAATATTGGATCAGACACCGAGTCGACGTCGAGTAGCAGCAAGAGGAGCCAGATATCAAAAGATGCCCTGGAGTCAACGAGTAGCTTGTCACCCAGTGCCTCGAATGGCTCCCACGTCGTAGAGACTGACAATGGCTACTTCGCCATCTTCGATGGTCACGCTGGTACCTTTGCCGCAGATTGGTGTGGGAAAAAGCTTCACGTCTTGTTGGAAGACATGATAAGAAGATTTCCGAACACGCCAGTGCCTGAACTACTTGATCAAACGTTTACCAACGTAGATCAGCAGCTCGATAAACTTCCATTAAAGAATAGCGGCTGCACAGCTATATGTGCAGTCCTCCGTTGGGAAGATAGGATACCGAACTCTCAGTCAGCTACCGGCTCCACTGCGATTGCACCTGCTGCCGCTGCTGCAATTAAAGCTGCTACAGAAAACCCCACAAGTGATACGAAATCCGACAATCAGCAACTTTCGACTACACCAAGCAAGATTGCCGTGCCAGGGTTTGCTTCGACAGCTCCTATGCCAAAGCTTCAGCATTCCGCTACCCGTCAACGTGTTCTGTATACCGCAAATGTTGGAGATGCGCGTATCGTGCTATGCCGCAACGGCAAAGCTCTACGACTGTCTTACGATCACAAGGGCAGTGATGAGAATGAAGGCAAACGTATCTCCAACGCCGGAGGCTTGATCCTCAATAATCGCGTAAATGGCGTCTTAGCTGTAACGAGGGCTTTGGGTGATGCATACATGAAAGATCTCGTCACTGGACATCCGTATACCACCGAGACCGTCATACAGGCAGACATTGACGAATTTCTGATACTAGCTTGTGATGGTGTAAGTTCTCTACCAGCAGGTTTCATGGCATAGTGCTGACAACGGTATCCAGCTCTGGGATGTCTGCTCCGATCAAGAAGCCGTTGACTTGATACGACACACGCACGACCCACAAGCCGCCTCAAAGCAACTTGTCGACCACGCCCTCGCCCGCTTTTCTACGGATAATCTCTCTTGCATGGTCGTCCGCTTCGACAACAAAGCCGTCCAGCAAACGGTAGAGCACAAAGCAGAGCCCATCGGGGTTGACGGTGATCTTCCCACGCGAAAGTCAGGTGGTATTAGTGAAGCAGACGCCATTGTCAAAGAAGCGGAGAAGAGTATGGGCGAAGGACCGGGCAAAATGTTGCATTCCGACGCTAAATCAGAAGGTGTAGAGGAGGAAAGGGCCAGAATTAGTAAGGAGATCATCCGCGAAGAAGAGGAGAAGGAGGTTGGTCCAGAACTTGACCCTGGAGGGCTAAAGCATGTTCCAGAGATGCAGCAGAATTCGTGATTACGACTTAACAGCGGTGGCGGCTTCTTGTCTTGCATGTCTCCTCAAGCAAAAGAAGTCTCAAGCGTTTCATGCTCTTTACCTTGGCGTCTGGCTTTGGTTTTGCGAGCCGTTTCGGATTGGCATGACGGACATTGGCTCTCCGTGGCTCTCCGATTGGCGTTCACCACAGGCTCTCCTAGGATGGGAGAGGATGAGCACATTCACTATGTACAGTAGATCCCTGATACATGGACTGCAACACAAATTCCTGCATGAACGTTCCACAATTTGAACATACAACTGTGCCTTCGATATGAAACTTCCCGAGCGCAACACATCCGCATTTACCTTATCCCGATTGGGAAGTATGAGTAAGCATTGACCCTTCTGGTTCTCTTTTGCTTCAATTTGTCACGACAAGTTGAAGTACATCCCTGTTGACCTTCACAGTTCCCTGCCCATAGGATTGCTGTATGTTCATATCCCCGCAATGGCCACCCAAACGTCAGCAAACTCATTGGCGCCCTCCTCGAGCTCGACCTCAACTGCAAACCCTCCCACCACTACGCCGCGAACCCTGCGAATAGGAACCCGCTCCTCGGCCCTCGCCCTCGCCCAAGTCGACCTCTTTACCTCCCTCCTCCAAACCACCCACAAAACCCTAACCACCTCCACGCACCCCTCCCACACAAACCTAGGTGACACCAACAAAGTCACCGATCTCCACACGCTAGCCTCGACCGGCAAATCACTATGGACCGAAGACCTGGAGCTCGAACTAGGCGAAAACAGAGTCGACATCATAGTGCACTCCATGAAAGACGTCCCGACCCAACTCCCCACCGGCTTCGTCTGCGCCGCCGTCGGCGCTCGAGAAGAAGCTCGCGACGCAGTCGTCATGTCTGAACGCCGCGCGAAGCAAGGATGGAAAACACTCGCCGACCTCCCTCATGGGGGCGTAGTGGGCACGAGTAGTGTGCGCCGCGCGGCGATGATTCGGCGTATATATCCGCATCTGAAGATTGAGAATATGCGGGGCAATATACCCACGCGGATACGCAAAGGCGATGATGCGGAGTTGGGGTTTGATGCGCTGATTTTGGCGGGCGCGGGGGTGCAGCGGTTGGGGATGGGGGAGAGGGTGAGCAGTTGGTTGGGGGCTGAGGAGGGGGTGTTGCATGCGGTGGGGCAAGGAGCGGTAGGGGTGGAGTGGAGGGAGGGGGACGAATGGGTGGCGGGCTTGTTACAGCAGGTGGGGACCGGCAAGGGAAGTAGGAGGGTGCGATGGGAGATTATGGGAGAAAGGAGTTTATTAAGAGCATTGGAGGGTGGCTGTAGCGTGCCCGTCGGTGTGGATTGTGTATGGGAAGACGATGTCGCATCGGAGGCACCAACTCACACCCCAACCCAAACCCAACCCTCCTCACCCTCCTCCGCCCCACCAACCCCCCACGCCCACAGCGGTCTCCTAACCATGCACGCCATGGTCGTAAGTCTAAACGGCACCCAATGCGTCCAAGGCCGACAACACCATCGCATCAGCAGCGACCAGGACGCCGAGGATCTCGCCTTTCGTTTGTACAAAGAGCTTGTTGATAACGGGGCAGAGGATATACTGAAAAAGATACGGTTGAATAGGGATATGATTGAAAGCCAGGATGGTGCTTGAGGGTCTCTTGTTTGGAGTTGACGAAGGATTTATGCAGTTTTTTGAGGTTTTGGGGGCGGCTTGCGTTTGATACCACAGCTGCATGGGTGTAGCTTCGTTGCATTGTGCATTTAGCGTAGATCTATGGGCGAAATGGGGCCGAGCGAGAATGGATTGGGACATATCGAGAATCGATTGAAACATAGCTCCGCTATTGATACTTGGTAGGCGATGTCGAACCACCCATGCATCCGAGTCGGCTAGTGGATATTCTGTATAGCTAAAGATGCCCTGATAAGCGGGATAATGGTCATTCACAAAAAGGAATTGAGCTCAATCGTTGGGCGTTCCATGTCATTCAGAGTCTCCTATTTGCATATGCCCATTGCTATGCACGCTCTAAACCTGGACGCAATTCCTTGCCCTCCGTCATGCAAGCATAGTCCTTGGTATCATAGAATCTTGATCTCGTAGCGACCCCCTCTGATCATCCCTTGCAATCAACCAATCTCCATCTCCGATCCCGACCCCCTCTTCTCCCTCACATACACCACAAACTCATCCAATATACTCGGCCACGCGCCATCCTCGCTCCACCACCCCATACTCGGATCGTCCAAACTCTTCAGCATGAACGAGCCCGTCTGATCCCACATATCCTTGCTGATACTCTTCTTCCACTTCATCTCGAGATATTCGATCCACCAATCCAGCCACGGCGTCTGAGCTGTGTGCCAAGAGTATGAGGGAGCGGTGAAAAGTAGACGCCAGTACTCAAGAGCGGCTTCGAGGGGAAGTACTTTTTGGCCGGGCTGACGGGCGATGATGAAAGTTTGCTTGTAGACCTTTTTGAAGAAATCGGGGGTTTGTTGGAGGCTGCGGCGAAATGATTGGACTTGTTGTTGCTGTTTTGCGATGGTCTCGGCACTACAACACAGAGCTTAGTGGGATCTTGATGAAAGACCAAAGCGGATAAGGCTACAAAGTACCGATGATTTGTCCAGCCGTTGACAAAGCCTTCTCGCGTGAATTCTCCCATGGTGGGTGCGTCGAGTTCTGTGAGTACCGCGAGCACGGCAGCTTCGTCGAGTTTGACACCCAGATCACCAAGGTATCTCATCGAGCCTTCGACGCCAATTTTGTCGGGTTCTTCTGCTGCATTGTCTAGTAGGAGGTCGTGTTAGCATCCACATGGGCATTGCCAAATTAGCGTAAGCGTATAGCACGTACCCCTATACCTATCAAACAGTTTACTTATTGCTCCTGTAGATGTTGCGCTGCCGGATGAGGTGTTTGAACTTTGGAAGAACCTACAGGTTGTTAGCCTCGTCGTACTTGTCCCTTGTTCAAGTCCGACCAGCGCAATAATCATGCAAGTAGATGAGAACTGAATAATGTTGCTGTGATGTCTGCTACCTGGAGTTCAAAGGCATCCTAGAGAGACGTGTGTGACACCTTCCTTGCCTTCTCCGGAAGCGTTGGCACGTACGGCCTTGATGGCCTTTGGTCTAGTCCCAAAATATCCCGGTTGGTTATGGCGATAACTTTGATGTATTTTGGTGGCTTCTTGGTCATTTGGCCAGCAGATGGGAAGGTACATTTTCAACCTTAGGACTCCAGCATGTCCTTCGACATATGGTTTAGTGAGCGGAGCCCCGAGATCCGACCGGACCCTGCGTAAAATTCACTGATAACAGCATGGTCTGCAGGCTGGGGCCTTTGGTAGCTGGCTGCGGAGATGAGGGAGGATGGAGAGGCAAAGTAACTTCAACGATCAGCTTGTATATTTCGTGATTCCGTCAGGGAACAAAGAACTAGTAGTCTTCTGTTGCATTTGCTAGAGATGGGGTTCGAGTATGACCCGTCGTTGTAGCATTGGCCAGATATAACTGGAGCTTTTCAAGGAACAACGTCCTTGGGATACCAAGTCATACTTTGGCTTCGAGATCCAGACCCACAGCGTCGTGGCAGTGATTCTGCTGTCGTAATGATATACAGTATGATGGACTTGGCGTCCTCATCTTCCTCGGCGCACCTGGTTTGTCCAAAATGCCACTTCGATCTCCAAGGTTTAATAGCTGTTTTCGACCTCTCGATCATCTGGAGGGTATCCTGGCAGGCTGGAGCAAAGGTGAAATTGATGTCCCATACTGCGGAAAAGGTAGCCCGCCATCGTGTCGGGCTCCTTGTCTCGGAGGTCACCATTTACCGCTGTTGCTTGCAATTGGCGGAACCGCTTGAGAGTCTCGAACGGGCCTTCAATCATGCAAGCCCGGATTTGCATGGCTGTCATAGACGGATAAGACATGAATTTTCCAGACTGTGTATCCAATCACATTGGCATGATATTCTCAGCAAAAGAGTCATGGTTCTCCAACCTCGTTTGAATTTAAGTCACTCCACGTAAAGATTTTTGAGTCTTCCTCAGTTCGTGCGACCTTATCCGTCTCAGCGATGACAGAAGCTGCAATCTAAGTAGATCGATCCTCTATATCGCAGTTTTAGCGTGATGTAGGCGGTGAAAACGTGGCATAGGAGTGGACTGATGCCAATAGATCCCGACAACACTCATTTGCCATCATCTTAAAGCTTACTTCAGCCTCCCAACATCCGTGGACTTCTTCCTGGCGGATGCTCCACGATGTTGGAAGAGAAAACGTTTGAAAGAGCCTCGAAACGCGCCTTGGGTAGCTTCGGGGTTGACGAGTAATCCATTCACGTGAAGCCTTGAGGATAAAGTATCGCCATTTGCGTCATAGAGCTGTAGCGGATTGCGGTGGTCTGAGACAGCTTTCGCAAGCTTAATCGCCCCATATCGGCAAAGAATTTTTGAGACGTCCTAGCGTATCCCGGGCTTGGAAATGAATGTGGTATCAGTCAGATTGAGGCGCACGGATTAAATTCGGGGAATATGCCCATGGATAGATTCTCCCACAACCTTGCCGATGCCCCAGAGGCCGCCATCCTAGAAGAAGCTCTTCCAAGCGCAATAGTAGCAGCAATGGTCGCCGCACCCCGATTTTGATACCCGTGGGACATCTCCAGCTTTGGCCACATCCAGACTTGACCCATGGTCAGCCTTGACATGTGGCGAAAAACCGAGCTCTTAGCTGCCAAAGACATGTAAGATGGACTGATCTGAGGAAGCCGCTTGCGACATCATCAAAAAATGGTGGCGCTAGTTGACGTCCTAGCATAGACATCGTATCGAGGCTCTGGGACGCTCTCCTCAAAGGAGCGTCTTGGTCCCTGCCAGAGCACCCTGATCCTGCAATATAATTCGACATTTGTATTCGTGAACCTCCGCTTCTTTGCTAGCCATACTTTGACCTGACATTCAACGAGGTCTGTGCTCCGGACTTCAATATCGAGCTGCATCCTGCTTGGATTACCCAGCAATTGACCCTGTCCAAGGGAGATGTACCATAAAAACCTCCCGTGTCCTGGATATGGTTTTGGGAGGTACGACTTTGCAGGTCTCGGGCCCAGGCTTGAGAATCATGGGAACAAACGCTAGGAAACTCGTCATACATACGCGTCTATTGCTTGTTCGACATTCCAGCCATGCGACTTGAGTTGCTAGAGGTCGGATTGTCAGCCGTTTCGTCTTGTCAATGTACGCATGAAGTCCTTCATAATTGTAACAGTATTGAAATCCCCCGTACAATCTTACGCCATAGATAGAGTGAGTGAGTGAGAGCTGATCATACCTTAGCAGCAGCACTGTCCTTCGTGGATGTGAAGCCCACAAACTGGGCGATTGCAGCCTTCTGCGAAGGCGTGTAGGATGATGGCATTCTGGAGGGACCAGAACTATAGAGATATGAAGGTCTCACATGTAAGCTAATGTTGACGACATGTATAAAACAGTGAAGTGGACGATTGGGATGTGCTGGTGAAACAGGAGCTGCGGTGCATGGGCGAGACTTTGGTAGTGACTTCCATTCTTGGCATAGGGTTTCAAGATAAAGTAATTCGGACACTAGCACTAGTAAGCCGCCGTACACTAGTACTAATTAAGCACCCATCAAGTTGCTAAGTGCGATTTTTTGCCAGATGGTAGGTCGGTAGAAAGCACCGCCTTAGTCCCAGGCTAACACCGAATCATTTTGAAACCCGCATGGCATTTTAAGCCAACAAATATCTGCCCCTAGCCAATCGAAGCTGCTCCTGGCATTGCCAGATGAGCACGTGTGACGCAACACCGAATCCAGTTGCGTCAAAGGGCGCTGACTTCGCTCAAGACACTACTGGTAAAACATCTGACAGCGCTCAAGACAACGCTGGCTCGGCAGGCGATGAAGTCTTGGATAGTGCCGATGCAGCGAAAGTTGAGAATGGAGGTGCGAGGGGTAAGAGTCAGGCCGTGGGTAATGTTGGTGACACGGTTGCTGGGATTAAAAGCGGGCTATATGCGGCTGTCTCGCAACTTGGAGAGGGCGTTGGCCGGGCGGTGGATACGCTCAATCAATTGTATGGTGGTCAGTGAGGGAAGAAGCAGAGGGCAGAGACGGACTTGGGCGGCAATGGTGGAAGACTATTGCAACTTATTTCCGCTACAAACTGGTCTATTCGCGTGTGATGGCCTGGAATGGTCTTGAAGCGTGTTTGCTCTTTTGGTTTTGGTATATGGCGATTGTTATGTTTAGTAAGGTAGCTAAGTGATAGTGATAGTGATTTTGAGTGTATCTCGTCCACTCTGTCCTTTATGTCCAGCCCATGGGAGAGATAGCAGCTCAATGGGAAGTTGATCTGATTTGGGACTTTTGGCATTTCAAGAGATTAGGGATATGGAAGTTGTGACGCAATAGGAACAATATCTTGTCAAGGAGTGAAAGGACGGATTTCTATCTATGGTACTCTATATAATGCCCGACCAAGACGCCTGTGATGAGTCTCAGGATGCTGGATCGGTAGCCCACCCCCAATTACTTACCAAGAGAAACGGTTCTCCTGGTAGATGGCCCAATCTAGACCGGAGGAGGATAGCTCACGACGTCTTATTCTTCGGAGATGGGGATGGGCTTTAGCAATTTGCATTCCTGCTCGCCAGGGTATGGATACCGAACAGGTCTGTACGAGGCTCTGATGCCATGCGCGAAATTCGGAGGGTATCCGAACGAGGACGAATGTCTCGCGGTAGCTCCGCATTAAGACGCGAACCCATTATGATAGGGTTGCTTCTCAAGGCCGGGGCTTTAATCTCAAGGGTCTCCTGATGCCTTCATCAGATCACGCCATCGCTAGCATGATTGCATGTAGCTTGACGTTGCTCGTACAATGTTCAAACGACAGCAAATTTCCAGCTCATCAGTCTCGATACCGAAGACTTTAACAACGATTGAGAATTGCGAGCCTTGCTCAGTAGTTCTCTTGCCTCTGCAGGTCCTAGCAGTTGTGTCAAGATTTCTTGCGCGGAGTCAATTATGTTTCCCGTACTGCTAAGCTTCTTGTGTAAGTCTGCTGCCCTTCCACTCATCTTGCGACCCGCAGCACGACCCGCAACTGTCTTTTGTCCGGTGATGATTCGGAGATACGGGTTGGCGCCATAACGGAGCAAGGACTCGATTATTTGCTTAAGGTCGTCTGTCACACCTCCTCTCGACTTTTGTCTAATGGAAAGGAGAAAGGTGCCCCATACAGTAGAATTTTTGTGCCTACCGTTAGGTGCGGCACCATGCTCGAGAAGTAGTTGTACCATCTTCGTGTCGTATAGATTATTACAATATTTTGTTTCTCGTGGCTCGAGGGCAGAACCTAGAAGCGCTGTTTTGGTGGAGGGGCTCACTTCTGGCTTGCTTTTCAGTGTTTCCGTTATGTGAAGATGAGATCCTCTATGGACCAAGAAGTCCAAGAAGCCAGCTCGACCCCCAGCCACACCAAAAGCGGACTCTCGTTCCAAAACTACATCGCGTATAGCATTCATGATTTCAACCTGATGGATGCCAGAATCCGTTTCAAGCGCAACAGCGTAGAATGTCAGATCTTCCAGAAGCTGGCTCGAGCGAATTTCAAGTTGATGAGGACCCCTTAGCTTCAATTGCGCAAGGAATGCTTTACACAAGCGTATCTTAGGCTCGAATTCGGGACCAAGGTTTTCATCTAACATATTCCGCACATCTTCGGTGAGAGGAAAGTCATAGACTGTACGATGCAGATAGTCAACCTTCAAAAGTCTATGTTCGCTTGTGACTTCGCCACGTACAACTTTTAACAGTCCTTCACATCGACCGTTCAGACGTTTCTGCATGTCGTCTCGTCGGGTTAATATGTCATTCATCGTTAGGAGATCACGAGTAGATGTCAATAAAGCGTCGAGGTCTTCCTCGTCGAGGAATGAATATGTAAGTAAAGAGAGGGGTTCTGCTTCTTCGAGGGCAAACGTGAATGCTTGGGCCGTTTGCTTTCGATAAATGACCTCGACCGAATGCAGTATTAGACTGAAATACTGCTCAAGCGTCGCCGAAAAATCGCGAAGCCTTATTTCTAGGTCTGAGATTCTGTCTGCATTTTTGACACCAGTGAGGAGTGACTTGACGACCAGTGTAACCCAAAGAAAAACGCCACGAGCCTTTTCAACAATTTCTCGTACGAGGTCTTGACTTCGGGGATCCCTAGCGTCCAGCCTTCTAAAAAGTAAATTGTCTTCCAAGGTCTCCCTGGCATAGACTCTTATGTCCTTTCGAGTCAGGTCTTCCATAGCCAGTTGCGCATCAGAAGGCCGACCAAAGGCGTCTATAAATTCATTCCAGGGCCGGCTCGAGACGCAAAGCTTGATATTTTGCCAGCTGCGGAGGTTCTCAAGGACATCTACAAGACGATCAGGGTCACCGTCGTATTCGTCGAGGCCATCAATGAAAAAGCAAAATCGTGCGCTAATCCCACTATAATGCTTCAGCTGCCCGATCGCATGCCAAAGCTCCTGCCGAGTCCAAGACTCAAAGTCTTTTATGAATGGCCGGAAGGTCTTTGCTTTAGAAGCGCAAACGGTACGAATCATATCCGGACATTGGCGCAATATCTCGTACAAAAGCGACTTGAATAAACCCTCCTGAGACTTCTGTATCGCAGTCCCAGCGTTCCAAAAGAAGAAGCTCGCATTGACAAGTCTCTCCTTTCCCGCCCATACTTTTGATGCTTTGGCCACATCGGGATGGTTGATTAGAGTTTTCATCAGCGTTGATTTACCGGAGCCTGCTTTGCCAGTGATCCAATTAATCCATCTTGGTGTCGTAACCAATTTTCGAAAATCTGTTGGCGAAGACGGATCTAATACGCACTTGAAAGCTTTCTCATACGAGTAGGCAACGTTTTCCTGCCGTTGCCTAAGACCATTGAACCAAAGGTTATTCAGTAAGATTTGGTCCGCGGACGTTGCACCTATTTGTTCTGCTAAGATCGAGAGCTTGGTGGCGAGATCTCCCATAATTTGTGATGCTGTCATAGCGTCCACATCAATAGGTGGCGAGATCTGTACTACCTCCAACTTTGTGTTCACGACAATTCTTTGGTCTTTCACTTCCTGTTTTACGAATGTTGAGAAGCTGCGTGCAACTGGGGCACATTCTTGGTTAGAGTTCGGAACTTCATTGCCATAGCGCCAGGTAATATCAGAACTTACTGCGAAACGGCTGAACAACTCAAACTCCATTCGCTCCGCGGCCTTTGGCCCCCTACACATCTCACCCAGAACATCCGAGCCAGGAGGGAAGTCGGTTTCGAAGATTGGCTCTCCAGCACCTCTCATATTCGCAAACACAGCTTGTCGAAAATGCCACCGTAGAAGTTCATCAGAAGGTCTATCGTGATCATTGCGAAATTGCTCATCGAGAAATTTGCCTGCGATGCCATCTCCATCATCCGCAAAATAAATGATTTTATGATTGTCCTACAATGATTAGTAGCTGGAAACTCAAGGGTTGGCGTGTGTGGTCGTACGTCAGGATTGATTGAAATATCATAACTATCAAAGAGCCCGTGAATATCTGCTCTTAACAATAGCCCATTCTGCTTTGAATTAATTGTTTCCCCGTTAGCAGCCGGAATAGTAATCCAACGAGCAAAATTGTGCTGAACCCAGTGGCCTTCATAGGCGAGAGGAAAGATGTGTGCAGCTTCGAAACCCTTCCAGTGATTACGATAAGCACCTAGTGCTATCTTGCCTGTGATAACACATCTGCCATCTCGCTTACGTATTTCGTCACGGAATGATTGAAGACGACTGCCCGTAGACAATGAAATTGTACGGGTGAGACAAGGCTCATTGTTGACGGTGAAGGACCCTGTAGACCATAAGCCAACAGCGCCCCCCAGGATCAGGTCCAGAGGCTTACCAACTACATAATACTTCCCGGGGGCCAGTGGTTCTTCGTTTCTCACTAATGTAGCAGAGTTTTCGTGTCCAATTGTAAAGGAGGATTGAAAAAGAAGCAAAATTTCTACCATTGAGTAGAAATTGGATTTGGTCACACCGCTGGTCAAAATTAGGCCACCAAGTACTGTTCCCCGATCTTTGGCATCGTATAAATGGACGTTGCGTCCTATAGATCTATCAGCGGCCATGATGAGATGATCGAAGAGCATCAACTTGCTGAAATAGTTGGCACTTCTTTGTCTTGGTAGCTCGGACCGGCTCCTCCCGGCTTCTACTCTTAACCCTAACGGGATAAGCCTCGCTTATAAGGAGTTACCCCCTACAAGGGTTGCAGCCAGATGGCAAGGGAAAGGTACCTTATAGCCACTCAACCAATCAATCTTATCAAAGGCTGCACCACAACCTCATTCAAATCCTCAAACCCCTGCAACCGTATGCCAGCCGCGAACAATACCCTCACACCCGCACCGACAACCACCACTCCCTCCCCTAGGGCAAACCCCGATCTGATCATGATCAACTGCACCAACCTCCTCAACACCGCCAACACAATACTCTGACTCAACGCCTCCACCACAGCATACATGTTCAACGTGAAGGCTCCAATGCGGAAAGCTATAGCTTGCTGTTCGATCTCTATGCCAACAAGCATCACAGCGAAGATTTGGTGGTACATCTTGAGCATAGCGTTTATCAATTCGTCATGTTCCTGGTCAGTGAAGACGTATTCGAATTTGAATAGGCGAATGGTGTTGGTGTTGAAACTCGCAGCGCTGGACGGTCTGGAGCCTTGAGGACGAACCGGGACGCGCCTTTTGTTGACAGATAGATCTGTTTGCGGCCTTTTGATATCCGAAATGCTAGCAAAATAGGAACGCTCGGAGTTGATTTTTTGGGTGATGGACGTCTGTGGGCTTGCATCGCACGGACTCAACATGTTGGACCAAAGAGAGAAGAGGATGAGCGGTACTGCCGGAACCATCGTTCCAGAAGAGTGTACAATTTATCAGGGTGTGAGCTGACATAAACATTCGTTGCCAAAAGACATGAAGGTAAAGACTGTGAATTCTAGGATATTGCTTACCGCACGCCTTCCAACACAGACGTGCAGCTGGACGGCTGTTCGAGGGTCACCATCAAATCGCTGAGCGAGTCTGTAAGAGCGGCTAGCGGATGAAGCGCTTCGTTTTCGCAAGTTCGCTCCATACCACTATAGGGAGTCAGCAAGCGGGTTGAGAGTAGTGGGGAAAGAATAGCAGGAGGTAAGATAATATCACGCAAATGAAGGGGCGACGTCTGTGTTGTTGCAGCATAGTTCTCCAATCCACGCTCAAACTTCTGCGCATTGATCGTAAGATCACTAAAGACTTTCTGGGGCATGTCCACCATGGAAATGCGCATTCTCACACGGCCTAAGGCGATGGAATGGTCCATGGCGAGTGTTTCGAGTTGAAGAGTCGACGAACAGTCAGCTATCGGAGGCATCCTTTAAGAATCGATGTATTGATATGAACCAAAACAGTCTCAATACCCATGCCGTCGCTGGCGCGGACCTGTGGACATGATGCGACAGCTGTGAAGCGATATCCTATCGATACATAGGTTTCTTAAACTGCAATGCCATGTTTATACTATGGCGCCTCCAAAGTGCCAGCTCACCCTCATTCGCCCAAAGGCATGTTTTCGACCTCCTCACTCAAAGCTCGCCAGTTATCAGCTTGCAATTCCGCATACTTTACCCTCTCCTGGCTCCACTCCTGATGCAGTCGACTGATGTGGTATTGTGATTGTTGGAAATAGGCCAGTTCATCACGTATACATTCCTTGATAAGCACACCGCGAGCGTGCTGATCCACTATCGATTGCTTGTCCTGTACCATGTTAAAGGAGAGTCTTTTTATAACAAGGGAGATTGGT
>JAABUW010001507.1_pt1 | contig 38525 bp, 75 predicted proteins | sample 5560081 | NCBI WGS metagenome assembly JAABUW01 (sample SAMN10711882, study PRJNA513363) | rock metagenome | isolation source: Antarctica rocks | place: Antarctica: Victoria Land, Knobhead sud | reverse complement strand
AGCCGATATCCTCTCCGTCGCTGTCCGACAAGCACGACTGCGCCATTCAAGACGTCAAGGCGTGCAGGACACTGAACTGAACTGAATATAACTTCAAATGGCTCTCGCCGCTTGCTGCTGCTCGAGCCGTTTCAAATTTGCTGTGCACGTTTAGCGTCCCATCAGCCCCAGAACAGATTCCCGGGCCGGTAACCGCAGTTGACCGCTGCTCGCCTCCGGTTACGGTTAGGTAACCGCGGTTACTTCGGTTAGGGTAACCTAGGTTACCGGTTACCTGCCAACCCTAGTCATAATGCTGACATGGCAGTCTCGCTCATGGCCCGCACGCGCGTGCTGTGCGCCTGCATTCGATTGACGTACGCTCAGCGCAGCTCGAAATATAGACAGTAGACAGTAGTGTTGCTGCGTCAGGTAGCACCGGCCGTTGTCTGTTGCAGCACCAGATACTAGGCGTTTCACTCTCACGACGGCAAAAGGCCTCTGGTGCAAGCAACGTCGCGCGATTCATATTGGTCGTAAGACGCTGGTTCGCGGAGAACGCGGAAGAGGAATTTGCTAGTCATGGCTGCGGCCACGGTGGCTGCTGGCGGGCGAGCGGCGTGCTGCAGCCATGGGCCCCGGCAGTGTGGCTCGCAACACCTTGAACCTCGGCTGGAAGTTCAACGGCCCTCAGCAATCCGCCATCAGCGCGCCCCCCTCAGAAGGTGAGAATCCGACATGCAATACACAAACGCAGTGGATGCTCTCCCAAACAAGCCGGCGATGTGGCGGTGTGTATGAGCGAGCCATCACAGTCTGCAAATCGATAAGGTGCCCTACTGGCTAAGGCCCTACTGGGGATTTCGCCCCGATTGAGTGCAAGCAGTTGCCAGCATATACTCACGCTGAAATTACCCGATGACTCTGCCGCAGGGTGACACCAGCCCAGGCAGCCACCGCAGCCGAGATCGCGACCACCGCGGCGGCGGCGGCGGCGTCAGACAGCACGGCGCGCGCCTCGCCCGCCCGCGCGGCCGCCAGTAGTCCCAGCAGCATGTCCAGCCTGGCCACCTACCGGCTGCCGCAGCGCAAGCCGCAGCAGCGGTGGCTGGACGCCTGCATCCGGGACGCAGTGCTCAACCTGGACGCGGCGCCCTTCCTGCAGGCCGCCAGCGTGGACCCGCAGCCGCAGATGCAGCGCTTCCGGGTGTCCTCCGACGTCGGCAACGCCCCCCAGGTGCACATCCGATTCCCTGCCCGTCATTGTTTCGTGCGCTGAACAAGGGGAAGCATCAGCACCACCGCCAGCGGCAACACAACCAGTTCTTGACATGCTCTGTCCTGGACATCCTAGCACCGAGTCAGACCTGCATTCCTGTGAATGGTCGTGGCAACACCCCCTCACCACCAGCTGACAAAGTCAAGCTGGCTTTGACGCTGCTCGTGCCGATGCGCGCAGTTATGGGACGGCATCGTGCGGCACCTCAGCGAGTCGGGCGCCGAGACCAGCTCGGTGCTGTACGTGTCGCCCGTCGTCGTCGGCGAGACGCCGGCGCAGGAGGCCGCCGTCTCCTGCCTCGCCACCGCGGCCTGCGACTCAGCGCGAGAGGTGCTCACAGGCGTCGCCGCCGGCGCCGACGGCTCCCCCGTGTTGAGCGGCCGCGTCGGCGACTGCTGCGGCGGCCACGCCGGCGTGCCGCACCCGCACGGCGGCCACACCCACAGCAGCCATGGCGGCCTGCATGGCGCTGGCGTGCACGCGCTGAACACCGGCGCCGGGGCGCAGCACTTCAGCTCCATGGGCGCGTCGCTGGACTCGCCGGACGCCGCGGTGGGCGGCAGCGGCGGGTTCAGCCCCCGCAGCGCCGCCGGCAGCGGAGGCCACGAGGCCTTCAAGCACGGCTACGCCAAGGCATCGCAGATCGTGCCGTACGTGCCGCTGCGGCGCACTGGCGACGAGGCGTCAGCCGGCGACCAGCTGCCAGAGGTGCATTTTTGCAACTCCATCTCACGGACTTGCTGTTGTTCGTGCACCGCTGGCAAGCCTGCAGATCTGCATTGTGCTGTGGATCAGCGACTGCTGAATCCTTGGTAATCATGAATACTTGAATCACATTCAGGACGGCCAGGCAGTTCAGCCATGTTTTCGAAAAGCTGTGGCTCAGCCCTGCTGTGCTCTGCCCGCAGGGCCGCATGCGCGCGGGCAGCATGCGCGACGGGCAGCTGCAGCGGCTGTGGGGCGTGGTGGTGCAGTCGCGCGAGCACGGCGGCATGGAGGGCTGCTACGTCCTCAAGACCGTATGCAGCTCCGCCGCTGACTGCCAGTGCACCTCGTACACGCTCACCAAAGTGTGCGACGGCGCCTCGATGCAGCCGCAGCTGTCCGACGCGTGGCTCTGAGGCTGGCTTTGAGGCCAGAGTCGGGAGCTAAACACGTGCGTCAGGTAGAGATCGTAGTCCGGAATCTACTGTGGGAGCGGGATTGTAGCCGGCGCCGACTGCGAGGGGCGCGTCAGCAAGCGGAGGGGCATCACAGGTTCTTGTGTATGTACATCGGTGGTCGTGGTGCGGCAGCGGAGATTCTTCTCGCAGCCTGGGGTTCGCATCTTCGCAATGTACTGCAGAGTCATAGTGTTGTAGCCTCTGTACCTATGGTCCAGGTAGCAAGCGGCAGCCTGGAAACTTGGCAACTTGCTGGGAGATAACCTAGAGAGAAAGCACACATGCAAAACATTCTTGCAGGCGCGGCTTTATCAGTCCTTTTAACAGCTTTGAGCGTGCAAGACACATCATGTATCGTGTATTAAATTGTGAGAACCTCGATGGTAGCTGGACCAGCCGATACGAGGAGACTTTCTTTACTGCAGTGCAAACGCATGTCTGAAATGTTTGGCATAGGACTGGATATACAGTCACACGACGTGTGCATACGTACCGCAACACCAGTGCTTCACAACACAGGCCGCTGCCTCCCGTCAGCTGGAAATACATTCTGACCAGCCCCGCCCGGTGGATTGCTTTTCGATTCATCTGTTGCATGAACGTCAGCTGAAGTTGCCCTCAAATCCGCCCTCGTCAGCCTCCTCGCCCGCCAGCACGTGACTGTTGTACAGCCGCATCTGCGGCAGCGACAGGCGCTGCTGCTGCCCGGAGAACAGGCGCGGCACCACCGCCGTATCATCAGCAGCCGGCGCATTGCCGCCCCCGCCTCCTGCAACTGCACCCGGCGGCGGATCCGGCGGCAGCAGGCTGCCCAGCAGGCCGGCCTGCGCGAGTAACTCTTGCTTGTCCAGTTTTGGATCTCAGAAAGCATACAAGCCGTTCATCATCTAGCACTCTGGCTGAACCTCGCCTGAGTGCATGTCGTTGGGTGACCAGCACGGAGAAATCGTAAAATTCACCTGTGCTAGCCAGCCGCCGGCTTGCGCCGCCGTCGCCGGCGGCAGCTGCCCGACGAAAAGGCTCTGCAGCGCGGCCATGTTGGCGGCATGGCCCAGCAGGCTGCCCAGCTGCCGCGGCGCCAGCCCCAAGTGGGTCAAGCCCTGCAACGCGCGGCAACGATAACGATGGCCTCTTGGTACTGGCACTGGCATCACCATTGATGGAAGTGTGCCATCCCGAGAGCGCAACTGATGAATGGCTGCTGATGAGTGGTCACTAATGAACTGCCAATCTCAGAATGACGAGACATGGTCCAGGTAGGACAAAATACCTGCAGCCCCCACACAGACAGGCGGTCCCCCCTGTAGCCAGCCGCCTCCAGTGCGACGCCAAAGTCGTCCACGTCTCCCTGCACGACGTGGACTCGAAACTCTGGCATGCTGCAAATACTCGTGTACAGCAATGCAGACAGACAACAGCTTGCATTTCAGCTGCATAGCTTCGACATGACACGAGGGCACATCGCTGGAAGTCACGGCTTCACCACATTAAGACAATATTGCCCAGGTGCGCAGGGCTGCAAAATCCGCACCGCAGTCCTCCGACTGGCGTGTCAAGCTCACCTGGAGGTCGATTGGCACCCTCCGCAGCAGACAGCCGCGCGGCACGGCGGCACCCGCCGCCTTTAGTGCCGCTGCCGCCGCAGCGTGCACCTCTGCCGGCGCCAGCAGAAACAGCACCGTGCTGACTGGCCACGGTAATCGGAACGGCCTTGTGTCCATGCCGCAGCCCAGCAGCACCACCTGAGCATCAAAGCACATGTACGTTGAATCGCACTCAGCGCAATTAGCGCTTAGAGTTTACGTGCATCAACATCAAAGGTTCGCAATCGAAATCGATGCGTGCAGTCGTGTACAGTTTTGACTGCAGAGGCTGCCTGAATAGAAACCATCTGGCCTCGCCGTGCCCACCTGGCGACACTCCTGGCGCAGGTCCATGTTGACAATGTCCACCGCCCTCATCACCTGCGTGTCCAGGAACGCCGTGGCGGCGGCATCGGTGTTGTCAGCCGGCTGTGACGCCGATGCCTGTCCCTGCGGCAAGCAGAAGTGTGTCAAGCCGGCTTTAGAGAAGATTCTTCTCTAATCACAGAAATCCTTGCTGTCGCACCTGCACAGAGTCGAGATGCTGCTCAACATGCATGTTGGTATGGGTACCGGCGGCGCTCACCGCAAGGGCCTCAGCAAAAGGGTCCAGGAACCGAGGCTCGGCTCGCTGGACCTCCAACGCTCGCACTGCGGCCAGCTGCTGGCTCGCTTGCATCGGCGACCATGCCGCGCAGGCGGTGTGGCAGCGGTTCAGACTGGTGGCCGCCAGCGTGCGGCTGCTACATGGAGCATGCAGCAAGGTGGTGCGCGGTGTCCAAGCGATAGATTGCATCTTGCCACGACTCTAGATTACGTATCCGCCATTTGCATGAGTCGAGCGCGATTCTTGGCGCCTGACATTGTCGATCGATGGTTCGATGCACAAGGATGTGAGACTGCAGGAAGCTGTGCGAAGAGACGATCCCGCTATTGCAATGATGTTTTGCTGTACACACCCTTCAGTTTGCGAAACGCAATCAATAGAATGTCTGCTCGTCAGCAGTCGAGTTCATCCGCATCTGGGGCGCCACCTGGCGGTCATGCACGCCCTCTAGGTGCAGGCCATGCCTCATCACTCCTCCACCAGAATGGGCAGGGGCCCAAGGCCGCCCTGGTCCCACAGCTCCGCCTTGCTGTACCGCTGCACGCCGGCGCCGGTGGCTGACACAAGCTCCTCGGCGAATGCCGCCACCACCCGCTTGGCCAGCCCCGCATCCCGCCGCTGGTCGGCCACCTGTGCCAAATACGAGTTTGTTGCAGGCCAGTCCAGGCCAGTCCAAGCCATCCTAGAATATGCCTCACCCTGGACATCGCTTGAGGCTTCAAAGTCGTTCTCAAGTTGGTATGGAGGCCGAGGAAGCTGGCGCGGCAGGGAGGCAGGCCAAGGTCTTTTGTGAGCACAGCTCGTGCCTGGGTCAGAAACCTCAATAACAGATGCTCAGTCGTCTGAACCCTGTTTATTCCCACCTTGAGGCGCAGCTGGGGGAAGGGCAGGGCCTCGAACCACTCCTCGGCGCGGCGCGTGAGCGCGGCGCAGCCCCTGTGCCGCAGCCCCAGCCCCTCCTCGTGCTCCCGCACCGCCGCCTCCAGCAGCACCACTGCCGACGCCGGGTGCCCCGCCGCTCGGTACCTGTTCAGCGGCAATCGTCAGAGTCAGATGAAGATTCGAAGTCGGGGCTGCACCGCCGCCTCCAGCGGCGACACTGCTGAGGCAGGGGTGCCCCGCCGCTCGGTACCTGTTTGAAGGACGAGAGTCAGAATCATATCATGAAATTTATATAATTTGCCAATAGATTTTGCATTCGGAGGGCGCCCCATAGCCCTCCAGCAGCGCCACGCCTGACGCAGGCCGCCCTCTGCGCGGTGCCTGCGAACATGCTGGGTTAGCCTGCTTCACAGGTGCCCGAAAACCGACGAGTCTCGCCGGCTCCCGCCGCACAGGACGACAGCAGCAGACAGCTGGCTGGCAGGCAGCTTGTGCTGGCAGGAACCACCAGTGATTCCTATGTAAGATTCCTACGGGAACCCGCACCGGGCGGCGACGCGGGATAGGATGCGGAGAGCGCGCTCCCGGGCAGCCACCTCCTGGGGCTGCCACTGCTCGCCGCCGGCCGCGCACGCCTCCGCCAGCGCCTCCAGCTCCGGCAGCAGGCCTGCAGGCGGCGCACAAGCACCATCTGCATCTGGAGTCCGCCTCATACCCATTCTGATCACCGGCGTGCAGATTCCGGGGATTCTGCGCGCTGCGCCAGATCGGGCCTCTTGGTGCAACTGAAGGTCCCACGCGCTGTCTGGGGAGTGCAGGCTCACCAGGGTGCCTGGCGCCGCCCGCCCACTCCTCTTTGAGCGCAATTGCCCTGTCAGCAGCCTCAGTGTGCGGGCTCACCAGGGGCCAGCAAAACGTGGAACTTTGGCGCAGAGCCCCGAACTGAAACCCCGAACCAAGCACAGAGAGCATGGAAACAGGTGTGCGGCGGTGCTCGCCGCCGCCGACCCACTCGCATGTTAGACGAACCGCCTTGCCCAGCAGGTGCACTGCGCGGTCGACGCCGACGGGAGGACCACATGATAGGTGGATTGTGATTCAGCCTTGAAGTCAAGAGGCAAGGGCGCACTGGGGTGCTCGGCGCCGCCGACCCACTCCTCCTTCAGACCGATCGCCTTTTCCAGCAGCTGGACAGCGCGGCCGACACCGGCGGGGCCGCTCATGGCGGCGGTAGCGGCCACGTTTCGCAGCGCCCACACGCGCTCGGGCACGGGCGTCGCCGCCTCGCGCGCCGCGGCGCGCTCCGCCGCCAGCTCGCTCGCATCAGGCCACTCCTCCTCCACTAGCGCCGCCGCCAGCGCCGCCTGACAGAGTGGGAAGAATTCTTGCAAAGGTTTTGCATCATGTGACACAAGTTCTACCACCCAGCAGGTGCACCTTCAATGGCCTTCACCCTCCGTGAAGCGTAACACTCCTGCCCTCGCTGAAGGGCATTGGCTCACCTCCGCCAGGCGCAGCCGCTCCCGCCGCGCCGAGCGCACAGCGGTGGACAGGTTGGCTTCCGCCAGCTCTTGCACCATGCCCGCCACCGGGTGCGCCTCCCCGAGCGACGCCTCCGCAAATGCCGCCACCGGCGTCAGCGAGTCCTGCGATACGATTCGTCTTCGTTCGCACATTAAAAACATGTATCAATGTCGGCCAGCGGTCAGCAGCTGCTACTGCCGCCTGTGGCAATGCGTTGCAAGACCGGCCAGACAACAGCTGCACAGCCATGAGCCCGGCATTCCACGGCAGCGAATGCAAGATGGACCAGCAGTGCAGGGTTCAGGATCGTAGAACTACACGGGCACCTGCGGCGCGCTGCGCGTGAGCTCGGCGAGCGTGCGGCGGATGAGCGCCGCGGCGGCCTCGAACCAGGCGGGCGCATCTGCCTGCCGAGCCGGGCGCTGCGCCAGCATGCGGTCCAGGAAATGCGCCAGCGCCAGGATGCTGCCTAGGTGTGGCGGCGCCGGCGCTGCCAGGTCCTGCATTCACAGAAGCTGCATGGGATTGGAGCTTGATGGCAGAGAAGGATGCGGTCCAGAAAGTACGCCAACGCCAGGATGCTGCCTAGGTGCGGCAGCGCCGGCGCCGCCAGGTCCTGCATCGAAGTCGGGAGTGGATTCAGGTGGGTGCACCAGAGGAAGGTGCCTCTCAGGCATCAAGCCAGCACGCTCGCATATGGATTGCAACGCTGCCCGAGACGCTGCCGGCCAGACCATGGCGGCGGTTCTTTGCTCCAGGTGAACACTGAAAGCCAGATTTGCCACCCACAACCATTGTGCAGTGCCGCTTGACTTCTGGCGGCGACAGGCTGCTGCAGTCAGCAGCTCTGATCAACAATCCAATCAAGAATCACCTGGTACAGGGAGCGCTCCTCATCCTCCATGAGGCCGGCCAGCGCCATTCCGCGTGGAAATGATGGCGCTATCGCAGTCACCAGCTCTAGACAGACCCCATGAGAATGAGAAGCACCTGGTACAGGGAGCGCTCCTCGTCCTCCATGAGGCCGGCCAGTGTCGCGGAGGCCTCCTCCAGGCGGCCTGCCTCCACCGCCGCGATGGCGCGGTCCAGCCGCGCAGAGTCCCGCTGCGGCTGGTCCTCCGGCAGCACACCCCGCTCCGTGCGCACCTGTGTGAAACACATGGGGAAGAGCTGAGTTGCACGTTGAAATTTGCTCGTGTGTAATTCTACGGCAGTCTGCTGTGCGCACCAGATAATACGTTTAGAACCCAGACGTGGAACATGTCAGTCTACAGGGCTCCCAGCAGACACACCGATGCTGTTGATCGATTCTTGAGCACCGTTTGCAAAGTTGACACGCAGGCACGTCTCGGCCGGGGAGATGCGGGCGGCGGTGCCGTCCAGCCGCAGAGTTTGCCAGGGCATGAGTTGCAAAGCTGTGCACGATAGCATATTGAGTTTTCGACTAACCTGCAAAAGCGTCTCGGCGGGGAAGATGCGGGTGGCGGCGCCGTCCAGCAGCGCGTGCAGTGCCTGCGTTGCTGCGGCGACGGCGCGGCAGGCGGCCACGTTCATCCAGTGCTGCAGCTCACCCTCGTCCATGTGCTGCAGCGGGCCCTGAGTGGTACGACACACCGATTTCGGAGGACGCCCTGACTGCAAAGCCTTTTGAATTGGCCTGTAGGACGACGGGTACCAGTTCTAGAACAGCTGTGCCAGGTTAGGCATATTGGGAATGCCTTGAGAGCTGGTTCAGCGACGGGCATCCATGCATAGCCCTCAATAGCGCAGGTGGGTTGCCTACTGCTTGCAGTTCCATGAGCTTCGACCTGTGCATTGAGCTGACAACTGCCCTGTGGAACGAATGGCCCACCTCCCCCATCATGGCCTGCAGCCGCATGGCAGAGGCGTAGCCGCCTGCCGCCGAGCGAGCAGCTGCTCCCGCCAGTGCCGTCGCCCCAGCGCGGGCGTCGTCCAGCGATGCGTACAGCGTCGACGCCTGCGAGGGAGACTCGCTGACGACCGTGCCCAATGACACGCCGAGCTGCACCAGCGCCTCCTGCGGCAGCCGCCCCTCCGTCTTCGCGCCCTGCACCAGCGGCCCATGATTCGGATGTTTATGTTTTTTGAGTGGTGGCGATATCCCGACCGTCAGCACAGGCAGATGCTAGACAATTGAAGCTGCACATCTATCCAAGCTGCACATTCAACCAAGCTTTGCGGCGGGCCAGCGCGTCCACACTGCACTAGCTCATGGCTGCCACTCCCCATAGAGCAGCCGTGCCGCATCCCTTCAGCAGTTTGTGCAGGTCCTGGCCGCCGCATGCTGGAAGGCGAGGCAGACGCACCGGCGACGGCTTGGCGATGCTGGCGGCGCCCTCCAGCCGCACCGCAAAGCGCACGGCCAGCCGCGCCAGCGCTTGACGCTCCGCCTCCTTCGCGGCGCGCGCCTCTGCGGCGCGCCGCTCCTCCTCTGCTTCCTGCGCCCGCCGCTCCGCCTCCCGCTGCCACTGCCGCTCCTCCTCCTCCCTGTGCGGGCATACAGGGCAGCGGCCTCGGCAGCTGGTCTAGGTGAAGAACTCAGCAGATCAGTTGAGCGACGCCCGGCTCAGCAATGGCTGCCGCTCCTCCTCTGCTTCCTGCGCCCGTCACTCGGCCTCCCGCTGCCGCTGCCGCTCCTCCTCCTCCCTGCGGCAATTGAAGAAGTCAGGTGCCAGTGCCGCCGGGCTGGCTGAAAGGCAATTCAAGTCTAGAGATATACAGCTGAGCCTGGCTCAGCCATCTGCTGCTGCCGCTGCGTAGTGAAGCTCCAGCCGTGGGGCAGTTCCCTTCATGCCTTCCTCACCCGTCAGATTTCGCAATGGGACTGGCCCAACTCACTGCCCATTCAAGTGACTCCTCCAAACCACATGCCGACCTGCGGGCCTGCTCCCGCTCGGCCGCCAGCTGCCGCTCGCGCTCCTCACGTGCCGCCTGCGCCGCCGCCGTCTTCTCCGCCAGCAGCGCCGCGCTGGCCGCTTCGCCCTCCTCGAACGCCGCCCGCCGCGCCACCGCCGCCTCGTTGGCGCGCCGCTTGAGCTCCGCCGCCTCCGCCGCGCGCTGCCGCTCTCGCTCGACGCGCTGCGCCTCCTTTGCCGTCGCCTCCTCCCGAGCCTTTGCCAGCCTGCATGACGCCCGCAGCATGCTTTCATTCTGGTTTCCGATGTCCGATGACCATCTTTCAAGTGCAGGTGTGAGGTCATATGAGACACATGACGCCCGCTGCATATATGCCACCGCAGCGCATGCAATGCGGCGCTGGGGAGCGCACCGCTCGGCGGCCTCGGCGGCCTTGGCAGCTGCTTCCTGCCGCTCGTACTCCTGCCGCGCCCTGAACAGCTGCTGGTCGTTGATGAGGGCCTCCTCGCTCACGTCCTGCCCATGAAGACTGAGGCATTGGTTGTTGCCGTTGCCAGGCTGGATCGCAGAAAGAGCAGCGAATGAATTGCTGGTGCATTCTGAGTGGTCGCCGCACCTGTGGCCGCAGGATGAACGCCGCCCGTTCCGTGTTGATGCGGCTGAGCCTGATGGAGAACAGCACCGCCAGCGCCCACACCAAGCCGCTTGTGGAGGTCAGCAGGCCCTCCGGCGGCGCCACTGCCGGCTGATGCGGCGGCCGGTCCGGCACAGCCACCTGATGCCAGAAATGGATGTGAAACTTCTCCACTAGCTCTGTGTGTCAACCAGACAGCACACACAAGTAGAAACGCAGCATATTCATGGCTGGCTGTGCTCGGCTCGGCAGCTCGCACACCTGCGCGCGGCTGTCCCTGTAGCTGGCCCTGTCGCTGGCTGCTAGGTCTGCCGTAATAGCTGACGGCCCGCCGCTCAGCTCCTCCTCCCAGCCGAGGTCTCTGGCGATTGATGCCTGTGCGCCTGGTGCGCTTGAGCCGGCCCGTGCGTCCGGCCATGCATTTAGCGCCGCCGCCGGGTCCATAGCGTCGTCCGGATGCTCTGCTGGCTGTGAGGCGGCGGCGGCGACGTTTCGTGACCGCTGCTGGCGTGGTCTTTGGCTGATTTCACGCGGCGGAAGTGCCTGTTTCCGGCAGCGGCTGCATCTGCGCATGCCCGGCAGCAGCGACGGTGCCGCCGCGTGGCAGTGCATGCACTGCATTGTTGATCCCATGCTGGAATGGCGTATTAAGCTGGCGAGGTTGTAACAACACTAGATTGGCATGATCTGCAGCTGATCGGCCATCTCACAGGTGTCTCAGCAATCTGGTGGCATGTGCAAAATTGCGGAAAACTTTGAATGGGGATATTGGGTAGCGTTCTGACTGGTATTGCTTGCAGGCCCTAGTGCAACATCTGAAGCAATTCGAGACTGCGCTCTGTCTTCTGTGGTGTGCAGGCTTGTCATGGTGTTGGAAGCACAGGAAGTACATGCCAGCGCATAGCCACTTCACACTGCAAATCGCTGGAGCAAAACTGTTATCACGCGTCGTTCAGATACTCACATTCGAAGCAGCTGCTGGCCTTGGGGCAACCGCGGAGCCGCCTGCATAGATTTGTCGCAGATCAGTATCGCTGACACCGTTCTGTGGTTGGGCTGGCCACCAGATCAGAGTTCAGAGAAGCACAAACACACAAAGCTTTGTTTCGGGGCTGAAGTGGGCGCGAGGATCAACGTGCTGCGAGTGAACCAGGTGCGAGATGGTTGATCCTTGCAGCTTGCAGTAGGCAGCAGCTCCCGCCTGTAGCTGCTCAAAGACGCGTTCTGCTTTTTTGAGTCTACTCGTAGTCGCGTCGAGTCCGCGCGTGCGCCATCGCCTTCGGGGGGCAGGAGGCTGGGCCTGTCTGCTGGGACGCGTCGCCGTTGAAATGCACCTGTTACCTTGTGCGCGCCGCAGGCGCCTTGCAACCGAAATCCTCTGACAACGTATCCATTTACACGCTGCTCCCAGCCAGCCAGCCCCTGATCCGCCACCGCAGCTGCAGCCATGTCGGCGCCGGACCTGCTGTTTGCGGTGCGCAACAACTTCTACCTGGGCGCGTTTCAGCACGCCATCAGCGAGGCGTCCGACCTGGAGAGCCTGGAGGACGGCGAGAAGCTGGAGCGGGACATCTTCGTGTACCGCTCCTACATTGAGCTGGGCAGCTATGAGGTGCGCCCCCGCCCTGCCTCGCCTGCGCCCTGACGCGACAACCGTGATGGGTGGTGCTGTGGCATGCAGGCAGCTGCCCTGTGTCCTCGACCAGCGTGAGATCGCACATCCGAAGCATGCCATGGAGGTGATCTCACTCCCAAGCTAACACATGTCGTCGTTTGTGCATGCAGCTGGTCATCAACGAGATCCCAAGCAGCGCGGCGCAGGCGCTGCTGGCGGTGAAGCTGCTGGCGCAGTACCAGGGCAACAAGCTGTCCAAGGTGAGGGGCAAGTCTGGAGGGATGTCCTGTCTGAGCCTCTTCAGCGATCAACCTCAGCAATGCTGGGTCTTGGGGCCTGCGGACCCCTCCTTGCATCATGCACACAAGCGGGAGTCTCACCCCTTGTCGGCTCTGCGCCGCCTGTTGCCGACCTTCAGCGCCAAAAGCCAAGTATATGGCTTCTCAGTATGTGGGCGCTCGAATCTCCGGTCTGTGTTTGCAGGACGATGTGCTGGCGACGATCCACGACTGGCTGGCGGACCCGGCGACGGCGCACAACACCACGGTGCTGCTGGTGGCGGGCCTCATCTTCACCAACGAGGAGGACTACGTGGAGGCCCTCAAGGCGCTGCACGGCGGCGAGAGCCTCGAGATGTGAGTTTCAAAAGCCCTGAAAACCCTGACAGCACTTGCGCACTGGCGCTGGTTGCATCTTTGTGATGGCACTCGCGGTATGACGGCACTCGAACGGATGCCAGGCATTGCCGGGCCTGCTCGTGCAGCTGCGTGAAGAGATGTGCTGAGGCTTGAGTGCAGCAGCCCGCAGGTTATTGGGAGTATCTGTGGCGCCGACTTTATTCTTCCCAGAAGGTCGATATCTGCCACTTTATCTTGAGCCACTTCCGCATGTGCAGGATGGCGGTGTCGGTGCTGAACTACCTGCGGATACACCGCGTGGACCAGGCGGAGAAGACGGTGCGCGCCATGTCCGCGCTTGATGACGACGCCACCATCACGCAGCTCGCCACCGCCTGGGTCAACGTCTTCCTGGTGCGCTCCCGGCACCTCATCGATTGCACGTGTCGTGCTTTTGGGCCGAGGCGGCCGCCATGACAGCTAGCGAATGGGCTTGCAAAAATGTTGAGGCGCGGCGCCAGGCGCCAGTCCGTCTTCTGCAGCCTCGACTCAAAGCCTCATTCAGTGTCAGACCCACCACCGTTGCGTCGACTGTGCTGCAGGGCGGCTCCAAGGTGCAGGACGCTGCATATATCTACCAGGAGCTGGGCGACAAGTTCAGCTGGACGGTGCGCACATCCCAAAACCCTGAAGCATGGACATATAACAAGAGTTTCCAGGAGTCCCAAATGCGATCAACAATGTGTGATGTATGCTATGGCGCTGTAGGGACCATCCTCATGCCCAAGTCACCGCTGCCATCGATCTGACTGGCTGCCAACTTGCATCAAAGCCCGGTGCTTGAGCATCATCAGTCTGTGAAGTGGCTGTGGACGTGGCGTGCTGCGCAGGTGCGGCTGCTGAACGGCGGGGCGACGTGCAACATGGCGATGGGGCGGTACGAGGAGGCGGAGAGCCAGCTGCAGGAGGCCTTCGAGAAGGACGCCAAGAGCGCCGACACGCTCGCCAACCTGGCCGCTGTGTCCCTGCACCTGGGCAAGCCCGCCTCCCGCTACCTCAAGTGAGTGGGCTTTTGCAGAAACATGTGTTGGGTACCTCTCCAGCATTCACGCAGAGCGGGTTCTTGAGGACTGATACTGCAGCATGACTCCTCCTTGTCTATAAGCTTGAGCATTGATTGAGCATTCGGTTGGATGGCGCGCCAAGTGTTGTGTGCGGTGCGTTGCAGCCAATTGACGACGCTGGCGCCCGACCACATTGCGGTGAAGCGGTCAGCGACGGCGGAGGAGGCATTCACTCGTGCTGCCAACAGCTACGCTGTGGCGGCGTGATCAGTGGCCGCATGATCTCATGCAGAAGTCATCATAGGAAGGAGACTCTTGGCTAGAGCAACCTCTGCGCTGTTTGAACCACTGTGATTGCCAACGCTTTTCCCATAGAAACTGCAACACAATCTCGGAATTACTATGACAGCGGATCACTATGAATACTCTGCTTCACAAAATGCACTCGCCGCACCAATGCCAGACTATATGGTGCCGTCACTTCTTCAAACCCGCCCTCTCAGACGCACGCAGATGCTCAAAGGACTTCACAGTCCGCTGCAGAGCCTCCTCCATGCTGACCTTGGGCTGGTAGCCTAGGTCCCGCTTCGCGCGCGAGATGTCGAAGCGCCTGTTGCTCGCGGCGATCTTGATGCGGTTGCGCGTGAACTCTGACGCCGCGATCGGCCGCCCCAGCGCCTTGAACACCGGCATGATCTGCGCGTCAGCCCAGCGACAGTCAATGGTGTTTGAAGGGCTTGCGCTGACTGTATTTATCAGACAGACATTCGGCCGCACCAGGAACTCGAAGATGCAGGCGAGGAAGAAGATGAGGCCGAAGGGCAGCTTGATGTGGGGGCGCCCGTAGCCCAGGCCGACCAGGATGTCGCCCAGGAACTCCCAGAAGGGCCGCGGCTCGTCGTTTGTGATGAAGTAGGGCCGCCCCGCCACCGGCGACCCCAGCGCCAGCTTCTCCGCCGCCTGCGTGCGATGTCAAAGCTTTTGAGGCAGTGCGGCCACTTGGCTTTGTGGCACCATAGTTCCCATGGCAGATAACACCACAGGAAGCGGAGTCGCGTATGCTGTGTCCGCCGCACGCTGGCACGAGGAGCTGATCTCGCAAACAAGTGCAGCTCGTGCATGCAGTGCAGGCTCGACATCTGCCGGTATCTGTGCTTTCAAGTGTGCTGCAGAAGAGAGCAGCATGTTCCAGGCTGGCTGCGGAGGAGAAAGAGACGCAAGCACCTCGAGGTGGGCCTGCGCGACGTTGCCGACGTAGGTGAAGTCCATGACGTTGCGCCCGTTGCCGATGATGTACTTCATCTTGCCGGCGACCGCCTTGTCCACCACCACCGGCACGAACAGCGGGTCGCCCTCGCCAAAGATGCCGGAGGGCCGCAGCGCGATGGTCGCCAGGTTGCCCTGCCCGTTGGCCGACAGCACCACCGTCTCGCCCAGCACCTGTGGGCACCGCTGGCATTCAGTTGCAGAAGGTGTGAGCTTGTCGTGCCGACAGCCGACGGTCAATCCCAACCAGACTGTGCATGATGGCTTTTGAAAGGCAGCCTGGGCTGTTGGTCGGCAGAAACAGCGTGCAGCCACCTTGGTGCGGGTGTAGAAGTCCAGCGGCCGCGCGGCGTATGGCTGGTCCTCGTTGGCATCCACCAGGTCCTTGCCCTCGAACACCACCTGGGCATGGAACCATTTGATGTTCATACGCATGACATCATACACATCTCACCTGCTTCTAGCTACATCATGCACAAGACGACAGGGGTGTTGGTGATGTTGTTGTTTGCCTTTTCATTTTCAGTTAGGTGTTGTGAATGGTCACCGAGGCGCTGGAGGTGTAGACCAGCTTGGGCACGCCGGCGGCCTTGCAGGCGGACACCACGTGCTCCGTGCCGCGCACGTTGACCGCGTACATGAGGTCCTCGTTGCTGGCGTTGGCCGCCGACGGCGCCGCCGTCGCGCAGTGGAACACCACATCCCGGCCTGCGGCGTGGGGAAAGGGCGGGCTGGGCATAATGCCGGTGGGTTGCAAAGCATGTGTTTGATGGGCATTGCCGCAGGTGTGGGTAGGCGAATTTCTTGCGCTTGGGTCTTCCTGTTCTGGTTGGCAGACGGACAGCTGAGACACACAGGCAGTGCACAGCTGCAGCGCCGGCACTCGCAGCTGTTCCTGAGAAAGCATCACGAAAGCAGGCTGGCAGGGCCGCACCCTTGCAGGCCTGCAGCACGTCGTCAGGCTTGCGCAAGTCGCCGACGATGGTCTCCACATCGGTCTCGCTGCTGGGCCGTATGTCAAAGACAGTGACCTGCAGAAACGCACAGCACAGTCAGCAGACTGTGCCTGTCACCCATAGCAAGCATGTCCGATTGATTGTACGGTTGTTTCCGATGGTGTGCGGGACGCAGAGGTTGAACGATGTGCACAGGCAGGAGTCACATCCAAGTACAGTTTGGAGACACCCAAAACCTAGAATGGGTGCCAAATGCGGCCAGGAGTTGTACCTGGTAGGTGCCCGATCGGAGCAGCGCCCGCACCATGTGCTGGCCCAAGAACCCCGCACCGCCAATGACCAGGGCGTTCGCCTTGCCGCGCCGTGTGCTCACCATGGCTGCTGGTTTATTGTCAGCTTGCTACTGCGTTGCTGCTTGATCAATTGCTGTCTCCGATGAAATGCTGTGCTGTGGTGGCGCTAACGCTGCATGCGCTGTCACGGTCTTATCAGGCGGTGCGGCGCTGGCGCTCCTTCTGCACCAGATCGTGCAGCTCGTCTGCTGTCGGCGGACGCGGCCCCTCAGGCGGGTATACGACGTACTCCCGCTGCGTCAAGAAAGTGTGGATGGCAGCGTGGGGCTTGGCGAGCGCAGCAACAGGGCCTGCGACACAACTGCACTGACAACGAGCGGGGTGACACACGGCCAGCGCACGTTCTTGATGAGGTTCTCCAGGTTCTTCGGGCTGCCCGATATGGCCACGGTCATGCCAATCGGGATAGCGATGTAGCAGCAAAATTTAAACACCTGCGGCCAGGACACAGCAATTCTCAGCAATGTTGAGAGCCATTGCTCCTGCAGGATACCAGGTGGACTGAGGGAAATTATGCTGACGCTGGCCAGTCGTCGATGCACATATAATCAGACCAAGCGTGTCTCACCTCCAGCGCCCCCCACTTCAGCTGACCTGCCATGATGCCGTGGACATGGTGCTGTTCGTGCAAAAGGAGTTCTGGCAGGCAAGTCCTGTGCCAGCACCTCGCCAATCAACGCGCACGTGCGTGCATCCGGGTTTGTGTGCATGCAACGGACGCTGCGCTTTCAATACACGCTTCCAATCGCCTGCAGCAACTGCTTGTCGCCCCCCGCGCCTCGCATGCCAAATATTCGCCAGCCAGTGTGGCAGGCCAGCTGATCGATTTGGTTGATCAGAGCGGCGGTGCACGAGACATTCAATCGCACATCTCCCATGCGCATAGACTTGCAGCAGTTGACGAATCAGATTGAAGGGTAGGAGCCGTACTTCGCTAAATGTCTAGGCAGTGGCACTCAAGAGCTTGAATTGGCGGCGCCACCAGCCAAGTTTTCAGGTGTCATGGACTTGCCAAACGTGCCGGACGAACGGTTGGACGATGTCGAGATCTCATTCACCACGAAGGCGACGCTCTGCGTGATCGGTGTGCTAACAGACAAGTGCTCATGCATCTAGCTTGGGCACTGCTGTTGCCGACATGCAGTCACTTCAACTGGATGCAGTCACTGCACTCCTGTCGACCTGCGCATCCTGCTGCTGTCGGAAGACAGCCTGAACTCTCGACACTCCATGCAGGCCTCTTCTTCACGTGCGCCGCCATGCTCGTGCTGTTCAAAATACTGTCGGCGCTATTACGGCCATTCCGGTCAGCGCCTGCAAAACAGAAGCGTCCACAGAAGGCAGTAGCGGCGCACCTGCAGCCGCGCGCCTCTCAGGCAAACTCATGGTCAGTGAGAATGATGTGTCCCTTGAATTGTTTGATCCAAAACGCCTCTGCAGTTGCATGAGCCGCCCCGTATGTGACATTTGTGATGCAAGGCTGCCTTTCGTTTGTGCAGCAACACCTCCGGAAGCGAAGCGCCGGGGCACAGCCTCAAGCAGCTGGTGAAGAAGTCGAAGAAGCAGCCGCAGGGCAGCTCGGCCGTTGATGCTGGGTCTCACAGCCCGCTGTACCTCAACACGCTCAAGGTTCGATTCGAGCGCGTGCATGCCCAACTGTCACTTGCACAGCAACACTGAGGCATTCAATGTAGCGACGTTTCCACTGTGACCCGTTCTAGCTGTCGTGCTGTTTGCACGACAGCACCATGGCATCCGAACGTACATTGCTTTCCGTCGCTGCGCTGCAGGGGCATGGAGATGTAGTGACGGGCCTGGGGTGGGGCCCGGACGGCCAGGCTCTTGCGACGGCGTGCGACGACAGGACGATCAGAGTCTACAAGCTCAGCGGCGACCTGACCAGCAGCAGCATCAATTTCCGGAGGAAGATCGTCACGCGCGGTCTGGTGGACGTCGCCTTTGGGCAGTCAGAGCAGCAGCTGCTCGTGCTGGCGAAAGGTGCTTACGACAACACTGCGGCGCCACGAATGAAACGCCGCATTTTGCTGATCTCTGCCCTTTGGTGCTTTGGTGGTGCAGGCTGGTGCCTTCCCATGCTCTTCCCACGCAAATGGCACAGACGCTTGGACTTTGTGTGATGCAGGCTCGTTGGATGCAGCCTCGCTGCAGATGTACAATCTGGATGCCAGTGGCGGCGTTTCCATCGTCTGGGAGGTGTGCAAATGCTAGTATGCATGGTCCTCTGCATCAGAGGTCGCACTTCTTCCTTGCCCACTCTCCAGCTCGCAAGTGTCAGAGACAATTCACGGAACGTCTTTGCAGATTGAGAATGCACACGGTGGCGGCGCGGCGCTGACTCTGGACGGAGGCTGTGGCATCTTTGCCACGTGCGGCCAGAAGACAGACTTTAAGATCTTCAGGTCAGTGCGCCTGCAAATCGAGGTGTTTACCTCCCCATCGCATCTTATAGCATCTTATCTGCCAGCGCGCATTGCTGCCTGGATATTGACTTGCCGGCCGCACGCTGCAGCTCGCAAGGAAAGGAGCTGGCGGCACTGGACTCATCCGGCCTGACGAACCACGGCATCTCCTTGTCGGCCAACGGGCAATTTGTCGCGGCAGCGACCTTCACGTCGGACGTCAAGATCCACGAGATCGTGCTGGACCGCGGCGGCGCCTTCAAAACCACGCAGAAAGTGATGGACCTGAAGGTGAGGAAACTGCTGCGGGCGCTGGGATGCGACATGCTGGAGAACAATTCCAACTGCCAGGTCTTGAGAAAGCAAACGACATCAGCACTGGTACGGATCCTTTCCAGCCTCTCACCTGCGTTTGCGCGCAGGGCCACACGCGGCAGGTGTCAGCGGTGGCGTTCTTGCCCGATGGCCGCCGCGCCGTCACCGCGTCGCAGGACCACAGCCTTAGGATCTGGAAGCTTGACGTCCGCTACGCGCAGCAGGAAGACCCGAAGTGCATCGTGAAGGCAGACCAGCAGGTGACCTCAGTGCCTAGTCCGCCAATCACAGTGCTTGATATTGGGCTGAGTTGGGGGAGGCTGGTTTGAGGTGCAGTGGTGGTTTACACTAGCAAGCTCACCAGATTTGTCAGATGTCTGCACCTGCGGTGAGTGCTGGTCTGTGAGATCTGATGGCGTCGATGCACCATGCGCAGGTTCCGAAAGGCAAGTCCTACGAGTTCCTGGCGTACGGTGCCCACGGCGTCATTGCCGCCGGCCTCGGCCGCGACGTGCACATGATAGACTCCGCTTCCGGCAGCGTGCTGTCGGTCATCGAGGACGCGCACACCAAGCTGACGTACCTGCAGTGGTCGCCCGTGCCGCGGCGCATCGGTGAGTGTGCACTTTTCGTGGAGGAACCCACCCTGGGCGAAAAATACATGAGCACAGATCGATATCGGCAATGTGCATCCCATGGTTGCCGCTCAGGCAAGCTGTCCAATCAGTACGTTGAATGCGAGACATTTGACGCTCGACACCCGCTTGCACGTGTGCGCAGATGGGGAGGAGTCCTACGTCCTTGCGACTGCGGGCGACAGGCGCGCGAGGCTCTGGCGGTCGCCATGATGGCATGAGCTGCGGCGGTGCAGCGACCACAAACTGACATCTTCGGGTTGTTGCTGGCTTTCTCGGATCCTGAGAGACAGTGCATGGCCTGAACAACGTGGCCTCGACAGGCAGGAACCTCAGTAGTGACGAGCTGATAATGATCAACGAAGACATGCTGGGCGTGCTGCGATGCATGCATGCGAAATGTCACGGCTGCAGCGTTTGTGAGATGTCAAATGCTGTTTACAGTATGCCACGATGGGCACAGCATTGCATCTCGTGCCTGTCAGCGCCGGCAGCGTGCAACCCTTCGTGTGCAGCCTCGATGAAACAGTGAAAATCGGACGATCAAAAGGAGACGGGCTGCCAGCCAGCATAAGCAGGTCGGCGTGCGAGGCTCAGGCAAAGTCACAAATGGGCACGCTGTCGCTGCAAGTGTTGCTCAAGAGCACAGCATATGTCAGACGCTCGAAAGTCGGGTCTAAGACGACAGCGCACAAGCAGGGAGAGTTGCTCAAGGTCAGTTGCCCTTGCCATCCCGTGCAAATCTTGCAGCAGACAACCATCATGAGATATCTAAAACATCAGACCACGAACTTGTGACAACATGCAGCTGGAGGTGGGAGATGAGCTGTTTCTCGGCAAGGCGGAGCGCGAAAACGGCTTCACCGTGCAGGTACCATGCGTCCATGCCCATCAACATGTTTGGCGCCGTCACAAAGCCGATGTGCAGCCTGTGAAGCTGCCAGATGCTAGAGCGTGATGTGCCTTGGGCAGGTCAAACACACCGGCGGCAAGCAGCAGGGGCGCAGCGGCACGGCGGCCACTGCACACCCTGCCAAGCGGCCTCGGCTGGGCTCTGCGAGTGCCTCAGCAGCCCCACAGACCCAGCCGCTTCCGGAACTTGCCACCGTTCGCGCCACATCCGGTGGCGACAGCAGGGATGGTAGCCCAGCGGCATCGGCGTCGTCCGGGCCATTCAGCGGCCGGCGCCTGCTGTTCTGGAGGCTGAAGCATGGAAAGCCGCTCGTCGAAAAGGTATGAAGCTGTCGCTGACACTGGGCCGGCACCCTGCATTTTGAAAACTTGAAACCAACTGCCGCTGCGCGTGGCACTTTCAAATCGTAGAGTCGCAATGCGCATGCAGGTGCAGCGGCAGGGCGCGATAGTGCATCAGAACTTCGCCCCAGACACCGAGTTTGCTGTGGTTGCGCCGCTCAAGCAGACCTCCGAGCTGCTGCAGGAGCTGGCTGATATGGACAGGTGCAAGCGAAGTTCTCTTCATGTTGTTTGCATGCGCAGACGCATGCCGATGCTCCGCGGTCATACTCTGCTGCACAGCCGGGTGGCAGGTTTTCGAGGCGACTGTGGAATGACGTGGAGACCACTGGTGCAGGTCTGTGATTCCCAAATGCCTGCGCTTCGTGACTTCCGACTTCCTCAGCGACAGCCTGGCTGCCGGCAAGATGCAGGACCCGGAGAGGTGCGGCGTACGGACACCCCGCGCGTGCCACGTCCGCACAACATCATTGCATGCTTAGAAACCAGACATGCCGAGTCATGGCGAATCGTGACGAGCCACAGCAGGCATCTGCAGACCGCCAACACCAGCAGACGAAGCCTCATTGTGTTCTGCATAAGTCTCTTTGCACACCACTGACGCGATGCTATTGGACTGTCTGCCAGGTTCGTGGTCCCACACCAGCGCCCAACGGAGCCGAGCCGCAGCCCCACGCCCGAGCCTGCGCCCCAGCCCGCCGGCGCTGCCGCTGTCCCCGACGCGTCGGGGGCTGCTGCCGGCTCGGCGGCCCAGGCAGGCGAAGCCCGTGGCGGACCTTCCCAGCCGCTCGCCTCGGGCCGTATTGACGCTGGCGCCTTCAGCGATGCGGGGCCAGACGCATCCCGCAGCCGCAGGTGCTTGCTGCCATCATCCCTGCTGATACTGGCATTCCTGTGGTGCTTGCTGAGCGTGTAATGCTGCGAGTTCACCCTTCACAGCTCGCATCAGCAGTCGCCCCGTTGTGCAGGTTCACGGGCGCCGACACGGGGCGCCCATGGGGTTCTGGCGGCGTGTGGCTGGAGCCCTATGACGAGGCGTCAGCCAATGCGACAGTGACGAAGCTATTCGACACCTGGCACTGCTCGCCGAAGGACCTGGAGAGCGGCCTTGCCGAGGCCGGCCCCGGCGGCGACAGCGACGCGGAAGAAGGTGCGTCTGGGCATCACGTGGCTCAGTGAAAGCTGATGCCAGTGCTTCAGTGACCTTGTCAGAGTGGTGTTGCGCACAGCGATTATTTGGTCCTGCTGCATGCATCGTTCGTCATGCGTCATGCGCCCGCTGTGGACTGCTCCTGTATCGAGCTACAGCAGCACGTCTTCCGTTGAGTCAAACCCAGCTGCTTCCCTCGCCAAACAAGTGCAGCCGCTCAGCCGCCGGGAGAAGGCAACGGCGTGTGCAGCCACATCGCGTGCTCGGCGTCACAGGTGCATGATCACATGCACAACCAACTTCTGTCAGCCAAGTTCTCGTACTGAGTGGCAAAGCCATTACAATGCCGTGTTCCGAAAGATACACGTGAGTTCAGATTGTGCATTGCAGGTGTGCATCATTGCCGAACTGGAGGAGACGAAGCGCCTGTACAGGTGCGCATTGCCTGCCGTTGCCATATATCGTCGACTTTGCAATGTTTGTCGACTTTGCAATGCATGGCGCTTTGGAATGTTTCTGTACAAACAATGCTGTGCAGCCACTTCCAAGCAGCGCTTCGCTGCACCTTGTGCGCTGGCACGCAACGTCGCAACCGCCGGGCTGCGTCAGAAGTGCTACGTGCTCTTCATGTGCTTGTCATGCGCATGGCAAATGCTGTCTGTGACCAAGCAGGCCGAAGGCAGACCAGTTCAGGATCAAGGCGGTGCAGAAGGGCATCACGCAGCTGTCGCGGTGGCAGCAGCCGCTGCGGGGCGCCGACGATGTGGCGGCGGTCAATCTGGGCGCCAAGACGCAGGAGAAGATCCTGGAGATCATGCAGAGCGGCCGCCTGGAGCGCAATGCCGTGCGGGCTGCCGACCCGGTGCTGCAGGTGCGCTTCCTTCTCAGAGCTCTGCTGCTGGCAATTCGAGGTGGCTCACAGAGCTGTCCTATGTTGTCGTGTGTTGGTGCAGTGCATTTAGTAGTCTGCAACCTAAAGCTTGCAAGCAGGCAATCATCCACCAGCGCAGACATCTAACATCTACCAGCGCAGGCATCAGCCTTTCGGACGCAGAATGTGTGTGTGTTATGTGCAGACAAAGGCGCAATTCGTCAACGTGTGGGGCTGCGGCGATGCGACAGCAGAGCGGTGGTATCAAGATGGCTGCAGGTGTACTTGATTGAACCTGCCTTGAAGTATACCAGGTGGTCCACTTCGATGACGCTGAGCGAGCACGAAACAGATGCTGCAGCTGACACCCTAACACATCGTGCTCATGGCAGGACCCTGGACGACGTCATGCAGCGCACAGACCTGACAATGCAGCAGCAGGCGCGGTCAACCGCCTTGGCATCCATCCTCGAGCCTCTTCTTAGCTTCCTCTGCTATATGCAGCTGCTCGTGCTTAAATAGAGCGCCATTCGAGCGCTCTGCCCTGTAGATGTTCCAACTGTGTGCTGCGACAAATTGTCCTGGTCGCCGTCCTCGGCCCCCGACCTTTGTGAAATAATATGCAGGTCGGCCTGAAGTACTATGACGACATGGAGAAGCTCATCCCGCGGGCGGAGGTGCGGCCGGCTGCCAGCTCTGGGAGCTTCCTGCACACCACTTAGCTGCTTACAGTCAAACGCTGCAGCCCGAAATCTGTCTGACGGCCTCACTCACCCAGGTCTTGAGCATCTGATTGTCGGCAGCGCCGCCTCCGCAAGCACCGGCAGCTCTACTTGGACACGTTCGGGTCCTGATGCAGCATGCGCGTTGGCAGCGCCAACTCCGCAAGCAAAGTGACATGTGACATGTGACATGTGACTGATGGCGCAGGTGGCGGAGTTTGAGCGCATCATGCGGGCGACGACAGCGGAGGCGCTGCGGCTGCACGACCCGGACGCCGAGCGCCTGTTCGCCTACTGCCTGGGCTCGTACTGCCGCGGCAAGCCCGAGACAGGTGCCCCAGCCCTTTTGCCGAGCGCGCCCAGCCCTGTTGCATCGATTGCACCACGGGATTCCCAATGAGACCTCCTGCTGCGGGTCTCATTGGCTGCGAGGCCCTGCTCCAGGAGCAGCTGCCTTGCTCATGGCAGACAGGGGGATTTGCTGTGACGCGACAAATCACTCATCCGCAGCGTCGTCAGGCGGGTCAGCGATTGAGAGGGCACGGGCTTCTGGTGCCTCCCAGGGGACATGGACGTGGTGATCGTGGTGCCGGAGGTGCGCAGGCACAAGCCGGCATCCGAGGTGCACCTCGCCGTGCGCCTCAGGCTCCTGGAAAAGGTGAGCGCTGGCATCAGCTGGACACAAAACCGCAAAACTGCACTAGGAGAAGCCGTCGTCCGAGGTATTGCCGCGCGGCTCAAGCTCTCGGAAAAGGCAGGGGTTCTTCTCAGTGGTCAGCTGACAAACTGTAAAGCTCAGTTCATATCACTCAGATTTGACCCTGCTCATCTGGCCCCGCGCCGCGTGGACTCGCTGCCAGTGAAAAGTCCACTTCGCCGCACTGCCTCTCCAGCACCTTCGCTATGGAGGCGAGGGCCAACGACTTCCACATATGCCTCTGCGTCTTGTCGATGAAGTACAACGTGTCCACCAGCTGCGTGCTCCTTGCGTCGCATCTCAGTGTGCGCCATGGAAGATGAAGACAACGCGCATCAACGACGCGGCTCTGAGCCCGTGCTCCAGGGGCTGCTGGCGGACGAGATGAATGTGCGGGCGGTACACGGCGTCGCCCACGCAGCCAGCTGGTGCGGCATAGGCCGCCTGAGCGAGGCGCACCCCTTCCGCCGCGTGGACATCAAGGCACGCACTTTGTAGTATCTGCTACCTGATCCACACCCACTCGACTGCTGACCTGGCTGATCCACATCATGCTGCCGTGTGCAGCCATACCCTGACGACGATTGCTGTTCCACATGGACTTGCCGACCCGCCTCTCCCGAACCTGCAAGCGACTGTTTCTGAATGCTGATCTGCACCCACTCAGTTGGCTGCAGAAGCCGCCTCTGCAGCGCTGAGCTCTCCGTCAGGGCACAGGCGGCGGCCAATGAACCCGGGCATTGCAGATCGCACGCCATAGCGGCGCGCCATGTAGTTGGCAGTGGAAATCATGCCAATGCCGCCTACCGCGAAAGGCTTGTCCTTCTGCAGCATTCACATCGTACATCGATCGGTGTTCACCTGGGGGTCAGGCGGTGCAGGCGAACGGACAGCTCTCCGCTCAGCGGCTGCAGCACTGCCAGAACGCTGCAGTCTGCGATGTAGAGTCATCATGAGGCAGGTTTATGTTTCTTGCGTCCCTTTTGCACAGGTGTGGGCGCACTGCCTGGAGGCGACAGCCATCAACCACTTCATCGGGTCGGGCTCCTTTGCGCGGGCGCTGCGCTTCTGGGCGCGCTTCCACATCGCGCCGCATGCCGCGGCGCAGTGCGAGCATGACGACAAGGGCGAGGCCGTCGGCTTCAAGCTCAGCGAGCTGGTGCGCCGCTTACGCTGCTGGTGGTTGTTCAATTGAGGAGACTGAACTCCCGTCATTGCCGGCTTCCAAGCTCAGCGAGCTGGTGCGCCGCTTGCGCTGCTGGCGGGAACTTGAGAGAGCTTTCAAGACCTCGATCTTCCCTCATTCTCCTCGCTGAGCTCTTCTGTGGGGACGGCACTGCGTGCATCGGGGCTGTGTCGCACTGCCACTCTCTTTCACATATTCTCCGCCGTCTGACGTCGCCTCCCCATGCTGCACCGCAGGGCCTGCAGCCGATCCGGCGCATTGGCGCCAAGCGCATACAGGGGGAGAATGACTACGAGCTCGTGGGCTCGCCGCTGCCAGTGCGCTGCGAGGTACACATCCACCGCATTTATAAATTATCTCTAAAACAAGCTGACGAGTGCCTGTATGGAGTTGAACATGGGGACCAAGCGACCTGTTGTTTTTGCGTGCAGACCGACATCTTCCGCGCGATTGGACTTTCATATGTGCCGCCGTTCCGCCGCTACTTCCACGATTTCCAGTAGGGCGGGTCGCCACATGGCGACGCGGCGGGCCGGGTCTGATCTTAGAGCAACACTAGCCTCCAGTTTGAGGCAGGGTTTGGCCGTGGATTGACAGAGACTCGGCTACGCAACCAGAGTACATAGTACAGTTCACACGGCAACTGCAGCAGCCAAGTACCGCAAAAACCTACTTGACTTTCGTTTGAATCCTGAACAGATTTCTGATCGGCCAGTCGCTTGCCCACATCGATCGCAGTCCGGCCTTCCGCATGCATCATCGATTTAACATCGTTCGCCCTGCAGTTTGCTGCGAATGCCACTGGCTGCAGGATAGCTGACGCGACAGACCTCGGGACACCGTCATTTTTCAGCTCCTCCTACGAGCGCCCCCGGGGCTCGCTCGGCGCGCCATCCGCGCAGCATAGGTGAGTCACATGAGGTCGATCCCAGGCCCTTTATTGCGCAGTTTTGGCATCCTCAGCCCGCGCGCGCCCCGATGCCGGAAGCTGCAAAAAAATGGCCCCTTGCACTGGAAGAGGCGTCCGGCGGCGCAGGGCGCATGCGCGCAGGCGACTTGAGCTACGCCAGCGTGCATCTCGTCATTGATTCCTGCAATACACGGCAATATCAGGAGCATCTGAGGAATCTCAAGAGCGCGCTCCCTTGCTTCGACACCTGCTCCCTTGCTTCGACACCTGCCTTCCAGTACACGCATCGCCGCTGATACGCTGCCCCGATCCGCCGCCTGATCATGCGTCAGCTTATGAATCAGCTGTACTGAATGCTACACGGGTCTGCGCGCACGACCGGTGGCAAGCGAGCTGTCCCAGCTTCCGAGTGGCTGTCAAATTGCTCTCGAAACCTGCATAGTTTGCCGCGCACCGGCGGATTGACGCTGGATTGGTGGTCGGGTATGATGCTTACATTGGATCTCTTGGTGGTTTGCCCAATCGCACGGCGCTCTTGCTCGTGCAGGCACGTCAATATGTGTCCAGGTGGGCGCTACGAGTCATCAATAGTCGGCGAAGCCCCCAAACGGTGCGTGTGGCCCTCATGACGCAAGCAGAGAAGCATCGCTGTCGTATCGACCGCCGGCCGCCTCCGCTGCGGATCACCCCGCAAGCTTTTAGTCATCCATCCGTATGCTGCTGCTGATGGTCTGCCAAGCTCTGACTGACCTGGTGCGATCACGGCGCAGGCATCGTGAAGCACGTGACGAAGACCGCCGAGTGCGTCGGAGGCGCGACTTCGTGACGACACCTGCAGCCTGGGCAGCGCCCCTGGATTGGACCAGCGGCAGTGAAGCGGCATCCTCAGGCGCCTTCCCGGTGACACCTATGCAGATCCTTACATCTTGTACTTGGCACCTCAAGAAACGTTTGAATCATGCTGCCTTGCAGTCCCGAAAGCTGCTTTTGCTGCCTTCATCCATCTGCGGTGCGTTGTGCAGGCTGGTGGTGATGGCGGCTGGGCGGCCGCGAGCTTTGCCATGTGCCCTGGCAGCCCTGCGGCCTCTCCGCTGCTCGTCACTCCCAGAATGCCGTCAGCGCCTCAGGTGTGCCCTGCGCTGTTGATCCTGGAATGCGCTGTCCGCCCCAGACACGCCGCACGGTATCCTGCAAGCATGTGATGTGCCGAGCAGCCCCAGTGCTGAGCACGATTAGCCAAGACGGCTGCCGATCCATACAGGGAAAGGTTCACCCTTAGCTCGATGTGTGCGCTATTCTCAGGGACCCAAGCTGCTGGGCTTGGCGGCAGGGGAGTGGGCCACCGGTGGTGGTGGCAGCCCCGGTGCCGTTCCCATCGGCCACCAGCACCACGCCAGCCCGGGCATCAACGGCACGGTCCGCCGGCTCTTTGACTGCGACAGCGAAGCCGAGTCGGCACGGGCGCTGTACCTGATGGCTCCCCAGACGCCGGCGCCCGCCGCAGGCGGCTTGCGCGTCCCATCACCCGATGGCGGCGCCGCAGGGTCAACCTTCTGATTCGGGGATTCTGAATGTATCAGTGTCATGCTCGTTGTTGGCATGGAACTCGGGGATTGTTGCGGTCTAGAGACGACATCTGAGTAGCACAATGACACGTTGGATCCAGATGTCACCAGCTATGCTTCACCGCAGAGTCAATCCTTTGGACGCAGGGTGTCGTTGGGTGCGGCGCCGCAGGGTAGTGTTATCGTTTATTAGAGGATGAGACAAAAGGACGCAAATCGCGTCGGAACGCAACATGAGTGTCGCATGTCCGTTCCCAGCATTGAGTAGGTAGCTATCCTGGCTATTCCGCGAGTTGCTTTGTTGGCGTTATGAGCCCCGTGTGGCGCTTGATGCCAAAGGAAGACATCTCAAGTCCAGAGGTTGCTCCTCCGGAGCAGCCGATTTTTTATTCAAACACATCGCAGGCACACCCGTTGGGAGCAACAGAACGCGGTAATATACACATACATTGTCCAGATGGCTACACGAGCACACAATGCTACAGCGCCGTGGCCCCCAGCGCAGCGGTCCGCTAGTTCTTCACTTCGGACCCCACACATGGATGCTGCGGTCATCTGACGCCGACGCAAACATGCTGTGGACGACCGGGTTCCACGCCACCGCGTTGACGGTGCCGGTGTGGCCCGGCAGCTGCGCCAGCAGCTCGCCTGTGCCCCGGTGCCACACATACACCTTGCACTCCTCTGAGCCGCTGAGCACAAAGCCCTGGTTGCAGCCGCCGAAGCAGGAGCGGATGACCCAGTGCCCCGTCCGCTGCGAGGGATGCGGCCCATCGTACCTGCAGCGAATGGTGTTGTGACTGTCATGACGGGCAGCAGGGTGAAAGGAGGCGAGAGCAAGTTCGATATGCGGTGTGGCGGCTGCCGACGCCACTGTAAATGGGACACCTCGCGCGGCCGCGCGGTTTGCAGCTGCAGGACATGCCATGAGTGCCCCACTGGCCAACGTCTACCAACTCCTTTCGGCAGCGCGCTTGAAGAGGAGACGCGGGTCAGGCAAGACTGCAGGCCAGCTTTCATCGCGAGCAAGTATGGGCCATGCTGAAGGGTGAGCAGGAGGCCTCACGTGCGCACGGGTGCGTCCGCGATGGTGCCGCTCATCTGCTCCGGTAGCTCCACCAGGTTGATGCGCCCGTTTGCTAGATGCACCTGCACAGCAGTGGCAAAGATGCTGTGAGACACCATCGTCTTCTCGATGGTGCACAAGCCTCATGTGCGAGCAGTCGCCCGGAGCAGAGGCAGCACGACCCGTCTGATGAGGCAGCGAGCAGACCAGCGGCGCAGAAGCGTCCAGCGCTCGAGGATGAGCGCTGCGACAGGTGCAAATCGTTCCACAGCTACGATCCGAATCCGCGCCTTTGGCGGCCTGAGCCGTCCAACACGCACCAAGTCCACAAGATAGGCTGCAGCTGAGGCGGCGGGGCACCAGCAGGTGGCGCGAGTCGGCAGCGGGCGATTGGTGGAGCGGGTTTCTGGGGCACCTGACAGTGCCAGTGTGGCAGTGCAATGGCCCGTTTGAGAATGAGGCCAGCACACCAGCAGGTGGCGGGAGTCGGCGGCGAGGCAGATGGAGATGATGGAGTGGGTGCCGAGGACGGCGGCCTCGCCCTCGCCGTCCAGCTGGTAGATGCGCACGCAGGACTCCCCCGCGGGCGTGGCCAGCAGGTGCCGCCCGTCGCCCGTCAGCGCCAGGTCGTTGATGCGGTGCCCCTTCCACGTGCGCAGCAGCTCCCCTGTGACGCTGTGCATGTGCTGCGCGCGGCAGGGAGGGACGATCAAGTTTGATCCGAGGATAGGTTCAGTGTGATCCGGTGCGGATGATTGAGCTGGTGCAGGCCGCACCTCCCCCCGTGACGCTGTGCATGTGCTGTGCCGCAGAAGAGGTCCAGAGTTTGAAGGCTGGGGATTCAGGGCTTGATCTTGCGTTGGCAACCAGGCCTTTTCTGGCTTGCACAGGCGTGGCAGACCTCCCTATGCTACTGGCATGTGCCGACAGGGTGCAGGAAAGGAAGTGGCATCACTCAGCGCATTTCCAGCGATGCCGCTGCGAAACAGAGGCTGTCAGGCAGAGTGGAAGGCGCATGCGTAGGGGGGGCAGGGCCGCACCATGATTTTTGTCATGGGTGCCAGTGGCGCTTGACTGACAGTGGACGCACACGCAGTGTCAGTTGTCAGCTAAGAGAGCGCAGAGCAGGTGTCAGGGGCGCACCATGTTTTTGTCGTGGCTGCCGGTGATGATGCGCTCGCCGTCGGGCAGCCACACCGCCGAGGTGACCTCCGCCGAGTGCTGCTTCACCACCAGCGTGCAGGCGCCCTTGGCCACATTCCATATCCTCAGAGACCCATCGTTGCCTGCAGGCCAGCAGCAGACGCCCTCAAGACACGGAACATTCTCCCACCCTTGAGTAGCAATGGCATGATGGCTCACGGAGGTAGGCTCTTGTCCAATTCTGCCTGAGCGTGCCCTACAGATAACCTCGAGCCCCTTGCGCACAACACCACCCTCTTCTGAGCCGGCGGACCCGCGGCTGCGTCCGCCAACAAACAGCCCACACCGCCCGCAGCCTGCAATGCTGGCTTCAGTTTTCACGCACCGCAGGTGGCGAGCTTGGAGGCGTCGGGGCTCCAGGCGACAAAGACCACCGGGCCCGAGTGCCCGCGCAGCGTGTGGCGGTGCGCCAGGCGGCTGCCCCCCGGCGGCGACACCGCCCACAGGCAGGCGGTGCCGTCCTTCGAGCCGCTCGCCAGGTACGCGCCGTCCGGCGAGAAGGCCAGGTGCCACACCTCGTCCCCGTGCTCCTGCAGCACCTGCGCAATGCGGCGGCGGTCAAGTTGGCGAGCCGTCGCCAGAGTCGGCTGTCGGCCGGGCATCTTCCTTGCGCCGACTCCCTCATGCCGACAAGTTTCTGGAGCAGCAGCGAGGGGCCAAATGCGAAAGCCTGGCTTCAGCGTGAGTGAGGTCATCTTAGCTTGCCAGAAAGTGGTGCTGCGTCTGCAAGACAATTCCCACAGCGCAGCAAAAGTCCGCCGGGCGGGCCTTGCGCTGCATGCTCTCCAAGCAGCCCATGCTTTGCTGTCACCGCTTTCTGAAGCTGAGACACCTACCACGACCTCGATTTTCTATTCGAAATCCGCGTGGTGTCCTGTGAACTGTTAAAGTCCCACCTGCACAGTGTGCGTGGGGATCTGCTCGGTGCCGGCCTGGTAGTCGGTGAGCAGCGACACGGCGGCGGAGGCGTGGTTGTAGTAGTGGCAGTTGTCCAGCTGTGCCTGCAGCGCCTGCTCCACCAGCGCCTCCAGCCGCCGCTCCGGCACCATCAGCGCCGGCGGCACTATGTCCTGCGGCAGGTGAACAGCAGCGTCCAGGAGAAGTTGTGCTAGCTCAGGACTTGCCAGACAGCGCCTCCAGCCGCCGCTCCGGCACCGTCAGCGCCGGCGGCACTACGTCCTGCCGGGGGATTCCGAGAAACTCAAACAAATGGTTTCAGCTGAGCTGAGATGTCTCGCTGCTCGCACAAACTTGGCCAAGGAGCGCCTCCAGCCGCTGCTCCGGCACCATCAGCACCGGCGGCACTATGTCCTGCCCGGGGGGCGTCCAAAACCTCAGGACGTTTGTTTCGAGCTGGGATGAGAGGTGTTGCTCTCAGCTGAGCTTGCTCCACCGGCGCCTCCAGCCGCTGCTCCGGCACTATCGGTGCCAGCAGCACCGTGTCCTGCGGCAGGGGGGCCCATCTCGGAACGGTCTTTTGGTGCTAGAGATCATGTGTGTGTTACTTCGGCCAGAATCGCTGCAGCAGCGCCTCCAGCCATCGTTCCGACACCATCCGCGCCGGCGGCACTTTGCCCTGCGCGGTGTTGAGTGACGTCACGTTGAGAGTTTGATGTTCACGGAGCATGCGGCCACTCCGGCACTATCACCGCCAGGGGCACTATGTCCTGTGTCGTGTCAAAGGCGTAACATAATTATTTCGTGTTGGCGGCCGCTTCGGCATTATCAGGGCCGGCGGCACTATGTCTAGCGTTCTGTGTAAGGCAACTGCAGGCAGCAACAGGGCGCAGCCAGCGACGCTCTTTGCTGCCGTGATGGGTTGCAACCTTTCAGTGAGTGCTTGCACGACGACGGCAGTATCGTATGAAAGGACACTCCCGTGTACTATTGCAAGTAACAAGCCCAACCTGCAGCGCGGTCAGCAGCGCCTGGCGCGCGGCCGGGCTGCTGCCGCCGGGTGGCCAGCCGGCCAGGGCGTGCAGCTCCGCGGTGCTGGCCGCCAGCATGCACGCCGCCAGCTGGTGCAGTCGCCCCGCGCTGCTGGGCGGCGCCAGCACCGCCAGCTGCGTGCGCAGGCAGGCAACCGCCGCCTCCGTTTGCCGCCGCTCCAGCGCCTGCATAACAAATCAGTACAGAATGGTTTCTGAACACGAGCAGCGAAATCCTGGGGACTGGAAATTGGCAGGGAGCGATGCAGGCTGTTGCTCAGATGTAGCTTTGATAGCGACTTTGCACAATCGTGCACTGTATTGGATCAACAGGTTTTCGGCACAAGCATAGCTGTGTGCAGATGGTCACATTGAACTCGCCTCTAGGTACTTCTGCTCCAGCAGCAGGAACTGCGCCTGCTGCGTGGCCGCGGGGCTGGCCAGCGGCAGCTGCGCGACCAGCGTCACGGCCTTGTCAAAGGCGCCCGCCGCGACTGCCCCGCGTAGTTGGCCCACCGTTGGCGGCTCCAGCGCGATGCCGGAGTCCTTGTGCAGCTGCTGCGCTGCATCGTGGAAGCCTAGCGCGCCCAGCGCCTGCTCAAGCAACCGGACGTACTCCGCCCTGCAGGAGCATGGCATCGGCATGAGGCGCTGAGGCGCTGGGGTTTTTCACCGTGCGCTTCGTCAGCATGGCCGGCGACACCAGGGGATCATTCGCATCGATTTAAGATGCACAGCACCTGTCTATAAGCTGCTTGGCACCCAGGCGCGACGGCGGTGCCGGGCTGTGGGCGTGCCCGTTCTGCAACTCCAGTGCCATTGGTTCCAGTTCTTCGATGCCGTTGGCCAGCCGGGGCCGCTTTGGCGCTGCTGTGGCTTCTACGTCTGTTCCGGAGCTCCGTGCACGTCGATGGCGCGTCACAGGGCCGGATTCATGGTCCATGAGGGGCAGTCTCTGCACTTGCAAGTCATCTCTGTCGAAGCTCAAAGCGCACGGTGTCCAGCGCAAATGTTGAGCTCAGCCCAGTTGTGCAGGGGTCAAAGCGCCAGATACGTTGCCTCGCAATCTGGTGATGAGGCCCATCGCTCATCAACTGCCGCGTCATGAGCTCACGCAGATCGCTCCGAAATGGCTTGATCAGAAGCGCATCATGCTGCACGCTCTCCTCATTGCCGTAGAGAATACATAGCTATTCGTTGTTCCTTGATCAAGTCCTCCGCGGCGTCCTCGCGACGGCAATTGAAATGCATTCTCGGCATTGGTAATCGTCCCTGTCGATACTCAGACCTGCCGCAGCCTTGTCAAAGCATGATTGAGTGAACGAGTAGTACAGTAAAATCGCAGCGTATGCGCGCGCCCATTTAGGCATGCCACAATGCCATTGACGCCGCATGGCAGCGGCAGCGGACATCGCCGGCGGTCAAGAGCGCTTTCCCGTCGCCTGTAACGACAGCGAAGAGTTTCCGAGCAACTTCACCTATATCTCGCGCGCAGCTGTTCAAATCCAGCTGAGCGACGCAGTGGGCTGCTCGTGCGCAGGCAGGTGCGGCAGCGCTGCCATGCATGGCAGTGCGCACAATGTACATGGTGCCAACGACTTCACAAGCGTCCAGATGGTCCACAAGCTTTCCGAAGCGTTTCCGCGCAGGTGTTGTGATGCGGCTGGCTGCTCCTGCGCCGTCGGGGATGACCAGGATCACTCAGAACACCAGGTAGACTCATTGCATGCGAATCAAGGATCAGCATCGAACACCAGGTAGATCATTGCATCGAATCAAGGATCGGCATGCGTGCCTAGTGCCCATTGCTGCATATCTGACTCTCTGCACTGCATGTTGTACGCCGTCATGACATTCCTGTGTCTTGCGCAAGGGCCACCAGCGGACTGCCCAAGAGTGCGGCTCAGCATGCTGCTGCGGCCCGGACTGCGACTGGCGTGCCTCGCAGCAGGGGCTGTCGGCGCCTGTCCAGCTGATGAGGGGCGCCAAAGGATGGAGCGCTTACGCTGCGAACACCATTCCTGAGGGGACCTTCGTGGCCTGCTACATTGGCGAGCAGCTCAACAGGAGAGAAGCAGAACGTCGGCTCCGCCAATATGACCTGCAGCCAGAGCAGCATCAGCATGCCTTGCTGGTGAGCGGCGATGGTAGTGTCAGTCTATGTCAGAGTTCGTCGCCCTACGCACTCTGTAGCTGATGGATTGCCTCGATGTCCAGGTGGTGAGAGAGGTGCTGCCCTCTGGCGCGTGCCTACGGCTCAACATTGATGCCACCTCAATCGGCAATGTTTCCCGATTCTTCAACCACAGGTCAGTCTGCTATACTCACATGTCGCTGGTGCAGTACCTGCAAAACTACGCATCGCCACAGACTTCAGGTCCTAAGCTCCATGCATCGCCTGGTGCAGCTGCGACGGCGGCAACCTCAGCGCGGAGCTCGTACGCTCGCGCGGCGACATGCTCCCGCGCGTGGCCCTCTTTGCGGTGTGCGACATCGCGGCTGGTAGCGAGCTGACCTTCAGCTACGGCGCGCCTTCAGCTGGGCCGGCAGCGACCGACTTCGCAGAGCCTGGCGCGCCGCAGCTGCGCCGCTGCCTGTGCGAGACGGCGGCCTGCCGGGGCTTCCTGCCCCGCGCCGGCCTGTGACATCGAGAGCACAGGCCCAGGCAGTGTATTCTGGTGATCGTGCGCCGATCCAGTGGGACAGCTGGACGCTGCGGAACATGGCTACGACACGCCTCGATCACTGCGTTTGTCGAATTGCGACAGAATGCTTGCCTGTTTGCAGCGGGCAGGATCAAAGACAAGCCAGTGCCAAACCCTAGCATATCGCGTTTCGTAAACCTAAAACGTTCCCCGCCCAGTAGCCAGTACGATTCCCTCGGCTTTTTCCTTTCTAAAACGGAAGCAGTTCTGGCTGTCAGCAAACCGGTTCGCGCTGTCGTGTGATTCTCAAGTCCGTTCTTCGTGGCTGTGGCCGCAGTACAGCGACACGGTTGTGCCCGAAACGTGATCTGATTGGTTACGAAATTCACGCATCCGACAGTACACAGGTATCCTGGGGGACCCATTGGTAGAATCTACTTCCTGTTAGGCCGCCAGGATGTCGAATCTAGACCAAGATGGGTACACTGGGGAGCAGCGGCAACACCTGGACCAGGCGAAGCGAAAACACCGTGAGACAACGGCGTCCGCGCAGCGCGCCCTGCAGGTGTGCTGGCTGCAAGCTCGTGAATCAGGAAACACAGCCTTTCATTTTCATCTGTTCGCCAGCTGCATCGCTGCGGTCCGGTGGCACGTCACCGCCCTGGTACACTGGGCAGATCACGCAGCACCAGAGGGGAGCTGTGCAGGAATCTACAGAAACTAGACAGCCCTTTGCTCTACTGAAGGTCTTAGCAACTACTAAAGTGGTGCTGGTCCCCATCCCGCAGACGGCCAACCAGACGCGGCAGCTGGCGGCGGACACCCTGGAGGAGCTGCACACGCAGGGCGAAAAGCTCGAGAAAGTGGACCGCGACCTCAACGACGTGAGGTCCTGCACCGCAAGGAGCTGCTGTGGGTGATGCAGCTGCGTGGAGTTTTGTGAAGACCACTTGCCACCGCGCCCAACCGCTCGCTGCCTGGCGCCCTCCTGTCATTACACCACGTATTTGATGAGCCTGCTGACCTGCGCCGTTGCCGCGCGCTCCCGCAGATCGACAGCGACGTGAAGGAGGCCAAGAGCCTGCTGAGGTACATGCGGCGGTGCTGCCTGTGCTTCCTGTGCTCCTGCTGCTGCGACTGCGACACGGACGCCGAGCGCGACAAGCAGCGCCGCACCCGCGTCAAAGCGTGCGTCGCCGCTTCCACCTGACTCTGTGGACTAGGTTCTCAATTCTTTAAGCAGCTAGACGCGGCATTGTTCATTGAGTGATTGTCCAATCAAAGCCTGCCTCGTCGATTCATCTTCATTGCGGAAGCACATGGCAAGGCGAATTAGAGCTCTGCTTGTTCATGCGGGGTAGCCGGGAAGAGCTGCTTTCCAACATATGTTCTGGTCGAATCACCTGTGTCTCAACTGCAGCCGGGATCAGGCGCGCAAGGTAGACTATGAGATGACGCAGATGGAGCGGCAGCGCGACAGGGAGACGCGCGACAAGCAGCCGGTGCGTGTAGTGCCGCTGCTGGTTATTGTTGGCAAAGCTGGAGGGGTGCTCCCACACGCGCCGCCGGCGAAGTGCTGCCTCACCCCCCAATGAAATGCCCGTCTCCGGTGCCGCCGTCACTGCACTCCAGGCCAGCAGCAACTCGTGGCGGAACACAGCAGCAGACATGATGCTGTTCCCTCAACGACGCCGAGCGCAGAGAAAGACACATGCGCACTTGCAGGATGTCATCGAGATCTCAGCTTGTGCGGCTTGCAGGGCAACGGCAACGCGCGGCAGGAGCTCATCGGCAATGGCCAGGCGCGCGGGCGGCCCGGCGACCGCATGGCGCGCCAGATGGGCGAGGGCCTCGCCGGTGAGGCATCCCGCTCCATCGTCCGTTCTGCAACCCTCGATACACCTGCAATATTGCAGGTCGCCTTGCTTCCCCGCACGGCTGCTAACGAATGAGGTTTGCTGGAGGCTGTGACCTTGCTGCAGTCTTGGGAGCTCTCATGGGGTCCTACAGGGTCCTCTGCCAAGGACGCCCACACTCATGTCTCAATGTGTGCGCCGCGCAGACAAGGACAAGGCGGAGATCCAGCAGCACACGGAGCTGCAGGAGCGCGCCCTGGACGGCATCGACTCCGCGCTCGACGACCTGGCCGTCATGAGCAAGGTGCGCTTGAGGCCCAACCCCTGCTGCCGTCTCGGGATGGTGCTGTCTCGGAAGCATCTGTGCGCCCGAGCCACAAACTGCGGCTCGTTAGTGTGCGCTGCTGTGATCTTGTGGGACGATCACATGCCGCGCCTTGCAGGAAGGCATACATCCATTTGCGTCGTTGATCTCGGTGTTGCGCTCTGTGTGCAGCACATGAACGTGGAGCTGGACGACCAGAACCGCCGCGTGGACGCCGTGGGGGCGCGCGCCGAGAACACGCACGACGAGATCAGGCGAGCCCTCCGTTTGTGCCTCCACCAGCTCTTCGAGTATGGACGCAAATCTTTGGACAGCGCTTGCGAGCGTTTCTCCAGCATGTGAATGCTTGGCTCCTGAGTACTAACCCTCAATCTGCGGCTCTGCAGGAACATCCAGCGCGGCGCGCGCCAGGACTTCAAGCTGCGTGTGCGGTAGCCGCCAGGATGGCCTGCGCTCAGGATGGGGGATGTACGACGGGATGCAGTGGACACACATGACCCGAGGCCGCCGTTCAGATCGTGAACATGAAACGCTCTGTGCTTGTACACGCGCACATGTAGCTGTACTGTGCGGGCTTTCCCTAGTAGTGGTTTCTTCGCAGCTTTGGTGCTTGAAGTTGGGCAGGTGTCAGAAGGCCTTCACTGTGACGCCGACGGCAATACCTTGCAAAAGCGAGTCCCTACGACAGGCTCGCCCTGCAAACAGCGTTGAAACAGCCGGCTGGCTGATGTGGGGGTGCATGCGGGAGAGTCGCACGACGACATCAGGCGAGGCCCCATCTGAGTTCCTGCATCTCATGTGCATCACTGTGAGGACAGCGCCCAGGAATATTTCTCCAATTACAGAAATCTCAATGTTGGCGCCCAATGCTCGCTCCCTGCGCTTTGCAGGACAGTGCAGTGCGGCCCTCGCCAAGACTTTGGGCTGCGTGTGAAGTAGTTGTCACGACGGCCTGCTCGCATGATGGATGCGGGCGCAAATGCGTGCAGCAACGTGAGGGAACCGGTTAGATAGTTGGTCGGCAGCATGATCTGTGCCATTGCTACACCTGTGTTCATGTGTGGGCTTGAGTGCTTTCTGCTCAAACTTGACAATAGCTTTGAAGGATTTAGCTTTGAAGGCTGTGATGCCAAAGGCGCCGCCTGCCTACTGCAGATCGGCGCTGCCTGCCTACGCAGCTCTCTCAATGGGCAATGCTGGAATGGCGTTGTGCTGCCACCTGCCCGCCTAATTATTTGCCCTCTTTGCCGTTTTGGCCCGTGTCTGATGATGTGCCAGAAGCCTTGCCGCCGCCGCCGCCGCTGCTCTTGCTTCCGAAGATGCTGCCCAGGCCCTTCAGCACGGTGTCGACCGTCTTGAGCACTGTTGGGTTCTCCGT
>JAABUW010001506.1_pt1 | contig 38594 bp, 71 predicted proteins | sample 5560081 | NCBI WGS metagenome assembly JAABUW01 (sample SAMN10711882, study PRJNA513363) | rock metagenome | isolation source: Antarctica rocks | place: Antarctica: Victoria Land, Knobhead sud | reverse complement strand
TCGCAGAAATCGCTTGAAGGTTGATTGTAAGGAGATTACTCGGGTGCCGAAGTTCACCTGTCGCCCCCGCCTCCGCCACGGCCGCCGCCCGAGCGGCGCTCGCCCCAGCCGCTCGCGCCGCCGCCGCCGCGAGGCGCGCCGCCATCGCGGGCGCCGTAGCCGCCGCCGCGGCTGCCGCCTCCGCCGCCGCCGCGGCTGCCGCGGTCACGGCCATATCCACCGCCGCCGCCACGGCTGCCGCCGCGGAAGCCGCCGCCGCCGCCATAGCGGTCGCGGCCGGAGCGCGGCTGGAAGCCGTCGTCCACCACCTGCTCCGCTGGGAGGCTGGACGGCTGGTCCAGCGTGATGCCGCGCGTGGTCAGCTCCTCTGACGCCGCCAGCAGCTGCTGCGCAATGTCCTCCGGCAGGTCGAAAGCCGCGCCTGCGCGGGGAATTGCGGATATTGATTCAAACACAGTTCGTGAAATGAGAGAATACCAGATCAGACGTGCCGAGCCAGAATGTCCAGGGCAGGATGTGCAGGGCATGGCAAGGCATGGCATGCAGTCCGCATGTGAGCACGTGCAGGACCTGCACAGGCATAAGCCACGGTCCAGACTCAATCACGAGGTTCATAGACTGTGGACACATAAAATCCTGTGGGCGAAGAGACGCACCGTCGCCCTCTGGCTGGCCGACGAGCAGCCGGATCTTGCCGACGCTGTTAGCGTGCTCATCCGAGAGCGCATTGCGCAGCACGCCGAAGACGGAGCCAACGCCCCGGATGCGGCCCGGGCGCGCCATCATGCGCAGCGTCAACTGCCCCTCCTCCTGTTGACACGAAAGTGCTTGCTGACACTAGTGGACCGTTGGACGCCCAGATGCAGTTGAATATGTTCTGATGCCCAGAGTCGGCTGACTATATCATGAGCTATCACGAGCTATCATGCGCAACAGACATGGTCTGCTGCAAGCCCTTGCTTGCCCCTAGTGCACCCAGCAGCAGGAGCTCATACGAAGTACCGATGCTCTCTGGAGGCTGGCCCCCAGAGCCCCACCGTCTCTGCTGGTTTGCAACTCTGGCGGTGCCTCCGAAACATGCCAGCGTCGCAAGTGCGGCCACAGCAGAGCAGACAGCAGCGCGCCAGCAAGCAGGACATAGGAGTGCGATCACAATGAAAGACTGGCCGCACCTGGGCGAGCAGGGAGCGCGGCTTGGGGATCTCCTTGATGCCGGACAGCGCAGCGAGGGCGGCGGCCATCGCGGCGGTAGGGTCTGCAGAGCTCATCACCTTCTCCGCCGCCGGCTGGAAGAAGGACAGCAGCTTGGAGTCCACCATGTCCAGGCGGCCGACCACCTGGCCAGAATCAACGGAGAGTGGCGTCAGTGTCAGGGTGTGGAAGGCACGATATTCGGAAAGCTCGAACTCGAGCAGCGCGTCTGTCAGAAGGACAGCAGCTTGCAAACCAGCATGTCCAGGCGGCCCACCACCTGGGATCAGAAGAATGCGTGAACACGGCTTAATATCTCGTATCAGGAGCGCTCGTGCACTTGCGGCGGCAGAGAAGCAGTCCTGGGCTGCTCTTGTGGCGGCTGGACAGCTGTGCAATGCAGCAATGCGCGTGTGCAGTGCTGGCGACCTTCCACAAAAAAGGGGCAGAGGAATGCGCCGTGTCCCAATGGCGCGCCGTAGCTTTAGGAGTTGTGGAGGTATTGCAATTCAGAAAGACTCACCGCCTTGGCAGAGGATTCCATGACCGTCTTGGGCGCAGGCGGCGACACAATCTCGCAGTTGGTGATGGAGGTCTCCTTGAGGATGCGGTTCAGGTAGCGCCCCTCCTTGGCCGTGTACATCGCCACCGCCGTGCCCGCGCGATTGGCGCGCCCCGTGCGCCCCGAGCGGTGCAGGAACGACTCGATCTCCTGCAAGGCAAGAGTGCAGCACGAGTCTTTCAGAACGCCGTCTTGCATCCAGCAGAACGAAATCCGCGCCGCCTGCTGACACCTGGCAATATTCTCTGGACGACTGGCTCCCTGGCTTGCAACTCGGATTCGGATTCTGATTCTGTCTGGCACAGCACGAATTAGACTCTCAAGGCAGTTTCGCCGGATTCTGACAAAAGGGAACTCTCGCCCAATTCTAACAAGAGGGACAGCCGAACTCCATCAAGAGGGCAGTTCTGCAGCTGGGCGACGTCGCTCACGTTGGGCAGCTCGTAGTGGAAAACGGGGTTGACATTGGAGATGCCGAAGCCGCGTGCTGCAACCGATTCTCTGGTTACACAATATTTCCGATTTCCACTCTCGAAAAATAGAAGCAAGTAAGTATTAACGTTCAAATGCACGCACGCTGGACAGCCCATAGTGGAGGAGGAGGTCGGGAACGTCGAGGCCGCGCCGTCCCGCTGGCTCAAATCAGGTTTCTGATTCGCACATCTTAACTGTAACTTGAAAAGCACTACCAGAGGTAGCAAGTGGCATCGCTCACGTTGGGCAGCTCGTAGTGGACGACCAGGTCGACGTTGGGGATGTCGAGGCCGCGCGCCGCGACATCGGTGGCCACCAGCACCAGCGTCTTGCCCTCCCTGAAGCGCTTGAGCACCCGCTCCCGGCTGCTCTGCGCAATGTCGCCGTGCAGCGCCTGCGGCGGGCAGCAAGGTGCAAAGGTAAGGGACACGTCTGTGCTCGTAGCAACGTCAATGGTGCCAGGGAGGCATTGCCCTCCCTGAAGTGTTCGAGCACCCACTCCCGGCTGCTCTTCGCGATGTCGCCGTGCGGCTGCGGAGAGGAGGCAGAGGGGTTAAGGGCAAGGCGAGCGTCTGTGCTCTGTGGCAATGTGCACTGTGGCGGCGCGTCTTTGCCAGCTGTTCCAAGGCGCTGCAGTGAATTTGAGTACCAGCGCATTCAGATAAACTTGACAGCAGCCCAGTCCAAGCCACATTCCAAGGGCTACCAAGTTCCATGAGCACAGCGGCCGAATCGATGCTGCCCCAGAAATCTCACCTCAGTGGGCATGGAGCTGGCGATGGCGGCGGACACCTCGTCGGCGTCGCGCTTGGTGCCGGTGAACACGATGCACTTGCCGCCGGCGCCGTACACCGTCAGCAGGTCCACCAGCACGCTGCGCCGCGCATCCTGGTGGATCTGCACCGCCAGCAGCCTGCATACGAGGAACCGAACTGTCTTGAGCACAGAACTAGTGACATATACACGAAGAGGGACTTGCAAACAGCGTCAGCGGGTCCGCCAGCATGCTACATTAAGCCGCAGGCGAGCCAAAGTACGAGCATGACTATTCTGTGCGCATCCACTTGATACGCATTCCTGTTCGCGGGCACACGGGGAGCACTGGCACGCAGCTGACGCCGCCAGCTGGCAGGGCCATGCACCTGATGGTCTCGGCCATCTTGCCGGCCTCGTCATCGCCGACCAGGTCGACGGTGATGGGGTTGTTCTGGAAGCGGCGCGTCAGCTTCTTCACCCAGGTGGGCATCGTCGCGCTGAACAACAGCGTCTGGCGCTCCTTGGGCGCATTCTCCAGGATGCGCTCCACGTCCTCCTCGAAGCCGATGGACAGCATGCGGTCCGCCTCGTCCAGGATGGCAAACCTGCGTCGACAGGGATGGAACGCGTCAAGATTGAGATTTGCATTTGAACTGAGAACTGTTACTGTTCTTGAGAACGCGCTCCACGTCCTCCTCGAAGCCGATGGACAGCATGTGGTACGCTCGGTCAATATTGCAAAGCTGTGCCATGCTGAAAGGCGACACCATCAGAATTCGGTGCATTTCAGCCTGATGTTTCGCATTGAGCGACACTGATGGTGGAAGACGACAGCTCGCCAGCTCATGGCCGCAGACTGGTGCAGCTCTCTGTGAGGGCGGGCCAAGCGCAGGTGACGGACACGTCGCACAGCGGGTGAGGTGCGTGAGGCACGCACCGGATCTGCGACAGGTCCAGAGAGCCGCTGGTCTCAATGAGGTCGATGATGCGGCCGGGCGTGCCGACGGCCACGTCCACGCCCCTCCGCAGCAGCTGCTTCTGGTTCTGGATGGGCGCGCCTGCGGGCCATCGGGGAGTTGCGCCTCATGACTGGCTGTGTGAGCCCTGTGAGATTGCTGGTTGCATTGAAGCGCTGCCAGCTCCATGCACCAAACCAGCGTGAAAGCGCTGAGAAGGGTGCGCTGTCGTCACAGGGAAAGAGCGCAAGCTAGCCGTTGGCCAGAGCGCCTGAACAGCCCCTGCCATTAGAAACATTTGACGCAAGGGGCGCTGCAGAGGCGCAAGACCGCCAGCGGCATGCAAGGTCTGCAGCGGCACGCACCGCCATAGAAGACGCCGACGCTGAGGGTGGGCGCGGACTCTGCAAACTCGCGCTGCACCTGCTGCGCCAGTTCGCGTGTGGGCACCAGCACGATGCAGCGCGGCGGCCGCCCGGCGCGTTTCCTGCCGCCCAGGTTCTCGTCCTCCTGCAGATGTGATTAAGTATGACAGTTTGATTATGATAGTAAGACAAGACTGCCTTTGTGGCGACTGCACATTGTTCATCGGATCATAGGATATTGGATCATAGGATCTTGGAGAGCAGCCACTTTCAATCGGAAATTTTGTAGAGTTGGAGCGGAAGTGGCGTCGGCGGAAGTGGCGTCAGCCTATAAGCACAATCGGGTGCACACTTGAGCAGGCGCGTCTTCCCTCATGCACATTTGAGCACGCGCAAATGGCGCACCTTAACGAGGCTCTCGATGACGGGCAGCGCGAAGGCGAGCGTCTTGCCAGAGCCGGTGCGCGCGCGGCCGATGAGGTCGCGGCCAGCCATGGCTGGCTCGAAGACGTGCTTCTGGATGGGGAACAGCGACGCGATGCCCCGCTTCTCCAGGCCCTTGACTGTCGCGTCTGACAGCCCGCAATTTGCCAGCTGCAGATGAGGGAGAGAATGTCATGTCAAGGGAACTTGATGACGATGTGGCAAACGCAGCATCCCCCTGTGCTGACAGCTCTGCCACATGCAGGAGTTCTGCCGTGTATGCTGCGCAAACTTGCAAGGTCGCACTGCCATACCATCGTGGCAAAGCATGGAAGCATGTTCAAAGGCGCGCGATGCGGCTGTCAGCGCCTTTCGGCGGCGAGCTCACCAGCAGCGTCTCGTCGGCTACTGTGGCGTCCACCTCCACGACCTCGTCGTCTTCGAATAGCGACGACAGGCTGGCGGGCGTGTCAGACACCTTTGCGCGCGCGGCCTCAAACTCCGCCTCGAGCGAGTCGTCCGCCTCGAGCGAGTCGTCCACCTCGAGGGAGCCCTCTGGCGAGTCGACCTCCACCTCTTCCTCCAGCTGGAGGGGCAGGAACAAGCACAGTCGAGTGGGCACGGCAGTTCGAGATGGTGTGTGGCGATCTCTGTGCGGAAAGCCGCCATCTGCCAGTGAGGCGGCGCCACGCCGAGTGACCCTGTGGCTGCTGCAACGCGACGGATGCCTCAATTCTGCAAGGAGAGTGATTGGCAAAGCCGCTTCAAGCACTCAACTGCTCATCAACCTTCAGTAACCCTGCAGTCCTTTGCTCAGGCAGGAAACCCTGCCACAGTGCGCAGCAAGACCTGTGCAAGCCAAAATCGTGCATGCTGGCAGACTCAATGATCTTTCTGCAACGTATGAGCCGTCATAACACAGCAGAAGGACGCTCAACCAGCGGAAAGTCGCCGCTGCAACTTGACATCCGCTCGGGCTCGCTGTCCGGGTAGGTGCCAAAATGCGAGGGCTGCTGTGCGCTGGGGCAGCAGCAGTCCGGATGGATGGCAAGTATGACCCCAGTGCTGGTCTACCGGAAGGAGGCCCCGCCGCTGGCTGTGCTGGGAATCGGCAACGCTCGGCGGCGGGGCATGCGCTATTTCGACACGCTGGGCTGCTTTCAGCGGACGCGTCCGGTGGAGGAGGGCACTTACCGCAGCGGCGTGTGCCGACATGTCACGCCGGCTCTGGGCCGCGTGCGCGCAGCATAGTTGCCGGCGGGGCGCGGTTGCTGTCGTAAAACCCAGGCGCCCTGTCTGCAGGCATGGCAGCCGCGGCGTGGCCTCGCCGATCTGCGGCAGCAGGCGCTGCAGCACAAGCGCAGACCGCTGTGTCGACCGTGTGAGGCCGGAGGCCGCCGCGCCCGAGGAGGCAAAGGCCGCCATGGTGGCAGCTGCTCCCTTCAAGACGGCCCGCAAAGCAGAGCTCTGCTGCATGCACTTCGAAGCCCAAACAACGTGCTGCACTTCACACGCGCGACAGAATGACTTTCAGAAGATTTGCTGCTTAGGGTCACGCGTTCTGTGGCTGGGGCTGCGGGGTACAGTGCAACTTGTGGCGACCACGTCGTGGAGCCTCAAATCTCCCAGCCCAGAGACTCTACACTCTCCGCGCGCCTCAGATATCTGTTCCCAAATATGCTCCCGCCACCCATTGGCTCTCACCCTAAGCATATTAGTGGGCCTTCACACCTCAACCTGCAAATCTGAAGCATTTGCGCTTGAGAACTGGTCGCCTGGGTTTTGAAAGGTCCAGGCACTAGCTACCGTGGTGCACCCGCCGTTGCGAGCTCGTCAAAATTGTGAAGTTTCAACTCGGCATCGGTTTGTCACATAATTCCTTGCAGAATTGGAATGTACCTTGGCTGCAAGACAGTCCAACGCAGCTTTCTGGCATACAGACAGGGAGCAGCATCCCGCAGTCAGCTGGCGAGCGTGCCGCACGCGACGCTGTCCCGTAGGCTCGCGGCAGCGGCAGCGGCGGTGGCGGCAGTGGCGGTGCTGACGACCTGCATGGCAAAAGGATCGACGAAGAAGGCACGAGCAGCGGCGCTGCAGAAGTTGCAAATGAATGGTAGCAGCAGCGACCCTCCAGCCAGCGGAGCTCAGGCTTCGCTGCGAATGCAGGACAGCCGCGTCTCAGCCACCCTTCCCAAACTGCTGGCGTTCGACCTCGACGGCACGCTATGGTGAGGCAGTGTCTCTCATGCTGCTTGATGAAGCAGAATCGCGACGCCTTGTTGTATGCTCCTGTATGCATGCCACTTGCCACATGAGCGCAGTCCCATCGCCGCTGCAGCGACCCTGAGTCTGATGTCCTAGATGCACATGCTATCACCCTCTTGGGAGCTGCGCATGTTGCATGGCAGGGCTAATCATACCTGTCTCAGGGCTGATCGGACTGTATGCTGAATTTAGAGTTACGTTATCAAACGCAGTCATGCTGGCTCCGCAGGTGGCCGGAGATGTACATGCTGTCGGGAGGCCCCTTCAAGCGGCTGGACCGCGAGGGGCGGCTGGTGGCGGGCCGCCGCGGCGAGCAGGTCCGCCTCATGGGCGCCAGCCACGACATCCTGCACGAGCTGGTGACCACGGACCATTTCCGCGGCTCCAAAGTGGTGAGTATCAATATATCAATCTTGGTATGCGCTTGGTTTCTCCCTTCCAACACCCTGCTTGGCTTGCGAAGCAAATGCGCCTCATGGGCGCCAGCCACGACATCCTGCACGAGCTGGTCACCACGGACCATTTCCGCAGCTCCATAGTGGTGAGATAGCTTGATTTGCGCTAGAGTCTTCCTCCTTCAACAGTTTCGTTGGTCGAGCAAGTGCGCCTCATGGGCGCCAGCCATGACATGCTGCACAGAGCACCGGCCACTTCTGCGGTTCCAACGTGATGACTGCCCCGGAAGCCGTGGCCATCGCTGGAGGTGCTTAACGTGGTTTCCACCTGTCAAACCGTGCACCATCTGCAGAATGGAGCAATTTTTACCTGGGTGCAAACTGCCGCTGCCACCTGGTGAGGGGGCCTGGAACATCAAGATGCGATGCAGGGCATCCCCAGGCATGTGCCGCTGGGCTGCTGCATGCAGGTTGAGGCACCTGAACTCTGACAGTAATGCGCCTGCAGGCGTACGTCTCGCGCTGCGATTACCCGCCTTGGGCTGACGCCTGCCTGCAGCTGTTCGAGGCGGCGCCAGGCGTCACGCTGGCAGACGCAGCAGATTACTCGGTGCATTTTTATTCTTAATTCCGGCTCTTCTCCACTCCGGCTCTTCTCAATCCAGGCTCGACTCTGTGATGTTTGCAGAAAACGTGCATGATTCTGCAAACGCTTCAAGCGTTGCAAACCATGAACTGAGGGTGCGGCAACAGCCGGATACGCCATGGAAAGCAGTCGTGGATGACACGCTGCATGATGTCTGGCGCAGGAGATCTATGCAGGCACAAAAACGCGACATTTCAGGCAAGGTCCAAACGCAGTCTCCAGTGCTTTCATGTTGGCCTCAGAATCAGAATCACTGCACTTCCAGGGTCTGATGCACAATAGCTGACTGCCGCCAGAGGGGTGGCTGACACCGAGCTGTTTGACCAATCGCAGGCAGATACACAAAAAGAGCGGCATCCCATACAGGGAAATGATTTTCTTCGACAACGAGATGCGGAACTGCCAGGACGTGCAGGCCCTCGGCGTGACGTGCGTCTACACGCCAGACGGTGTGTGGCTGACATAACCACCTTCGATGGTTCTCGCAGTGGGCGCTGCATTGTGACGGCCGCACACTCTTGACCGCAAGGCACAGCAATGTGACACTGCCGCAACCCTCCCATTCACTGAAGTGGGCAGCATGTGAGAATATTGCAGAAGAAAGACAAAACACAAACACACGTTGCTTGCAGGCATGACAGCCGAGGTGTGGGAGGAGGGTCTGAGTAAGTACGCCCGGGCGGCATTGATCAGTGCGAAAACGTAGGGAAATTCTGTTGAGCTGAACTGGCACCAAACATCTACACAGGCATGACGGCGGAAGTGTGGAAGGAGGGGCTAAAGAAGTACGCCCGGGCGGCGGCGCAGTGGGCCACGGACGGCGGTAACGGCGCAGCAAACACCGGCGCCGTCAACGATGCCTCCCTGTCTGACGACTCGGGGGACGAGTGGGGCGGCTACTGGTAGCTCCACACTGGAACGGCTGACGGCGGTGCGACGCCGGCAACACCAGCGCCGCCACTGATGCCGCCCTGTCCGACGACTCGGGAGACGAGTGGCGCGGCGACTGGTAGCGGCGCAGCCGGCCGCAGACAGCAGCCACGACGACGCCGGCGGCGGCGCTGCCAACAACGCCTCCTTATCTGACGGCCTGGGGGACGAGTGGGGCGGCTAATGGTAGTCCAGCGCCCAGACGAGTGGAGCGGAAGCCACCATGCAGGGTGGTCACAGACCAGCGTCCCTCGAGGAGCGCAGTGCAGCCACGTGGGTTGTACGAGCTGATGCAAGGCAGGCAGGGACACGTACTGCCTCCCAGCTGGGCGCCTGTGGTGGATCTAGAAATCGGGAGGCGCCCCATTAGAGTGATGCCGCATGTTGGCTTGAGGGCACGCCATTAATGGCAGAGCTGTAGGGCTGATCTCCTTGGAACATTCTTTGGGTTTTTGCCCATGCTGTCAGACATTCTGACGCGCATTCATTGACAGAGCGGAGCACATGTAGAAACCTCCACGGAGGTCTAGATCGTTGCGAGATTTGGTTTCCAGTGAGCATTTGTCGTATGACGGTAGAACAGGATCATGTTGCAACACAAATGAAGTCAAATGTTGGTCCAGTCGGCCTCCAAGTTTTGACTTATCAAATTTCGACTATAAGAAATTTGAACAAAAACCGGCCAGCAAATTGTCAAAATTTCATTGGCCGTTGGTCTACCGGCGCATGCCCAAAATTGAGTCCGGCGCTCATTATGCCCAGCTGGCTCCCAGAGTCGTCAGCTTCACGTACGCCGCCGCAAAATCACGGAAGAATCGCTGCTGGTCCTTGGCATAGGCGTCAATGAACGGGCGGCACTCCGGGTCGTCAGCGATGACCTGCAGGCAGATGCATTGCACGTGTGAAATTAGATTTGCGCAGCTCTTATGTCGACGCAGCTAGCAGACCGATTGTGGATGGGGCATGTCATTCAGCCAGACAAAGCTGCATTACAGCTGGATGCGCTGTTCAATTCACCTAGGAGAAACCACCAAGGTGTGTCACCTGTCACCTAGGGCAGCGTGCATACCTAGGTAGGCGTGCACGCCACAGTGTCAAGCCACCGAGGTCACAGCTGTGCGAAGAGTGCTTGTAGAACGTTCACCGGCGGGTTTCGAGGCAGCAGCAAGCGCACCTTGTCGGAGGGCAGGCCGATCATGGCAGCCATGGAGTCTGCCGGCGCGCCCGTCCACGGCTTGCTTTGCAGCGCGGTGTAGTAGGCGTTGTCGAACGTCACCGGGTCGCCAAAGCCCTTCGCGCCCAGCTGCGGCGGGAGAGCAGGAACAGAGTCAACTGAAGCAGCATCCGAAGAGTCGGTGGCTCGACTGCAGCACGGTGTAGTACGCATTGACGAAATGTTCATTGATTTTAGAATGTTCACATGTAATTTAGAAATGTTATCAGGTGGGACTGCAGCGACTTGTAGCACGTGTTGTCGAGCGTCACCGCGTCACCGGGTCACCAAAGCCGCTGGCGCCCAGCTGCGGTGGGAGCACAAGCAGAGTCAGCTGGAAGTGGCACCCGAGATGCGGTGGGTGCGTCTGCAGAGCACGGTACAGTACACGTTGATGAAGGTCACTGAATTCGCCAAAGCCCTTGGCTGCGAGATAGCACACAGCAAGCGGCACCAGACATGCAGCATGCGCCACAGCAAGAGGTGCCGTCGCACGTGGCATTGCCTGTGAGACCCAGCCGCACTGGGCAGGAAGTGATGCACTGGGTTGCGCATCACGCATCATGCTGCCAGCCGCAACAGTGCATGCGGGTGCCACGTGCTGCCGCTGGTGGCGCCGGAGGGGCACTGACACTGCTCGATCGAGCGCACATTTCCCGTTTCAGCTTCCGAGCTCCTTACGCTCCCACGCCATGGGTCCTAGCTCTGCACGATGTGACAGCGCGCTCCCTGTGCTGCATCTCACCGTGTGCGCGCCCAGCAGCGCTACCATTTCCTGCGTGCCGATGGTCTTTGCCGAAAACGCCGCCCGCTGAGTTTCCGCGCCCATCGTCTCCGCCGGCAGCCGGTCGATCGGGCCCGCTGCGTCCGCGTCCCGCCTGCCTGCGCACACCCAGGATGGAACGTCGACCCATTTTGTATGGACTGCCTCCGAATGTTTACTGGTGCCGCCTTGAACAAGGTCAGCTGAACTGCATGCAGAGTCGGAATGTGTGGACAATATATCCTTTCATTTTCCGTTGGACCTATGGGCTGGTGTATTCGGGGCAGCCGATAGTGCACACGACCCAACACCACCACAGGCTCTGCGATCCCACTGTACTTGTGGGATCCCACCTATGGGGACGTCGATGCCGGGCATCCGGTGAAACACACCGCCTGCGCGCCCGCTTGACAACAACACTAGATGACAACCATCGCAGGCGCGAAACCATCACAGGCTGTGAATTCGCACAAGCTATATTCTTGGCTTATGCAAAGAACACGCTTACCTATGGGCACATCGATGTCGGGGCCGCCGGTGATGCGCACTGCGCGCGCGCCTGCGAGCGCTATTAGGTCCGCCGCTGAGACCACGCCCATAGCCGGCGTGCCCGCCAGTGCCCTCTGCACAGCGCGCAGCACAGCTGACTTTGAGCAAGAGTTAGTTGCTTTACGCCAGCGCTATGGGTCCCCCACCGACACCGCACCGGCCGTCGGCGTGCCCGCCAGCGCCTTCTGCGCAGGTGTACACGAAGCTCATAATCAAATGTGAATTGACTGGCACAGGACATGCCAAGCACCCTTCCCAGCATGCAATGCTCTTCTTAGCACACACCTGCCAACTTTGGTGCCTGGGCGCCTCTGGCACAGCATGCAAGCGCCAAAACCCTAAGTGCACTGGATGCACTGAGGTACCTGCGCCGCCTCGATGACGCGCCAGCCGCGCTTCAGGCCGAAGTTCTCCGCGCGGTCCAGCTCGAAACGCACCGAGGCGTCCGCGCCGCCGTCGCCCGCGGACGCATCGTATGTGGCTGCGTCGTGAAACACCAGCCGCAGCATGACCGGCGCCTGCAGATGAAGGCATCGCTCGACGTCTGGCCATCTTCAGTTCCATCTGTCATGGGGCAGACCTTAAGAAGCCAACATACCCACTACGTTGCGAAACACCCGCCGGATCATGACTGGCGCCTGCATGCGCGTTTGGCATGCCTTTCGGAAACTTGACTCGTTCTGCAGTGCTTCCTGCAGCGCTCGAAAAGGACAGAGACATGGAGCCAGCGACGCCCGCTGCCTGCTGCCATTACAGGCTGCAGCGGCAACAAGGCTGGGACACGTGCATGTGATGAATTGCTGGAATCACTGAGTGACGACTCCATGTGGAATGCTCCTCTGCCCCCTGTGAAACAGGCAAACCTTGGCCTTGTCCAAAGCCTTGCTGAGGGCCTGGTCCACCGCCTCCTTAACGGCGCCGCGCATTGGCCGCGGGCCACCAGTTGTGCCGCTATCAATTGCCATTGCTGCTGCGGAGCCGCTTCTAAGCTGCCACAGCGGCGCGACGCACAGCGCGGCTGCCGCCGAGAGAAGCAGCTGTCTCCTCGCGGGGCTGGGCGGTGGCTGCGGCGTGTCCACTGGCCTGGAAGGCTGTGGCTGCTGGGCGGAACCTGCAGCACGAGCAACAGGAGATCGCAGCCGCTTGGCAATGCCGGCCGTGGTCCTAGCAATGAGCGCTCGATGGATCGACGGCATGCAGGTGCAATACATTACCTGAGTCCGCATTGCTGGTCACGTCCTCCTTGCTTTTAGCCGCAGCAGCACATTGAACGTACGAAGGCCGGGCGCCTTGCTGTCCGCTGTGCGCCAATGCATGGCGGCAGATGGTGCAGCTCCTGCTGCGGCTGCCCCGAAATGGCCGCCACCTAGCAGAGCGTGGATGACATGTGCACGGCTGGAGCAAGAGCCCACTGCCTGAGGCTGCCATGAGCCACTTTGAAGCTGGGTGCCGAGCATGCACCGACGCCCGTGAGAATTCGCAATGGCCTCGCGGGCGCAGCACACCACAGACCGACGGCCCCGCCTTGTCGTAGCTTGTAGCTGATGCAGCAAGCGCAATTAGCGCTCTTGCAATGTACCAACATTCAGGTTGAACCCTTCCGATTACGTACCAGTGCAGCACGAGAGCACGAAGCCACAGTTGCAAGCTGTCGTCGCTTGCGCTTGCCAGATTGTTCAAAAATACATTCAGACTGTGGCATTAAGTTGCGACTCCTGGGTGGTTATGTGGCGCCGTAGCAAAGCTTTTGGTTTGCCATTCTGGAGTTCCGGTAACTGATCCTGCGTGCAAATCTTGCACCAATGCAAGCTCCAACATCGCGGCCGCTTTCAGCGAACGGCCACACCAGCTTTCGATGACCCTCGATGCCGGCCGCGGTCTCTGAACTCCAGCCAGCACAATTCTCATTCTGCAGCGTTCTGGGATGACTTTTGCACGGGCTGAATCATGTCGGTCCGAACCCAGCACGCCCCGCTCACGGCGGGGACTGGTTCACAAATCTGCGAGCGATGCCGCCCTGCACGAGACGCCCTCGACGCCGCGCGGGCGTCCAGGAGAGCCGGGCGCCAGCAGCAGGCACCCGAGGCTGCCTTGGGCGCCTGCAGAGCCGTCGCTGCTGCCCCCATCTCGCGGCACGGGCGCGTCTATTAAGTCAGCGGTAAGAGGATTGACATTCTGAATGAGTTCGGCATGCATTAGGATATGCATCACAACCTCCACAACGGTGCCGACGCAGTCATGCGCGCAAATACAGCAGCGCTTGTGAGCCTGCACGAAAAATGTACTCACACCTGTTGCCGTTTTATGGTGTCGAGAGGAATCAAAGCTTCGAGACACACCGAGCCGAGCAGAAACCCGCTGCAGGTGTCCTGGCCAGGCCCAGGCAGCGGCATGATAAGCGGTAGGGGGCTGTCAGCGGCGGCGCCAAGCCGCAGCCGCCAGCAGAGCCCTGACAGCTTCGTCTCGCCACCCGCATCGCTGGCCGGCGATGGCCTGATGTTCGACGATGCCAGCAGCTGCGTCGGCAGCGAGGCCGAGGCGTCACCAGACAGCATCAAGGTGCCAGTGCTGAGTGGGTCTTGACGTGCATGCAAAGCGATGTTGCCTAACATGCTGCATCCGAGCCGTCGTGATCCAGAAGGTTGCGGCTTTGATTCCAAGTCAGTAGGACCTGCAGCTCCATTCCCACAACCTCGTGCGCTGCAGGTGATCATCCGCATCCGGCCGCCCTCGCCTGATGAAGCCGCCGCCGCCAGAGGTGCGCAGATGAATGCATCATACTCGACCGGAATGTATAGAGCGCAATGCGCAGCTGCCATGCTGATCGGCGTGCGACAGCCGCAGCAGCATGCATGCATGTGCACATGTATGAGCTGCTTCAACAGCTTGCTGGACAGTGTGATCGAACGAGATCCCACTATGACCTGCAGCAGCTGGCCCATGACAGCAGGAGCCTGATGTCACACACAATATCAATGTGCCCAGGCGTGCCGGCCATATCGGTGGTGGCGGGCAGGACGGTGCTGTGCACACAGCCGCGGCGTCGCAGCTTTAGCTTTGACGCCGTGATGGGCGAGCACGCCACCCAGCAGCAGATTTTTGACAGTGCGATCTCATACCTGATGTGTCTCTGTTGGTGCAGCTGCATGCAGGACAGTTTGGAAATGCAGCAGTGAGACTGCACATTGTGGTCGCAAAATGGTCTGGCATCCATCAGGTCGCACGTTGTGCAGCCGCGTGTCAGCCCGGAGCAGCATGTTGTGTGGCAATCACGGCGCTTCAATTGTCATACAGCGACGGACGCTGATTGCCGGCTGCAGCAGTCCAGACTGCTGTTTGCGCGTTGTCCTGGAATGTGACGCTGGTGCCACACGTCTTCTGCTGCCGCAGTGGTGGGCCAGCCGGTTGTAGAGCACTGCCTGGAGGGCTACAACTCCTGCGTCCTCGCCTACGGCCAGACCGGCTCAGGTACGCGCTGCATGTGAACACGACCTGGCAGCACCGTTACGAATCCGTTCCTGCTCTCAAATGTGCCTCAAAGCACGACTGGGCTTGAAAGCTTGCAGACTGTAGCGCCTGTACGATGCTGCATGTGACGACGAGCGACAGTGCAGCTGAGTGCGCAGTGCCGATGGCACGTGCTGTTGGCGCATGGCACGTGCTGTTGGCGCCTCGATCACCTGCATCATTTCATGACGCCCTTCGTTACTCTGCTTCCGTGAGCAAGCCCTCGCCTACTGCTCCACCTGAAATCATTGGCAAGGTCAATGTAGATGAAGATGGGTACAATGTCATGCCCACATGCGTGTTCACACAGGCAAGACGCACACGATGGTCGGCGATCTCGTCGACGGCCACGGGCGGGGCCTCGCGCCGCGCATCTTCGAGCACCTGTTCGAGCGCATTGCCGAGGAGGAGCAAGGCCGGGTGCGTGGCCTTTGGGGCCGTTTTCTCAACCTTGACAAATCACACTGCACCTGCTGAATCCGACCACTACGACATCAGCCATACCAACCGTTTCACAGTTTGCGGTCGGGGCATCAGCAGCTGCGGCGAACATGATTGTCTCTTTTCTTGCGTGAGTCACGCACTGTAGTATACGAAATGTGACATGCGCATAATGCAGGATGCGAAGTTCCATGTGCGCTGCTCCTTCCTGGAGATCTACGCCGAGTGCATCTCCGACCTGCTGGCGCCCGCCGCCTCGGATGCGTCTACTTCTGCTCCTCTCAAGTTGGGCTACGACCGCCTGCAGCATGGCGCTTTCGTCAAGGGCCTCTCCAGCACGTCTGTGCAGAACGGTATGGGAATGGCACGAATGCTTTGTGCATCTATGTGGGCAACATGTCGTGGCGAGGAGCAGCGCAGGTGGTACTGCAAGGCGCCTTATGCTGCAGGAAAGAGGCACATGACGACACATGGGGCATCGGGTCTGGAAGCCCTTGTTGGAAATGAGCAATGCACCCGCTGTGCAACCTATCACAACAGCTGCAGAAGTAGCAGCATATCCTGTCAGTAGTCTGTCTCTGCAGCCGACGACACGTTTGAGTTGCGGGCTGCCGGTGCGGTGCTGGAGGCCATGCTCGCATGGCTACACGTGCGCAGCCCAACCGCTTAAGTATCGTGTTTACCACATGCAGCAGCATGAACCACCTTCTGAACCAACATTTAGCATTTAGCAGCATCGCCCTAAACTTGATCTACAGCGGAGGACTTGATGCAGCTGCTGGCGGCAGGACGCAGTGGGCGACATGCGCAGTCCACGCCATGCAGCAGTTGATTTAAAGGCTCAGTCTCCAATCATATACGAATAACCTCAGTCTTGTGCAGCTGATCCCAAGCCCACTCTCAATGCGCTGCAGCGGAGGACGTGATGCAGCTGTTGGCGGCGGGGCAGTCGCGGCGGGCAACCGCCGCCACGGCCGCCAATGCGCAGTCCAGCCGCTCGCACGCCGTCTTTGCTGCCGATGTCGAGGCGCACACCGTCGCGCCGGACGGCCTTACGCGCATCCGCTTCTCCCGCCTCAACCTCGTCGATCTGGCAGGTACTTTCCCAGACGTGTTTGCGACACTTGAAAAGGCATGGTCCTGTCTGGAGTGTTTGCGGCGCTGAGGCGCACACTGTTGCGCCGGTCGGGCTCCTGCGCATCCGCTTCTCCCGCCTAAACCTCGTTGATCTGGCAGGACGTTCCTGGATGTTGTTTATACCTGCCAGGTGCTTTCACAAGAAGCCTTCCCGTCATTCCGTGTTATTCACACTCCAACAAGGTGCAGGTATGGATGCACTAGGTTGCCATTCAGCAGGCGTTTGCAGCCGGCAGAGGCGCACCCGCCTCTTCTCAGGCATAGCACAGCTGTCCTGAAAACATGGAGGCAATCGAGTGACAAGAAGATGCGTGCTTGCAGGCTCCGAGTGCACAAACACCCCCTCAGCCGCCAGGCAGGCGCAGCTGGCGGAGGCGTGACGCAATAACACCTCCCTTTCGGTGCTGGGCCGCGTCATCATCGATCCGACATCTGAACAGATCATTCGAGATTACCCGACTAATTCACTCATCTACTGTTATGCTGCAGGCTCTGAGCGAGCAGGCACCTCCTCAAACGGCAGGCAGGGCCAGCTGGCGGAGGCCCGCCACATCAACACCTCCCTGTCGGTGCTGGGCCACGTCGTCCAAAATCCGCCAGAAACTTTTTTATTGCCTGAAGTACTGACGCACACGTTCGTATGTCGTTTCGGCAGGTGCCGAGCGAGCGGACACGTCCTCCAATGGCAGGCAGGGCCGGCTGGCGGAGGCGCGCCACATCAACACTTCGCTGTTGGTGCTGGGCCGCGTCATCACCGCTCAAAACATCCACAATCAATCAGTTCCTGTTCCAGGATTGTCCTGAACAATTGAGTCGCATGTTATCCTGTCCTGGTGCAGGCTCCGAGCGAGCGGACACCACCGCAAGCAGCAGGCAGGGCCAGCTGGCGGAGGCCCGCCACATCAACACCTCCCTGTCGGTGCTGGGCCGCGTCATCATCGCGCTGACACGCGCGACGCGCTCCGCGGCCCGCGGCGAGGCGGCGCCGCACGTGCCCTACCGCGACAGCCGCCTCACCTTCCTGCTGGAGGTAATTTGTCTGTTGCAAAACCAGCCGCACAGATCTCAATACGAAAACCAACGCATGCGGTCGGCGGCGTGCCGCGAGGCGGCACCGCACGTGCCCTACCGCGGCAGCCGCCTCACCTTCCTGCTGGAGGTGAACGCATGTTCGCAAAAGATGGCACGAAATACAGGAGGAATTGAACACGCAGAGTGCTTGGGGCCATGACAGGGAGAGTAATCTGTGCACACATCTTCGGCAGCTGATATGAGCTGGGGATGCGTCGGCAGCTGCTTGACAGAGTGCAAATCGAGAGACGTTGCCCTGTTTCCACCAGCAATGGATGACCGCTTTGGCAATTCATGGGGAGGAAGGACATTCTCCCATGTCCTTTCGTCGCGCAGGAGTCGCTGGGCGGCAATGCAAAGACCTTCATGGTCGCGAACATCAGTGGCGCAGCGGCGGCCACGGCGCACACCTTCCACACGCTGGAGTTTGCGCAGCTGGCCAAGCGCGTGCGCAACAAGGTCTGAAAAGATCTCCACAACCACACAATTCGAACGCACAAAGAGCGACACTTGCCATGCTTCGCGACCTGCACAACACCATTGCACAACTCGAGCATGGCGTACATGTCCGCCATCGATGCACAAAGGTGCACTTCGGCAAGGCTCGCACTTGGCCAGCGTTTCGCGAACTCGGATAAGGAGGCTGCTATACTGTGTCGCCAGGTGGTGCTGAACGAGGACAAGGGCGGCGTGGCGGTGCTGTAGCGGGAGCTGGGCCGCCATGACTCACGATGATAAATCTAAGCAATCTTAGGACCCTCTGGCATGACATTTCTGGATTTCGGTGTCTCCAGGCGGTGGTGAACGAGGACACGAAGGGCGACGTGGCGGCGCTGCAGCGGGAGCTGGGCCGCCGCGCCGGCGTCATCGCCGAGCTGCAACGCTCGCTGCAGGCGCTGGAGGTATCAGCGCAGCAGGGTCCGGCTGGCACGTACGTCTTGTTTCTGAGAGTTGCAAGACATGCAGAAAATGAATCCTGAACATTTGCGCCGGTGTCATCGCCAAGCTGCGCTGCTCGTATCTGTGTCGCTGGCAGGTGCATATTGGATTTGAGAAATTTAAGCGTCCATCAGCAAACTGGGCTCAAGACGCTGCGCGGCATCATCGCCGAGCAGCAGCGCTTGCTGCAGGCGCTACAGGTGGCGGCGCAGCAGGGTGCGGCTGGGCAGGTACACTTGTTTTATCAGAGTCACGAAAGTACAGCCTGACATGTTGTGCCGGCGTCATTTTCCAGCGCCTGCACCAAGCGTTGCGTCTCGCTGCAGGCGCTGGAGGCGCCGCGCCATGGTCTGGCTGCCGGATACATCTCTGTTGCCAAAGTCACATAAGTGACGCCCGTATTTCGCGCCAGCGTCGCCGCTGAGCTGCAGCGTCCGCTGCAGGCGGTGGAGGCGGCGCAGCAGGGTCTGGCCGGCGAGTTTGGCAGACGTATTCTTGCTGATTTTCAGACCCGGCAAGTGCATGAAGTAGTAGTTGATGTTTCAAGGAGGAGATGTGCTGGACCATCCTGCGAATGCAAGAAGCACATGTGCTTCTTGCATTCGCATTCCAGGTGTGGCTATACAGCCACACCTGGGTGAACTTCACCCAGGCTTGAAGCCGCATCAACCCAGTTCCTGCTGTATCAAGCTGCCGCAAATTGGCGCCTCAAGCACTTCACTAATTGCTCGAAAAGCAGGGCCAGCTTAGAGAGCGCGGCAGCTGAGGCGGCTGCCGCCTGCCAGGCCGTGGATGCGGACACTGTCCTGGAAGGCTTGCATATTCTGTTGAATTTCACGGACTGCTGCATCTCCTCGGAAGCAGGGCCGGCTCCGAGAGCGCGGCGGCCGAGGCGGCGGCCAGCCGCCAGGCAGTGGCGGACGCGGACACCGTTCTGGACGCCGCTGCCGAGGCGGATGCGGCTCGGGAAGCTGCGGAGGCCGCGCTGGCCGATGCGGCGGCCATGGCGGCGCAGCTCGCCAAGGAGCAGCGCGCCCGGAAGCAGGTGTGTGCGGTTGGTTCTTGGCTTGGTGAAAGGGCACGGACTGGGTCGCTGGGCGGTCTCAATGCAGAAACTTCGATGGTACTGCAGCACAGCATTCGGAACATCTACTGCACAGACCGAAGCCCGAAGAATGGGCTGGGCACATAGGGGCGAGCACACAGGTCTTGCAGTCTTCGCTGCCAGAGGGCAATGCATCAACACAACGTCCTTCACATTCATTCGCATGTGATGCATTGCAGTGTGTTTAAGCGCGAGACACTGCAACAATCTGTCCAGTGTCTTCGCCCTTGACCCTGCAGCCTCGACTGCCCCAGGCAGAGGCGGAGGCGGTGGAGCTGGACGCTCTGGCGCGCGCGAGCCACAGCCGCATGGTGCAGCTGGATATGTTGTTGTGCACTTGAAAATCTGAGATTTCTTTCTACGCCTGTTTGCCCTCTTGCAGGCGGAGGCGAAGGCGGCAAAGCTGGGGGAGAGTCTCGCTGAGCTTGAGAACTTAGCACGCGCGTTGCACGGGCACGTGGTGCAGCTGGAGTAGGAGGCAGAGGCGCACTGCGAGGAGGCGCATTGCAGATCATACTGTACAGTTGAGTACGCCAACTCATCTGCTTTCCAGGCTGAAGCGGAAGCGGCAAAGCTGGGGGAGGATCTCGCGGAGCTTGAGAACCTAGCACGCGCATCGCATGGGCGCGTGGTGCAGCTGGAGCAGGAGGTGGAGGCGCACTGCGAGGCGGCGCTGGGCGAGGTGCAGCGGCACGCGGCCGCCCTGGACGCACTACAGCAGGTGACCTGGCCGAATGTCTCAAACAAATGAAACACTTCATTCACTTGACTGTCGTGAGGGGGTGGAGGCGCACTGGGAGGCGCCACTGGCAGAGGTGCAGCGCCACGCGGCCGCCCTGGACGCGCTGCAGCAGGTGATCCTGGATCCTCAAACCGGTTGGTTGCATGACCGTATCACAGGGCCTTTATACTTGACTGCTGTACAAGACGTAAGGCGCACCGCGAGGCGGCACTCGCGGAGGTGCAGTACCACAAGGCTGCTTGGACGCGCTGCAGCAGGTGGCCTCAGGTGTCCTCAATGAATCTCTATGTTGTGTACGCAATTGTACACTGGAACAGAGCGCGTGAGGCAGATGTGCACACAGTGTGACGCCCCTGTGACGCGCGTTCACAAGCAGCCACTCCTGTCGCTGTTCAAATTGCGAGCTTCTCAAATGTGCGCTTCGACATGTTCCGCTGCAGAGCTGCCAGGAGGCGCGCACGAAGGCAGACGCGGCAGGCGGCCGCGCCGTGACGCTGCGGTTCCAGGCGCTGCACTGGCGCCGGCGCGCGCTGCGCTACCGCCAGGTAGGCGCGCTAACCAACATCAGTGATGCACGCAGCGCCATTGACGCATCTGAGCCCTCGCCACCCTGAGCCACAGCCTGTCGTGGCAGCACAAGAGGCGCTGCGTTGGCGCCGCCGTGCGCTGCGCCACCGCCAGGCGCGCTGTCGTCTGCACGCCACACCTCAGTGCAAGGGAACACGAGCAGGCCTTACTTCCTGTACCCTCTGGTCTCGTGTGTCGCAGCCGAGGGCAGCTCCGCTTTGACAGGTGCCTCCCGTGGTTGCTGCCCTGCTGTGATAAGGTTCAGGCTTCACCAAACTTCGCTTGTATTGTCCATTCTTTCGATGTTCAACTGTGTCTCAAATGCCACATCTAACTCGCAGGAGCGGGAGGAGGCGCGGCAGGAGCTGGCAACGGCAAAGGCGGCGCTGGCGCTGGCACAGGACAAGGTGCGCGTTGTCAGCATGTTCCTTTTCTCTGCTTTCTTCTTTTGTTCATCCAGCATGTTTCTGCGGGTGCACCACCATTTCCCAGCCAACATGTCGTTTCCCAGCCAACATCTCGTTTCCCAGCCAACATCTCGTTTGCTTCTGTGTCGCATGCCCGCATTTGCTGCTTCTGAGTCACTGCTGGGCACGGGATATGATGCCCAACCTATGCAGGTCCGCAAGGACGAGCGCATCTTCAACGTCATCCGCGGCAGCATCAAGTGGGCTGCTGAGCCGCGCCCCACCACGCCCCGCGCCTCCGGTGCCGCCGCCAGGCAAGCTGCACATCCTGCCACAACCTGTCAACCTTCAACAAAGCAATCCATCGTATTCCCGGTGCGCGATACGCTTACATCGCCATCTGCAGCAGCTTTAAGTTAGGGCTGCTGAGCCGCGCCCCACCACGTCCCGCGCCTCCGCCGCCTCCACCAGGCAAGGCTGTCACTCAACATTGCCATCATGGCAACATCAGGCAAGGCTCGAACAACGTGCAGCTGATCACATGCGATTCTCGGCTCCCGGTCGCCCAGCTGCTATGATTGCAAGCATGCTGGTTCAGTGAACGTGTTCCAAATGCTGTGATACAGGAGGCTCACAATCAGTGGGCAGATTGTTCGGATGCAGGTCGCGCGCGAGCGGTCTACAGTTGCAGGGCATGGTGTGGCCGACGGGCTCGCTGCTGGCGCCACAATGCATTTTCAAGGGCGGAAAGTTCACAATTGAAACATGTATCAGATTTCAAAACTCTGGATGCAGGGCGAGCGCGGCGCAGCCGCCGGGCCTGGTGTCGCCGACGGGCACGCTGCTGGCGGCGGTGGCGCGCCGCCTGGGCGTCTCCGCCGCTGACGACGCCGCAGCGGAAGGCGATGCAGCAAACGGCCACATTGCGGACGGCGCCGGCGCCGCAGATGGCGCGGCGGCCTCACATGCGGAGGGAGACGCTGACTTCAGCTTCCCGGCACCAAGCACCGCAGCCGACAGGTGTGGGAATGTTGCTGGAAAGGTCCTGGCCAGCGCTGCGCTGGCTGCATGCGCCTGGGTGGGTGTGCTGTGCTGAACCTGCAAGCGATGGCCTCCTATGTCGAAGTGTTGCATGGTTGCAAAAGCGCACTACTCTTGCTGACTTCCCATCTTGACAGATCTTCGACGCAATCCTCATCTGCGGAAAACCTGCAGGTACGGGCAGCAGGCGGAGGCGCACCCTGTCTTCCACCGCCGCACGGGGCTGCTGCTGCAGTCCGTGGACTCACGAGCACTGCGCGAAGCGGAAGGGGCGGCCACTACATCCCTAGCGGCGCAGTATGACGCCGCAGCGGATGCGGCAGACGGGCCCGCAGACTCTGACGGCGGAGGCGCGGTGGCCCGGCCCGGCGCGCCGCAGCGTCGGAGCGCTCACACAGCCCCGGCGGTGCCGCGGCTGCCGCTGCCCGCAGCCTGGGCGGACCCAGAGCCCGGCGCGGATGAGTGGGACTCGGACGCCGACCTGTGCCGCATCGGTAGCCTGTCCGACATGCAGACGGCGGTTGCTGAGGCGGGCATTGCGCACGGAAGCGGCTCGGCGCGCACTGCCAGCGGATCTGCCTCGACGCGGGGCTCTACTGCCGCCAGCGGCAACAGCCTGGCCACCGCGCAGCTGCTGTCCTTGTCTTCGTCAAGCAGCAGCGGCAGCGAGGAGGGGGACAGCAGCGAAGACAGGGACCGGCGGCCGGCCGGCGCCGGCGATGCCCAGCGCAGCAGCAATGCAGCGGGCACCCGCCTTGGCGGCATCGGCGGCGTCGGCGGCGTCGGCGACGGAAGCAGCGCACCAGGCGCGCCGCCAAACACGCCTGCTGCCAATAGCGTGGCGGCGCTGCACCGCTGCGCCACGCTTTCATCGTCCAGCGCCGCCGCTGCGGGCCATTCGCCGGCGAGCGGCTGCGACATCTGCGGCAGCAGCATCAACGAAGACCCCGGAAGCCAGGAGACTTCTCAGGCGGCAGGGCTGGCGAAGCGCAGTGCGCCTCGCAGCCCCAGGTGGTGGCCGCTGCGGCAGAAGGCGGCCATGGCGGCGGGCGGCGCGGCGATCCGGCGGCAGCCACTCATACTGCCAGGCGGCTGCGCCATCTTCCTGGATGAGAATGATGTGTAGGGCAACACAGTGTCTAGTTGCGTCTGTAGCAGTGTTTAGGGTCAGTCGACAGGGTTCAGTCAGGCAACTTCAGACTCGGCAGTGGACCTTTTCAGCCTTTCTTGATTGGCAGCTGTGCTCGCTCCTTCCTTCTCGCCTTTGCAAGTCAACTCGCCTTTCGGCCTAGGTCGACTGTCGGAATTCAAGTTTTTGGCCGGTCAGACGACCGTTCCCACGCTCAGTTCGCCACCCGCTGGGCGCTGGGACGGTGTTGCAGCACCCCCTTTTGCCATCAGGACAAACGCCATGGCGTCAGGACTTATTGGACCGCAGTCACTAGGTGGTCATCGGCACAGTCAGGCAGTAGCGGGCGTTTGGCGGCAACGCCAGCAGCTGCACGCGCAGAGGAGACCTGTGTCCTTAAAAAATCAGCATAGGTGTCCTGCAGCCCCCCAACTATGCAGGGATGGGCGGCTGTGCGTGCGAGCCCAGTCAGGAGCAGTGCCTGCAGATCGCACGCCAGGTAAGCTGCAACGTGCGATCTGTACCAAACGCACACTCCAAACGATTTTAGCAAAGTTCTGACGTTCCATCTCGGCTGTGCAATCGGAAAGATCCTCCCGCTCCCTTGAAAGGCAGTACTGCCCGAGGTGCACGCTGCCAGGCGGTTCGGCATAAATACAGTATCCCAAGGCAGCAGCAGCAGCACACAGATGACCAGGAAATGTACTGGAAATCCAGACCCCATGGCGGATCACTCGCTAGAGCATACTGCGGCGCACGCCTGGCAGCGGCGTCACCGACTGTCCGCGCAGGGACGCCCCGGCATAGACTGCAGTCTACCCTCTTGTTTTAGTATCGAGCGGTGCGAAACACCGTTTGCCGTAGACCCGCTCGGGCTCGGCAGCCCGATCTGGCTGCTGCACTGGCTCAACAGCGGCGCCATGGCATTGGGGCACCTTTTTGTCTGCTGCTGGTGACACTTTCGCGAGGAGGAAGAGAGAGCAATACTCCGGCAACAGCCGCCATGTCGCAAAAGGTGATAACAACTGACTGCCGTCTGCAGGCGATGACGCGGCGAAAAACGTCGAGGAGCTGCGGCAACAGGGCGCGGCGACGGCGGCGGATCTGCAGGCAGCGGAGTCGGAGCCAAAGTCCTACTGGAAGCAGCTGCTGACGCCCTACAAGGTGAGGCTGCGGCTGCGGCAGCTGCGTTTTGATGGGCGGCATTATTTGTAAGCCTGCGCTGGCGGCGGACGACCTCCAGAGCTTGCGCGGACACGCCGCAGACACTGCCAGGACCTAGACGCTGCTGTGACACATCGCACCGTTTCGAAGCCGTGCGAGCGCGTCCGCACAGCCCTGGCGGTGCTTTCAGTCTCCCATCTGCGCGGCATTGGCACTGGCATGCCGCTGTTCATGGCTCCTCACACATCAGCAGTGCCATGAGCGTATGCAGCAGGTCCGCAGTTGTGCTTGCAAGTTCGAAAACGTCCGAAGTGCAGCGCGAAGCTGCTTGCGCTGAGCGGCGCGGGCGTGCATGCCCAAATCGACAGCAATTCAACACCATATAGCTATAACATGCCTGTGTCATCTCGATGCAGGACCCGCAGTGCTACGCCAAGCTGCTGGCGCTGTGCGGGACGAGCGTACTTTCCGCCACTCCTAAGCAAGGCTTTCAGGCCTTGACGCAGACCTGTGACAATAAGACCATGTGGTGAACGCAGGACCCGGAGTGCAACGCCAAGCTGCTGGCGCTGTGCGGGGCGGGCATGCTGTCCTCCATCGCGACGCTCATCCACGACACCTACCTGCCGCTGTACCTGCAGGACGTGCTGGGCCTCAGCAACACCAAGGTAGGGTGTCACTCGGTTGTTTTTAGAGCCGCTGATTGGTGTTGCGCAGACTGCAGGGGAATATGTCTTGAGGGGCGGAGGTGGCAGTCTCAGGTCAGGCGTGGCAGTCCCTGTCAAACATGACAAGATCCCTGAGCGGCATGCTAGGCGACCTAGTCATGTTGCTCAGTCGCTGCGCCACCGCGTGCACGTTGCCGCATCTAGCTGTCGCTGAGCGATCGTCCCTTCCTCCTTGAAGTCGTCCCTGAAACACCGTCTCTTTTGTCTGCTACGGATCGGCAAACGCGCGGGCGGTGGCGCACTTCCTGAATGTGAACAGCTGTCGTCAACAAACCATCTAGTGCCGTGCACAACCTTGAAGGTCTGTTTGCACTGCCAGAATGGTGACGCGCAGGCAGTGGCGCACTCCCCAGAAACAAGACCAAGCCGCTGTCCGGCAACGCTAGGCGACCTGCTGTCGCTTGCAACTTTTGCCTTTTCTGGCGAAGAGCGTTCCTGAGGTCATGGTTTGTGTGCTGCAGATCGGCAACCTGCAAGCGATTGCGCAGTTCCTCAGTAACATGACCAAATCGCTCAGCGGGACTTTAGGCGACCTGCTGTCGCCGGCGCGCATGGTCATCTTCGGCACCTTCCTGACGACGCTCAACAAGCCCATGTTTGCCGCGAGCGGCTGGGTGTTTGCGTGGAGCGGCACCGTCGGCACCGCCTACTGGGTCACCTCTGCCAAGGTAACCGTGAACAGCTGAACACATACCCATGTGCAGATGTACTGGCTACAATGTACTGGCTGCAAAGTTTGTCGCCGCCACGGCTGAGTGTCTGCGTGGAGCGGCACCGTCGGCACCGCCTACTGGGTCACCTCCGCCAAGGTGGGTGCATCTTGGAAAGATGCAGAGAGAAGGTACACAGGTCCCCGTGCAAGGATCCTGGTGCAATGAATATGTTCGCCGCCAGCAGCTGGAGCGGCACTGTTGGCATCGCCTACTGGGTCACCTCCGCCATGGTAGGACTGAAGTTTGTTTCAATGCTGCGCTACTGGTGGCTCGCATCCGGCCGAGAGAAGCTGCTTGCAGCATTGCGGGCGCCCTCACGAGGGAGGCAGCGAGGTCATGCCGGTGGTAGAAAGCGTGTGGAAAGACATGCTGATAATCAAGGCTGCTGCACGGGATCCCACGGCATTGACATCTTTGCACGCGGGCGGGCAGGTGGCGGACCGCATGAGTAAGGGCATCAGGGAGGCGCCCACCAAGGCGCTGATGGGCGAGCTGGCCGTCAAGTCCGGCGACCGCCCCGAGCAGGCCTTCGGTGCGTACTTCTTCTGCAACAGACAGAGTTCTGAGGACGTGACAAGAGTCATTGATGTGCTCTTGTGCCATGAGTCCGTCACCCCATGCCGCCACGCAACATCCGAAAACGTGGGGCAGAACGTATGTTAGTCAATTGTGAGACACATAGTGGCTTGCCAGTCCCATGGCAGCTGAGGGTGCAACAGCTGCACACCCCATCCAGCCAAGGCCTGAGGGGCTGCTGTGCGTGTGCAGGCTTGAGGCAAAGCGCGCAGACATTCGGCGCGATGGTGGGCGCCTCCATTGCGGCGGCCACCTTCAAGCTGAGCGGCAGCAACTACATCGCGACATTTGCGCTGTCCGCCATCCCCGCCGTCATCGCGCTCTGCGTCGTGACCGTGGTGCGCGCCTGACCGCCACAATTCCTGTGCCATCGCTGCTTGCTGCGAGACTGCATGCACACGAGCTCGTCTCAATATGCATGACGTCTTGACAACATATGGGCTCGACTGACTGTGGACATAGGGCAGGCACAAGGACGTTACACCAGCAGGCACACCCCTGGCTATGAGCGAAACACATCTTCACCCCCTTAGCCCGTGGCTGACGGCTGGCGGTGCCCCTTTGCCTACGTGCAGGCATTTGCCGACGAGGCGAAGACGGTCGGCGCAGCGAAGAAGGCGAAGCGGGCTGCGGACAAGGCGGCGCGCAGCCCTGACGACGTCCAGCTGACTCTGTTCCAGAAGGCAAGCGCCCCACAGCATGCATATTGAAATGCACGACGGCATTGCAGACAGAGATCATGCCAGTGCAGCTGCCATCACCGATTACGCCACCAACACTCCAGCAGGGCCTCCCTTACAATTGTCGGCTTCCTGCAGCTGAAACACAGGGTGTGCCGAACGCAACGAACATATATGGTGATCCACTTTGGTTAATACAGACAAAGGCGTTTGCCGGGGTGCTGAAGACACATGCTCCTGCTTCCTTTTTGCAGGCGAAGGCGTTTGCGGGCGTGCTGAAGCCGGCGTACTGGCAGGCGCTGATCGTGGTGTGCGTGCTCTACTTTGCGCGCTTCGACTGGTCCTTCGTCATCCTGCGCGCCAAGCAGGTGCGACGGCGCAGTCAGCTTGCGTGAGAAGACTGCGCATGATACCATATGCAGTACACCTTGGTAATTGAAACACCGCACTAAGGTTTAGGTGCCATGGCTGCATCAGGTGCTGAATGCTTCTGCACTTTGGCGCCTGGTGAAGCATGGACCTGCCCCGGACGTCTGCCTACCCTGGACTGAAGCATGGACCTGAGCCCTTTCTGGTGTGCGCCCGCAGGTGATGCCGAAGAGTCAGCTGGCGGGCCTCATGATGTGCACCATGCTGGTGCAGACGGTCGCGGCGCCGCCGCTGAGCCGCATCGCCAAGACGTCCGTGCGCACCCGCAACCGCATGCTGCTCGGCGGCCTCGTGCCCATGATCGCAGCCAACGCCATCTTTGCAACGGCAACATCTGCGACTGGTGGGTTGATTGCCCTTGCAAATTTCCTGGACGGCCTGAAAGACGTCCATCAGCACCCTCAACCGCATGCTGCGGGCGTCGTCCCCATGATCGCCGCCAACGCCATCTTTGCGACGGCATCGTCCGCCACCGGTCAGTCGGCTTCTGTTGAAACCTTTCTAGAAAGTGGCCAAGCAGCTGAACCCTGAGAAAATCCTCGCATCTGGTCGCCGCCAACGCCATCTTCGCCACGGCTTCCTCCGCCGCCGCCGGTGGATTCCAGGTCCAATATGAATTGTTTATATTTCTGGAATGTGTCATGCGGAGCTGAGCCTGAGGCATTGGCGGCAAGGGCACTGCCGGTGGGGCTGCATACGGCGCAACGCACGGCATCGATTCTCGTTTCCTGCGATACCTGTTCTGAGAAAATCCATCGTTTTTCGTGCAGGCATGGCGGTGGGCGCGCTGCTGGTGGGGCTGCACATGGCGGCAATGCACGGCATCATACCGGGTTTGCCCTGGGAAATAACTCCGAGAAACCATGCTGTGTTGCACCTGCAGGCATGGCAGTGGGCGCGCTGATGGCGGGGCTTCACATGGCAGCGACGTATGGCATCACTGCCTGAGAACCTTTATATGAAACCCTTTTGCATCCGGAATGCAGGCATGGCGGTGGGCGCGCTGCTGGTGGGGCTGCACATGGCGGCGACGCACGGTATCACGCTGGGCATGATGAGCAGCGCCATTCCGTCCGGCACCGTGCCCGGCCTCGGCCGCGTCTCCGGCACCGCCTGGTCCTTCACCGACCTCGTGCTGGGTGGGTTTCGATGAGGAAATCGAAAGGCTAGCGCCTGGTTACCGGATTATCGTATGTTCCTGTTCCAAAGACATTCGGGTGGCACCGAGCCCGGCCTCGGCCGCGCCTCTGGCACCGCCTGGTCCTTCACCGACCTGGTGCTGGGTGAGGCGAAAGAAAAGAAAATCAAAGCAAAGGCGTGCTTCGATTTCTGGTTGTTTCTGGTTTTTCATCATAGCCACACCGAGGCATCATGCCCGGCCTCGGCCGCGTTCACGGCACCGCCTGGTCCTTCACCAACCTGGTGGTGGGTGAGACGGTTGGTTCGACACTTGCTTATGTTCTGTATTGTTATCAAAGACACACTGAGGCGCCGTGCCTGGCCTCGGCTGCGTCTCCGGCATCGCCTGGTTCTCAAGTGACCTGGTGCTGAGTGACTGCAGGCTTCGCGCTGGCGTACAGCAACCGCTTCGCGGGGCAGCTGTCGGACATCAGCGTGCGGCGGGGGATGGGCAACGTCGGCTGCTTCTACGGCGGCGGCGGCGCCGCGGCCGCTGCCGCGCTGCTCATTATTCTGTTCTGGCGCTTTGGCTCCCTGGGCCAAGATCCCCATGCGGTGGCCAAGCAGAAGGCCGCGTGAGCAGGAACCGTTCAAACAGTCGTGCAATAGCTATACATTCCGGCAGCTGGGAGGCCGGCGGCTGCGAGTCGGGCGCCCTGGGGTGGGGTACTCGGCGGTCGGGGCGGAAGAGGGTCGGCGGTTGCGCGCCGAGCAACACTTCTGGCCACGGCGCTCTGGAGTCTCGTCGTGGCGCGTACAGATCCCATGACGAGGGCCCTGCTGCTGCTGCGACTGCCTGGCAGAGAATCAAGATCGCCCCGTTGTCACCAATGCGCTTGACGCACACCAGATGTCTGGGCGTGATGGCACAGCATTTGCCACGTCGGCTGTATTTGGTACAGTCGCATGTCAAGAGGTTGGAGGTAGCTCAGTGCATAGATTGTCAGAATACGGGATTGTGTGAGACATCTGGTTGGATCCAGGTTCAAACTGGACACCGCTCGGCTTGACACCAGAAAAACGTTCACATGACATCTGCGCCCGGCAGAGTTATCAAGCATATCTTCTAGTCGATCGTGCACATCCTGAGCTGCTTGCATTCACAGTGCATGAGTTGCAGGCATGTGAAGCAGCGGATATATGCAGTCCTGGATGAAGGATGAAGAGCGAGTTGAAGGAAGCGAGTTGAAATGCTGATGTCAGCAGTGCTGCATCAGAGATCGGGAAGCTAGCAGGCGGACCTTCCAAGGAGGGCCGATGTGCCACTGTTAACGCATTGTGGGCAGCTCACAGAAGTTGGAGACGTGACTCCGTGTATTTTGAGGCTTTGGATTCAAGAGAACATGGAGCTTTCGCTGTGCGAGGCGCTGGCCTGGACGTCCGCAGCAGCAATTGTCGGCATCCTCGTGGTGTCCAGTCTCACATCGACCTGGTGCTAGAGCGGAATTCTACAGCTACGGATTCTACTTTCCAACACGATACGAGAGCAACGAGGCGTCCAAGGCACAAATGCCGCAATGGCTGCATTGCTGACAAGCTCAGCTGTGCTGTGAGTCAGCATGGTGCGCAGTCAGATTCTGCTCTGAATGTGTGCTCCACTATGCATCGTGCCACGAGTCCTATCTTTGACGACTGTGAACAGTCTGCGTATCTGTAATGCAGGTCCCTCGATTCTGTCGGTGGCCGCGCGCGGATCGGGAAGCTGCGTCGTGAACGCCTCGTCCATAGCTGGAGGTGTGCTCATATGGCGCCGCAAAGAAACCGAATCCGGCAACGTGATTGACAGTATATCGCATTTGACTGTACATCTGGTGCCCAGTTCAAAATTCATGCGCTTGCCATCCTGTTGATGCCTCGGCCAGTTGGGCAGTTGCTGTCATGACAGCAACTGCCCTGATCAGGGAAGAGATTCCATCTGGAGAGCAATTTGATCTCACTACTCGTATGGCGCCGTGTTAGACTCCGCAAAGGCTAATCGCGCTCTGTTCTGGTGTCTTGGCAGGCGTTGGCGGCTCCAGGCGGGAACACCTGGCGGCGGGCGGCACGCTCCAAACCCTGAGCGGCTCGGCCGCCGCTTGCCGACGTCCGCGAGCAGATGATGTTGTCATCGCCATGATACTTTGCGTAACATGACGGCGCCGGCGCCATGAGGCGGATGATTTGCCGTGATCACCGCAGCTGTCCGGTTTGATGCCCTTTTAGCGGCGGCGCAAAAGGGTGATGGAGCCGCCAGCGGCAAACTGATGACTGCACATGACAGACCGCGCTGATGACGCCGTCTGATGCGTTCCAAAGACATACACATCTGGCAGTGCTGGTAGTGAGGTCCAGCTTGCCGTGCAGCATTGCTGCTCGCCAATTGTTTGATTGTGCGTCACGCTCTGTGTGTTGAGCGGGAGATGCAGCGGTCTGTGGTGCATGCTGCGGCAGCGGCAAGACGCATGTACATGACAATTGTTTGTGTTCATGGAATGCTGCGATTTTGTTGTCTTCACAGCAATCTCCAGCGAAACAATCCCACCGAGTGCTGTCCCAAAGCTGATGTCAGTCAAGCTAGCGGTGATGTGTGCTGCCCATTGATGATGATTGGCGGCATGCACCTTCAGGATTGCTGCCCTGTGTGATGCACCTTCAATCCTGCAATCATGATCACAATGTCGCACACCCCTCATTAGCTGCCAGATGCCGCTCGTTCGGGGAGCTCAATCTCAGAACAGATCCGCCGACGAGGCAGGGTGTGGCTTCTCTGCAAGTCGTCGACGTTTGAAACATCAATCTGGATTGAAGCAGCAGAGGTCATTTCCTGCTCTCTACACAGCCTCGGTATCTTTTACGCTTTGAAACTGCAGTAAACATGAAGCTTGTGGCGGCTCTGCTGGGGGCCTCTGTGCTGTACCGCCATGCACATGTGCATGGCGGTGGGTGGTTCTGAGGCACAGGGGCAAGTTCTTTGGGAGGTAAGTGGCTGTCTCTCAATGTCATCACCTCGGATAATTTGTGCTTTGGCACCATGCACATCCAGCTCATCGCCAGCAGCCAGGTTGACAGGCTCATATATGAGCCTGTCAACCTATATAGCCTGTCAACCTATATAGTGTTATAGATAAAAGGACAGCGTGATGCGCAGCTGCTGCCCTCAGCAGCCGGCATCGAGGCGAAACAGTGTTCTCCAGTGCATGTTGATGCCCTATTCGGAGCATCAGGTGCACAATGAGACCCCGAACTGCTCAAGCTTTGCCTGGTGCATCCTGGCGACCGCAGCCTTGCTGCCAGCAAGACTGCCGCCAGACTGCGATTTGCTGGTGACAACGACGGTTTCGTTGAAAATGCATCTCCTCTCGCAGTCACCCACACATACGTGTCCTGACAAGCGGCAATTTGTGTTTTGCAGTTTGGGCGGTTCCCCGACCAGTACCCTCCGGTCAATCTGAACACCGGCGGCACCCTGACGTTCACCTGGTGTGTTCTTCACTAAAAGAATTAAAAGCTGCATCATCAACGCAAATAAGGCTGCGTTCAAGGCTGCATGTCTCCAAACATAATTGGATTCCTTCGTCTGTAGCATCCATGCCAGATGTGTAGCGCGACCGCCAAGAACGTGATATACATCATGGTCCATCACATATCGCTTTTCAATTTTTCCAGGACGGCTTTCCACGGAATGTGGAAGGTGCGGTGTGCATGATAATCGTACCCTGGCATCATATGCATGCGAGCTGATGAGATGGGCGTCGATACCCATGCCCCAACCGTCAACGCGGCTCTGCTCAGCGACATGATCTGGCAGCAATACTGCCGTGCTTCCCATTCGACATCGAGAGCTGACATGCGGCATGAGCTTGTGGGTGTGCTTGCGCAGATCCCAGCGCCTGGCAACTGCCCTGCACAGTTCACCCCTGCACCACCCAACCAGGTGGCGCTGGTGCCACCCGTCATGGGCGGCTCGTTCACATTCACCTGCAACGCTACCACTACCGGCATTTCCTGGCTCGCTTGCCCCGTGCCGACCCATTGTCCAAGTAAGTGCGCAATGATAGACCTGATGCCTGCGTGCGCATCAATCAATTTGTCCTCTCATGAGTTGATCAACAACATGCAATAGACAGATGAAGCTGCTCAGGTCTGTTCCTGAGCTGGTGAGCCAGCCAGCAACAGAAATATTCAACTCACGATATCATGCTTGCGCTATGAATGCAGCCGGTGGTATGCGCCAGAAGATCACTTGTCAGTGATTGTGACGTGCTACGCACAAGACTCCGCTTCCTGTCGGAAAGCCACCCATCAGCACTTCATCAGTCGCACACGCCAGCATGTGCCGCCCTCGGTGTCCGGCGCTGCCGGCAGCTGGATCAAGCTGTTGTCAGAACAGGAGGGCCCACTGACGAGAGTCAGTTGTCAGTGATACGGTCGTGGCACCGAATCACCGCGTCATGAGCGGATGGCGGCAGGATAGCGCTGGGCGAAAGCCAGCCTGGACCGGCGATCGCAGGTCGTGCATCTCTGTGGATTTCGCCAAGTGGTCATTGAGCAGGATGCGCCACCGCATGACAGGCTCGCCCACCGCGATGCATCATGAGTGTCAACAGCTTGTGCACTCCTCACTCAACGCACCAATGACACGCGTCCCACCTGCCTGACTGAGCTCCTCGCAGCAGGAGCATGCCAGAAAGCTCGGATGCCGCTTGTTCATGCCTCATCATTGCAAGTGCCGGTGGTACATGCCTCATCACCAGTGGTACATGCCTCACCAGTGGTACATGCACCACCAGTGGTACATGCCTCATCACCAGTGGTACATGCCTCATCGCCTGATTGGCAACGTTTGTCATTTGGCCCCTCTGCGGGGTGTGAGCTGGAGTTTTCACAGAGATTGCAATGAATGTACAGCAAACCGTTGCATCTGTTCGTTTGCACGCAGACCTGCAGACGGGCTAAACGACATCAAGCTGTTATGCACTGTTATTATTACTCGTGTCATCATCGACCATTTGCAGGCCGCCATTTAAACCGCAGTCTGTCTAGTGCGATCAGCTGGCAATCTGAAGCTCAAAAGACTACAAAAAGTGACTGTATTGCCAATGATAAAGCATAGTGCTGGCTGTATAATATGCGTAGGCATGCAGTGTCTGCACATGCAAGTGTGTGGCGCGAGAGTGGCCAGGCAGTTCGACCGCCTCCACTGCTTGATGTGGCGGCCATCACCGAGCGAGACAACACTTCATCGATTAGCAAGTACAGCATAAGAAAGGGCAGCTGTTCTGCTGCTTTGTGAATCTGAAGGGCGCCTATGACAGTGTGCCTCGCAAGCAGCTGTGGCAGACGCTGGCTGGGCTGGGTATTCATGGCAACATGCTGAAGGGTATCAAGGCGACGTATAACAACAGTCGGGTAGCTGTCAAGGTGGCAGGCCGCCATGGTAACATGCACAAGTCCTGCCTGGGCGTCAAGCAGGGCTGTCCCCTCAGCCCGACATTCTTTGGTTTGTACATGGATGGTTTGTTTCAGTACCTTCAGTCAGTGGAAGGCGGCAGCGGGCCGCGGCTCAGCAGCAGGTGTCGGCGCTCATGTACTCAGACGACAAAGTCCTGATGTCGACGACGGCAGATGGGCTGCAACGTCTGATCAACGCGACGGCGCAGTACAGCGGCAAGGGCATGACGATCAGCCCGGCAAAGACGGCAGTGGTGGTCTTCCGCAGCAAGTCGCACAAGGCGGCGGAGCATACCTGGACATGTGACGGCGCTCCACCGCAGCAGTGCAACGCCTGGAAGTATCTCGGCCTCGTCTTCACACCAACCCGCGGCGTCGCCGGCAGCATGTTGGAGATTCAGCGGCGGCAAGCCGGGCTGCTGCGCCGGCGCTTTAAGCGGCTTGATTGTCACTACAGCGTTGACGTCATGATGCAAACTGTACTTGACGACAGTAGCGCCCACAGCCCAAACTTCACGGCTGTGAGGTTTGGGGTCTGCGGCATATGGTGGCGGGGTGTCGAACCGGGCGAAACAAACTGGAAGCCAGCTACGTACAGACGATGAGGGAGCTGCGCGGCGTGTGGCGCTCTGTCCCCGCTACAGTGCTCCCGCAGCAGCTTGGCGAGCTTCCGCTGGCGGTGGAATGGAAGCGGCAGGCGCCGCGGTTTTGGAGTGCGCTGACCGCTCTGCCAGAATCCTCCATCTTCAAGCAGGCGGCCATATACGATCTTACGGCAGCGCAGCAGTCCAACATACAATACTGGTCAGCTGGACTGTTGGCATTTGCGAAGCGGCATGGCATGGCGCTGACAGCTGCGGACTGTTCAGAGGCTCCGCTGGGATCGCACTCGCTGCCGGTGGAGACCGGTGGAGATAGACAGGCAGGACCGCTGCTGCACATTTTGTGATAGTGGCGCGGCCGGGGACGAGAAGCATGTGCTGATGGGATTCCCGCGACAGACGTTGTCCGGCAGAGCTTTTCTTGCCTGTTTGATCTGGCGGTGCCGCCGTGCATGCATCACTAACGCATGCACGGCGGCAGCGCCAGATCAAACAGCTGGCAGCTGGCGGCTGGTGTGGGGAGGGGACAGAATGATGGTTGCCGGATTCATGATGGCATGCTTGGGGGAGGTGGGTCTCATTGGCTCATCTGCTTTGCGACATGATGACACATGGTGGTTATTGGTGATTTGATGCCTTATCAGCCTGAGTAAGGGTGTGAACTATCTATCTACACCTTTCTCTGGCTAGTTACCAAATTTTCCCTCGTCATCAACCCTTCTCTCCCTCCATCGGCCAGGTTCGGATGGGACCGACCTGAGACACGTCACCGCAAGTTCCACGATACAACTGCGCGCGCTACATTCACCTCTGATAGCGCTTGTCTCGTCAAGACCTTATCACGCCTGCATGATACACCTGCCACGAGCGTGGTGTTGCCTGCCGCAGACAAAACATATAGCGGGAGGCATCATGCTGATCCGCACCCTGTGCGTCCTCTTGGCTGCGGTGGCATGCGTGAACATAGCCAGTGCGCAGATCAGCATCGACTGGAAGGTGATCCCGAACGACATTCTGAAGCGTGTCTCGTTGGCTGAGGCCCGTGAAGGCCGCTGACCATCTGAGCTGGACGAATCGATCTGGGGGGCGGGTCATTCATGGGTTTTCAACACTGCGTGAGCTGAAGTTCAAAGTCAGATTCTAGGCGTTGATGGATGATCGCCTGTCACTCTGATCGATGGTCGGCCCTGGAAAGGACACAACGGCGCACGTGCGCCTAAGGGCAATGACCTCACGCCGCCATTGCAGATCCAATTGCAGTGGTGTGGCAGAATGATGTTCCAGGGCAGCAGCTGTTGATAGAACAAATGGCGAACAAAGCTTTGTGCACATGGCTGGCTTGCATCGCGGCGGGGCAGTGGCGCAGAGGCTGATACGCAGCCGCCAGCTGCTCCACCGTGCCACCCCATTGACATCGTTGCAAATGACACAGCTAATGCGCATGTCGATATTGACACAAATCCGACTTGATTCGATCGTGCTTCTGCAGAATGTGGGCATTAATGCCGGCGGCTATCCGCCGGAGGCGCTGATGAGTGGCCAGACGCTGACGTTCAAATGGTGTGTTGAGAATATCAAACATTCATAGCTGCCCAATTCCACTAGATATATGAAGCGAAGTTGCCGAGCTGCGGTGACGTGTGTGTCCCACCTGCTCCCCGCGCACAGTGGCTTCGCCAACCAGTTTCGCTCACAATATCTACTGCGTGTGAACACGCAAGTGGAATGAATACTGCATGTGTGTGTGTGGGGAAAGCAGGGCGGGACTTCATGGAGTCTGGCAGGCAGGTGCTTGCATGATCAGTCACGAAATCGCAGCTTGTTCTTCTGTCGGCATATGATACGATTCAACGCCATGTTGCTAAACGTGCAGTCAGAATGTAGCCTGTGCGCATGTTGCAATCCTCCGTAGCTCTGTGCATAGCTGATCGGGATACATCAGAGCACTGGAGCTAAAATGTTCCCGCAGATTCCGACACCTGCATGCCCGGCGACGTTCACGCCCATGCCGCCGATGCTCCGCTCGCTCGCGCCGAATGTCGCAGGTGATGAGTGAGGGAAGTGTTTCGTTGCATAGCCCGATCCTTCAACCAGGACCCTTCGTCGTCTTGTGTTCCTGCGGCAAGGTCAAAGGGGCAAGCGTCAGCTGACGAGTCTCATGGCAGGGTATCCTCGATTCCAGCGCGCACACCACTGGTGGGCCACCACAGCTTGGATGTAAGCGAGGTGCACAGCCTTGCCGGGCCTCCAAGTAGTTGTCAGCCCATGTCCGCAGAATTGGGGGTCCACAGCGCATATTAATGCACGATTGGTGAGGTTTTCTGCATAGCATGCCTTGCATTGTTTCATTAGCGCCTCGCTCATGCCTGCAGGTGGCAGCTACACCTACAAATGTGCCACGCCTGAGAAGGTGCGTGGTGCAATTCTGAGCAATCACCGAGTGCAGACTGGCAACAGCAATGAGGCTTCTTCATTCATCAGCATGGATGCATGCTGACATGCATCGCAACGTAACTCCTTGAACAAAAGTCGGCTGTGACACCAGGACGCTCTACTTGCAGATTTACATCGCCTGCCCGGTTGGCAGTCACTGCAGGTGCGTGCCAATCACAGTAGATGGCATGACCCCACAGCCGCATGCCGTTCAATGTTGCGGTGTTTATTCATGAACGATTTTGCAGTGATGCCTCCGCCACACCAAACACAACATCCGATCTGGTGCTAATTTTATTTGCAGTGATGGTCAAAAGGTCACTGTCACCTGTACGGCGTGACAACATGAAAGCGCAATTGAAACCCTTTGCAATTGGAACCGAGCAGCCACCGGTTTTATCGCTGGACGTGCGGTGCTTGCAGGGTGGCACTGTCATCAGCAAATTGTTGTATATTGAAACTGTCATGATTGCGGCTCAGCTGCCTTGCTTTGCCCGCTATGTACAATACCATTCTGGACGTGGTTGCTTGTGTTCACTATCATGCCGTTGCATCAATGTGTGCATGTCACTCAATCTCACCGTTGTGTAAATTGCGTGGTATTCTAATACCAACTATTGGTGCCACATCTGACAGCAGCGTCGGCGATAGTGGCCACCATGGTGTTGACACATATGCAAACGTCTGGCAGCCTTGCTGGCCTGCACGCCAATGGGGGCCCTCTCTGAGAGCCAGCGCCACTGGCACTCGGATCGATTTGCCTCAAGGTTGGTGGCGGCAAGCGGCGTCAGCTCGTCGACCCACAACAGCAGCTTGATGAACTGAAACCATACATGGTGGCTCCGGTATACAGGTGCTGAAAAATGTCGAAATAAAGCAGTGCAGCCATTGCTGTAGCGCAAGTAGCTCCGCGCTGGAGGCTGGCCACGCCGCAGCAGCGGCAACAGCCTGAATCCTGGTAAGGCGGGTGAAAGTGCAAGTGTGTGGCGCTCTGCTCAGTCCACTGGCAGCGGGCCCGTTCTCATCGTCAGCCAGCGCGTCGTCGGCTCAGTTCAGCAGCTGTTCTTGCCTCGGTAGCGACTCGGT